>Ga0102591_1000127_pt1 | contig 179662 bp, 165 predicted proteins | sample AraplaCol_mCL_r2_2_FD_76860 | JGI IMG/M metagenome (GOLD analysis project Ga0102591, IMG submission 76860) | Arabidopsis root microbial communities from North Carolina, USA - plate scrape MF_Col_mCL_r2 (SPADES assembly) (version 2) | ecosystem: Host-associated > Plants > Roots > Endosphere... | reverse complement strand
TGATGGGGATTGCAGCGAACCTTATTGCCCGCCTGCTGACCAGGCACCGCTGGATCGCCTACGTCGGTCTGGCGATCATTCTCTATGTCTCACTGGATATGATCTATCGCGGCACGCTCGAGGTGGCCCCTTTTGTCCAGGCTGCCGTGCTCTGAAGTTGCGCTAAGGGAGAGCTGCCGGCGGAACCGTTGTTTGCCGGCGAACTACGGTCGCCGGCTCGGACCCTTTCAAGGCGAGAGGTTCGTTGGTCAACTTTCGGCCCAACGCCGACAATAGCTTTTAGCCTGCTGTCTGATCAGCGCCCCGACGTTGGAATAGTCGATAGCCTTGATTTAGAGCTTTCGCGTGCCAAGCCACTTCACCATTGCCGGGTCGCGATGATCGAAGAAGCTGCTGGCTTTCTGGTTTAGTGCGCCGATCGCCGCGACATCTTCCTGGTCAAGCTCGAAGTCGAAGATAGCGAAGTTCTCGGCCATCCGCTCTTTGCGCACGGATTTCGGGATGGCGACGATGTTGCGCTGGATCAGCCACCGGAGCACGACCTGTGCGATGGTTTTGCCATGCTTCTTACCAATCGACTGCAATAGGTCGTTGCTGAACAGCCCGTTCTTACCTTCCGCAAAAGGACCCCATGCTTCGGGCTGAACGTTGTATTCCCGGAGCAGCTTCTCTGCATCGTCCTGGTGATGGAATGGATGAATCTCGATCTGATTGACCGCGGGGACGGTCTCGTTGTGGAGCACGAAATCCAACAGGCGGTCCGGATAGAAGTTGCTGACGCCGATCGCGCGGATGCGACCCGACTTGTAAAGCTCTTCCATGGCACGCCACGCGCCGTAAACATCGCCGAACGGCTGGTGGATGAGCCAGAGATCCAGGTAGTCGAGCTGCAGCTTGTTCAAGGACCGTTCAAAAGCGGCCTTGGCACCCTGATATGTCGCGTCCTCGATCCATAGCTTGGTGGTTACAAACAGATCGCTTCGATCGATTTCGTGGTTGCGGATCGCGTTACCTACGGCCTCTTCGTTGCCATATGAAGTCGCGGTGTCGAGCAAGCGATAGCCGACATCGATTGCGTCGCTGACGCTGCGCTCGCACTCGGCGGGATCAGGAACCTGGAATACACCGAATCCAAGGATCGGCATCTCGACCCCATTGTTCAGGGTGACTGTAGGAACGGTGGTGGTCATCGTCATTTCCTTTTGTCGGGACCGGGAGCTGTGAGGCATTGTAGTCCCGTTGAATTGCTGTTCTTGGATCGTCACGGCGGAGCGGCGTTGTGATGATGGAAAGATAGCTCTTGCCCACCATGTCGATTAGGGCCAGTAATCGGGATGAAGTTATAAGGATGCCTAATGAATGCCGCAGGAGAACTTCAACGATCTGGTCGCCTTCGTAACGGTCGCCCGCGAGGAAAGCTTTACGCGGGCGGCCGTGAAGCTTGGAGTCTCGCAGTCAGCGCTCAGCCAGACGGTCCGGGGGCTTGAGGAGCGGCTGGGCCTGCGTCTTCTGACGCGAACGACGCGCCGCGTGTCACCGACGGCGGCGGGCGAACGTCTTCTCCAAACGGCGGGCCCACGTTTCGAGGAAATCCAGGCGGAGCTTGCGGCGCTCAGCGAGATGCGTGACAAGCCCGCGGGGACGGTTCGGATCACGGCAGGCGAGCACGCCGCGATCTCGGTCCTTGCACCTGCTCTCCAGAAGTTTTTGCCCGACAATCCCGATGTCAACGTCGAGATCACCGTCGACTACGGCCTGACCGACATCGTTGCTGAGCGCTATGATGCAGGGGTCCGGCTCGGTGAGCAGATCGCCAAGGACATGATCGCGGTCAAGATCGGTCCTGAGATGCGCATGGCCGTCGTTGGCGCTCCGTCCTATTTCCGCCAGCACCTTTGGCCAGAAGTCCCGGAGGATCTAACGGCCCACAACTGCATTCAGATCCGCATGCCGACGTACGGCAACATTCTGCCCTGGGAATTTGAGAAGGATGGCCACGAACTCAAGGTCAGGGTCGAGGGGCAAATGGTGTTCAACAACATCGCGATGCGTCTCGATGCGGTGAGACGCGGTCTCGGTATTGCCTACATGCCCGATGACCTTGTGGAGGAGGACATTGCCAACGGAAAACTGGTCCGGGTTCTTGAAGACTGGTGCGCTCCGTTCCCCGGCTATCACCTTTACTATCCGAACCGGCGCCACGCTTCTCCCGCATTCGCCCTCGTCGTCGAAGCCCTCCGGTACCGGGGGTAACCGTAATCAACGGATCGTGATTAATAAGACAGGCTAATACGTTCAATCGGAAATAGGTGTCTAATCAGCTGAATGCTGCTCGGGTAGCCTCCTTCCAACTTCATGTTGCAAGGCAGGTACACCGAACATGTTCGCCAGAACCGTCTCCGCCATCTCGCTCTCCGCGATCCTCCTCTCATCAGCTGCGGCTTACGCCCAGACCGGCCCGAAGCAGGAGCCCCTCACAATGTTGGAGCAGGGCAGCTTCGCTGTCGGCGGCACGGTAACGAGCACACCCGGAACCTACGACAACAACGCCCCGACTGCTGCTGGCCAGACACTCCATGGCGACCATGCCTACGTCTTCTACCAGGTGCCGCAGAACCCGAAGGCGCTGCCGATCGTGATGCTGCACGGAGCCTACCAGTCGGCCCGAAGCTGGGAGATGACCCCAGACGGTCGCGAAGGATTCCAGAACATTTTCCTCCGCCGTGGATTTCCCGTCTATCTCGTCGATCAGCCGCGCCGTGGCCGTGCGGGGAACAGCACCGTTGCGACGACGGTCGAGCCGACACCCTACGATCAGCTGTTCTTTGACCAGTTCCGCATCGGCAAGTGGCCGAATTACTTCGCAGGCGTCCAGTTCTCCCTTGAACCCGCCGCCCTCGACCAGTTCCTGCGCTCAGTCACGCCGAACACCGGACCTTACGATGCCGCAGTCATCTCGGACGCGATGTCGGCACTGTTCGACAAGACCGGCCCCGGCATCCTGTTCACTCATTCGCAGGCGGGTGGTCCGGGCTGGCTGACCGCGATCAAGAACCCGAACGTCAAGGGCATCGTCGCGCTTGAGCCCGGCAGTGGCTTCATCTTCCCGGAAGGCGAGGTACCGGCCGACATGCCAAGTGCTGCCGGAACGCTGAAGGGCGAAGCCGTACCCGCCGCCGATTTCGAGAAACTGACCAAGCTACCGATCGTCATATACTACGGAGACAATTTCCCGGTCGAGCCGACCACCGAGCGCGGGCAGGACAACTGGCGTGTGAGGCTGGCGATGGCAAAGCTGTGGGTCGACACGGTCAACAAGCACGGTGGCGACGCAACACTTGTCCATCTCCCTGAAGTGGGCATCAAGGGCGGCACCCACTTCCTGATGTCGGACCTGAACAACGTCGAGATTGCCGACCAGGTCTCGAAGTTCCTTGCTGACAAGAAGCTCGACTGAACATTCAGGAGGTAGCTACGGAGGCTGCCGCAAGCAACGTGTAAGGACGTCTCGATGACAGAAGAAATAACCAACGCAAGACGGCGCGAATTCCTGGGAGCGTCCGCTCTCATTGTCTCCGGTGCGTTCTTAGGAGTGCCCCCCATGACGACCAAAGCTCGCGCCGCCGCCGACCACAAGCGGAACCCGTTCACGCTCGTCTACGAAGGCGCGATTAGCAAGAACGAACCGGGCAAGGTGAACATCCACCCGGTGAAGTACAGGCTCAATGGCATCGGCATCGTCGCCAATGTCTACACTCCGGCGAACTACGATCCGGCGCGGAAGTACCCTGCCATCGTTCTCGCGCACCCGAACGGCGGTGTTAAAGAGCAGACGACGGGACTCTATGCCCAACGTTTGGCGGAACGAGGATTCATCACGATCACGGCCGATGCTGCCTATCAGGGTGGCAGCGGCGGCGCACCGCGCAGCACCGACAAGCCACAGTTCCGTATCGAAGACATCCACGGAATGACGGACTTCATCAGCGGTTTCCCCGGTGTCGATACCGCGCGTCTCGGTCTGTTCGGCATCTGCGGTGGCGGTGGCTATTCGCTGGCCGCGGCCAAGACCGACAAGCGATTCAAGGCGGTGGCGACACTCAGCATGTTCAACTCAGGCCGCGTCCGCCGCAACGGCTTCCAGGATAGCCAGTTGGACACGATCCAGCAGCGTTTGCGGCAGGCGTCGGCAGCGCGCGCCCAGGAAGCGGTTGGCGGTGAGGTTCTCTATTCAGGCGATGCCGACCTGACGGACGCGCAGATAGCTGCTCTGCCTTTCGCCCTCTATCGAGAGGGCTATGACTATTACTGGCGCACTCACGCTCATCCGGGTTCGACCTTTCGCTACACCACGAGCAGCCTGCTGGATCTCATGCGTTGGGATGCGACAGACGAGATCGCGCTCATCGACGCGCCACTGCTCATGATCGCGGGCAGCGAGGCGGACACCCTTTACATGACCGAGGACGCGTTCTCCAAGGCGACCGGCACGAAGGACAAGGACCTCTTCAAGATCGAGGGTGCCAAGCACATCGAGACCTATTGGGTTCCCGAATATGTCGAGGCGGCTTTGTCGAAGCTGAAACCCTTCTTCGATCGTCACCTCGTGTCCGCGTGAGGACCGCTCCACAAGCTCGCACCTTCCGCCCGCAGTCCTTTGGTCCACGCAACTTTCAGGGCGGCGGCATAGAGAGAGAAACAAACTTGAAGAAACTCATCTCGGGCATCCTTGGCGCAGCCATGGTCGTTGGAGCTGGAATAGAGGCTACTATGGCGCAAGACGCAGCATCCAATCTTGAATCCGCGAAGTCCCGCACCCAGCAACTAATGGGCGAAATCGCGCCGAAACTGGCGGAGCTGACGGATAACGTTCTGTACGCCGACATCTGGGAACGCCCGCAGCTCTCCCAGCGTGACCGCAGCCTGGTGACAGTCAGCGCGCTGATCGCGCTCAATCGACCCGATCAGCTCAGGTCGCATCTCGTCCGGGCAAAGGCGAATGGCCTGACCGAGGAGCAGCTCGTTGAGACCATCACCCACATGGCCTTCTATTCCGGCTGGCCAAGCGCGGTGTCTGCGATTGCGATCGCCAAAGACGTATTCGCGGAAAACTAAGCCATGAGCACCAAGTCACTGATCACCGCCGCCATGGCGCTCGGTGCCACCACGGCCTTTGCCGAACGCGAGCGCGAGGTTTCTGTAACGCGTGCGAGCTCGCACTTGGCGACGGCCGGCGCGCCGGAATACTTTACGGGTTCCGTGAAGGTGCAGTCCCGCTTCCAGGCGACTTCACCAGCCCGTGTGGGAGGAGGACTCATGTCCTTCGAACGCGCCGCGCGCACGGCCTGGCACGCCCACCCGTTGGGCCAGACGCTGATCGTCACGGAAGGTGCAGGACTGGTTCAGCACTGGGGAGGCGCCGTTCAAGAGATCGGACCCGGTGACGTCGTGTGGATACCGCCGGGCGTCAAGCACTGGCATGGAGCCACTTCCGAAAGCGGCATGTCACACATTGCGATCTCCGAGTCCCTGGACGGCAAGACGGTCGACTGGATGGAGCACGTCAGCGACGAACAATACGGAAAGAACAGCGGAGACGTCGGTGGGTAAGTTCCTCAGAGCCTTCGGCGCTGCCGCCTTCGTGGCCACCAGCGTCTTCCTGGTCGGCATCCAGGTTCATGCAGAGCCGACGCGAGCGACGATGCCCGATATCGACAAGCTCGTTCACTACACGACCGTGAACCGTGGCGAAGTTACCGAGCATATCATGACGACCCGCGAAGCCATTGAGGCAGTCAAAGCGGGCCGGCCAATTCCCAATGGCACTCAAGTCGCACTGGTCGATTACCGTGACGGCGAGGTCTTCCGCTACTTCATCATGGAAAAAGGCGAGAACTGGGGACGGGACTACGACGAAAGCCGTCGCACCGCCGACTGGCAGTTTCAGTGGTTCAAGCCAGACGGCACGATCAAGATGGACGAGAACACCGCGCGCTGTCAGCGGTGCCATACCTCACGGTCGGACCGGGAATTCCTGTACACGTTCAACGAAATGCGTCGGTTCGAGTTCGAATGATATTGTTCCAAGCAGATCGGTCGGGAGGCGCGGAGTGACGACTGTGTTCCGCCTTCGCCTTCTTCTTGATTTCCTGGCCATCGCGCTGATCATTGCCTGCCTTGCCTATTGGTGGCTCGGCAACCTGCCCCACGAAGTCTTTGGTACGGCACTGTTTGCGTTGGTCATCGGCCACAACGTGTTCAACAGGAGATGGTATGGGAAGGTTCGAAAGGGCAGGCGCGATGTTGTCCGGGCATTCAGCATCTTCACCATCATCTGTCTGGCGACCCTGATGCTTGTCATGCTTGCGACGAGCGTGCTGATTTCGCGTGATCTCTTCGCGTTCATGGCGTTGGAGGGCGCGTTTGCAGCCCGAGAGATCCATATGTTTGCAGGATACTGGACGTTGTTGATCATCGCGATCCATCTGGGGACGCGGTGGACAATCGTGATGAACACGATCCGGTCGACCTTCGGTTTTTCCACCCTGAACCCTGTCGGCACCACGGCCCTCCGGGTGGCGGCCATGGCTATCGCGATCTGGGGCGTGAGAAGTTCTCTCGAGATGGCGTTCGGCTCGAAGCTGATGCTGACCTACTCCCTCGATATTTGGGATTTCAACGAGAGCACGGGCGGTTTCTTCATCAACTACGCGTCGATCGTCGGGCTCTACGCAGCGCTCGTCCACTACGGTCTCGCTCTGCTGGGTGCGGTCAGTCCAGGGGGGCGCCAAAACCGCCAGCGTGAGACTGGGCGCTATGACCCCTGATGGCGCAAAGCTGCCAACTTGTTAGTTGATCGCAACGCGATACAAGCCCCTTTGAGGCGGCAGGAGTCCCCGTCGTCAATCCTTGGAACCACCTATAGACTCGCCATGGGGCGGGTCTCGGGTTCAAATAGGTTCAAGGCGCTATATTGACGTCAGCGGCGGCAGCCCATTTAAACTCGAAAGTTGGTTTAGGGTTTTCACGATGTCGTTAGGCAGTTTTATGCCCTCGTTCTGGCGCGATAGCTGGCTGTGCACCTCGATTTCGCCGGGCAGATAAACATCGCCGCCGTCGGCGGAGGGCATTGCCTTGATGCCGCCGATGACGCTGTCCACCCGCGCCTTGAACTGATCGATCGGCATGAAGCGGGTGACGTCGATCGCCACGAACAAATGGCCGGTCTTCGAAGGCCCTGAAATGTCGGTGATGTTCTTCACTTCTCCCGTCAAGCCTGTTCCCGTCAGAACACCGGTCAGTAGGTCGATGATCAGTGACAGGCCTGCACCCTTGACGCCGCCGATAGGCGCAAGGCTGCCCTTGAGCGCCGCGTGTGGATCTTCCGTGGGAAGGCCGTTTTCATCGACGGCCCAGCCGAGCGGAATTTTCTGCCCGGTAAGCGAGGCGAGCCTTATCTTGCCGCGCGCGACGACCGAGGTCGACATGTCGAGAATGATGGGCAGTTCCCGGCCGGCCGGAACCCCGAAGGCTATCGGATTGGTGCCGACCAGCGGTATGCGGGTGTTATACGGAGTCATCGCCGGGGATGAGTTGGTCAGGACGATGCTGAGCATGTCCGCGGCGATCGCGCGTTCGGCAAAATAGGCGGCGACGCCGAAGTGATTGGAGTTGCGCACGCCGACGACGGCGCTGCCGCTTGCCTTGGCTTTCTCGATGGCAAGATCGATCGCTCGTACGCCCGCCAGTTGGCCAAAACCATTGCCGGCGTCGATGAGCGCCGATGCAGAGCTGTCGCTGACGACCGGCATGTCGGGATCGAGTTCCATGACGTTTGCCCTGATCCTGTCGAGATAGGATGACAACCGGGCGACGCCATGGGAGCCAACGCCGCGCAGATCGGCATAGATCAATGTTTCGGCGACCACCGCAGCCGGTTCGCTGCGCATACCGGCAGCCTGCAGGATTTCCTGGACGAACGAACGCAATGCATCCGCTTTCACGACGACATGATCTGTCATTGTTCGGTTCACTTTCGAGACTTAGGAAGCGGCAGCGCTTGCTTGATGATTTTTGCGGAGGTTGAACGCTATCGGCAGAACGAGAGCCAGAACCGCGATCGTCAAAAGCGTGGCGGAGATCGGCCGTGTCAGGAAAACCGACAGATCGCCCTGCGACATCGTCATAGCCCTTCGAAACTGCTGTTCCGCGAGCGGGCCGAGGATCATGCCGATGATGACTGGGCTTGTCGGGAAATCGTAGCGGCGCATGAAGAAGCCGGCGATCCCGATGCCATAGAGCATCACGAGATCGAAGACAGAACGGCTGATGCCGTAGGTTCCGACGGTGGCAAAGAGCAGGATGCCGCCGTAAAGATAAGGTGTCGGAATGCGCAGGATCTGCACCCAGAGTCCGACCAGCGGCAGGTTGAGGATCAGCAGCATGACATTGCCGATGTAGAGGCTGGCGATCAGCGTCCAGACGAGGTCTGCATGACTGGTTAAAAGCTGCGGGCCGGGATTGATGCCGTAACTCTGGAAGGCTGACAGCATGACGGCTGCGGTCGCAGAGGTCGGGATGCCGAGAGTCAACAGCGGTACGAACACGCCGGCACCAGCGGCATTGTTGGCGGCTTCCGGTCCGGCCACGCCTTCGATGGCGCCGTGGCCAAATTCCTCGGGATGCTTCGACAGCTTCTTTTCGACGAAGTAGGACAGGAAGGTCGGGATTTCCGCGCCGCCGGCCGGCATGGCGCCGATTGGGAAGCCGATCAGAGCGCCACGGATCCAAGCTTTCCATGACCGTGCCCAGTCCTGCGCTGTCATCCAGAGTGAGCCTTTGACGGGCGTTATCTCTTCCGGGGTCGAGCGATGACGCGAGGCGAGGTGCAGGGTTTCGCCAACGGCAAAGAGGCCGACGACGACGATGATGACATCGATGCCGTCGAGAAGCTCCAGCGAGCCGAAGGTGAAACGGGCTTGCCCCGATTGCAGATCGACGCCGACGAGGCCGAGAAGCAGACCGAGGCTGAGGCTCGTCAGGCCGCGAACCACCGAATTTCCAAGCACGGCCGCAACGGTAATGAAAGACAGGACCATTAGTGCGAAATAATCGGCCGGAGCGAAGGCAAGCGCGAGCTTGACGACGACGGGAGCCAGCAGGCTGAGGCAGACGACGCCGATGGTGCCGGCCACGAAGGAGCCGATGGCAGCTGTTGCCAGTGCCGGTCCGCCGCGCCCGTTACGGGCCATCTTGTTGCCTTCCAGCGCCGTGACGATGGAGGCGCTTTCACCGGGCGTGTTGATCAGGATCGAGGTTGTCGAGCCGCCGAACTGCGAGCCGAAATAGATGCCGCCGAAGACGATGAAGGCGGCAGCCGGATCGACCTGGAACGTGATTGGCAGGAGAAGCGCGATGGTGAGCGCCGGTCCGAGGCCCGGCAGTACACCGATGAAGGTGCCAAGTGTTACGCCGAAGAACGCCCAGAGAAGGTTCATCGGCGAAAGTGCGGCCGCAAAACCGTCGAGGAGGCCGGAAAGGCTACCCATCAGAACAAATCCTCAACAAGGCCGCCGCCGATGCGAAGATCAAGCATCTGGGCAAAGCCGTAATAGGTAACAATCGCCAGCACGAAGCCGAGGACCAGCGACAACCAAAGACGTCGCGCGCCAAAAGCCTTGGCAGTGAAGGCGAACATGAGGGTCGAGGCGATGATGAAGCCGGCGGATTTGATCAGCGCGACATTCACCACCATGCCACACGAGAGGATCGCCATCGGCATCAGATCGAGTGCCGGTGTGCGCGCATCCGTCGCTTCACAATCCCAGGGGGCTTTTACAGCCTCGAGCAGCAGCAACAGTCCGCAGGCCAGGAGCAGAAGGCCGATGCCGAAGGGGAATGTCTGGGGGCCGACGATGGCGACCCCCGGCCCGATTGCGATCATGGTCGACAGCATTGTGACGGCCGCCCCCATCGCAACGACGATCAGGGAGACGATAACAAGTTGCGGCCGTGCGGCGAGCGCTTTCATTTTGCGAGCCCGAGATCGGCCAGAACCGTGCGGGTCGCTGCCGTGTCCTTTTCGAGGTAGGCGGCGAATTCAGGGCCTGCCAGGAACTGATCCGACCAGCCGCGCGTGACGAGTTGATCTTTCCAGTCCTTGGTCTGCACCATGGCCGTGGTCAGGTCGATCAGTGCCTTGACCTCGTCGTCGCCGATGTTCGGTGCGCCGAAGACGCCGCGCCAGTTGGAGATCGTGACGTCCACGCCCTGTTCCACCAACGTCGGCACGTCAATGCCGGCGACCCGTTCGGGTGCGGAGATCGCAATGGCGCGCAGGTTGCCAGCCTTGATCTGCTCGGAGAACTCGCCGTAGCCGGAGATGCCACAGGTTACCTGGTTGCCGAGCAGCGTTGCCATCGCTTCGCCGCCGCCTCCGGTGTAGGCGACATAGGAGAGATCCCCGAGGCCGACGCCGGCCGATTTTGCGATCATGCAGGCAAAGATGTGGTCCGTGCCACCCGGAGCGCCGCCGGCCCAGGTGACGGCCTTCGGGTCCTTCTTCAGGAGGTCCACGAACTCGCCGAGCGTCTTGATCGGCGAGGCGGCGGGCACGACGAGAACCTGATATTCGCCGGTAAGACGGGCGACAGGCTTCAGCATCGTCAGGTTGACGGGGGTGTTGTTGGTGATGATGGTGCCGACCATGATCGCGCCGGCGATGAAGAGCGCACTCGCCTCGCCGTCATACTGGTTGATGAACTGCGGCAGGCCGATCGTGCCGCCGGCGCCGCCGACATTGGTGATGCGCGAATTACCGATCAGCTCATTCTTCTTCATCACTTCGTCGATGACGCGGCCTGTCAGGTCCCAGCCGCCGCCCGGCGCGCCGGGAATGAAGATGTCGAGCGAGCCGAAGCTTTCGGCTTGAGCGATGCGCGGCAGTGCCATGCCGGCGGCCAGAACGCCGGCGGAACCGGCCAGGAACTTACGTCTGCTGATAATCATGTCATTCTCCTCCGTTCAGTCCGGCCTTCCCGGGGCTGGATGTCAATAAAATTGCTTCGGTTCGATGCTCAGACCGGGCATCCTTTTTGTCGCAGCAGCGCGTTGAAGCGCTCCCAGTCGGGCTGGCCGGTCTTGTTCTTCTCGTTGATCACACGCTCGCGCTCGGCATGGGCGCGGCATTTGACCAGCAGCGCCTCTGCATCGGAGGCGGCAACCGACACAACGCCATCGGCGTCGCAAAGGATCAGGTCGCCCGGCATGACCGAGAGGCCGGCGCAGGCGATCGGCACGTTCAGTTCGCCCGGACCGTCCTTGCTTGGGCCGCGATGGATATTGCCGCGGGCGAACGCACCGACGCCGCCTTCCTTCCATTCCGCAACGTCGCGCAGGGCGCCGTCGAGCACGAAGGCGCGAATGCCACGGGCGAGTGCGCTGGTGCGCATCAGGCCACCGATCACGGCTGTCGAGAGATCACCACCACCATCAATGACGATGATGTCACCCGGCTCGGCCGTCATGATCGCCAGATGGATCATCAGGTTGTCGCCGGGGCGAATGCGCACGGTCACGGCCGGCCCGCAGATCGTCTCGCTCTGGTCGCCGTGATAGGCAATCAGGCCCCGCGCGCCGGTGTGGCGGCCCATGCTGTCGCTGGCGTGCGGAACAGGAACGTTGCGAAAACCGTCGATCAAGTCTTTGGAAAGGTTAGAGACACGCGGGTTGACCGTGAAACCGGTCGGCCATGCGGCCTTGATGTCATTTGCTGCAACTGGAGTGTTCATCGTCTCACTTTGCTCCGATGGTACGCCGTTCTAGAACGGCAGGATTGACGAGAAGCCGGCGATCCACCCTGCCGTCGATCAGCGCGTCCAGCACATTCTGCGCGGCGCTGATGGCGACGTTGTCGAGGGCGGAGTCCGTGCTGCCGCCCATATGCGGCGTCATGACGATCGTCGGTATCGACAGGAAAGGATGGTCTGCGGACAGGGGTTCGTCGGCGAAGGTATCAAGGCCGGCACCGGCCAGGTGCCCGGCGGTAACCGATTGCGCCAGCGCCATTTCGTCGATCAACCCGCCCCGGGCAGTGTTGATAAGAATGGCGCCTTTCTTCATGGCTGCGAGCTGGGGAGCGGCAATCATATTGCGCGTCTCTGGTGTCAGGGGGCAATGCAGCGAAACGAGATCGCTTCGCTCGAGAAGCTCGCCCAGCGTATCCACCCAAGTCACGTTATGAGTACCGCGGTCGCGGATGTGCGGATCGAAGGCAACGATGCTCATGCCCATGGCCTGCAGCATTGCTGCGACGCGCTGGCCGATGGCGCCGAAGGCGACGATGCCGGCGGTGCGCCCGGAAAGCTGGATGCCCGAGCCCGACCTGTCCCAGTCGCTGGCACGGATGCGGGCGTCGAGATGTGAAATCTTGCGAGCGACGGCGAGCGCAAGACCCACGGTCAGCTCGGCCACGGACTGGCCATTGGCGCCATTGGCGATCATCACGGGGATGCCGCGTTCCGTGGCACTGTCGAGATCGACATTGTTGTAGCCGACACCGTGGCGGGAAATGACCCGCAACGCCGGTGAATGCTCGATGAGATCACGCGACAAGGCGAGGGTGCGGGAAATCACGGCATCGTAGGCAGTGCCGCGCAGCGCTTCGGCAAGCTCGGCGTCGGTTCCCCTGGGCAGAAAGGAGACGGAGCAGCCGGCCTTTTCAAGCAGGGCAACGCCCGGCGCGGCCAGTGTCTTTGCCGTCATCAGTACCTTCAGGCCCATCGTATCCTCCCATTCGCGACCATGCGTCTATTGACACCGGCTGTTACCGCTGGTCAAATTCATAAAATTCCTGAATTGATAGCTGTGAGGAATGTATGGAGCTTCGCGACCTGCAATATTTCGAGGTCATCGCCACCATCGGCCATATCGGGCGCGCCGCGGAAAAGCTGGGGCGGACACAGCCTGCCTTGAGCAAATCCGTGCGCCGTATTGAAACCGAGATCGGCACCCGTCTGCTGATGAAATCGGGCAGGGGCGTACAGCTGACGACGGCGGGGCGCGTGATGCTGGAGCGGGCACGCAGCCTGCGCATGTCGGTCGAGCAGAACCTTCGCGAGATGGCGGACATCGCCAAGGGCGCCATCGGTAATATCCGCGTCGGCTCGGGTGCAACGACGGCAGAATACTTGCTGCCCCAGGTCTGCAGCCGGCTGCTGACGGAAACGCCCGGTATCCGCTTCGACATTTCCATCGGCATGAACGACGTGCTGCGGGCAATGCTGAACGACGGCAAGGTCGATGTGATCGTCGGGCCGGTCGCCAAGGGCGACGACGAGACCTATACGGTTCACCGCCTCGGCGACGATTCCGTCGTGGTGGCTGCAGCGCGGGGACACGCCTTGACGCATGGCCCGGTGACCATCGCCGATCTGCAGGATTACGGGTGGGTGCTGCCGGCACGGTCGGTGGTGACGCGGCAGTGGATCGATGCGGCGTTTGCCTCGCGCGGGCTGAGCGAGCCGCGGGTCGATATCCAGACCAACAACATCTCGCTGTCGCCGCGCCTGATCGCGCCCACCGATCTGCTGACCTTCATTTCGCGCCGCAATCTTGGCCGCGGCCGCGTCGGAGAGCCCTTGGTGGAAATTCGTTTGGCGGAAACGACGATGCAGCGCGAGGTCGCGGTCGTGCATCTGAAGTCGAGCTATGTTTCTCCCGTCGTGGAGCGCTTCATCGCCGTGCTCAGGGACGAAGCAGGCCCGGCCCTTGCCGACTTGCCGACCCGCGACTGACTATTCGATTTCGGCGGTCGCCTGGACGATCCGGTCGACAAGCACCTGGCTTGCCGTCGGGATATAGCCGCCCTTGCGGGTGAAGATGCCGAATTGCCGCTCCCAGGTTATCTCGGGGAAGGGCAGTTCCACGAGGTTTTCGCCGCCATTGGTGCGTGTCAGGTTCTGGCGGGAGGTGAAGCTCAGGAGTTCGGTGCGGGCAATCAGCTTCGGCATCAGCGGCAGCGAGCTGATCTCCACCTGTACCTGCGGCGGCGGCATGGCCAGCCGCTCGAAGGCGCGCTCCAGCCAGACGCGCAAGCCGACGCTCGATTGCGGCAGTATCCACTTGTACTGCTTCAGTTCATCAAGCGCGACGGCCCCGCCCGCCAGCGGGTGGTCCCGGCTCGCGACGATGACCACCTGATCCTTCATGATCGGCAGGCAGTCAAACTCGTCGCTTTCGTAGACGGGGCTGATGACGACATCGAGTTCGTCGCGCCGCAGATTGTCCAGCAGGAAGTCGGTCATGCCGATCGTCAGTTTCAGCGTCACATTGGGACTGGTGCGCGTCAGGTTCTGCAGGATATCCGGCATCAGGAATTCGGTGATGGTCGCCACAACGCCGAGCCGCGCATGGCCGCGTGAGCCGTTAACGTAATCATGAATTTCACGCTGCGTCTCGTCAATCGACTGGATGATATGTTTGGCACGGCGGATCAGAACATTGCCGACCGGCGTCGGCACGATGAGCCGGCCCTTTCGTTGGAAGAGCTTGGTGCTGGCCTCTTCCTCCATGCGCATGATGCACTTCGTCAGCGCCGGCTGGGTGATGTTCATTCGCGCCGAAGCGAGCCGCAGATTGCCGCAATCGCTGATCGCCACAAGGTATCGAAGATCCCGCTCGTTCATTCAACTCATTCCCACCGGTTATCGAATTTGGAATATTATCCATTGGACGTCATCGATGGCTCCGCGATACTCCGACTACAGTGAGATTTCAAGCGAAGAGCCAAGACCGTCGGGACAGGATGTGCCCGAGGTCGCCTGACGGAGGAGTCGGGAAGGTTCGCCAAGGGTCTCGCAACTGTTCAGGCAAAGGGTTGGAGGACCATATGAACGCTTTCAAGAAATTTCTCGTTTCCACGGCCATGGCCGTTTCTGTCTCCGTCGGCCTTGGCGGGTTGGTGCAGGCTGCCGAACTGCGCATCGCCGGCGGCGTCGGCATCCTGTTCGCACCGATCCATGTGATGAAACAGGCCCAGCTTCTTGAAAAACATGCCAAGGACATGGGCCAGGACCTCACCCTTGAGATGCTGAGCTTCCCGAGCGGCAGCGCCGTCACCGATGCGCTTCTCTCCGGCAACGTCGATATCGTGGCGGCCGGGGTTTCCAACGCCCTGCTTCTGTGGTCGCGCACCAACGGCGACGTCAAGGCGGTTGCCGCCGTCAGCGGTACCAAGAGCGTGCTCGTCAGCAAGGACCCCGATGTCAAGACGCTGAAGGACTTCAAGGAAACCAGCCGTATCTCGGTGACGTCGCTCAAGGTTTCCAACCAGGCAATCTACCTGCAGATGGCGCTCGACAAAGAATTCGGCGACGCGACGAAGTTCGACCCGATGATGGTGCAGCTGGGTTTTGCCGATGGCGTGCAGTCGATGATGAACCCGCAGGGACCGACCGACGCCATGTTTGCCGGCCCACCCTATTACCAGAAGCTTCTGAAAGAGCCGAACATGCATGCTGTGCTGACGACACTGGATGTCGCCGGCCCCACGACCAACCTGCTCGCCTTCACCACGATGGCCTATCACGATGCCAATCCTGAGGCGATCAAGGTCTTCCTTGCAGCCTTGAAGGAAGCGCAGGAGATGATCAACCGGGAGCCGAAGAAGGCGGCTGAGCTCTATCTGGCCTCGACCAAGGAAAAGTTCACCGTCGATGAGCTTGCCGCCATGTTTGCCGAAGAAGGCAATGTCTTCCAGTCGATGCCGCTCGGCGTGCACCAGACGGCCGCGTTCATGGCGAAAACCGGTCTGATCAAGGATAGCCCGGCCAGTTGGCGCGACTTCTTCTTCCCGGAACTGCAGTCGCTCGAAGGCGCTGCCGCCGCGAACTGAGCGTTGCGCAACAATGAGGAGGGTACCATGAACGTCATGTTGTCATCGCCACGGGTTCTGACGGAGGATGTCGCGAAAGCCGAGCCAATTCTCGACATCTCCGACGTCACCCTGCAATACACCGCCGGCCATCTGTCGATCCTTGCGACCTACAAGGTAAGCGCCCAGGTGTTCGAGGCCGATCGCTTCGTGCTTCTTGGCCCCTCCGGTTGCGGCAAGTCCACGCTGCTGAAGGCTATCGGCGGGTTCCACAAGCCGAGCGAAGGCGAGATCAGGCTCCGCGGTCGAAAGGTCACGAACCCCGGCCCGGACCGCATGATGGTGTTCCAGGAGTTCGACCAGCTCCTGCCCTGGAAGACCGTCGTCCAGAACGTGATGTTCCCGCTGATCGAATCCGGCAAGGTGAAGAACCGCAAGGAAGCCGAACAGCGCGCCCGGCACTATCTCGACAAGGTCAATCTCACCAAGTTTGCGGAAAATTATCCGCACATGCTCTCGGGCGGCATGAAGCAGCGGGTGGCGATCGCCCGCGGCATGGCAATGGAGCCGGACATTCTCTTGATGGACGAGCCCTTCGCGGCCCTTGATGCGTTGACCCGCGTCAAGATGCAGGACGAACTGCTGGAGCTCTGGGACGATACGCATTTCACCGTGCTCTTCGTCACTCATTCCATCGCCGAGGCTGTCAAGATCGGCAACCGTATCCTGCTTTTGTCGCCGCACCCCGGGCAGGTAAAAGCCGAACTCAACGGCCTTTGCCGCGAAGACGCACTGGGGCCGAAAGGCCGCGCCTTGGAGCGCGATATCCACGACATGCTGTTTGCCGAGAAGGCGAGCCAGGAGGTTCAACACCATGGCTGACGCTACCGCATCCCCGCTTCACAACTACCGTCCCGAAATTCGGCGCGAACCGGCAAGTGCCGATGCCTTCGGCGTTGTCGAACGTCGCCTGACCATCTGGGAGCAGATCTATGCCTCCGGCCCGGCGCGCAAGGCCCTGATCCTCTTGCTTCTGGCGCTTGTCTGGGAAATCTACGGCCGCAGCGTCGGCAATTCCCTGCTGTTCCCGACCTTTTCGGAAACGGTCTCGGCCCTCTCGACCGGGCTTGCCTCGGGCGAGCTCTTCCAGCGCATATGGGCCTCGCTGCAGGTCTTGCTGACGGGCTATGCCATTGGCATCCTTGCGGCTGCGGCGTTGACGATGATCGCCATCAGCACCCGTATCGGTGAAGACCTGATGGTGACGCTGACGGCCATGTTCAGCCCGCTTCCGGCAATCGCGCTTCTGCCACTGGCGCTGATCTGGTTCGGCCTCGGTTCAGGCAGCCTTGTGTTCGTGCTCGTGCATTCGGTGCTGTGGGCGGTTGCGCTCAATACCTTCACGGGATTCCAGTCCACCTCGCGCACCCTCCGTATGGTCGGCCGCAATTACGGGCTGAAGGGCTGGCGCTTCGTTAGCCGCATCCTGATCCCCGCCGCACTGCCGAGCATTGTCACCGGCCTCAAGATCGGCTGGGCCTTTGCATGGCGCACGCTGATCGCCGCCGAAATGGTTTTCGGCGTCTCGTCCGGCCGGGGCGGTCTCGGCTGGTTCATCTTTCAAAGCAAGAACATGCTCGACATTCCCGCGGTCTTCGCCGGCCTGTTGAGCGTCATCCTGATCGGTCTTTTCGTCGAAGGCGTCCTCTTCAAGCTGCTTGAAGACCGCACCGTTCGTCGCTGGGCCATGCAGAACTGATGCCTGCCCGGGCAGGCTCCCATCATCTGGAGGAAATGAACATGAATACCAATGTTGCACCCAAGGACATCGCCCTCGACAACGGCGACCTCGTTGAGACCATCGCGGCCTATTTCCGCTCCGAGCACTGGAAGAGGGTCATCGAGGTTCTGAGCATTACCGAAGAGCCGGTCTACCACGCCCACGCCTATGTCGAGACGCAGATCCACCCGCTGGGCCTCGAGGAAATCGTAAAGGGCTATTTCGAAAAGACTGGCCGCCCGGTGCATCGCAAGATCGAAATCTTCACCTCCGGCCAAGTGGCCGATTCCGGCTCCATCCACGGTATCGAGCCGCACGGCATGCCGCATTTCGACCTGCTCTGGAAATATTCGCCGACCGCCATCCTGGCGCCTGCGAAACGAGAGCACAATGTCGAATACTGGGGTCGAAGCTACATGGACGAGTTCTACAAGAAGTACCCGTTCAAGACCGAGCTGAATGCCGAGGAGCAGGCGGAACTGGAAGGCTACTTTGAAACCGCGGCCTTCAAAAAATACTGCGAGCTGAATGAACATCCAGACGTCGTTCATATCCACGCCAATGTCGAGACATCGGCGCATCCCGACCTCATCCGCGCGGCGGCCCTCAAGGCCATGGCAAAACGCGGCTGGGATGTCGTGGAGGCCGTTCCGGTGGCCTTCCAGATGCGCGGGCAGATGCATGGCAAGGTCGTGTTCATCGGCAACACGCCGGAAAAGATCTTCGACATCGCCTGGGCCTTCAACCCGGCTGTGACCCTGATCCCAAGCACTCGTTACTGGCTGACGACGGAAAATCCGACCTACGACGCCCGCACAATGCATGAGCTGCCGCTGCTTCTGAAGCGCGACCCGTATCGCCTGCTCTCCCTCAAAGAGATCGAGGCCGTCGTCGCCGCCATCTGACATCTTATTCCAAGGACATGACAATGACCTCGAACTATTTTTCTTCCGCTGCCGGTCAGGGTGGCCGGGTCCTTGCGGCCCGCATTCATCCGGATCGTGACGTTCTCCAGTCTATCGAGGAAGTGTGCCTCGCCCACGGCATCACCTGCGGCCAGATCACAACGACTATCGGCAGCCTGAAGCGGGTGGCGCTGCATTATGTCAGCCGTGTCGAACCCGATCCGAAGCTCGGATATACGACGCAGCTCATCATGGAAGGTCCGTTCAGCCTGTTGACGGGGCAGGGGCTGGTTTCGCCCGGCGAAGAGCCCGGACGACTCAATATCCATTATCATGCCGTGATCAGCGGCGAGAAGGATGTGATCTACGGCGGCCATATCGAGCCGGGCACGATCACGCTGACGACGCTCGATCTGTTCATCAGCGAGGTTCATGGCGTCGATATCGTCCGGGGCCGCGATCCCGAAACTGGCGTTATCGTCACCACCATTCAGGCTGCCGCTGCGTAAGGATAAGTCCATGAAAGTCTTCATCACCCAGCCTCTGGAGCAGGAGGCCATCACCATGCTCGAAAACGCCGGCATCGAGGTTGTCTGCAGCGGTGTCAGCCGTCCGTTGACCCGCAAGGAGTTCCTCGACGGTATCCACGATGCCGACGGGGTGATCTTCGTCTGGCATACCGAGGAGCTTGACAAGGAGGCCTTCGATCACGCTCCGAAGTTGAAAATCGCGGCACGTCGCGGCGTGGGCTACGACAACATCAATATCGAAGAAGCCGAGCGCCGCGGCGTCGAAGTAACTGTGACACCAGTCCATACCCACACCATCGCCGATCTGACATTCGGTCTGATGATCAATGCCGCCCGCAAGCTCCACCACGCCGACGCGTTTGTGCGCGGTGGAAACTGGACGGAAGCCGGAACCTGGGTGGCGCAGCGATTCATGGGCTTCGATGTATCCTACAAGACCATCGGCATCATCGGCTTCGGCAAGATCGGCAAGCACATGGCCAAGCGCGCCCGCGGCTTCGACATGGAGGTTCTCTATAGCGACGTCATCCGCCAACCGGAGGCGGAAAAGGAATTGGGCGCAACCTTTGTTTCGCTCGACGAAATCTATGCCCGCGCCGACTTCATCTCGGTCAACTGCGCGCTGACCGAGAAGACCCGGCGGATGATTGACGCCCAGGCGATTGCCAAGATGAAGGACACCGCCGTCATCGTACTCTCGGCCCGTGGCGGCATCGTCGACGAACAGGCGCTATACGAGGCACTGTCAACCGGTAAGCTCGGTGCCGCCGGTCTCGATGTTTTCGAGGAAGAGCCCGTCTCGTTCGATAACCCGCTGCTGAAGCTGGAAAATACAGCCTTCTCGCCGCATCTCGGGACAAGCGTCATGGAAACCCGCATCCGCATGGCGACAACGGCGGCAGAGGATGTAATCCGCGTCCTGAATGCCGAGCAACCGCTCTATTCGCTAATTCGCAAGGCTGGATAGTTCAGCTCCGTCTTGCCAAGTGTAAAGGGAGCCGAAATTTTGCTGGTTGCGATCAATTTATGCGCCGCGGCCAGCCACTAACCGATTTGGTCCAACAACGCTTGACAATCGAATTTTACGCCGCTGGCGGCGAGAAACGCACGGACAAATTATGTTCGTCTGAAGGACAGCGGTTCGATTCCCTTCAAGGCGAGGGATAGCCCGTGTGCTGCCGACTTACGGTCGTCGAGTGGAGAGTTTGCGTCGCTTCCAATGATCTGAACGTCCGAGGAGCTCAGGAGCGGACCTCGGCCAGAGTGACCCGAGCGTCTCAATTGCGGCCGGAAGCTGACTGTCAGCTGCCGAGACGCGGAGGTCTGGGATCAGCCCATGCCCAACGCTCTCGGAATGCTGTGATGACCGCCCGCCGCACACGACCTATGGCACGTGTTGCATTATGATTTGCGTGTGCAGCATCGGCGCCTCGCTGCCGAAATAGGTCTCCAGCAGCGGCAGGAAATCCTCCGAAAGGTAGAAGTCGGTCAGCGCGCGGTCTGCCAGCAGGCGGAAGTCGGCGTCGTTGCGACGCAACGCGATCGCATAGGGTTCATGCGTGATCAGGCGATCGCCGACTTCGAGCGACGATGGATCGCGCGCCCGCTTGGCCAGGTTGATGAGCAGCACCTGATCGGCGATGTAGGCATCGATCCTGTGGTCCTCCAGCGCCTTGAGCCCGTCCTCATGCGTGTTGAAATCGGCAAGCTTTGTCTTCGATTCTTGGATTGCGAGTGCCTCGCGAAGCGTCCCTGCCGTCGTCGTGTTTGCGCGCATACCGATGACGTTTGTGGCAACGCGCTCGCTGACGGCGTGAACGGCCGGCCCGTTGAGAAAGAGCGCCTGCAGGTAGCTGGGCGAATCCTTGCGCAGCAGCGCGCTCGCCCCGGTGAGGAAGATCGGTTGTGAGAAGTCGACGATTTCCCGCCTCTTCAAATTCACAGTGATGGAACCGCAAAGCAAGTCGATATCTTCATTCTCTACTGCATCGAAGCCGCCGGCGAGCGTCACCTCAACAAATTCTCGTTTTAGTTGCGGAATTTGATCTTCGATCTCGTCAGCAATCTTGCGGCACAGGTCGATGGCATATCCCACCGGTTCGGCCCCTGGCTGGCGGGTGGAAAATGGTGCTTGATCGGAGATGTAACCGATACGCACGGTTCCGCTCTCCATAATGGAGTTTAGCGTTGCGGCGGTGGACGCCAAAGCCGAAAAGCAAAGGGCGAGGCTCACGAACAGAAACCGCCTCATGCGCTTGGCCATACTTGTCTGAGGGGCACCTGCATGATCCCTATCTCCGGAAAACGGTGTCGATCTCAAAGGCGTTGACCCAGCTTATGGGCTGCCCCTCATATGTCAACCAACGACGCATGGCGTCGCTCGGCCGCATTGTCACAATGGCAAGGTCGACCGGCCTCACGTCGGTCTCTTTTGCGCAAACATGCCGCCGCGCCCGATCCACCATATATCTGCTATCGGAGATCGGCTAGCGGATGCCCAACGGCCGGGATTAAGGCGCCAAGCAGACCTTTATCGTTTCCATTTCGCGGTAGGCGGAAGGGTAGCATGCCTATTTAGGCGCGACCTCGAGGCGCTGTTTTAGGAGCCAACTCCAAAGCTCCGGATCATTTAAGGCCGCCCACTCAACGCCCGAATGGTCAACGCCTTCCAAGACACTTAAACGGGCATTTCGCTTTAGACCGACAAGTCGTTCGTAAAGCACGACCGAATCCGACAAAGGAATGGTGTCGTCGCTGGTGCCGTGGAACACCCAAAAGGCTGCCTTTTCATTTGTCCTACTCAGGTAGTGACGATTCCCACCGCCAGCGATTGGAACGAAAGCCGCAAATTTATCGGGAAACTGTTCTGCCATGGCCCAAGTACCGAAACCGCCGCGGCTGAAGCCCACGACATAGACCCGCGTGCGATCGACACGATACTTCAACATGACCTCCTCAAGAGCTGCCTCCACTTTCTCGATCGGGTAAAGGAGTTCGTCACTTGGATTCTGAGGCGAAAATACCAGGAACGGGAATGTCTTGCCCTCCTCGATCAACTTCGGAATTCCGCTCGATCTAACTTTCTCGATATCAGTCCCACCCTGATCGCCGCCGTGAAGCCACACGACGAGTGGGTACGTTTTGTCGGAAGACGCATAGTCGTCTGGCGTGTACATCAGATAGTTGAGATCATTCTTTATGTTGCTATGCGATGTCGCGGCCAACTGTTCGGCGTGGGTCACTCCCGCGCTGCACATTCCGCATACGGCCGCAAATACCAGCGCTATGTTGTATCGCGTCATTCGATCACCTCCTCCATGATGTTCAGCGTGTAGCCAAATCAACATGGAACCGAGGTAGCGAAACTCAAGCTTTGGCTGCCAAAATGTGTTCGATAAGAGGTTTGACCTCAATGCGATGAAGACGCCTTCCAACGCCCTTGCCCAGCGCGACGCATGGCAATCCGTTCGAATGGCACCATTGCTAAAATCCACCGCACCATCGTCGAGCGGCTCGGCGATGTGGTCTTATCAGCTGAAAAACTTTAGCGCACTCATATTTACTTTTATAATTATATAATGCAAATTCCGCGCACGGCTCAGGAGGTGAGCCTTACCAGCAGGAGGAAATCGCTGTGCGCAATTTTTTTAAACTCGGGCTTCTCGCAGCCGTCGTCGGCAGCACATTGGGATTTGGAACGCTGCAGGCTTCTTCGCAGGATCTGGAGCTAACCATCATGGCGCCCGCCGGTGCTGGCGGCGGATGGGATTCGGCGTCCCGCTCGATGCAGGAAGCCATGATGGCCAGCGGCAACGCGAAGAGCGTGCAGGTCATCAACGTCCCCGGCGCAGGTGGCACAGTCGGTCTTGCCCAGTTCATCGGCTCCGCGAAGGGCAATCCCAGCCAACTTCTCGTCGCAGGCATCACGCTCGTCGGCGCCAGCATCTCCAACCAGTCCCCGGTCGATTTAACCCAGGTCACTCCGATCGCTCGTCTGACCGGCGATCCGCTGGTGATCGTCGTTCCGAAGGATTCGCCGATTCAATCCATGGACGATCTGCTTGCGACAATTAAGAAGGACGTCGCGACGACGATCTGGGTTGGCGGATCGGCTGGCGGTGCCGATCATATCCTCGCAGCGCTCGTTACCAAGGCAGCGGGTGCCGATTCCAGCAAGATCAACTACGTCGCGTATTCCGGCGGCGGCGAGTCGCTTGCAGCCATGCTCGGTGGTCAGGCGACCGCGGGCGTGTCGGGTTACGGCGAATGGGAAGGCCAGATCAAATCCGGCGACCTCAGAGCACTGGCGATCTCCTATCCGGAGCCGATCCAAGGCATCGAAGCAAAGCCGTTGAAAGCGCAGGGTCTTGATATCGAATTGGTAAACTGGCGCGGTATCTTTGCCGGTCCTGGCGTAGAAGGCGCTGATCTCGATGCGCTTAAGTCTGCAGTCGAGAAGACGGTTAAGTCTGCCGAGTGGCAGGCAATCCTGAAGGCTCGCGGCTGGACCGACTACTATGCTCCTTCCGACGAGTTCAAGGCTTTCATCGGTTCGGAAACTGAACGCGTGAAGACCATCCTTACGTCCATCGGTCTCGCAAACTAACCTGACGAGCACGCGGAAGTCGGCAAGCGCCGCTTCCGCGTGCGACGAGGACACCATGACCCAGAAAACTCTTCGCATACCCAACCGTCCAACGGCGGTGATCGCTGTCGTCCTGTTTGCAATCGCCTTCATTACGTACTGGGATGCCAGTCACATGAAGGTGCGGGCAACCTATGGAATGAGCGCGAGCGCGGCATCGTATTTCGTGGCGATCCTATTCGTAGCCCTTGCCATCGGTCACCTTGTCAGCGCTTTCAAGCCATCGGACATCGAAGTCGAGAGCGCCGACTGGTTGGCCGTCGGCTGGATCGGTTTTGCTCTTGCCGGGTTGATCGGATCGATCTGGATGGGTGGTGGCTTTATCCTTGGGTCCACGCTTCTTTTCGCGCTGACCGCAAGGGCGTTCGGTCGCAAGGCCATACTTGTCGATCTCTGTCTCGGGGCCGTTATCGGGGTTCTGGTTTTCCTTCTCTTCAATAAGCTCCTGACGCTCGCGCTGCCGCAAGGCCCGCTTGAGCGCCTCTTCTGAGGTCGCCTTGATGGATACTTTTTCCTTTTTGATCGATGGGTTCGCGCTGGCCATTCAGCCTGCGAACCTGATCTACGCCGCAATCGGCGTTCTGATTGGAACGGCCGTCGGTGTTCTGCCAGGTATCGGCCCGGCACTGACGGTGGCACTTCTGCTTCCCGTGACCTTTAAGCTGGATCCTGGCGGTTCGATCATCATGTTCGCCGGAATTTACTACGGCGGCATGTACGGTGGCTCAACAACCGCGATCCTGCTTAATACGCCTGGCGAAAGCGCATCGGTCGTCACCGCGCTCGAGGGCAACAAGATGGCACGGGCAGGACGCGGGGGACCGGCGCTCGCGACCGCGGCTATCGGTTCGTTCGTTGCCGCGCTGATCGCAACAGCCGGGTTGGCCGTCCTCGCCCCCTATCTCGTGAAGATCGCCGTCAAGTTCGGTCCCTGGGATTACTTCGGCCTGATGCTGATTGCGTTCGTGACGGTATCGGCAACATTCGGGTCATCGCCGCTGAGGGGCCTGACAAGTCTGGCTTTTGGGCTCTGGCTCGGACTGATGGGCATCGACCAGTTGACGGGACAGGCCCGCCTGACGTTCGGTGTTCCCGAACTGCTGGATGGCGTCGAGGTGACAACGCTTGCCGTCGGTCTGTTTGCGATCGGTGAAGCCTTCTTTGTCGCGTCTCGTCATCTCTACAAGCCCGAAAAGCCTATCCCGGTTAAGGGGTCGATCTGGATGACCAGAGAAGACTGGAAGCGCTCCTGGAAGCCATGGCTTCGCGGAACGGTGATGGGCTTCCCGATCGGCGCACTTCCCGCCGGCGGCGCTGAAATTCCCACTTTCCTGAGCTATACAATCGAGCGCAAGCTGAGCAGGAAGCCGGAAGAATTCGGTCACGGAGCGATCGAAGGCGTTGCTGGTCCCGAGGCTGCAAACAATGCCTCGGCCGCGGGCACGCTGGTTCCGTTGCTGACGCTTGGACTACCGACTTCGGCCACCGCAGCCGTCATGCTTGCGGGCTTCCAGCAATACAACATCCAGCCGGGTCCCTTGCTGTTCACACAGCACGCCGACCTCGTCTGGGGACTGGTCGCCAGCCTGTTTATCGCCAACGTCATGCTGCTCGTTCTCAACCTGCCTTTGGTCGGGATGTGGGTGAAGCTTCTCAAAATTCCGCTACCGTGGCTCTACGCAGGCATTCTCGTGTTTGCATCGATGGGCACGATTGCGGCGAACCCCTCGGTGACGGAACTTCTGCTGCTGACGGGTTTCGGTGTCGTCGGATTTGTGATGCGCCGCTACGACTATCCCATCGCTCCGGCGGTTGTCGGTCTTATCCTTGGCCCGCTTGCAGACAGTGCCTTGCGTCGCTCTCTGCAGATGAGCCTTGGCGATCCGATGATCCTGCTCCAGCACCCGAGCTCAGCCATCATGATCGGCATTGCCCTTGTTGCCTTGGTCGCTCCATTCATGTTCAGAGGTCTCTCGAAGTTCCGTCAGGACGAGGATTGATGGCGCAAATCTGTTTGACTGCGCCGGGCGGCGCACATCACTGTGGCAATTCGAACTGAAAGAACAGGACGCACGGAAAAGGTATGGCCAGGAACAGTCTCTCACCCCGGATCAGCACGGACATCATCGAGTTCGTGAAGTCCAACGCGATGCGAAAGGGAGATCATCTGCCTCTACAGATGCTGGCCGACAATTTTCGTGTGTCCCGTGCTCCGATCATGAGCGCTCTTCAAAAGCTGGAAGAGAGGGGCATCGTACGAGCCGAGCCGAACCGCGGCTATTTTCTCGCGGTGAACGGCGAGGCAATCGACGATCTTGAGCCCGAAAATGGCAAAGCTACCACAGGTGACGATGCGATCTATCTCAGGATCGCGGACGATCGTCTGTCCGGGAGGTTTGCCGAGCGCGTCAGTGAGAATGAATTGATGCGGATCTACGGGGTGCCAAGAACCAGACTTTTGAAGATCCTTCACCGGATCGCCGACGAAGGATGGATCGAGCGCCTTCCCGGCAACGGTTGGTCGTTCAAGCAGACCCTTATGTCGAGGAAGAGCTACGAGGAAGGATATGTGTTCCGTGCCGTGATCGAGCAGCAGGCGATGCTGCTGCCGACGTTCCAATCGGATGCGGACGGTTTTCGCAGGGCGCGAGAGACACAGACGGAACTTGGAAATGGCGGATACGAACATTGGTCGCGGGCCGAGATCTTCAAAGCCAACAATGACTTTCACGAAATGCTTGTCGCGTGCTCCGGAAACGAATTCTTCCTCGACGCGATAAAGCGGATCAACAGATTGCGACGCCTTCTGGAGTACCAGATCACCATTGATCGCAGCCGCCTGCCGAAACAGACGGCAGAGCATCTGCACATCCTTGATCTTCTCGAGAGTGATCGACGATCAGAAGCGGCCGCCTTCCTTTACACCCACATCATGGGCGCCAGCAGGATCAAGACACCGCAAGTGTAAAAACAGGGAATTTCAGGCGCGAAACAATGCGGTCACAATTGAATTGCATTTTATTATCATAAGATGGGATTTTTCAGCATCGATCTCGCTCCATTGAGCTTGAAGTTTTTCGCTCCGAACACAGAAATGCGATGAGAGACTTAGGATGAGCACGATATCAAAACTCACGGTCAACGAAGTTGTATACGACATCATCGACCTGCCAGCAGAGGCTGGGCATGAGCTTCGGTCGCTTCCATACATCCATCGTATCCTGTTGGAGAATGTTCTGCGTACAGCAGGCAAAGATGATGCGCGGGCCAAGGCTGCGATCATCAACTGGCTCGCAAAGGGTTCGAGCGAGCTGGAGATCCCGTTTCTTCCCAATCGTGTCATGATGCACGATACCACTTGCGGTCCTGCACTCGTGGATATCGCGGGAATGCGCTCGGCTCTTGCGGAGGCGGGACATGATCCGGCGCTTCTCAATCCGGTTGTCCCGGTGGACGTCTCCACGGACCACTCCTTGGCTGTAGATGCCTTTGGTGGCTCTGCGTCGCTTGAACTCAACATGAAACGCGAGTTCGAGCGCAATGCCGAACGGTATCGCTTCATGAAGTGGGCGACGAATACGCTGACCGGGTTCCGCGTTCATCCGCCCGGTACCGGCATTATGCACACGCTCAATCTCGAGCGCCTCGCGACGGTCGTCTCGACGATCGAGAAAGACGGTTGTCGCTGGGCCGCGCCCGACACGTTGATCGGTACGGACAGTCATACGCCGATGATCAACGGCATTGGCGTCCTTGCATGGGGTGTCGGCGGCCTGGAAGCAGAAAGCGTCTTCTTTGGGATGCCTGTCTCGCTCCGGGTACCGGATGTGGTTGGGGTCCGGCTGACCGGTCATCTTGGCGATGGGGTGCTTGCGACGGATTTGGCGTTGACGGTGACGCATATCCTTCGAAAGATCGATCTTCAGGACAAATACGTAGAATTCTTCGGCCCCGGCGTGGCGGCACTGACGGCCGGCGATCGGTCTGTGGTCGCTAACATGACACCGGAGTTTGGCGGTAATTCCGGATACTTTCCGATCGACGACCGTACGCTTGATTATCTTCGGACAACTGGTCGAACTTCTGAGCAAGTGGAGTTGGTAGAAGCATATACCAAGCGCGTCGGGCTTTGGTTCAATCCGGACGACAATCCCCGCTACACACACGTCGTCGAGATCGACCTTTCGGCGATCGAACCCAGCCTTGCCGGTCCCACGCGCCCTCAGGACAGGATATCGGTTGGAGCAACGGTTGCCGCGATTTCTTCGATGAAGCGCGGAGCGGTCGTAAGTGCCGACCCCTCAGAACCAAACGATGGGGCGGTTGCCATCGCGGCCATTACAAGCTGTACCAACACGTCCGATCCGCGACTCGTGATCGCGGCAGGCTTGTTGGCACGAAAGGCGCGGTCGTTTGGTCTTCATCCGGCGCCTTGGGTGAAGACATCGCTCGCGCCGGGATCGCCTACGGCGGAACGATACCTCCGGCGGTCCGGGTTGTTAGAGGATCTCGAAGTGGTCGGTTTCGGAATCGTCGGTTACGGTTGCACGACCTGTATCGGCAATTCCGGACCATTGACCGAACCGATCGCCGTCGCGATAAAGGATCGAGGAATCCTTCCGGTCGCCGTTCTCTCGGGCAATCGGAATTTCCCTGGTCGCGTACACCCGCAGCTTGAGGCAGGTTTTCTCGCGTCTCCTCCACTTGTCGTGGCATTTGCGCTGGCTGGAACCGTCGAGCTGAATATTTTGAGGGATCCGATCGGATACACGGCCGATGGGCGGGCCGTGACACTGTCGATGTTGTGGCCGACGAGCAAGGAGATTGACGAAGCAGTTGCGCTTGCCTCGGATGCGGTTGATTTCAAGCCAGCTTATGACGAAGCGGAGGCCAGCAAGGCTTGGCGCGAACTCGAGGCGCCGGCGACGACATTGTTTCCATGGAACGAGACGTCGACATATATCCGCAGGCCGCCGTTCGCAGGCTTCGGGAAAGGCAGCTTACTCGGCACGTATGATGCGCATCCGCTGATCGTTGTCGGTGACGACATCACGACGGACCATATCTCGCCAGCCGGGGCAATCCGGGCTCAGAGTGAAACCGGCCGATATCTCATCGAGCGAGGGGAAGTCCCGACCGACCTTAATGTTCATGCTTCGCGGCGGGGGAACTGGGAAGCGATGGTTCGGGGCTTGTATACAAACCGGACTGTTCAAAATCTTTTGGGCAGCGAGCTCCCACCAGGATCGACGATCCATGCGCCCTCAGGTGAAGTCCTCCCGCTCTGGTCCGCCGCAAATCGCTATGCCGAGAGCAGGCAGTCCGTCGTGATTGTCGCTGGCGAGCGTTATGGAATGGGTTCCTCGCGAGATTGGGCAGCCAAGGGAGCATCCCTCCTCGGCGCCCGCGCGGTCTTGGCCGTAAGCTTCGAAAGGATTCACCGTTCCAATCTTATCGGGATGGGCATTCTGCCAATGAGACTGCCGGAGGGTTTGGGACCAGATGATCTCGCTCTGAAGTCAGGTGACCGCATCGAAATAAATGCCAACGCAGGCCTGATCTCGCCGCGTTGTCCGATCGACATTGCCATTAAACGGTACGGGGGCGAGGCTACCACGTTCAAAGCGGTCGCGGCGATCGAGACGGCCGCTGAGGTCGATACGTTGAAGGCGGGTGGAATTCTGCCGCTGATGTTGAAGAACTTGGTCGAATCCCAACGCAGTACGATCTAGGGCGCTAGAATCGACATTTGCGTTGTGCGGGCAGGTGTGCGTTGTCGGTTCCGGATTTGATGAGCAGACCGACCGCTTTCATAGGCTCGCGGAGCAATCAGCTTTTTTGGCGGCGAGGTCGACGATATCCTTTCATGCGGCGATTTCACCGACATCTTAAGTGGCGGACTCTCAGAGAAAGCCGCGACTTCCTGAAACTTCCCGATCGGTAAGGATGACGTCGAAATTCCGAAAATCTTCCTGTACGGTAAGCCGGAACAGGAGACACTGGATGTTCAGGTCCGCACGCGATTTCGGCGTTGCCGTCAGGGAAAAACGCAAAGGCCTCGGCTGGACCCAGATCGAACTTGCCAGCCGCTCCGGCACGGGCGAACGTTTCATCGTTGAACTCGAATCGGGCAAACCGAGCTGCCAGCTCGAGAAGGCGCTGATCGTCGCGCGCACGGTCGGCATCGAGATCGGCGACCTGAAGACAGTCCAATCGTCATCAGTCGCGTCCGAAGATGATCTCGGCTTCCTGCCGACATTCGGTGAAGGTCGATGACAACCATCTTCTATGAAGCTTTCCCCGTCGCATGGATGACTTTCGAAAGCGAATGGCGGCTCGACTACGACTCATCCTGGGAAGCGCGCCGCTCGGCCTTCCCAATCTCGCTGACGATGCCGTTGCGTTCAGGAGTGGTCGATGCGGACAGACTGCTGCCGTGGCTCGCCAACCTGACACGGCCGGAGCCCTGTCGATCGGCGAACCGCGGAGGGCCGGTGTCAACTTAGAGCCCATCCCGGACGAGGACGCACTGGAGCGCATTCTCAACGAGCATAGCCGGCAAACGACGCTATCTGCTGGCGAAGCGCTATGACCGTTTTACGGATCCAGCGGGTGAGATCCGCAGGCTTCACCAGGAAGACCGTTGCCAGCTAACCTGTCATTTTCCGTCACAGAAATACGAGCGATCCTCGTCGGGCCGCGGCGCGACACTGAAGATGATGTTTGACGCCGTCAGCGATCTCGTTTCATCCGGCGAACGCCTGAAGCTTCTGGATGCGGTGATTTTCAACGTGCTGATCTGTAATGTCGACTCGCACGCCAATAACTACTCCATCCTGATCGCCAGTACGTACATGTCTTCTCGGCCACGAACCCGCCATGAATCGCGATCAGCGGGTCGGCGGTGGCAGGTGGAGCCGTCTCCGCGGCAGCGGTCTGTGCGGCGAACCCAGGCAGGGCGCCAGACAATAAGCTTGCCCGAATAAATACCGTTGGGTGGACACAACCCGTCAATCGAACGCTCCGTATCGTTCTGGAATAAAGGTCACGCTGCATCCGGCAGCGTGACAAAAGTATCGGGCAGAAAAGAAGCTGAGAAAAACCCAATCAGCCCAGCTTTCCATTTTTGCGAGCGACGGATGTATTCATGCTGACCAGAATGACCCGTTCAGATCAGTAGCAAGGCGGGTATGGATAGTAGCCGCATTGCGGCGGATAGTAATATGGATTGGCTGCCGCAGCACCGACAGCGGCGCCAGTCACTACTCCCGCGGCAACCGCACCACCGCGATACCAGGCCCCGTTGTAGACGGGGGCGTGCCAATAGTTGCCTCCGACATGGGTGACGTTGACCTCGTTGACACGCGCGGAACTTGAGCGGAATCCACCTGCGCCCAGATCCCCACCGCGGAAGCCGCCGCCGGCAAAGTCCCCGCCGCGGAAACCGCCTCCTCCAAAACCACCTCCTCCAAAACCACCGCCGCCAAAACCACCGCTGAAATGATCAATGAAAACCGCAGCCGGTCCGGTAGCGCCAGTCAAGCTTCCTTCCAGCACGTCAATGTCGAAGGTCAACGTATTGCCTTCCAGCTTTGGCGATTTCAGAGTAACCACGACGTCACTGACGTCCGATCCGTCGCCTCCAAGAACCGACACCGTCGCATTCGGAGGGTCGATGGCGAAGTTGTCCTTGCCTTCGTCCCACTGCATGATGAACTGTTCGGTGGTTACATGTCCGGCGGCCCGCACCGGTCGGTCGGCAAAGACGATCGAATTTGCCGAAACACCAGTCAGAACCAACTTTTCACCGTCGATCTTGGCGCCTTCCGAGTTGATGACTGCGAGAGACGGGACCGGACCGGTGGGCGCGACCGTTCCAATCGCCTTGCCCAGCGGCACATGCTGCCTCTTCGTGGAATCCTGGGCGAGTGCAGCATTTGCTGCCAGTGCCAGGCCTCCAATAACGGCTATCAAGCCGGCGACGTGATTGATCTTCATCGCGGATTTCCTTCGAGTTTGAGATAAGCGGTACGACCGCCTATCTGTATTGCCTCACCAACGTAGATGGAGTTTCGGCTGCACCGGAGTGTGCACGCGAGACGCGAGACGCAATCCTACTTCTCCGGTGGCAACGGCCGTGCTCGAAATGATGGAACACTCTCATGTCGCGTCTCCTTTTGCTGGCTGAGCAATGCCGCGGTTGCGGCAAGTGCCTTGGGGGTCGTTCCCGCTGCTTTCCTGTGAAAATGCGGGGAGCGATCCGCAACGCGTCCGGCTGGCATGCGGCCCCTTTTTGGCCGCATGCCATCGTACGCCCATTGAGGTGTCAGTCGTGTCCGGTCTTCATTTCCCGTACCTGCTGCAGGGCCCTCCCATTGACCAAAACGACTAGCCGGCCTGAGCAGTTCCTCTTGCTCAACTTCGCGTAGGCAGTGCGCTGCAGCGACAGTGTGAACGATAGGGGAGTGGCTAACACCGCAAAAGATGGCGGGGCAAGTGTTTGATTTGGTTCAAGGTGAGGGGCACGCCGCCATCCCGCGGGAATGCGCCGCCACTGTATTCTCACGTATCGAGCGGGATGCGGCGCATTTACGCTGTTCCGCACCCCGCGTTGTTGGTCCCGATTAGCGAACGTAGATCGTCAGCCCGCCGTCGGCTGCCTGTTCAGCGCCGCCAATATTGTCCATCTCGACGTTCTGCGCTTTCAGCTTTTCAGCCAAGGACTTGTTCTCTTTGACCGCTTCGAGCAGCGCCGCGCGTTGTTCCGGCGTGGCATGCTCGACCCACATGCGCGTTTGGTTTTGCTCCGCGAGTGTGCTGATATCGACGACGTTGATCTTGTCGCCGCTGTAGCCGCGCACAGTTTGCTCGATCTCTTTGGGCCACTCCATTGCGGCACCTTGACCGTGCACGGTCCCAGTGAAGCTCAGAGCGGAGAGGCAGGCAATCACAGAAAAAGTCGCAATGCGGTTCATTGTCATGCTCCTTCCTAGGTTTTGCGCTTGTGACCTGCCGGCAAGCAAGCGCGGCTGCTCGAACAACTCGTCGGAAGCGAGATTACGCGAATTTGCACGGTGCGATATTGTCCTTAGGGGAAGCGATTTAGCCGGATGACCGCTACTCAGATGTTCTTCGAGGTTCCCTGACTGTGTAAACGGGCTGGAGCGGCAGCGTGAACTGGTCGCGGGCCGCTTTGAAGGTCGCAATCGACTATCGATGGGCCAGAGCCCCGTTGCCAGTCCGGATCTGGGATCGACATTGGGGGGAGGCCGCGTGGCAGCGCCCTCGGTCGCGACGACACCGCCTCTCTAAGTATGCGGACACTCAAAACTTTGTCATGTTCGCGGCTGGCGGGTTAGGCGACTGTACGAGCGTCGCCTTGTATTCCTCAACAGCCTTTAGCAAAGGCCCGAGAACCCAATTGTACATCTCGCCGATATTGTGCTCCTCCTGAGGATCTGACTCGATGTTGAACACCTTCGGATAGCCGTTCATCGGCGCCGCGCTGGATCCTACCCCGCCCATCAATGTTGCCCCGCCAGGGCCACTGCGGCCGGACGCCACGTCGACGAAATAGGCTCGGAATTGCTTCCAGCGTACGGCGACCAATTCGGAACCGACGAAGGTCAACAAATGCTCGCGACGGCCGCTTTCGTTTTGGCCCAACAGCAGGTCACTCTGGTCGATCCCGTCGATTGGTCGATCGCCCGGGACGTTTCCGCCCGCAAGGTGCGCCAAGGTGGGAAAGAAATCCATGATCGAGAACATGGCGTACGAAGATCGCGGTGTGATCCTTCGCGGCCAACGGATGACTGCAGCGGTGCGGATCGCACCCTCACTGACGTCGCCGAGCGCGCCGCGGTAAGGGCCGGTCGTGCCCATGTCCGGCATGTCGGTTCCAAACCGACTCGCTCCAGGGCCATCCGGTCCATTGTCGGAAGCGAAGATGACAATGGTGTCATCCTCCAATCCAAGCTCCTTCAACGCATCAAGCATTGCTCCAACGATGGCATCGCCCTCCATCAGAGAATCGCCGAACTGACCGATGCGGGACGCGCCTTCGAAACGTTTCGAGGGCAGATTCGGAAAATGTGTGCGGGAGATCGGCAAATACAGGAAGAACGGCTTTCCGGCAGCTTTTTGACGCCGGATGAAGTCGACGCCGTGATCCACCAGCTCCCAGTCGATCCCGCGACGCACCTCCTCGGTATAGGGTTTCACCAGCCTTAACGGCTCTCCTAGTTTGGCCTCGACAATATGCGGTCCCTCGTCGAGCGCAATGTCAGCGGACTTGGTCTGACGGCCCTGCCGGATCATGCCGAAGGCATCCCACGTGTCACCGGGTGGTATTCCATAGAACTCTTCGAAACCCTGGTTCTGTGGCTGGCTGTATACCTGGGCACCCAGGTGCCACTTGCCGAAAATCGCGGTGGCGTAGCCAGCCTCGCGCAGCATCTCCGCCATGGTGATTTCGTGTTCTGGCAGCGAAAACGGCGTACCTGGGACCGCAACCAGTGAGAGCCCGGAGCGGATGGAGTAGCGTCCTGTCATCAACGCGGCGCGAGATGGCGTGCACGATGGCTCGACCAGAAACTGCGTCAGCCGCAGTCCCTCGGTGGCGAGACGATCGATGCGCGGCGTTGGCGATCCACGCAGCTCCCCACCGCCGTAAACGCCGATGTCGCCGTAGCCGACGTTATCCGTAAGAATAAACAGGATGTTTGGCTTTGTTTGTTGAGCTACTGCCGTTTCGGCCGGCAACCACTGAGCAATGAGGCACGATGCGATCATCAGGACATCGTGCGTCCGCCGCCACAACTGCCACTTCATCTCGGACCTCCACTTGCCTGACTGTGGGAAGCCGTCAACGCCCTGTTGACGGCGCTGATCAAGAACTCGGCTGGGAAGGGTTTGTGCAGATACGCCACGCAGCCCGCCTTAATCACCTCCCGTTCGAGCGCCTCGTCCTCTACGGCAGTTATGAAGATTACCGACAGATCGACACCGGAGGCCTTCAGGCGGTGCGACAGCTCGACGCCGGACATCCCGCCCAGATGGATATCGAGCACCAGACAGCCGATCCGACTTGCATCGACGCGGCTGAGAAAGGTGTCGGCCGACGCATATCCTTCGGTCGCAAAACCATTTGCGTTCAACAGACGTTCAACGCTCCTGCGCATGCTCGGATCGTCTTCGACGACAGCCACTGTGCGCGGTGGGCTTTCCAATTGACACCTTTCTGGAGCCAATACGAAAAGCATGACTAGCCCCGATCATGCTCGATGGTAGGGCGACATACGATGACTGACTATTGTCCTTTGGTGAAGCGGGGCGTTCTTGGCTAGCCTGAGAGCGTATCGGCCGCTTGATCGACAAGTCCCAGCCTCTCTGCAATCGACACGGTTTCGGCTAACGAACGCGCTCCAAGCTTTTCCATGACGTTGTGGCGATGGGCCTTGATCGTCCGTTCCGAGGTGCCGAGGGCATAGGCGATCTGCTTGTTAAGCTTGCCGCGGACGATCAAGCTAAAGACCTCAAACTCCCGCGGGGTCAGCGTCGCTAAACGTGCCCGGAGCCCATGGATGCGATCCTTCTCGAGACGCCGTGTATCGCAGCGGTGTAACGCCCGCTCGACGGCTTCCAGCAGTGCCTCTTTAGAGGTCGGTTTTTCCAGGAAATCTTCAGCGCCGGCCTTCATGGCTTGCACACTGGTCTTGATGTCGCCTTGCCCCGTCAGAAACACGATCGGGAGCAGCGGCGCACTTTCGATCAGCCTTTCCTGCAGATCCAAGCCACTCAGCCCAGGCAGTCCAAGGTCGAGGAGAATGCAGCCGGGCTCGTTACCATCCAGCTGAGCGAGAAACTCATTGCCAGTTTCATAAAGGGCAACGCGGAAGCCCGACGCCGAAAGCAGTCGACCGACGGCAGTGCGGAAGGATTGGTCGTCATCGACGATATGGACGACGGGTTCCAATGGCTTCACCCATTTCGTGCGAGAGGCCACACAACACGGAAAACTGCTCCGCCTTCAGGGCGGTTGGCCGCCCAGATGGTGCCGCCATAGGTTTCGACTATCGCCCTCGCGATAGAAAGGCCAAGCCCTGTGCCGGAGGGTTTCGTGGTATAGAATGGCTCGAAAATACTGGCCAGTTGCTCGTCGGGGATACCGCTACCCGTATCCGATATCGAGAGTTCAACCCTGGATTCCTCTGTCAGCGTCGTTTCAAGCATGAGCCTCCTTTCAGACGCGACTACGTCTCGCATGGCGTCCATCGCATTCGTGGCGAGGTTGAGAATGACTTGCTGGACATGAACCCTGTCGGCGCGCATTGGCAGTTGGCGTGGGGCATGGTTCGAACTGACAACCACGCCCCTGCGCGCGGCTTCGCCGTGCAGAATCCGGATCGCGCTCGTCGTCACGTCGTTAAGATCGAACTCCTGCCAGTCGATCTCGCCGCGTTTCTTAAGCAAGCCCCTCATTCCGGAAATGACGTCATGCGCGCGCTGGTCGTCGTCCTGGATGTCGGCAAGGATTTGGTCGATCAGCTCCAGATTGGGCCGTTCAGACCGAAGGATCGTCGCTGCCGCTTCGGCGTTGCTGCGAATGGCACCGAGCGGCTGGTTGAGTTCGTGTGCAATTGACGCCGAAAGGGCGCCGGCAGTTGCGGATTGATTGAGATGAACCACCTCGAGAAGTCGATGGCGCGCTTCGGTCTCCGCCGCGCGTCGCCGGCGACGTTCGATAAGAAGTCCCGCAATGACGCTGCCTTGGGCTGCTATGACCGCAAGTGCCGCGATCGTGGCGAGCCAGTACTGCTCCCAGAAGCTCAGTTCCTTGAACATCTGGTTTGCGCCCGAAGGAAGGTTCTTCTCCGACAACCCCCAGCGTTGGAGTTGTCTCGCATCGGCGACATAGCTTTGGGGGGATTCGAGATCACTGATCGGCTTGCCAGCAATGGCATCGAGCGTGAGATCGGCCACTGTCTTACCGAGGGACTCGAAGGTGACTACGCTCCCTCCGACTATGCCGTAGTCAATGTATGTGAGATAGGGACCATAGATCGGCGCACTGGCTGTCGTCGCGATTTGTCTGACCGCTTCACGCGGAATGAAATTGCGGCCGTCGCGATCCTTGAAGATCGTCAGCGCCAGGACGATGCTGTCGCGGGGAAGCTCGGCGGCCCGCCTGGTGAACTCGTCAATCGTCAAGTCCTCCAGATAGGTCGTTTCGTAATTCCGGGAAAAAGCCGCAAGGTCGGCCCGCGCGGTCGCGAGCCACGAACGGTCGAATTCTGAAGACCCGCCGATAATAAAGAGATGGCGCGCCTCCGGCTGCAGGCGACGGGCCATCTCCGCGGTCTTGGCGATATGAAACTCGCTGAAGGCTCCGACCACATCGCTCGGCAGGTCCATTTCGTCGGCAGAGGATCTGCTGATGCCGGCGACGATAATCTTTGCACCGTCGGCAAGGTCTTCACGGTTCGCCGCGATAAATCGCGCTGATTCTTCGCCGAGCGCAACCACCACGTCGGGGCGGTGATCCGCATACTTCGCCGCCAGATACCTTGCCATTCGCCCGACATGCTCCGTCTCTGGAAATCTGGAGAGATCGAGAAATTCGGAAAAGAGATCGATCTTTCCCTTGGTGGCGCCGATGAGACGCGTCCTCACGGCCTCTCCAGCTGCGGTCGTCGCGGCTATACGCTCGTCGTAAGGGTAGAGAATTAGAACCCGTGGAACCCGACCCGCAATCTCATTGGACGCGGATGATCCTGCGACAATCATTCCCAGAAAAACGCAGCAGAAAGCCCCGCGCCAAGCTAGCCGGCGCGATCGCGTCGTCCAATTGCGCACCAGGCCCATTGCCTTGCCCCGAAAAGCTCGTCGACAAATAGCAAAGCCGTGCCGCCCTCACAACCGACCCAAAAGGATGAAGCAGTTCATCAGGGATTACGGTTGCCCCAAGGTACAATATCGCTTCGGTTCGCTGTTCGGTAGGGTGCTCGCGATGAGTAGCGTTCGTCACCCGCGACGTCCGAATTTCGATACTGCTTCAGTTCTTTCGATTGATTTCAGAGTGAATTCGCGACCGGCGGCGCTCGCTGATTTTGCCGCAAGGGCCGGCAAGCACCCCCTTGAGCAGAGCGGTTCGGACAGGATCGACGGGGAACCTTCTTGAGGGATCCGCCCTTGCGTCGCCTTTCAGCAGCAAGGGATGCGCTTGAGGCGCGTTTTCAATGGGGCGCAGACTGCCGGCCCGTTTCGGGCAGCCAGGGAGGAATCCAGACCATGAGCAGGACAAAAACCACATGGTATAGTCTGCTGGCTTCCGCTGTCGTTGCCACAACAGCAACTTTACCGGCAGCCGCGCAAGATCAACGAAAGCCGAACATCGTCGTCATCATGGGCGATGATGTTGGTTGGTTCAACATTGGCGCCTATCACCGGGGCATCATGTCCGGCAAGACGCCAAACCTCGACAAGCTTGCGTCCGAGGGCATGTTATTTACCGACTACTACGCGGAGGCGAGCTGCACGGCGGGCCGAGCAAGCTTCATTACTGGCGAAATCCCGTTGCGCACTGGCTTGACGACGGTCGGGCAAGCGGGCGCAGACGTCGGTATGCCAGACAAGGCTGCAACCATTGCCAGTGCCCTTAAAGCCGAGGGCTACGCCACCGGGCAATTCGGTAAGAATCATCTCGGCGATTTGAACAAGTTCCTGCCCACGCTGCACGGCTTCGATGAATTTTTCGGGTACCTCTATCATCTCGACGCGATGTCGGATCCATATTGGTATTCCTTCCCGAATGAACAGTCGTACCGCGACAAAGTCGGCCCGCGCAGTTTGGTGCGCAGCTTTGCGACCGACACCGACGACACAACTGAGCAACCGCGTTGGGGTAAGATCGGCAAGCAGCGGATCGTCGACGAGGGACCTCTGGCACCATACGCCGATATGACCAACGTCCCCAACATGCATGACATCACACCCAAGGCTAAGTACGACATGGGGACGTTCGACGAAGTCCTGGTCAAAGCCTCGTGTGACTTCATGGACAAGGCCAAGACGGATGGCAAACCGTTCTTTGTCTGGCACAACACGACACGCATGCACGTCTGGACGTTTCTGTCGCCAAAGTATCAGGGGCTGATGAATAGCGACAGCAATTATGGCCTCGAAGAGGCCGGCATGGCGCAACTGGATGACAGCGTCGGGGCCATCATGAAGTGCGTAGAGGATGCGGGCGAAACCGACAACACCATTCTTGTCTTCACAACTGACAATGGTGCCGAAGTGTTCACCTGGCCAGATGGTGGCATGACCCCGTTCAAGGGCACCAAGGGCACGGTGATGGAAGGTGGTTTTCGAGCACCGGCAATCATCCGCTGGCCGGGCAAGGTCAAGCCAGGAACCGTGGAAAACGGCATCTTCTCCGCTCTCGATTGGTTCCCCACACTCCTGGCGGCAGCCGGCAACGCGAACATCACCGACGAACTTTTGAAAGGGAAGGAACTGAGTGGCCGGACCTACAAGAACCACCTCGACGGCTACAACCAGTTGGACCTGCTGCAGGGCAACGGACCGTCGGCGCGGCACGAGTTTTTCTACTTCGGCGGCCCCTCTCTGGGGGCGGTTCGCATCGACAACTTCAAGTTCCAGTTCTTCCAGCAGCCGCGCGGCTGGCCGGGCGAAAAGGTAACAACTGACATGCCCACCATGGTGAATATCCGCCAAGACCCGTTTGAGCGGACGCCATCGATTGGACAGCAAAGCCTCAATGACCAAGGCGGGGGGTATATGAACGACTTCTTCGCTCGTGAGTTCTGGCGCTTTGTCAGCGTTCAGCAGGAGGTCGCGAAACTGGCGCTGACGGCAATCGACTATCCGCCGATGCAAGACCCGGCGTCATTCAACCTTGATGCCGTCAAGAAGCAGATCGAGACCGCAATTAGGAACAAGCCAGGGAACTAGATGTCAGTGCTCGACGCCGCGCGGGCGGTTTGCCACGTTGCAGCCTCCCAAGGAGAATCTGGACTTATAATAATGGAGGAGTCGCTATGATTGTCGCACGCAACATCCTCAGACTAGCCAGTGGTGTCTTGTTGGGTCTGGCAACGTTGTTTGGTGTTGCCTCCGCGCGTGCCCAGACCGACCCCCTGCCGTCGTGGAACGACACTGCCCCAAAGGCGGCCATTGTCTCATTCGTTAAGAAGGCAACGACGGAAAACTCGCCCGACTTCGTTCCGGAACCGGAGCGCATCGCCGTATTCGACAATGACGGTACTTTGTGGGTCGAGCACCCGATGTACGTTCAGCTCGCCTTCGCCCTTGACCGGGTGAAGGCGCAGGCTCCGTCCCATCCGGAATGGAAGGACACGCAGCCTTTCAAGGCGGTTCTTGAAAACGACATCAAGACACTCGCTGCATCCGGCGAAAAAGGCCTCATCGAACTGATATTGGCGACCCATGGCGGAATGACCAGCGATGAGTTCGAGAAAGTCGCTTCCGACTGGATAGCCAGCGCGCGCGACCCGAAGTACAAGAAGCCCTACACTGAGCTGGTCTACCAGCCGATGCTCGAATTGCTCGGCTATCTGCGGGCCAACGGCTTCAAGACTTTCGTCGTCTCTGGCGGTGGGATTGAGTTTGTGCGGCCTTGGGCCGAAAAGGTCTACGGCGTTCCACCTGAACAGATCGTCGGCTCGTCGATCAAGACGCAGTTCGAAATGCGTGATGGAATGCCGACGCTCTTCCGCCTGCCACAGGTCAATTTCATCGATGACAAGGCAGGCAAACCTGCTGGGATAAATGCGCATATCGGCCGCCGGCCGATCGCCGCCTTTGGCAACTCCGATGGCGACCTGGAAATGCTGCAATGGACGACGATGACCGGTGGCTCCGTGCGGCTCGGGATGATCATTCACCACACCGACGCAGAGCGCGAATACGCATACGATCGACAATCCGAATTCGGCCACCTCGACGAGGCACTTGAAGCGGCTGCGATAAACAAATGGACCGTGGTCGACATGAAGGCGGATTGGAAGGAGATCTTTCCGCAGAAGTAGGAGCGCTGGCTCAGCGACTTATACCGGGGGGCTTTGGTGAAGCTAGGCTCGAACGAACCGAAACAGTTTCGGCCAAGACTCTGGCCGAAACCTCTCGTCGTGCGTTCTGACCCGCGTGCGCGGTCTCCCAGGATGGCGGGTGCGCCTTAAACCCTGTGCAGCAGGACGAGGATTGCGTGGCCGCGGCCCTGCTGTTCTTACGCTTCCTCGGACGCGTATGCGGAGATCGCACTGGTCTACCTGCCGATCGCCGGCCTTTATCTCTCGGGCGGCGTTTCGCGCGCCCTTCAACCGCTTTTGATGGACGATCCGACGTTCCTGTCCGCGTTTCGCGCCAAGGGTCGCATGGCCGACTTCATAGAAACCTTTCCAATTCATCTGCTTTCCGATGACGGGACGGCGCTTTACGGCTGTGCAGATTGGCTGAGGCTGACGTCGGGCCCGAACGTCAACGATTGACACCAGCGGCGACGGCAAACACAAACCCATAGGTTCGATCTCCGCCGGCCTTGGCATCGGCTTTGCGCGGGAATGGTGATCCGGCTGATGAGGGTGGCCGGCCCAATGAATTGGGCCTGAGGCGCATCGGGGCCTGTCTGTACTAGTACGGAAATGGCAATGCATAGCGCTCGCGAATGGTTTGTTCCTCGTAACGGTTACGATAAACACCGCGGTCCTGCAGGATCGGGACGACCTTTTTCACGAATTCTTCGATGTCATCAGGTGCCCGGGGCGGCTGAAGCGTGTAGCCGTCGACGGTGCCGTCTGCCCAGAGGTCGATGAGCGCATCGGCGACCTGTTCCGGCGTCCCGAGCAGCAGGCGGTGGTGTCCTTCCGAGCGGCGCACAGCCTGCCTGGCCGTCAACTTCTCATGTGTCAGCAGATCGGAGAGACCAAGGCCCATTCCGACCGCCTGAAGACGGTTGGGATCCGGAACGAAACGCTCGGCATCCAGAATGGCATCCGGATCGAAACCGTTGGGATCGATACCGTTCTCCCTGGCGAACCGTGCGATCAGGCCGTCCTCCGAGCCCGCGCCGCTGAAGAGTTCGTGTTTTCGCAACGCCTCCTCTTTCGTCTCGCCAAGGATCACCACCACCCCGGGCACGATCTTAATACCCTTCGGGTCGCGACCCATGGCTGCAGCGCGATCCCTGACCTTCTTGCCGAAGGCCTGGCCAGCAGGGCGGGAGAGGATGTTGCAATAAATGATCTCGCCATGGCGGGCGGCGAGCTCGATACCGCCTTCGGACGCGCCTGCCTGCGCGATTACCGGATGGCCTTGCGGGCCACGCGGCACGTTCAGCGGTCCCTTCACTGCGAAATGATCGCCTTCGTGGTCGATCGCATGCGCACTCGCCGCATCCCAGAACCGTTCGTCGGGCACATGGCCGTCGCGGGCGGGATCCCAGCTTGCCCAGAGTTTCTTGGCAACATCGAGAAATTCGGAAGCTTTGGCGTAGCGCTCGGCTCGTGGGGGCAGCGGCGCCGAGCCGAAGTTGGCAGCCACATTCGGATTGAAGGACGAGACGATGTTGATGATCAGCCGGCCGCCGGCCACGATATCCGTCGACTGGGTGCGGCGGGCGAGATTATAGGGCGAATTGTATGTGGACGACATGGTTGCGACGAAGCCGATGTCGGGCACCTGTGCCGCAAGCGCCGTACAGAGGATGAGCGGGTCGATGGTATGGAATGGTCGGCTGTTCGGGTCGGTCATCAAGGCCGGATGATCGGAAAAGAACACGGCGTCGAACAGGCCTTTGCGGGCGAGTTCCGTCAGGCGTCTGTAGTATTGAGGGTCATAGATGTCGTGGCGGCTCCCGCTGCGATATTTCCAGGCGGCCGGCAGATAGCCTGTCGTGTTGATGCCGACATTGAGATTGAGCGTGCGGGGCATGCGAATTGAGGTCCTTCAATAGGCCGCGGTGAAGCGGCGGCGGATGAACTGTCCCTTGTCGAGTTCATCGAGAATGGCGACGGCGAAATCGGCTTCGGAAATCCGGCTTTCGCCCGTATCGTCTCGCAGAAGCGCATCCTCGCCGAGCCTGAAACGGCCGGTTCTTTCGCCGGCCTTGATCGAAAGAGGCGGGGATACATAGGTCCAGTCGAGATCGTGCTCGCCGCGTTTCAGACTGCGCAGGATCTCTCGGTTGCGCAGCGTGTGAGCCTTGTGGTCCGCCGGGTAGAAATCACTGTCGACCACGTCGACGCCGGGGCTTGCCTGGAGGCTTCCGACGCCGCCGACGATGATGATGCGGCGGACGCCGGCGCGCTTGACGCCTTCAAACAGGGAAGCATGTGCATTCTCGATGAGAACCGCGGCATCTTCCGCCGAATGGCGGCGCAGACCAGGACTATAGGCACTGATGACCGCATCGTGGCCGGCGGAGATCTTTGCCACTTCCTCCGGATCGGCAATGTCCGCCTTCAGTGCCGTAAGACGCTCGGCAGGTTCCAGGTTTGAAGAGCGCGTCACGGCTGTCACGCGGTGATTTCGCGAAAGAGCTTCCTTGCGGATGTTGCTGCCGATGTTTCCTGAGGCGCCGAAGACGACAATGGACATGATCGATTTTCCTTAAGGGCTAAAGGGCAGGTATCGCCTTGAGCGGTTGATTGGCGCCGACATTGCGCTGCATGGCGGAAAGCGACGACCGCACGGCCTCGTAGCCGTGTTCGCGCATGGCGTTTTCGTAGTCGTTTAAGGCCGCAAGCAGTGGCTTGCCGTGGCGCCTTGCGGCGACGAGTTCGCGTACGAGCAATCCGGAATCGTAGAGGGCGGTGTTGCCGCCAAGCGCGCGGAAATAGGTCATCGCGTGGATCGCGTCGCCGAGTAACGTCACCGGACCGCTTTGCCATATCGCGCCGGGTGTGGAGCTCTTGACCTTGAGGAAGGCGACCGTCGACGGGTCGCTGTGGCGAATGAGGTTCAGGATGCGCTCGTCCCAGTGACGGATACGGTGAAGCAGCGTTTCGATGAGGGCCGCGCCGTTGAGCCGTTCGAGCAGTTCGTCCGGCCCGAGTTCATCCGTGTCATAGGCCGTGTTCCACCAGGTGTAGCTGGTGGAGTTGTTGAAGTGGAAGCCAGGGATATCGGCATGGCCGGGATCTTCCCTGCCTATGAAATCGTGACGCGCATAGGCAGACGGATCCACCCGATGGCTGGTGATCATCAGACCACGACCGTCGCGCGGGCGGATGTTGGTATTGAACTCAGTCAGCAGCGGTGAAATGCCCTGTCGTTCCGCCTCGTCGATCGTGATCTTGCCGGCCAACCGGCGCACCCCCGTGTCGATGCTCTTGAGGTCAGGCAGGAGTTGGCGACGTACCGCCGATCCCGCTCCGTCGGCCCCGACCAGAAGATTGGTGTGTACGGCCGAGCCGTCGGAAAAATGCGCAAGCACGGTTCCGTCGGCAAGCTGCTCATAGCGCTCGAACCGTTTGCCTGTGTGAAAAAGGCCGTCGAGCCCGGACAGGAGGATCTGGCGCAGCGTGATGCGGCTGACCGATTTCTCGATATGCGTGTCCTCGGGCTCGCCTGATCCCTGGCTTGTGTTCTCCAGCCGCCCGAACGCCTCGTCGAGGACAAGGTTTTCCGTCGGCGCAAGCCCGAGCGTATCAAGGAAGGCTTGAAAGAGGTGCGCCGGAAGGTTCGCCTGAAGCGCGTCGATGCCCCGTTGCCGGATCCGCATGCGAAATCCCTGCACATAGTCCGACCGGACCTCGTCGCGCTCGAAGACGGCGGTGTCGATGCCGTTCTTCTTGAGGCCTTGCGCCAGGGCGAGTCCACCCGGTCCCCCACCGATGATGGCGACGTCGATGAAGGGTATGGTCATGGCTGGTACTCGGGGACCGCGGTTTCGGCGGTCACTTGTTCGAGAATGAAGTCGGCGACGGTACGGGACGAACGGCCAAGCAGCGTTGGAACGACGTCGGTCGTCGTCGCGGCGCGACCGGCAGCGATCAATCTTACGAATTGCGCAACGGCGCGGTGTTCGAAGTCACCCTCTTTTGGAACCGTCTGGGGCGGCTTCTCGAGGGCAGCAACCGGCCGTTTCAATGCAGCCGTCAGCAGAGCGGCGACCTGCCGGAACGACACCACGTCCGGGCCGGTGAGGTTGAGCGTGCGCCCCCGAATGCGATCGGCCAGAAGTTGGTGCACGGCGACATCGGCGATGTCGCGCGCGTCGATGTAGCCGATGCCGGCGTCGAGGTTGGCTGCGACGACCTGACTGTTCGTGATCGCGTTCCGGATGGTGTTGGCGAGCGAGACCTGCATCCAGGCATTGGGACGAAGCGAAACAGCCTCGGTCGGAAGGCCATTCAAGTGCCGTTCCACGGCAGCGTGCGCTTCACCGGAGATAGAATTGCCTGGCGGCTCGATCGTCCAGTCGGAGCCCGAGATCTTGACGATGCGGGCAACATTTGCGGCGAGGGCAGCATCGGCGACGGCGACCTGGTCCGTGACGAGCCTCGTGCTGATGGGGGATAACAGAAGAAGGCGTCCGACGCCTCGAACGGCCGTGTCGAGCGCGGCGCGGTCGCCAAAATCACCTGCGGCAATCTGCAGAGTTTCACCGAACAGGGCACGTGCCGTCTCCGGGCGTCGGGTAAAGACGCGAACCGGTTGTCCGCGTGCGAGAAGTCGTTCGACAACGAGGCGCCCAAGCTTGCCGGTGGCGCCGGTAACGAGGATCGGCCTCTCACTCATGCGGCGGCCCGCTGCAAGGCGGCCTCTAGCGGTCGGCGATCAATCCAACTGAAGACATCGAAATCGGCCGGAATGAACTGCCAATCGAGAAGGAAGCGCTTGAAGTGGTCGAACGCGGCAATCTGGTTTTCGTCCAACGCCAGACCGAGATGACGGTGGACGTCCGCGCCGTTCGCTGCCCAGACGGCGTCCTCGCCGACGCCGATCTCGTTGGCGATGAACCGAACTGCTGTGTCCGGGTTCGAGGCCGCCCAATCACCAACACTGGCGACGGTCGACACAAGATCGACGACGAGGTCGAAATGCTGGTCAAGAAAGCGGGCGTCGACTGTCAGCGGCCTTGGCGTGCCATTGTTGATGCGGATCTTTGGATCCGGATGGAAACCGAATTCCGCCACCACAACTGCACCGATCTGATTGGCGAGCACGATGCCTTCTGCACCTTTGACGAAGAAAGCGTCAATCTTGCCCGAGGCCAGGGCCAAGAGTTCCTCGCCATAGGGATATCGGCGCTTCAGGCCCAGGAAGGCGGCGTTGCCCCGTTCGATGAGGTTGCCCTCGTTGGTGTCGAGATAGACGAGTTCGACATCACCGTGATCAAGGCCGTCGAGCGAAAGCGCCGAGACGATGCCTTTCAAGGCGGTGGCCCGCTGGAAGTCGACGACGTCGGAACTGGGCTTGCGTGGTACACCGATGCGGCGGCCTTTCAAGTCCTTCGCGACAGCGATCCCGGAACCTGGAAGCGCGATAATCGCCTGGAACTCGTCTGTCGTGGTGATGCCGACAACGCGTGTGGCGCGGCCGCCGGACCGCGCCCAGATCGGCGGAATGTTGCCGCCCTGTCGGAACGAGTAATCGAGCGCATGGGTAAAATGGCTCTGGCGGACCGACGGATCCTTGCTGTCGCGGATCGAGCGGACGGCAACGCCGGCGTTCTCAAACTGTCTGTCGATCCAGCCGAGCTGATGGGCGATCGACAATGGTGTCGGGGCGGGGCAGCGCGTGTACCAGACGGAAGAGAGGGAAGACATCAGGGAACTCCTAGCGGCCGCCGACGACGGCAAGACGAGGTTGCTGGGGAGGTCGAACGGGGACCGGCTCGAGCGCAACCGCAGGTGTTGCGGCATGCCGGCTGAACGCCGCCTTGGCAAGCATCGTCCGGATCAAGTTGTTTTGCGGCGCGTGCGCTTTGCCGGAAAGCGCATCGCGATGATGGCGTTCCAACGGATTGTCGCGACTGATGCCGGGGTTACCGCCCAGTTCGAGCGCAAGGGTCGTCACGGTGATCGCGTTGGCGATGACCGTGTGTTTGACCGCGGCGGCATCGGCGCCGAAGGGGCGCCCCGCATCGAAATCCTCGGCGATCGAGCTTAGGAGCCGGCGGTTGACCGTCAGCAAGACCTCGATCTCGCCAAGGCCATCCTGGATGCGGGGAACGGTGGAGAGCGGTGCGCCGAGGCTTGCCGGTGCGCGCGAGGTCGTAAACTCGATCAGCCAGTCGCGTGCCCCGCGGGCTGCGCCGTCGTAAATCGCCGGCACGAGGCTGAAGTACCAGGCGCCCATGCGCTCGTCACGTTTCAGGCCTTCGCTCGCCGGCGCGATGTCGAGAACATCGGCGAGCGGGATCGCGACGTCGTCGAGGATCAGGTCGTCGCTGTTGGTTGCTCGCATGCCCGTTGCGTTCCAGGTTTTTTCGACGCGGATGCCATCGGCCGATGTCGGAACGAGGAATGAGCCCAGCCTCGGCTCCGGCTCGTCAGTAACCGCAAGCACAGACACCCAGCGCAAGAGCGGGATGCCGGTGGCGTAAGTCTTGTGGCCCGTAATGCGCCACTGATCGCCAACGCGGCGGGCAATCGTTTCGGGCAAGGAACCATGCGATGGCGAACCGACGCGCGGCTCCACCTGTGCCGCATTGATGAGCGCGACACCCTCGCGATTGGCCCGGGTGACACGCTCGACAAGGTGGGGCGGCCACTTGCCTGAGGTTCGCACCGAAAAGTGCTGATTGTAGTGCATCGAAAGAACGAGAGCGGTCGATGGCTCTCCGTGCGCGATTGCCGAGACGGCAGCCAGCGCTTCCGTCAGTCCACCGCCGAGGCCCCCGTGTTCGAGCGCTGTGACCAGGCCAAGCAACCCCGCCTCGTGCAGCGCGTCGAAATTGGCGAAGGGGAATTCGCCGGTTTCATCATAGTGGCGTGCTGTCAGGGCGAAGCGTTTTCCGAGTTCTTCGGCCTTGGCAATCACCGGTTCGAAACGTGTGGGATCGGTCATCGGCTTTACTCGTTCAGGCGACAGCGCGGGCGTCGAGTTCCGCCCAGGGGCGCTGGTCGACCCATTGGTCGATGTCGAAGTTGCTCGCGAGGAACCCCCATTCATGCAGGAAGTCCTTGTAGTGCCCGATCGCCGCGACGAGTTCCGGTCGGAGGCCGATGCCGAGATGCTTGTGCAGGTCCGGGCCGTTAGCCGCAGCCACGACCTCTTCTGAGGCGCCGACTTCGCGGGCAACAAAGCGACGCACCTCGTCGGGGTGCTCTTCGGCCCACGAGCCCGCCTGCTTCAAGGTCGAGATCAGCTTGGCGACGAGATCGGGCCGATCTTCAGCGAGCCTTTCGTCGACGGTCAGCACCCGAGGGGAGCCGGAATTGATGCGGATCTTCGGGTCCGGGTGGAAACCGAATTCCGCGACCGTGTGAGCCGCAAAGAGATTGGCGACGGCAATACCGGGCGTGCCTTTGACATAAATCGCGTCCACCTCACCGCGCAGCAGTGCGGCCGCTTCCGGCCCGTAGGCCTGCCGGTTTCTGAGGCCGTGGAGCTGCGGGCCCTCCCTGCCATCAAGAACGCTTTCGGAAAGCGGGATATCGACGATCTCGACATCGGAGGGCGTGAGCCCTTCGAGAGACAGAGCGGAAACCAGGCCCTTCAGCGCCGTTGCTGCCATGAAGTCGACGATACCGGGTGGTCGGCGCGCAATGCCGAAGCGCCGGCCGACAAGATCGCGCGTCGTTTTGATCCCGGTCTCGGGCAACGTGATGATGGCCTGGAATTCGTCGGTCCAGGTGATGCCGACGAGCCGCGTCGGGTTGCCTTCCGAGCGGGCGCGGATCGGCGGGACGTTGCCGCCATGGCGAAACGAATAATCGAGATGGTGATCGAAGTGGCTGGATCGGACTGAGCGGTCCTTGCTGTCGATGATCGAGTTGAGCGCAATGCCCTCCGCGGCAAACGCCTTGTCGAGCAGGCCGAGCTGGGTGGCGAGCCCCACGGGTGTCGGGACAGGGCAGCGCGTGTACCAGATTTGCGAGATGGCATTTTTTGTCACGAGGTTCTCCGCTGTCTTCGATGGGGTGTGCCGGGAAGCGTTTTTCGTTGGAGTGGCTCTTCCTAGTCGGCCATTGCTATTAGCGTACTGATTTCGGATTATATTTCCCAGACGAGCGCCGTTCACGGCATATTGTAGGAATGACGTTCCTGCTAATGGTCACTCTCAGGGTGAAATTACTAAAACAGATTTGACAAAGCCTATGTAATTAGTCAACTATAAAAATCATCCGCGGCGACAAAGTCAGGCCGAGGTGAAGGTTCGCTGTTGGCGGACAGCCAAACGGAGAGGCGACATCGATGCCGGTGCTGATCAGAATTGCGCGAACGCTTCGACGAACGCTTCTGCAGGCAGTTCCAACGATCCTTGGAATTGTGATCCTGAACTTTTTCCTTTTGCAGTTGGCTCCCGGCGACGCGGCCGATGTGCTTGCCGGCGAGGCGGGTTCGGCGACCGAAGAAAGCGTTGCGGCACTGAGAGCCCGCTTCGGCCTGGATAGTCCGGTGCTCGAGCAATTGGCCACCTATCTCGGCAACCTCGCGCAATTCAGCCTTGGATTTTCCCCGCGCTACGGCATGCCGGTCGCCGACCTGATTGCGCAGCGCCTGCCCGGAACATTGACGCTGATGGCGGTGGCACTCGTCATCGCGATCGTCCTCGGTGTCATCCTCGGATCGCTGATGGCGACGTTTGCGGGGCGGATCCCCGATCGGCTTTTGTCGATCTTCTCGCTGCTCTTCTATTCGATCCCGAGTTTCTGGATCGGCCTGATGCTGATCGTGCTCTTCTCGGTCAAGCTCGGCTGGTTGCCGACCGGGGGTGCAGGCACGATCGGATCCCAGCTGAAAGGGTTCCCGGCGCTCTTCGACAAGGCCCGCTACATGGTGCTCCCGGCAACGTCGCTCGCGCTTTTTTACGTCGCGATCTATGCGCGGCTGACGCGCGCCGCCATGCTCGAAGTCAAAAACCAGGACTTTGTCCGCACTGCCTATGCCAAGGGGCTGACGCCTTATGGCGTCACCGCGAGGCATATCTTGCGAAACGCGCTGATCCCGATCACGACCATGGCCGGCATGCACATCGGCGGCATGCTCGGCGGCGCCGTGGTGGTGGAAACCGTCTACAGCTGGCCGGGCCTTGGCAGGCTCGCCTTCGAGGCGGTCATGGGTCGGGATTTCACCGTGCTCCTCGGCATCCTGCTTCTGTCCTCACTTCTCGTCATCATTGCCAATGCCACGGTGGACCTTGTCCACGCCTGGCTCGACCCTCGAATTGGAGCGCGCTGATGTCCGCCACCGACTTCGGAGCTTTCCCAGCGGTTACGGGCGGCGCCTATGCCGCTCCTGCCACGAGCGAACAGGCTACCGCGCCGGAGCGCCCGTCCTGGTCCAACGTAAAGGCGCCCGATGCGCGCTCCCAGCAGAGCACTGCGGTCGCCATTACCAATGGGCGAAGGGCCCTCAAGGTCTTTCTGGCCAACCCCAATGCCCTGTTCGGAACGGCCTTCCTTGCGCTTGTGATCGCCGTCGCGCTGCTGGCTCCAGTGCTTTATCCCGACGACCCGCTGTCGATGGTCGGAAAACCGTTCCTGTGGCCGGGCCAGGATCCGGCTTTCCCGCTCGGCACGGACGCGCTCGGCCGCGACGTGCTCGCTGGCATCCTGCATGGCTCGCGCATTTCCCTGTTCGTGGGGCTGATGGCAACAGCGCTCGGTCTCACCTTCGGCGTGATCGTCGGCGCGATCGCCGGTTACTTCGGCGGCTGGATCGACGATCTCCTGGTGCGGCTGATCGAGATCTTCCAGACCTTGCCGAGCTTCGTGCTGCTCGTCGTTCTGGTCGCGATCGTCCAACCCTCGGCATCAACGGTGACGCTTGCGATCGCGGTCATTTCCTGGCCGACGGTGGCAAGGCTGACCAGGGCCGAGTTTCGTGCGATCCGAGAGAAGGATTTCGTCATGGCCGCCCGCAGTCTCGGCTTTGGCCATGGACGGATCATCTTCCGCGAGATCCTGCCCAACGCGCTGCCGCCGATTATCGTGACGTCATCGGTCATGGTCGCCACCGCAATCCTGATGGAATCCGCACTTTCCTTCATGGGGCTCGGCGACCCCAATGTCGTGAGCTGGGGCTCGATGATCGGTACCGGTCGCGAACTGGTCCGGACCGCCTGGTACCTGACGGCCCTTCCGGGCCTCGCCATCGTCTTTACGGTGCTTGCGCTCAATCTCATCGGCGACGGGCTGAACGATGCCCTTAACCCCCGTTTCACTGGGGATCGCTGACGATGGCGCCGCTGCTCCAGGTCGAAGACCTCACCATCGGCTTTCCGCGTGCCGAGCCAGTCAGAAATCTCTCGTTCGAGGTGGGGGCGGGGGAGACGCTGGCGATCGTCGGCGAGTCCGGTTCGGGCAAATCGTTGACCGCGCTCGCGCTAATGCAGTTGCTGCCGCGCGCAGCACGGGTGACCAGCGGCCGCATCGTCTTTGACGACCGCGATCTTCTGGGGCTCGATGCGCGTGAGATGCGGCAGCTGCGCGGGCGCGACATCGCCATGATCTTTCAGGAGCCGATGACGAGCCTCAATCCGGTCATGTCGATCGGCCGGCAGATCGGCGAAGTGCTGAAGGTGCACGAGAAGCTTTCAGGTCGAGCGGCGCGGGAACGCGCGATCGAACTTTTGAAGCTCGTGCGTATTCCTGCCGCCGAAAAGCGGGTCGACGATTATCCGCATCAGTTGTCGGGCGGTATGCGCCAGCGGGTGATGATTGCCATGGCGGTTGCGTGCCGGCCAAAGTTGCTGATCGCCGACGAACCGACGACGGCGCTCGACGTGACGATCCAGGCGCAGGTGCTCGACCTGCTCGACACGCTCAGGCGCGAGCTTCAGATGGCTGTGGTGTTGATCACCCACGACCTCGGCGTCGTCGCGCAATGGGCCGACAAGGTCGTCGTCATGTATGCCGGCCGCAAGGTCGAGCAGGCCTTGCCCGGAGATCTCTTCAACGATCCGCTGCATCCCTATACGCGCGGGCTGCTTTCGGCCTCGCCACGGCTAAAGAACGACCTTCACTATCTGAGCGGCCGCTTGACCGAGATCCCCGGGTCGATCGTCTCGGCGGCCGGCGAGGCCGGCTGTCCCTTCAGGCCGCGCTGTCGCCAGGCGCGTGCGAGCTGCGGCCATCAGGTGCCGCCGCTGATTGCTCAGACGCCGGAGAGGCTCGTTGCCTGCCCGTTCACTTCGTCCCTCAAGGCCGTGCCCGATGCCGCTCATCTCAGCCTCTGATCTGAAGACACACTACAAGACGCGCGACGGCCTCTTACGCTCCGTCGATGGCGTCGATCTCGTGGTCGAGCGCGGTGAAACCGTCGGGCTTGTCGGCGAAAGCGGCTGTGGCAAGTCGACGCTTGGCAAGACGCTTTTGCGCCTGGTCGATCCGGCCGAGGGGCGGATCGAATTCAAGGGCGAAGACATCACGAGACTTGACCAGGGTCGGCTCAGGAACGTGCGCAAGTCGATCCAGATGATCTTTCAGGATCCCTTCGCGTCGCTCAATCCGCGCCACACGATCGGTGAAATCCTGGAGGCGCCTCTGATCGTGCACAGGGCCGGCAGCCGAGCGGAGCGGCGTGACACCGTTGCCGGCATCATCTCCAAGGTCGGGCTGCCCGCCGATGCCATCAATCGCTATCCGCACGAATTCTCGGGCGGCCAGCGGCAAAGGATCGGCATTGCCCGCGCGCTGCTGCTCAACCCGGACCTGATCGTTTGCGACGAGCCCGTATCGGCGCTCGACCTGTCGATCCAGGCGCAGATCCTGAACCTTTTGGTGGAGATGAAGAAGGAGTTCGGTCTTTCCTATCTTTTCATCAGCCATGACCTGTCTGTGGTGCGTTATTTCTGCGACCGGGTTCTGGTCATGTATCTCGGCCGGATCGTGGAAAGCGCCGACAATGAGACGCTCTGGTCGGACCCGCGCCATCCCTACACGCGCGCTTTGATGGCCGCGGTTCCCGATCCCTCGCGGCCGCGGCAGGCGGCTCCCCTTGGCGGCGATCTGCCGAGCCCGAGCGACATTCCGTCGGGCTGTCGGTTCCACACCCGCTGCCCGCTGGCGACGGACCTCTGCCGCGTCACCGAACCCGAATTCCGCACCATCAAACCGGGCCATCAGGTGGCCTGTCATGTCGCGGACCAAATCAACTGAAATGGAGAACTTGAATGGTTGAGTATCGCTATCTTGGGCGCAGCGCCCTCAAAGTGTCGCCGCTGACGCTCGGATCCATGATGTTCGGCAACCAGACGCCTGACGACGTTGCCTTCCGCATCATCGACAAGGCGCGCGAGCAGGGCATCAACTTCATCGACACGGCCGACGTCTACCACGACGGCAAGTCGGAAGAGGTGGTCGGGCGCGGCATCAAGGCCAACCGCGACCATTGGGTGGTGGCAACGAAGTTCGTCAATTCGCGTGCGAAGGGGCCGAACCTCGGGGGCTATTCGCGCAAATGGGTCTATCAGACTGTCGAAAACTCGCTGCGCAATCTCGGCACGGACTACATCGACATCCTCTACTTTCATCGCGCCGTCTTCGATGCGCCGCTCGAAGAGCCGGTGCGGGCGATCGCCGACCTCATCAAGGCCGGCAAGCTGCGCTATTTCGGGGTCTCAAACTTCCGGGGATGGCGCATTGCGGAAGTCGCCCATCTCGCCGACCAGCTCGGCATCGACCGGCCGATCGCAAGCCAGCCCCTCTATAACATCGTCAACCGCACCGCCGAGGCCGAGCAGCTGCCGGCGGCTGCAGCCTATGGACTGGGTGCTGTGTCCTACAGCCCGCTCGCCCGCGGCGTTCTGACGGGCAAGTACAATCCAGGCGAAGCGCCAGCTGCCGATACCCGCGCCGGACGCGGCGACAAGCGCATGCACGACGTGGAGTTTCGCGAAGAATCGGTGGCGATCGCCAAGGAAATTGCCGCACACGCGAAGGCCAAGGGAATTGCTGCCGCCGATTTCGCGCTCGCCTGGGTGCTGAACAACCGGCTGATCACCTCGACCATCGCAGGGCCCCGCACGGAAGAGCATTGGGATGGCTATATCCGCGCGCTGGACGTCAAGCTCGATGCGGAAGACGAGGCGCTGGTTGATCGCCTGGTCGCGCCCGGTCATCCGTCGACACCGGGCTTCACGGATCCGGGCCACCCGCTCGAAGGCCGTGAGCCGCGGTCCGGCGCGGGCGAAGCCGAGATCATCCCGCTCGCCCGCTCGCAGCGCGTCGCTTGAGAGGGTCCTGGCTGGGTACCTCCCGACCAGTGCCATCCAGTTGCAAAGAGCCCCGGATCATCGATCCGGGGCTTCGTTTTGCGCGTGACTATTCCGCAGCTACGGCCTGCTGGTGCCTGAGGCCGAGAAGGCGCCGGGCGTTGCCGCCAGCAACGAGACGTGCCTCCTGATCGCTTAGTCCCGCTTGCTCCAAGCTCTGCCGCAACGCGTCCGCATCGAGCGCAGGAAGAATTGGCCAGTCCGTGCCGGCAAGCACGAGGTCTGCGCCGAAAAAGCCTGTCAGCGTGCGTACGATGTCCGGATCATGCCCCATCGTGTCGAAGTAGATATTGGGCCGTCGCCCCGCTTCCCTGGCAGAGCGAGCATAGATGCCGCCGCGTGCCGCCTGGACAATCGCGCCCAGACCGAGCGTTGCAAAGACCAGATGCAGGTCTGGCAGTTCGTCAAGAAGCGGAGACTGGATGACCGACAGGAAGGCGACGCCGTTCATCAATCCACGCCCGAGCGAGTTGCCGAGATTGCCGGCGCCGTCGATCAGAACGCCGGCGTCCGGGTGGGCGACGGGATGCACGAAAACCGGAACCCTGTGGCGCGCCGCAACTTCGAGCGTGGGGCGGACGGCGGGATCGGCGATGAACTTGCTGGCGCGTGAACTGTCAATCACCAGTCCTGAAAGACCGAGCTCGACGATTGCCCGCTCGGCTTCGCGGGCCGCTTCGTCGCCGGCAAAGGCATCGACGACGGCAAATCCGGTGAGGGTAGAATGCTCGCGCGAAAGCGTCGCAAGCCAGTCGTTGGCCTCCCGGACGGCTTCAAGCGGTATGCTTGCCTCCAATCCGAAGAGGCTTTCGATCGTCGCCGTGACCACAGCGAGCGATACGCCGCCTTGTTCAAGTTCGTCGACCAGCGCCTGAGGCGTCGTGATTTTTCGATGTATCTCCGGCGAAAATGCGCCAGCGGGCTTTTCGTATTTGCCTCCGGGACGCCAGGCTGGCGGCCAGAGATGGGCATGGATGTCGACGATATCGAGCGGAGCGGTCATTCGGCGGCAACCTTTCTCGCTTGGCGTTCAGCAATGCCAGCTTTGACCAGCGGCACGACATCACGCCCATAGGTGACGGTATCTTCTGTCGGGTAGAAGCCCCGAACGAGGAAGTTGGAAACGCCCGCGTCGTAATAGTCGAGGATGGCGTCGGCGACCTGTTCGGGTGTCCCGACAAGAGCTGTCGAATTTCCGCCGGCGCCACTCGCTTCTGCGACTTCGGTCCAGAGCCGCTTGTCCAGCACCTTGCCGCGGCTGGCGGCCTGCCGCAGGCGAACAGAACCGACGTTAGATGGCAGCTTCTCGCCGTTGCCGCCGGCCGAGCGCGCGACCTGTGACTTGACCTTCTCGAGGATATCGGCCGCCTTTGCCCAGGCGGCGTCTTCGGTCTCAGCCACGACGGTGCGAAAGGCGAGGGTGAAGCGGATATCGTCTGCCGCGCGACCATTGGCAATCGCCGCTGTGCGTACCTTGCCGATGGTTTCCCGTGCGCCGTCGAGCGGTTCGCCCCAGAGCGCATAAATATCGGCGTGCTTACCGGCAACGGCGATCGCCGCATCGGACGAACCGCCGAAGGAAATCGGGATACGGGGCTTCTGGAACGGCTTTACCTGGCTATAGGCGCCCTTGAACCTGTAGAAGCGCCCCTCGTGATCGAAGGGCTGATCGCTCTCCCAGACTTTCCTCAGCACCTGCAGATACTCGTCGGTGCGGGCATAGCGGGTGTCGTGATCCTCGAAGTCGCCGTCGCGAGCCTGGTCCGTGTCGGATCCGCCGGTGATGATATGCACCCACAAGCGGCCCTCGGAGAACTGATCGAGGGTGGCAAGCTGGCGCGCGCCGAGTGTCGGGGCCATCAGGCCGGGCCGGTGGGCAAGCAGCGCCCCGATCCGGTCGGTCTGGCTGAAGACATAGGCGGCGATCTGGTTGTTGTCGGGCCATTGCGCGAACTGGCCGATCAGCAGACGATCGATGCCGGCGGCCTCCGCGGCCTGCACGTGATTGCGAATATAGGTCTTGTCGATGACCGGACCGGAGGCCGGCACGATGTCGGACCCTTCCCTGTTGGACGTATGGCCGATGAATTCGGGACGCATGGAGAACTCCTTCAGAATGCTGGGCGCGCAGATCGCAATAATCTATTTATCATATGTATTTTGTCGATTGCTTTTTGCCCGCCGATCTTGGGATGGATTGTCGTGCGATGGGCCCTTCGGGAACTTTTCCTCCACCAAGGCGGCTTTTACAGACACTCATCCTGTCTGCGTGCACATCGCCGGTCCGGCAAAGGCTTCGGCCTGAGTAGCTTTTTTCAGAAAAGCCCTGGACTTTAGAATTACACTATCTCGATAAATATAGTAGATTTTATAAAGTCTGGCTAACACCCTGACAGGGGTGCTGGAGAAATCGGCGTTGCCTGTGCTTCGCCTGCTAGGGGATACTCAGATGACAGCAAGACACAACGGGACTTTCAAGCCGACGCGGCGCGCGTTCCTCCTTTCCTCCGTTGCGCTGGCGAGCGCGATTGCCGTTCCAATGCTGCCGGTGCCCTCGCTCGCGGCAGACGAGCCGCCGCGCGGCGGCAGCGTATCGATCAACATCGGCACCGAACCGCCAGTTCTCGTCCTTATCGCCCATAGCGCCGGGGCTGCCTACTACATCAGCGGCAAGGCGACCGAGAGCCTGCTCACCTATGACAAGGACTTCAATCCTCAGCCGCTGCTCGCCACCGAGTGGACGGTCAGCGAAGACGGCCTGCGCTACTGGTTCAAGCTGCGCCAGGGTGTCCGTTGGCACGACGGCAAGGATTTCACGGCCGAAGACGTCGCCTTTTCGATCCTGGCGCTTAAGGAAAACCACCCACGTGGTCGGGCGACCTTTGCCCATGTGAAGGAGGCCAATATTCTCAATTCGCATGAGGTCGAATTGATCCTTGCCAAGCCGGCTCCTTACCTTTTGACCGCCTTTGCAAGCTTCGAGGCGCCAATCGTCCCGAAGCACCTCTATGAAGGCACAAAGATTGCGGAAAACCCGCACAACGTCGCGCCTGTCGGCACCGGCCCCTACAAGTTCGTCGAATGGGTGCGCGGAAGCCATGCGCTTTTCGTGCGCAACGAGGACTATTGGGGTTCGCCCAAGCCCTACCTTGATCAGATCATCTTCCGCTTCATCATCGATCCGGCGGCAGCCGTCGCTGCGATCGAGACCGGCGAGGTGCAGGTCTCGACGGCCAACCTGCCGCTCACCGACATCGACCGGCTGAAGGCCAACCCGAACCTCGTCGTCGATACCGATCCGGCACCCTATTCGCCGAGCATCGCCCGCGCCGAGTTCAATCTCGAAAACAAGTATCTTGCCGACATCAAGGTGCGCCATGCGATCGCGCACGCGGTCGACAAGGACTTCATCGTCAATACCGTCTACCTCGGCTATGCAACGCGGCTCGACGGGCCTGTCAGCCCGGATCTCGCGAAGTTCTACACTCCGGACCTTCCCAAATACGAGTTCGACCCGGCCAAGGCCGAAAAGCTCCTCGACGAGGCAGGTTATGCGCGGGGCGCCGACGGTTTCCGCTTCAAGCTGTTCATCGATCCGACCCAGCCTTCCGGTCCTCCCAAGCAGACCGCGGAATACATCGCCCAGGCCCTTGCCAAAGTGGGCATCAAGGTAGAGCTGCGAACCCAGGACTTTGCGACTTTCGTCAAGCGCGTCTTCACCGATCGCGACTTCGATATCGCCATTGAAGGCATGAGTAACCTCTACGACCCGACCGTCGGTGTTCAGCGGCTCTACTGGTCGAAGAACTTCAAGCCGGGCGTGCCCTTCACCAACGGCTCCAAGTATTCGAACCCGGACGTCGATCGACTGCTCGAAACGGCCGCCGTCGAGATCGATCCGAAGAAGCGCCTGCAGCTCTTCAACGAGTTCCAGAAACTGGTGGTTCAGGATCTGCCGACGCTCGACATCGTCACCCCGGCTGTCATCACCGTCTACGACAAGCGGGTAAAGAACCTGAAGCTCGGCGTCGAGCATCTCTGGAGCAATGGGGCAGGCATCTATCTCGACGGGCAATCGTAAATGATCTCGACGACGTAGTCGTCGAAGGCGCGAGTGCAGCCGGAGCGGACCCTGGCTGCACTCTCTTTTTCTTCAGTGTCGGAGTTGACGTGTGACGATAACCAAGGTGCTGACTGTTTCCCGCCCAACACGCGCGCAGCTTCTCGCGCGCATTCCCGGCTTCGTGGCCGAAGTCGCCAAGGGCGCGTCCGAACGAGACCTCTCGCGTCAACTTCCCTTCGAAGCCTTCAAGCTTTTCCGCGAGCTGGAACTTGGAACCCTGCGCATCCCGGCGGCGCTCGGCGGGCCGGGCGGTTCTGTTGCCGATTACATCGAGATGATCGCGGCGATCGGTGCTGCCGATTCCAACGTCGCCCACGCGCTCCGGTCCCATTTCAACTATGTCGAAAACGTTATCCTCAGCGAGCCTCGTGAGCGGGATGCCGGTGCAGTCGAGCTTATTCTGGGCGGCAAGCTTTTTGGCGGCGCCCATACCGAGCAAGGCACGGCTCGCCCCGGCCAGGTGACGACGACGATCGCCAGAAAGGGCGACACCTACAGGCTCAACGGCCGCAAATGGTATGCCACGGGAACAGCCTTTGCCGACTTCGCTTCGTTCAGCGCGCTGGACGAGGAGGGGCAGGCCGTTGGTGTTCTCCTGCCGGTCGACCGGCAGGGCATTACCATTCTTGACGATTGGGATGGCATGGGGCAGCGCCTGACCGCCAGCGGCGGCGTCATCCTCGACAATGTCGAGGTGTTTCCGCACGAATTGGCCCGGCGCGCCCTCGACAATCTCGTCGGTCGCCACTGCTCGACGCTGCGCCAGTTGCATCTGGCGGCAAGTGCTGCCGGCGCGGTGCGCAACGTCCTTTCGGACGGCCTTGCCTATGTTCGCAGCCAAGCGCGATCTGCCGCCCACAGCAGCGCCGAAACGGCCAATCAGGATCCGTTCGTGCAGCAGGTGATCGGCGAAATCGCCGCCAATTCCTTCGCGATCGACACGGCGGTTGCCGCCGCCGCGGTTGCGCTCGACCGGACGGTTGCCGCCTTGGGCAGCAGCAACGATGCCGAGATCGAGGACGCCTTGATCGAGAGCGCGCTGACGACAGCGCGAGCGCAGCTTGTTCTTGGCCAGCTCGGATTGCGAAGCGCTGAGCGCATGTTCGAGCTCGGCGGTGGCTCGGCGACTTCGCGCGGCAACAACTTCGATCGGCACTGGCGCAACATCCGCACCGTTCTCAACCACAACCCGCTCCTGCATAAGTCGCGTGTGCTGGGCGACTACCTGCTGAACGGCACGACCACGCATCTGAGAGAAGGAAGGGTGTTTTGACTGCACACACCTGTCTGGCAGCGCCTGCGGTCTGGTCGGCTTGCTGACGGTCGCTTCGGCGCTCAACTGAGCCGATGGTTGGAAGCTCTATCGTCGCAAAGTCCCAGGCGTGAGGAGAAAAAACTACGGGCGGCGGTAAGCTTGGAAAGGGCGCTCTAGAATGAAGGTGAAATCTATCGATTATATGTGCTAATATACACCTTTCGCACAGGAGAACGTCATGATGATTTCCAGACGCCTTTTCTCGATAGCGCTTGCGGCCCTGTTTACGGTGCCGCTTCTTGAGGTCGCTCCCGCAGCAGCCTCCGACAAAGTGATCCGCATTGGCTACCAGAAATACGGCACGCTTGTGCTGCTCAAGGGAAAGGGTCTTCTGGAGAAGAAGCTGGAGAAGATCGGCTACACGGTCACATGGGCAGAATTCCCGGCGGGCCCGCAACTTCTCGAAGCCTTGAATGTCGGCGCAGTCGATTTCGGTACGACGGGAGAAACGCCGCCGATCTTCGCGCAGGCGGCCGGCGCGCCGCTGGTCTATATCGCCCATGAACCGCCGGCGCCGCGCGGCGAGGCGATCCTCGTGCCGAAGGGTAGCCCCATCCAGAAGGTTTCGGATCTCAAGGGTAAGACCGTCGCCCTTAACAAGGGTTCGAACGTGCACTTCCTCCTGGTGAAGGCGCTGGAGGAGGCTGGTCTCAACTATAGCGACATCAAGACCTCCTTCCTTCCGCCCGCCGACGCCCGCGCTGCCTTTGAACAGGGCGCCGTCGATGCCTGGGTGATCTGGGACCCGTTCCAGGCTGCAGCCGAGCTCGCGATCGAGGCACGCGAACTTCGAAACGGCGAAGGGATCGTACCCAACCACCAGTTCTACCTGGGCGCAAAGCCATTCGTGGACGGCCATCCCGAGGCCGTCGATACGGTGATCGAGGCCGTTGCAGAGATCGACGAATGGGCGAAGGCCAATCCGGCCGCCGCGGCCGCCGAACTTTCGCCTTCCGTTGGCATTCCCGCGGACGTGCTGGCCGTCGCGCTGCAGCGACAATCGTACGGCGTGAAGGCTCTCGATGAGGGCATCGTCAAACAGCAACAGACGATCGCCGATACCTTCTTCGAACTCGGCCTGATCCCGAACAAGATCTCGATCGCGGACGTCGTGCGCAAAGGCGGTGCCTGATGGTGGACGTGTCGGTAGCCGGTATTGCTACCGGCGAAGCCCGCAGGCCCAATCTGAAGAACCTGTGGAGCGGGCTGGCTCCATGGGCTCTTCCGCTTGCGCTTCTCGTCGTTTGGGAAATTGCGGCGCGCACGGGTCTCGTCACCGCCCGCCTCATGCCGGCGCCGACGACGATTGCTGCGGCCTTCTGGCGGTCGTTGCTTGATGGCTCGCTTCTTTTCCATACGCTCGCCTCCACCCGTCGGGCCTTCATAGGCCTTGCGATCGGCGGCGGGCTCGGCTTCGTCGCCGGCGTCGTTACCGGTCTGTGGAAAGCGGCCGAAACCCTCCTCGACAGCACCGTCCAGATGGTGCGCAACATCCCGCATCTTGCCTTGATCCCGCTCGTGATCCTCTGGTTCGGTATCGATGAAACCGCCAAGATCTTTCTGGTTTCGATCGGCGTCTTTTTCCCGATCTACATCAACACCTTCTATGGCGTGCGAACCATCGACCCTCAGATCGTTGAAATGGCGGCCGTCTACGGGCTCGACCGCAGGGCGCTGATCCGCCGCATCATTCTTCCCGGCGCGCTGCCCTCCATCCTGGTCGGCCTGCGCTATGCTCTCGGTTTCATGTGGCTGACGCTGATCGTCGCTGAAACGATTTCATCGACGAACGGCATTGGATACATGACGATGAACGCGCGGGAGTTCTTGCAGACGGACGTCGTCCTGCTCGGCATTATCGTCTATGCGCTTCTCGGAAAATTCGCTGATGTTGTGACCCGTTCGATTGAGAAGCGCGTTCTCGTATGGCATCCGGCCTATCAGTTGAAGCAGGGGGGCCGACAATGAGTGCCCTGCAGGCCCATGTGAGGGATAGCGAAGGCGGTCTCCCGATTTCGCTGTCGCGGGTCGAAAAGTCTTTCGGCCAGCTCAACGTCCTCGACAGTTTCAACCTGGAAGTTCCCGCGGGCCAGTTTCTTGCCGTCGTCGGAAGGTCGGGTGGCGGCAAATCAACCTTGTTGCGGCTGATCGCCGGTCTTGATGCGGCAACGGCGGGCCGCGTCAGTATCGCCGGGCAAAAGGTTGACCGCACCCTTGCGTCCGTGCGCCTGCTTTTCCAGGAGGCGCGCCTTGTTCCCTGGCAGCGGGTCATCGAAAACGTCGGCATCGCCCGCGGCCAGAACTGGCAGGAAACTGCCCGTCGAGCGCTCGCGGATGTGGGGTTGGGCGGACGTGAAAACGATTGGCCGAGTGTACTTTCCGGCGGCCAGCGTCAGCGCGTGGCTCTCGCCCGCGCCCTCGTCAGTGCGCCGCAGATCCTGTTGCTCGACGAACCTTTCGGCGCGCTCGATGCGCTGACGCGCATTGAAATGCATCGCCTGCTCGAGGGGATCTGGACGGGTCGAGGTTTTACCACCGTGCTGATCACCCACGACGTCGCAGAGGCGGTGGCGCTGGCCGACCGTGTGGTGGTGCTGCGGGAAGGGGCAATCGCACTCGATATCGACATCGATCTCGAGCGTCCGCGGCGGGAGCTGGCTGACCCCCGTGCGGTCGATTTGCAGCGTGAGATACTTGAGGCCGTGTAGCGTTCGATTTGACTGCCGGCGAGAGCGTTGGGGTTTGCGGCCACGATCGTGGGCGCCGGGTGCGGACGTGCGCTTCGTCGCCCGGCCTTACGGGCGTTGGCGCGCGTTCGTGGTTATCTCGTTCGGCTGCGACAGGGTCCCTATCGAAATGCCAAGGCAATTTATTGCGTGTGCGGGGCCCCCACCTTCCTAAAATGGTCGAACCATCAAGGAGCGCCCATGATCGCTATCAGTCTCAAGGTCAATGCTGCACGCAGCAGCCTCGCTGTCACGTGGGACGATGGGGCGGTTTCTCATATCCCGGCGACCGTGCTGCGGGCGCGCAGCCGCGCTGCCAGCCAGGTGCGCGCGGATATCGAAGGGCGCGCTGGTTCCTATGATGCCGTCACCCTCAGTGGTGCAGAGCCAATCGGCACCTACGCGATCCGGCTGGTTTTTTCCGATGGCCATGATCGCGGCATCTACCCCTGGCCCTACCTGCGCGCGATCGCCGACTCTACGTTTTGAGGAAGAAGCATGGACGATTTTATTGGCGGCCTGTCGGAAGTTGCCTGCGATGTCCTGGTGATCGGCGGCGGAACCGCCGGTCCGATGGCGGCCTTGAAGGCGAAGCAGAAGAACCCTGCGCTGAACGTCGTGTTGCTGGAAAAAGCCAACGTGAAACGATCCGGCGCAATCTCTATGGGCATGGACGGGCTCAACAACGCCGTCGTGCCGGGCTATGCGACACCGGAGCAGTACACGAAGGAAATCACGATCGCCAACGATGGCATCGTCGATCAGGCGCCGGTCTTCAACTACGCATCACGCTGCTACGACATCATCCAGGAACTGGATCGCTTCGGCATCCGCTTCCAGAGGAATGCCAACGGCGACTACGACCTGAAGAAGGTCCATCACCTCGGCACTTATGTGTTGCCGATGCCGAATGGCGAAACGGTCAAGAAGGCGCTCTATCGCCAGCTGAAACGCGAGCGCATCCTGATTTCCAACCGCTTCATGGCCACGCGGTTGCTGACGGCGAAGGATGGTCGCATCGCCGGTGCCGTTGCCGTCAACACCCGCACGGCGGAATTTCTCGTGCTTCGGGCCAAGGCGGTGATCCTGTGCATGGGAGCGGCCGGCAGGCTCGGCCTGCCGCATTCGGGCTATCTGTTCGGCACCTACGAGAATCCCACGAACTCCGGGGATGGCTATGCCATGGCCTATCATGCCGGGGCGGCGCTCGCGAACCTCGAATGCTATCAGATCAATCCGCTGATCAAGGACTATAACGGTCCCGCCTGCGCTTACGTCGCCGGTCCGTTCGGCGCCTACACCGCCAACAGCGAGGGCAAGCGGTTCATCGAAAGTGACTATTGGTCCGGGCAGATGATGCAGGAGTTTTACAATGAGCTGCAATCGGGAAAAGGCCCTGTCTTCCTGAAGCTCAACCATCTCCATCCCGACACGGTCGGTGAGATCGAAGACATCCTGCATCGGGTCGAGCGCCCCTCCCGTGGGCGGTTTCATGCGGCGCGTGGCACCGACTATCGCGACAAGATGATCGAGATGCACATTTCCGAGATCGGTTTCTGCTCCGGCCACAGCGCATCAGGCGTCTTCGTCGACGAATATGCGCGCACGACCGTGCCTGGCCTTTATGCTGCCGGCGACATGGCAAGCGTGCCGCACAACTACATGCTCGGAGCCTTCACAAACGGGGCGGTGGCTGGAGAGCATGCGGCAGAGGTGGCATTGGAAACCGACCTTCCGGACTACGATCCCGACTTCGTGCGGCTCGAGCGCGAGCGCGTTCTGGCGCCGACGCGTCGTGGCGACGGAATTCCCCCCAACCAGCTCGAATACAAGGTGCGGCGCCTCGTCAACGACTACCTGCAGCCGCCCAAGGTAACGGCTCGGATGCAGATCGGCCAGCAACGATTGGCCGAGGCCAGGGACGACCTGGAGACAGCCCTCGTCGCGCGCAACGCGCATGAGCTGATGCGGTCATTGGAGGTGTCGTCCATCCTCGATTGCGCGGACATGGCCGCCCACGCATCGCTCTATCGGACCGAAAGCCGCTGGGGCCTTTATCACAACCGGATCGATTATCCCGAAAAGGACGACGAGAACTGGTTCTGCCACACGCTGCTTCGCAAGGTGAATGGCCGCATGAGCTCCGAGAAGCGCGCCATTGAGCCCTACATCGTTCCTATCGAGACCGAAGAGCGGACGGCCTACGAGCGTCTGCGCGTTTCGAACCAAGCCTGATCGAGGAGAGCCATGCCGCTTGCACTTTCCCCCACCACAGTTCCCGTCGTCGTCGACGAAGCGAAATGCATCGCCGACAAGGGCTGCACCGTCTGCGTCGAGGTTTGCCCGCTCGATGTCTTGCGTATCAGCGACCTCACCGGCAAGGCCTACATGAAGTTCGACGAATGCTGGTATTGCATGCCGTGTGAGACGGATTGCCCGACGGGCGCCGTTACCGTCAACATCCCCTACCTGTTGCGCTGACATGGCGACGTTCGATCCATTCGAGGATTTCGGCAATGCCGATGAAATTGTCGGCCGTCTCGCTGATGCGGATCCCGCCGTTCGCCGCCTCGCCGTCATCGATCTTGCCGAGACGGCGATGCCGGACAGTCTCCTGCATCTGCTGGCGATGGTTGGAGACAACGATGCGACCGTGCGCCTTCAGGTGGCGATGGCACTCGGCGATTTCGACACGATCGATGCCGCCAGCGGGCTGGCGAAACTCCTGATTGATCTGGATAGATCGGTGGGTTCTGCTGCGGCGGACAGCCTTGCCGAGTTGAAGGATCCGTCTGCGGTTCCCGCGCTCCTTTCGTTGCCTACACATCCGGACCCTTTTGTGCGCGCGTCCGGTTTTCGCGGAATGAAGGGACTGCGCTCACGCGCAGCGCTTGGTCCCGCACTTAAAGCAATGTCGGACGAAAGCGCTCAGGTGCGGGCCGAGGCGCTGGGAGTGATCGCCTATCTCAAGCTCGAAGAAACGCTGCCATCATTGATCGCAGCCACGCGCGACGCCGACGCTTCTGTCCGTGCGGAGGCGGTCAACGCCTTGTCGTTCACAAAACAGGTCGCAGCGGCCACCGCAGTTGCTGCGGCGCTACGGGACGATGTCTGGCAGGTGAGGGCGGCCGCGGCGCAATCGCTCGGGAGGATCGGCCAGGCATTTGCCGTCGGCGGTCTCGTTGCGGGATTGGCGGACGACTACTGGCAGGTCCGCCAGAAGTGTCTTGGCGCGCTCGGGAGCCTGAAGGCGCAATCGGCCGTGGCCGATATAGCGGCGCAGCTTGCGAGCGACCTGCCGTCGCTCCGCAAGGAGGCCGCGGCAGCGCTCGGCGAGATTGCCGATCCATCGGCGCGCGAGCCGCTGGTGGCCCATGCCTCCGACACGGATCCGGATGTGCGAAAAACGGTGCGCTGGGCGCTGACCCGGATTGGTTGATTGCGATCGAAGCGCAATCTCACGCGCCGCGCTTCGACACCATCTCCATCAAGGCATGCGGGCGCTCGATGCGAATGTGGCGCGGCGACACGGATAGAAGTCCGTCCTTCTGGAACCGCTTCATCATCATCGTCACCCATTGGCGGGTCGAACCGACCATGGCTGCGATCTGGTCATGGGTGACCTTCGCGTTGATGATGATGGCTCGCCCGTCCCGCACCCCGTGCAGATCGCCGAGATTGATCAGGAACTGGGCAAGGCGTTCGATGACGGAGCGGGTGCCCAGCATCTGCGCCATAGCCGAATAGCACCGTCCCTTGGCGGCCAGCCCCTGCAGGAGACAGAGCGCGAAATTTGGCATCTCAACGACCAGCTTCTTCAGCGCTGGCGCGGGAAGGAAGAGGATACGACAGTCGCTAAGAGCTTCTCCCGACCAGATGTGCACCCCGCCGCCCGTCATTTCCGGGCCGCCGATAAAATGGCCCTTCGTCCAGTAGGCCAATGTGATCTCGCGCCCCGACGGTGCGGTGTAAAAGACCCTGACGTCGCCGGCTTCGATGATGAAGATACCGCCGTGCCCGTCGCCCTGGTTGAAGATTGCTTCACCCGTTCGAAACGAGAGCTGGCGGCCCTGTGCTCTCAGCCTCGTCCATTCGTCGGGGGCGAGGGCATCGAGAAAATGCGCTCCTTCGTCGAGCCCGCCGATACCTTCACTCAAGAAAAGGGCCTGATCACCGGGAAGAATGGCCGGGGCCGGCAGATCAACCGAGGGGGTGTGTTTCGGGCGTGCATCCTGATTGGCGGTCACGCGGACGTCGAGGCTCACATCGCTCTCCTTCCACAGCGTAGATCGCTTTTAAATTATAGAAAATCTACCAATTAAGAAGAAAAATAATCGCGACTTCAGAACTGGACTTGGAAGATTTTCGTCGAATCGATGTTTGAAGCGCCAGAGTCAGGAGGCCTTCCTGGGGCGCCGCACGCTCCCCCCCTGTGAAAGTCGCCACGCGTCTGCTCGTTTTGCGAAATGAGCCTGGCCGGGGGCGTGGTTCGCGCCTGGAGCGATTGTTGTCCGCTCATGCGCCGTAGAACTTCGCGAGATCGACCGAGGCGCGCGCTGCCAAAAGACCGCCACTCCGAAACGAGAATCCGAGCCTTGTGTCCTTGCGCAGCAAGATTATCTCCGCGGCCAGCAATCCGGAGAAAATTGATATCTATAAAATCTATGTGTTTTATGAGGTAATATTTCTATTGGCTTGCCAGGAGGATACCATGCCCAAAACCGAATCCAATCCCATTACGCTTGGAACCCGCGCGGCGGACTTCACGTTGCCCGATGCCGATGGCAACCTGTTCACGTTGGCCGAGTTCAAGGACAGCCCGGCGCTGCTCGTCGCCTTCATCTCCAACCGCTGCCCCTTCGTGGTGTTGATCCGCGAGGAACTGGCGAAATTTGCGCGCGACTATGCCACGCAGGGGCTTGCCGTCGTCGCGATCAACAGCAACGACGCCAAGGCGCATCCGGAAGAAACACTGGAGCGGATTGGTGTAGAGGCAAAGACTCACGGCTATGGATTCCCCTATCTGAAGGACGCGTCGCAAAGTGTCGCCAAGGCCTTTGGTGCGGCCTGCACTCCGGACTTTTTTCTCTATGACCGAGATCGCAAGCTTGCCTATCACGGCCAGTTCGATGAAGCCCGGCCCGGCAACGGCAAGGATGTGACGGGTGCGGATCTGCGCGCTGCGGTCGACGCGGTCCTGAAGGGCGAAGCTGTCGGCGCCGGCCAGGTGCCCTCGATCGGCTGCAACATCAAGTGGTCGGCTGGCAACGAACCGTCCTGGTTCTCCACCGCAGCCTGATCCGCAATCGTGAAACGGCCGGCCGTACAGCCGGCCAACGCTCCTTTTCTGTACCGGGACATCATGGCATCGCGTCGCAAGGAACAGCCCACCGAAGACGGGCGCCACATCGAAACGGACGTGCTGGTTGTCGGTGGGGGCCCAGCCGCCGCCTGGGCGGCGCTTTCCGCTGCCGAGACCGGCGCGCGCGTCGTCTTGGCTGACAAGGGCTATCACGGCACGAGCGGTGCCACGGCTCCGTCCAACACGGGAACGTGGTGTGTGCCGCCGGGAGAAGGGCGCGCAGCCTCGGTCGAGCAGCGTTTCAAGCGCACTGCCGGCCTTGCCGATCGTCGCTGGATGTTGCGCGCGGCTGACCGCGCCTACGAAAACCTCCTGAAGCTCGTCGAATGGGGCTATCCCTTTCCGAGCGAAGAGGATGGCAACCTCTATATCGCCAACCTGCGCGGTCCTGACTACATGCGCTTCATGCGCCAGCGTGTGCACAAGGCCGGTGTCACGATCCTTGACCACCATCCTATCCTGGAACTGCTTGGCGACGATCATCATGTCGGCGGGGCTGCGGGGCTTTCTCGCCGCCATGGCGCAAGCTTCTCCGTATCGGCCGGTGCCGTCGTGCTTGCCACCGGCGGCTGCGCCTTCTTCGAACGCATCCTCGGTGGCACGGGGCTCACCGGTGATGGCTATCTCTTCGCCGCAGAGGCCGGCGCGTCCCTTTCCGGCATGGAATTCACCGGCAAATACACGCTCGCCCCGCACGGTTCCTCGCTGAACAAGGGTTTGCCTTTTCGCTGGGCGACCTTCTACCGAGAGAACGGCGAGGTGCTGCGCGACGCCCGCGGTGAGCCGGTGACGAACGGTATCGGCGGCGGCGAGCGGCAAGTGGCCGAGGCCCTGCTGTCCGGCCCGGTCTATGCCCGGCTCGATCTTGCCGAACCCGCGATGCAGGACTGGCTGCGTCGTGGCCAGCCGAACTGTTTTCAGCCTTACGACCGGATGGGGATCAATCCCTTCGAGCACCTGTTCCGGGTCGACCTCAAATACGAGGGCACCGTGCGCGGCACCGGCGGTATCCGCATCGTCTCGTCCGACTGTGGCTCCGGCATTACCGGGCTTTACGCCGCTGGCGACGCGGCGAGCCGTGAAAACGTGACGGGTGGGGTTTCCGGTGGCGGCGCCATCAATGCCTCCTGGGCGATTGCCAGCGGCTGGTGGGCCGGTCATGGCGCCGCCCGGCATGCGAGCAGCAGAAAGTCCCGTGATGCCGCGCGCTTGCGGCCGCTCGGCGCGACGGGTTTGCGCGGCGCCGGCGAACGTGAAGACGTCAATCTCGCGGCCGCCGCCCGCGCGGTGCACGAGGAGATTGTGCCGCTCGACAGGAGTTACTGGCGCAAGGCCAGCGCCTTGGAGACAAGTCACCGCATTCTGGAAGGCGTGTGGGCCGGCCTCAACCAGGCAAAGCCCGCGGTCGGCATCGACCGACTTCGTGCACGAGAGGTGGCGTCGGTTACGGCGAGCGCCCGCTGGACGGTCGCGGCTGCGCTCTTGCGCACGGAAAGCCGGGGCGTGCACCGCCGGAGTGACTTTCCGACCGAAGACGACGGGCAGGCGAGCCGCATCATCGTCTCCGGGCTCGATCAGGTGAGCGCCGTGCGTGAAGATCTCGTTTTTGAGACGGTTCGGGAGGGCTGAGCGATGATCGAGGTTATCTCCGCCGACCGCTGCATCCGCTGCGATATCTGCGAACGGATCTGTCCCGCCTTCGTCTTCGATCGCGACGAAACGGGTCTGCCGATCATTGCCCGGCAAGACGACTGCCAAACCTGTTTTCTCTGCGAAATCTATTGTCCGACGGATGCGCTCTATGTCGCCGAGGCGGCGCACGGACCAACAGGCATCGCGGAGGCCGAGGTGCTGGAACGCGACCTTTTTGGCGCCTACGCCCGCTCGCTCGGGTGGAACCGCGGCCGCGCCGGCGGCGCGCAAGATGATCCGACCCGTCACATCCGCGTGGCGCAGGTTTGAAGGGAGTTCGACCATGGAACGCATAGCTGTCAGCGCGCTGCGCAAGACCTTTACGCTCAAACAGGGCCAGACCGTAACGGTGGACGGTGTCGCCTCGAGCCGCATTGCGGTGCTGGATGGCGTCGACCTGACCATCAAACGCGGCGAATTCATCACGCTGGTCGGGCCGTCCGGCAGCGGCAAGTCGGTGCTGCTCGATGTCATTGCCGGATTGACCGAAGCGACCTCGGGCGTCGCCCGCATCGACGGCATCGAGGTCTCCAAACCGCATGCCCGCACCGCCTATGTCTTCCAGCAATATGCGCTTTTTCCCTGGCGAACGGCGCTGCAGAACATCGAATATGCCCTGGAGGTGCGTGGTGTGCCGGCGGCGGAGCGTCGCGAGAAGGCACGTCATTTCCTGCATCTCTTCGGCCTCAAGGGCTTCGAAGACCGCTTCCCCTCGCAGCTTTCCGGCGGCATGCAGCAGCGCGTGGCTATCGCCCGGGCGCTCTCCACCGATCCGCAGGTGCTGCTGATGGACGAGCCCTTCGCGGCTCTTGACGCCCAGACGCGCGACATCCTGCAAAGCGAACTGTTGCGCATTTGGGAACAGATCAAGACGACCGTCGTCTTTGTCACCCATTCGATCGACGAGGCGATCTACCTCGCCGACCGCGTGGTCGTGATGACCGCGCGCCCGGCGAGCGTCAAGGAAATCGTCGAGATTGACCTGCCGCGCCCGCGCGACCTCGATATACGCAACAGCGCGGCCTTCAATGCCTATCGGGGCCGCGTCTGGGAAAGCTTGCGTGACGAGGTCGTCAAGGCCCAGCGCGATTGGGCGCTCGCATCCAACTACACCAACTAAGGGAGGATCCGATGAGTCTGATCGCCGACCGCAACCTGCCGCTCCGCCGGACATTATCATCGCGCCGAAAGCGTGCCGCGGAGAAACCGCCGACGGTTCTCGGTGAAGCCTTCTCAACCATTACGCTGGGCCTGCCGGCGCTCGTCGCCTTCGCGCTTCTCTGGGAGATCGCGCCACGCGCCGGCTGGATCAACGCGCTGTTCTTCCCGCCACTCAGCCAGGTGCTCTCTGTCCTGTGGGAGATGATCGCCTCGGGTCAGCTTGCCGACCACATCGGCATCAGCCTACAGCGCGCCGCGATCGGCTTTTCGCTTGCCGTTGTTGTCGCCGTACCGCTTGGTCTTTTGATGGGGCGCTATCCGCTGTTCGAAAAGGCCTCGGACTTTCTCGTCCAGACCCTGCGCAATACCTCGCAGTTCGCGCTGCTGCCGGTCTTCATCCTTTTGCTCGGCATCGGCGAGGCGTCAAAGATCGCCATCACATTCTACGCGGCCGTCTTCTTCCTGCTGATCAACACCATCGTCGGCGTAAAGTCGGTCGATCCACTGCTGGTGAAGGCAGCGCGTTCCATGGGAACGTCCGACTGGGATCTCTTCAAGAAGGTCATTCTGCCCTCGGCCGTTCCCTCGATTGTCGCGGGCGCTCGGCTTGGTGTGAAGACCTCGCTCTTTTCGGTCATCGCCGCGGAGATGCTCGCGGCCCAATCCGGCATCGGCTACCTCATCCAGAATTCGTCGCTGATGCTGGAAACAGACCGGATGTATGCCGGCATCCTGACGCTGACGATCATCGGCCTCCTGCTGAACTACTTGCTCGTCGCTGGGGAACGACGCGCCACCCGCTGGCGCGGCGACGGCGAAAGCGGCCCGAACTGAGCCCCAGCCTCTCTTCCAACGAACACGCGATTTCGAAAGGATCCATCCATGACAGCCAATCCACTCCGCCGCACATTGTTGAAGCTCGCCTTGGCGCTATCGTTCCTGCCGGTGGCGGGTGCCGCGCCGGCCTTTGCCGACGACGCGAAGCCCGAGGTCATCCGCATCGGCTCGACCGCGCCGGGCCACCTGAAATTCATCCTTTATCGCAACAAGAAACTGCTGGAAGACGAGTTCGCCAAGGACGGCATCAAGATCGAGCTGACGACATTCGATGGCGGTTCCGCTGCCACGGTTGCGCTCGGTTCGGGAGCGATCGACTTCACCTATATCGGCAACAACCCGTCGCTTCGCCTGGCGGCGACCGGGGCCGACGTGAAGCTCATCGGCCTTTCGAGCTGGAACCGTTCGAACGAGACGCAGATCGTCGTCAAGCCGGAGTCTGCGATCCAGAAGATTGAGGACCTGAAGGGCAAGAAGGTCGCCTATCTCTCAGGCACGGTGCGTCATTCGACCTTCGCCAAGGCCCTGCAGGCCGCAGGTCTTTCCCTCGCGGACGTGGAAAGCCTGAACCTCGGTATCGACAGTTCCGGCCCGGCGCTGGCCCGTGGTGACGTCGATGCCATCGTGGAAAGCACCGGCCCGGTGCAGACGCTTGTTGAAAAGGGCGGAGCGCGGGTGATCTTCGACGCCGGCGTGTCGGGCAGCCCCGATTGGGCGGTTCCACATCTGCTCAGCGTCAACGGTGAATTCGCCCGCAAGTATCCTGAAATCGTGACACGTCTGCTGGCTGTCGATATTGCGACTGCCCGCTGGGCCGACGCCAACCCGGAAGAGACGACTACGATCTTTGTCAAGGAGACAGGCAGCAGTGACAAGGCAGTCCGCGCCACCTACCCGGATGGAAAGTTCTTCCAGGACCCGGAAATCACGGATGCGGCAGTGAAAGCGCTTCAGGGGGAGGAGGCCTTCATGGCCGAAGCCGGGCTGCTGAAGGGTAAAGTCAATTATGAGAGCTGGATTGACCGCTCCTTCTACGACGCAGCTCTAAAAAGAGTTGCTGCCAGCAACTGATCCTGTAGGTTCGGGCGGCGGCGCACCTGCGTCTCCGCCCTCTCTTCTTCTTGAATGATGTCCTCCATTTCCTCTTCTCCACTTCCGTTTCACCGCACCCGCATCGTCCCGGCCGTCGTGGCCGTGGCCTTTTTCATGCAGATGCTCGACAGCACGATCATCGCAACCTCGCTGCCGGCCATGTCCAAGGCCTTCGCGACGGATGTGGTGACGCTCAACATTGGCTTCACCGCCTATCTTCTTGCGATGGCCGTGTTTATTCCGCCGGCCGGATGGCTCGCCGAGCGTTTTGGCGCGCGAGAGGTCTTTCTTGCCGCTATCGCGCTGTTCACGCTCGCCTCCGTTGCTTGCGGCTTCTCGGCGTCGCTTGGTCAATTCACCGTGGCTCGGCTCTTCCAAGGTGCGTCCGCAGCGCTGATGACGCCGGTTGGGCGTCAGCTCGTACTGCGCGATGCACCGAAGGCGGAGTTGGTGCGGGCGATCGCCACCATCACCTGGCCGGCTCTAATTGCCCCCGTCATCGGCCCTCTGATCGGTGCCTGGATTACAACCCACGCCGGCTGGGAGTGGAACTTCTTCATCAATCTGCCTCTCGGCATATTCGGTGTCGTGCTCGTTGCCTTTTTCGTGCCGCGCGTGCCTGCGGAGGGAGCGCGACCCTTTGATGTGACCGGCGTCTTGCTGACTGGAGGCGCGCTCGCACTCACCCTTGGCGGTCTGGAGCTTTCCAGTTCATCCTCGGGTGGGACCGCTTCACTTGGCCTTCTGGTCGCCGGTCTTTTCGCCGGCTTTTTTGCAGTCCGCCATCTGCGGCGCGCTGCGCATCCCCTGCTCGACATGACAGTGCTGAAGGTCCCGACTTTCGCCTTCGCAACGCTTTCGGCGGGCACCGCCGGGCGGCTTGCCGTCAACGCGACGCCTTTTCTGCTGCCGCTGCTCTTCCAGGTTGGTTTGGGTTTCAATGCGGTGGAGACGGGCTCGCTGGTCTTCGTCTACTTTCTCGGCAACCTTTTGATGAAGAGCGTCACCACACCGGCTCTGCGTCTTTTCGGCTTCCGCAGCCTTCTTGTCGTAAATGGCATGATCGCCGCCACGACGATCGGTGCCTTCGCATTCGTCGACGGAGAAACGCCGCGCATTGTCATGTGGGTGCTGCTGATTGCCTGCGGCCTTTCCCGCTCGATGCAGTTTACGGCGCTGACGACGCTCGCCTTCGCCGATGTACCGCCTGCTCAGCGAAGCGCGGCGACGACGATTTCGGCGATGCTGCAGCAACTCTCCCAACTGCTTGGCATCGCCGTTGCCGCAGCCGTCATTCGCTTCGCATCCTATCTGGGCGGGGGAGGAGCCGATTATAATATGCTTCCGGATATTCGCGCCGCCTTCCTCTTTATCGCCGCCATAGGCTTGGTGTCGGCGCTTCGCTTTCTCGCACTGTCGTCCGACGCGGGTGCTGAGGTTTCCGGCCACCGTGGTCGCCCTGTCGTCGGATAAGGCGGCGTAACAGAAACCGCGAGCCACTGGCGACTATTGAGCGGAGATCGCCAAAGAGCCGGGGAAAAGCCGGCGGAGGCGCCGGGCGAAAACTTCCTTCCCCTTTTCAAGGCTAGAAGTTTCGCCTGACCTCCCGGTCTGCGGGTCGTAAGCAGGGTACGGCACAAATCGGCGGCCGGGGCGAAGCGCCGGCTTTGGTTCGTCTGCGAGGGTGAGTTCGCCTTCGATGCGATTCAGCCATCGTTTCGCTTCCGCCGCTGACACCAAATAGACGGTGCTCTTTGATCGGTCCGACACAGTCGACGAACTCGACCTTTTATTTCCGCCTCTGATCGCGAAGAACGGGCAGATATGCCCTGGGTCGGGAGGGCGGAACCATTCGCTCGTAGCCTCATTTTACCGAGGTATCATAGATGGAGCGGACCAACGGCACGCCCCAGATTGCGCCTAGTGTCGACTAGCCCCTCACGGCTGCGTCGCCTGTCTCGCGTCTCCACTGCGCATTGCGGTCGCGTGTCGAGTTGCAGTTTATGGTGGACGGAATGGGAGATGGAGTAGCAGCGACCGTTAAAGTCATGCGCTGGTTGGCAATTACGATGTTCTGTGTGTTCGGTGGAGCCTGCACCACGACATCTACGCCCGACATGACCAGCCTGAAGGTGCATTCTTCCGCCGCGCTGCACCGTGTCTATGTCAAAATGCCAGATGCTTCCGGCAAAAGAACCTCGCAGCGTGCCGGCCATTATACTGTCGGCAAGCCTTACGTGGTCAAAGGCAAGCGTTACTATCCGAAGGAGGAACCGGGCTACGATCGAAGCGGTATTGCCTCCTGGTACGGTCGGGGGTTTCAAGGGCGGCGGACCGCAAATGGCGAGACTTACGATCCAGGCCGCCTCTCCGCCGCGCATCCGACACTTCCCTTGCCCAGCTACGTGCGGGTGACAAATCTCACAAACGGCTCGTCGGTCGTTGTGCGCGTCAATGATCGTGGCCCTTACCACAAAGGGCGTTTGATCGATATTTCCAGCAAGGCAGCAGAGATGCTGGATATGACGCGCCGCGGGACAGCGTCCGTCCGGGTACAATATGTGGGGCGCGCCGCTCTAAACGGAGATGATATGGCGTTTCTCATGGCGTCACAAAGGAAGCGCCAGGGTCTCCTTGGCGTCAATCGGCCAATCGGCGCGCAGGTCGCCGGCAAACCGCTTGCAAGCTACGGTGAGCGCAGCACCCTGTTCGTCGGCTCGAAATCTGCCGGTAACTTTCTGGCCGCCTCTGGTTTGCGGGGACGGGAGGCTGCGTATGCACTCTGGGCTTACCAGGCACACCGCTTGGCACCCCTCAGGGCAAGTATTGCAAGGGAAACCGCGATTTCTGCCGAATGCTGCTTGAACAAGGAGCGGATGGGCGAGAAATCTGTGTTGCAGGCGTTTCTCCCGGCAGCTTTCGATCGCAAAAGCCGACGGACTTGGATGACTGGCGGACGATCGCCAGCGGCAAGGCGACCACGGGGGAGAAACGCGTCCTCGGCAGGGCGCGGGCGGGAGGCGAACGAGCGCGACCTTGTCAGCGCCGCCAGTCATCCTCGGAAAAAGGTTCGCTTTGCCACGATAGTCAGCGCGTCCATGTGGATCCCGCCACACTTGTAACTCCCACCCGACCCTCCACTCACGATAGCCTCTTGCCACATAATCGCTGGATACGGTGTGGAGGAAGGATGGGAAATGCCGAAGTCCGCAGACAAGGAACCGGCCAGTCGGTCGTCAAGCGGGTGGCTACCTGGCCGGACGGCGAGGCTTCAAGGCGAGCCCAAGCTTGGCCCTGAGGGCCTGCATGTCGACCGTCGGCTCGCACGGATGGTCACGCGCTCCCCGCTTTGCAACAGGGGCCGATCAGCCAAATGGTCGTGAGCCCCTGATGAGCTTTTCACTTGCCGCCATGGCTGATTTGCATATCCGCAGCTCGCGGCAACATTGCACCCCAACCCGAGGAGACTGACAATGAAAAACGCTGTCGTTTCACACGATAACTGGCTAGCCGCCCGTCGGAACTTGCTGAAGGCGGAAAAGGAGCTTACGCGTCATCGCGACGAGGTCACTCGAAAGCGGCTCGAGCTCCCATGGGTGCGCATCGAGAAGGACTATGTGTTCGATACGCTCGATGGCCCTCGCACGCTCGCCGATCTCTTCGAGGGACGATCCCAACTTCTGGTGCAGCACTTCATGTTCGCGCCGGGATGGAAGCAAGGCTGCCCGAGCTGTTCTTTCATGGCCGACCACACCGATGGTATGAACATGCATCTGGCCCAGCACGACGTTGCCATGATCGCCGTTTCACGGGCGCCTCTCGCCGAGATCGAGCGCTTTCGCCGCCGCATGGGGTGGCAGTTCTGCTGGGTGTCCTCGAATAGCAGCCCGTTCAACTACGATTTCCGGGTCAGTTTCACTCCCGAGGAGGTCGCCAGCGGGCATATCGACTACAATTTCGGGCAATGGCGCGAGCTGGGCGAGGAATGGCCGGGCATCAGCGCCTTCTTCAAGGACGAGGCCGGCAACGTCTTCCACACCTACTCCACTTTCGGCCGTGGCGTAGAGGCAATGATGGGTACTTATGCCCTCCTCGACCTGATGCCGAAGGGTCGCAACGAAGCTGAGGGGATGGAGTGGGTGCGTCACCATGATCGATACTCATGACCGCCCCTCAAACACAGCATAGTTGCAGGTTGGCAATGAGAATATGGTGGATTGCCGGACCCTAGCGGGTTCCGGCAATTTGTTTTGAGTCACGCCCTAGCACAGTTGTCGGTTGATGATCGTGCGCGCCGCGTCGTGGCAGAAATCCCGAAACCTCTGTCATTTTCGACAGGTTCATCGGCTGGTAGACTAAACCCTCATGCGGAGCTGCTTCGTCGAACGCAGCAATGCCGCTGGTACGCTACTTCTCGACCGTCATCATGTCTGACAGCTGTGACAGTTCGGGGTGTCCAGTTCCACGCCAGCGGCGTGCCGTCGGCGCTCTATCCGTCCGCACAACCCAGTTCGTTGCGGACAGAAACACGAGGGCGAGTAGAAAGCTTGGGAAAAGGATGAGCAATGACTGACATCGTTTCTGAGATCATCCTGACGATCGACGGCGCGGCGCGCGGCCAGGAATCGCCAGCCTATTACGGCTATACTGGCCCCGAATTCATGGAATGGTTAGCGCAGAAGAACGCGCAGCCCCATCGTACGCTGATCGGCCGCAAAACGCTTGACGCCTTGAGCAACATACCTGCGGCCTACCAAGACGATGACTATCGGCGGATGACTGAAAGTCCGGGCTGGGTCGTTTCCTCCAGACTCAGTCGTGTGGGTTGGCCGGGCTTTACCGTGCTTGGTTCCGGATTTCTTGATGAGATTCGGGCAGAGCGCGCGGGCCACGGTGCCGAAATTCGGACGATGGGAAGCCTGTCAATCGTCCGCCAACTTCTTGCGGCAAATCTGTTGGACCGGCTTCGCCTAATCTATTGCCCGCTGATCCTACCGCAGTCCGGCATCGAACCTTTCTTCCAGGGCATGTGTGACCAAAAGTTCAAACTCAGGGATCAGCGCGTTCTTGATGGAGAAGTGGTTGTGCTCGACTACAGGCCCGACGGCAGGCCGCATTATGCGTGATGGCGCGCAGTTCGCAGTGGCGATTTGATCGGCACTGCGCCGACCCGATCGGGCCATCTGCAGGCCGAAGACCTCGATCACACATGCTCAAATCACGATGTGGTGGCGGGGTGAGATTCGTCGAGATATCGGATATGTGATGGGATAGTGTCCTTCCCGATGCCGGGCGGCGCTGCTTTCTCAATGCGGCGATCGCTCATTCTCCTGATGTCCAAAGCGGTGCGAACGAGACGCCGCGCATCCCCAAGTCTCGGACCCTCGTGACGAAACCGTCGGTGACAAAGACCGGTGAACCACGTGTCGGCAACTTGAAGATCTCGGCGCTTCCGATGATCTCCACCTTGAACACATATCGTTCGATATCGAGAATATCACCATCATCGAAATAGACGATGCTCGATCGCTCCTTGTCGAGAGCATCAAGGACGTTGGTGACGTTGAACAGCCAGACGTCCTCGCCCTTCAGCGGCATAAGCTGCCCGTAGCGGGTCAGCACCGGGGCCAGCGCCTCGACGGCGGGCTTCTTCAGGATCGGCGCGTGCTCGCCCAACCATGGGAAATCGGAGTAACTCGGTTCCTCTGCCCCATGGTCCGCCTCAAGCATCGTCATGACGGGGGGAGCCCACCCCTGGATGGCGCGTCCGTCCATCGCAAAAAAGGTCTCGAAGTCCTCCGCGCTGACAGGGACGATCCATTCCTGGTTTTCACAGACGGCGAACTTGTAAATCGTCATGGGCATGCCTGAACCTCCGGGTGGTCAAAATTCCGAATGCATCTCGCGAAACAGGCGTGGAGTGATGCCGAAGCGGCGTTCGAATGCTTCGCAGAAGCGTGTCGCCGGCGAAAGGCCGACCTCGGCCGCCACCGATTTCAAGGAAAGTCCGCGGCAAAGCAGCATGCGAGCGGCATCGAGGCGGGCCGTTTCGACGAAGCGGGCCGGGGATTGGCCGATGACCGCAACGAATCTTCGATGGAACGTCCGCTCGCTGAGCCCGGCGCGCTCTGCCAGGCTGGGAACATCCAGCTGCGAGCCGAGGTTTGCTAATATCCACCCAATCAGGTCTGCGAAAGGACTGTCGGCTTTTACCTGCGCGTGAAGCAGCGGGCTGAACTGCGACTGGTAGCCGGGGCGGCGTGCGTAGAGCACGAGCCGCTTGGCAACCTCGCCGGCAATGTCGGCCGATACATCCTGCGCGACCATGGCGAGCGCCATATCAATGCCGGTAGTCACGCCTGCGGAGGTCCATAGCCGGCCGTCGACGACATAGAGCGCGTCCGGGTCGACGCTGACGGAGGGAAACGTTGCGGCCAGCGGCGCACAGGCATCCCAGTGGGTGGCGACGCGATGCCCGTCGAGCAGCCCGAGCCTTGCGAGGACGATCACCCCCGAACAGACCGATCCGAACCGTTGCGCCTTACCGACAAGTTCCGGGAGCCAGACCGACCAGGCGGGGTCTGCCAGAACCGGCAGCAGATGCTCGCTTTCAGCGCCGGCGACAAGAAGCGTATCGACCCCCTCGGGGGCGCACGCGTCTAGGCTTCGGGTATGCACTGCAATGCCGCTGCTGCTCGTCACCGATCCACCCGCAGGCGATACCAGGTCGACCGCATAGAAGGGCGGCTTGCCGCTATGGCCAAGAGCGCGGTTGGCGCCGGTGAAGACCGAGATCGGCCCTGACGTGTCGAGCAGCTCGAAGCCGGGATAGACGATGAAGGTCAGACGGTGCATTGGCAGAAAATACGATATTTCTGTCATTTCCGCCAGAAAATGCTCGCGATACCCTGATGATAGCCGCAAGCAGAACGGAGTGCCGATGCTCATGCGCTATTTTCTCCCCGCAGTTCTGGCCCTTCTTGCCGTACCGTTGGTGGGCTTCGGCCTTTGGCTGGCGACCCTGCGGGCAGCACCCGCAACCTATGCGCCGCCGGCCATCCCGCAGGCGGAAACGGATGCCATGCTGGCGGCTCTCAAGCCGCCAAAGCGTGCCCGGCCGCTCATTGCCGTCGTGGCAATAAACGACGCGACGGAAACGACGGACTATCTGATGCCCGTTGGAATTCTTCGCCGAGCGGACATCGCCGATGTGACGACCCTCTCGAGCGGAGCCGGGTCGGTCAAGCTCTACCCGGCGCTCACCGTCGAGGCCGACGCGACGATGGGGGCCTTCGACGCGCTTCATCCCAAGGGAGCCGACTACGTGATCGTTCCGGCGATGAGCCGTGATGACGACCCGGTGGTCACGGCCTGGCTGCGCAAGCAGGCAGAGGGTGGGGCAGTCATCATCGCCATCTGCGCCGGCGCGAAAGTTGTCGCCAGCGCCGGACTGCTCGACGGCGGCCGAGCGACGACCCATTGGTACTATCTCGGGGAACTGATGAAGCGCCATCCGACGATCAGCTACATTGCGGATCGGCGTATGGTGTTGGATCGGGGCATAGCGACCACCACGGGCGTGACGGCCTCGATGCCGATGATGCTGACCTTGATCGAGGCCATCGCCGGCCGCGGCAAGGCAGAGGCGGTCGCCCGCACTATCGGGCAGGGCGGCTGGAGTGCAGGGCATGACAGCGGCGCATTCCGCCTGACGCGCCCTTTCGTCACGACCGTGCTGGGCAATCGCGTTGCGTTCTGGAACCGCGATCGTTTCGGCGTGGCACCCGAGCCGGGGATGGATGAAGTTGCGCTCGCGCTCGTCGTTGACGCGTGGTCGCGCACCTATCGCTCGAACGTCGAGATTTTCGCGGCCTCGCCCGCGGCCGTGACGACGCGCAACGGCGTGCGCGTCCTTCCAGACAAGGTTGTCGCGTCCTGGGCGGGCGAGCGGCTGATACCGGACAAGCCGCCAGCCGAGGCTCTGGACAGCGCCTTGCAGGAGATCGCAGCCCGCCATGGGCAGGACACCGCTGATGTGGTTGCTATGCAGCTCGAATATCCGCAACAGGGAAAAAGGCCATGAAGGCGTTGATAGCAGGCGCCGGCATTGGTGGGCTGACCGCGGCCCTCTTCCTGCACCGAGCGGGGTTCGAAGTTGAGATATTCGAGCGTGCCGACGCGGTGCGCGAACTGGGCGTCGGCATTAACATGCTGCCGCATGCCGTCAGCCTCTTGGCCGAACTCGGGCTGATGGATGCGCTTGACGCGGCGGGAATCCGCACGCGCGAATTGATCTATGCGAACCGGTTTGGCCAGGTCATCTGGCAGGAATTGCGCGGTATCGAGGCCGGCCATGCCGTGCCGCAGTTCAGCATTCATCGCGGCAGGCTATTGGGCCTTGTCCACAATGCCGTCATCGACCGGCTGGGGCAGGGGAGCATCCGCACGGGATGCCGCGTGCACGGCTTCGAGCAGGAGGCCCAGAGCGTGACCGTGCACTTTTCCCAAGGCGCAAGGGCATTGCAGGCGCGAGGCGACCTGCTGGTCGGCGCAGACGGCATTCATTCGACCGTGCGCGCAGCGCTCTTTCCGGAGGAAGGTCTGCCGGTCTGGAACGGCGTCATGCTTTGGCGCGGCACCACGCGCTGGCCGGCATGGCGGGACGGTCGCACAATGGCGATCGCCGGCGGCAACCATGCCAAATTTGTTTTCTATCCGATTGGGGAAGACCCGGACGACCCGGCCATGCGCCTTACCAACTGGGCTGTGATGGCCCGCAGCAACGCGCTGCAAACCGACCGCACCCTCGGGGACTGGAGCCGTCCGGGAGACCTCGCACAAGTCTTGCCCATTGTGCGGGATCGTTTCCGCCTGGACTACGTCGATCCGGCGGAGATCATTTGCGCCACCGGCAAGTTTTATGAATATCCCAACTGCGACCGGGAGCCACTGCCACGCTGGTCGTTCAGGCGCATTACCCTGCTAGGAGACGCCGCCCACCCAATGTATCCGGTGGGCTCGAACGGCGCGAGCCAGGCTATCCTCGATGCCCACTCGCTGGCGGAGCATCTGCGAACCCACACGTCGGTCGAGGCCGCGCTTTGCGCCTACGATAGCGAGCGTCGTCCGCCCACGTCGGAAATCGTTGTGTCGAACCGTAGGGGTGGGCCGGAAGGCGTGATCGATCTCATTGAGTCACGTGCGCCCGACGGTTTCGACGATATCGAGGTGGTCGCATCCTTTGAGGAACGCGAACAGGTCGTTCGCGGCTACGCACGCCTTGCCGGGTTTGCCGCGGGCAATCCGCAAGGAGAGGCCTGAGCGGAATACTCCGAACCGTCATAAGGGTGGAACCATGAACGACCAAGCGAAACTACTCCTCCACGCGCGCGCCATGGTCGCCGAGGGCGCGTTGGGGGGGCGATTCTGGGTATCGAAGCCGTTGGCGATCTTCAACCGGTTCGAGCAGGACGCGCGAAGGATCGCCCTATGACGCTCGAAACCTACGCTGCCTATGCGGCCATCTGCCTTGTCGCGACGGTCATGCCCGGGCCGACCAACATGATGATACTCGCCAATGCAATGCGCCATGGCGTCCGTGCCGGTCTCCTAAATGTCGGGGGCACGATCGCCGGCCTCGCGGTAATGATCACGATATCCGGTCTTGGCCTGGCGTCCCTCGTCGCGCTGGCCGGGCACTGGCTCGACTGGGCCAGGCTGGCAGGCGCAGTCTATCTATGCTGGATCGGCTGGAAGATGATCCGCGATCGGGATGCGTCCATGGAAAACCCGCAGTCCGCGCCTCCGCGCAGCGGTTTTTTTCTGCAGGGTCTGCTCGTGTCCCTAAGCAACCCGAAACAGCTCCTGTTTTTCGGCGCGCTCCTGCCACAGTTCGTCGATCCCACCCTTAATCAAGTGTGGCAGATGGTGATCTTCGGCGGGACTGCGATCGTCTTCTGTGTGCTCTCGGACGGCAGCTATGCCGTCGTCGCCGGGTACATCGGGCGTCGTTTGAACCTCGTTGCAAGACGCAACATCGGCCGTATCGGAGGGGCCGTGCTGATAGTGGGCGGCGTCTGGCTCGCCTCCGCGCGTGTCCGATAGAGCCTTCTTTGAGTGATTGTCCGGCGGAAGCGGCGGGCGAGACTTCGACGGGATTAGGTCCAGGAGCGTGGATATTCCCTGAGCCGTCGGCGCCCAACACAAAGCTCGTCTTTTGCCTGCAAACTGCTAGCGCCCGTTCAATGAGCTCGCGCCCGGCGCCTTTATTGTTATTCTTGATCTGAAGATCGGGCTTGGTGTCGCCTGGAAAAAGGAGGACCCGACGGCCTCGCGAGACGACATCATAGACATTTCCCGGCCGCTGGCGCGGCCGGGAAAGTGAGGGAATGCAATCAAGCGAATTCCCGAGGCTTGGTATCCGAAGTTCAGGCTGACCTGACGTTTTCGGCCTTCGATTTTCCGGTCTTGCGGTCCTGGCCAAGTTCATAGCTGACCTTTTGACCGTCGCGCAGTGAAGTTGCGCCCTCAAGCGCCGAGACGTGGACAAAAACGTCCGGTCCGCCATTGTCAGGCGTGATGAAGCCAAAACCCTTGTCCTGGTTGAAAAACTTTACGGTACCGGTTGCCATAGTCATCCTCGTCAGCTGAGTGCTCTGCGTTTTGCCGGAGCACCATATCCAGCGCCTGCCTTAGCGGCAATCGTGCATGTTGGCAAAACTTAATTTGCTCAGCCGCGCCTTCTTCCGTCATCGGGAAGGGCCGTTCAGGCCCTAAATCAAGGCGGCAATGGCGACTGCGCGACAGTCACGACGTTGAACGCGGCCGCGCGGATGGTCCGACCATCGCACTCTCGGCTTGAGGCTTCCTCACATGGTATCACACGAAATCATCGAAGAGGGTCGCAGGATCAGACCTGGTGGCGGGAGATCACTTGGTTCGACGTCCACCTGCTCCAATCGCGCCAAGAGCAGGTTGACTGCGGCTCCTGCCACCTCACCAAGGTGCAGATCAACTGCGGTCAGCGGAGGGGTGGCGAGTTTGGCGCGCATGCCGTCATAGCGGGTCGCGATCCGAAGGTCGTGCGGGATCTGGCGACCGGTGGCGCGGGCCGCGTTGAGAACGCCTGTCGCAAAGGCGTCGACCGGCACGCAAAGGGCCGAGATGGAGGGATTGGCGCGCAGCAAGCTTTCAGCAGCGATTGCTGCCGCTTCTTCGCCCCCCTGTTCGTCGATGCGGATGGCGAGTGGCGTAAAGCCGCTTCCGGCCATGCGCTGCGCATACACAGCCTCCATCTCGATATAGGAATTGCGCCTTTGTTCACCCGTTATCAAGCCGACCTGACCGTCGCCCGCAAGCAGGTGATCGAGCAGCAGATGCGCCGTTGCGGCGCTCTGCAAATCCACGAACGGAAGATCGTCCCGGCCGGGCGCACGCCCGATGCACACGACCTCGGTCCCGCGGGACGAAAAGAAATCCAGCACCGGGTCGTCTCGTTCCGGCTCCACCACGATGGCGCCGTCCACCTCAAGCGCGTCGAGGCGGTCGCGGGGTCCGAGTGGAGGAACGAGGCAAAGGGAAATACCCCTGGCAAAAGCCGTCACGGCGGCGGCAGCAGCAATTTCCATGAGGAAGCCCAGCCTCGACGGTCCGGCGGCCACCGCAAAGGGCATCGATGAAACCAGTGCGATAGATCCGGCTCTGCCGGTGCGCAAACGCTGCGCACGGTGATTGGGACGATAGCCCATTTCCTGCGCCAGCGTTTCGATGCGCTTGCGCGTTTCCGGCTCGACGTAACGTCGGCCGCTGAACGCGTGCGAAACAGTTGTGACCGAGACTCCAGCCGCCTTGGCAAGGTCGGCGATAGTAGGTTTTCCCATCAGCCCTCCGATGAACGTCTTCTATCACGCCGATCGCACCGAAGCAAAACGATTTGCAAAGGCGCGATTGTGTGTTAGTGGATGCGCATGCAAAACGATTTGCATAGCGGCTTGAGGAGGCCGGGAGGAGGAAAACATGCAGAGTGAATTGAATGGAGTGGTCGAACCGGTCGATGAGGGGCTGCCGCTTCGCAGCCTGTTCCTGTTTGGCCTTCAACACGTGCTGGTGATGGCCGCGTCTCCCATCACCGCCGTCTTTCTTGTCAGCAAGGCCCTTGGGTTTTCGGACGCGGTGACAGTCTCGCTCATCAGCGCAACCTTTTTCGTCTGTGGCCTTGGCTCGATGCTCCAGAGTTTCGGGCCAAAGGGGTTTGGTGCACGCCTGCCCTTCGTGATGGTGCCGGGAGGCGCGCCAATTGCCATCTTTCTGGCGATCGCCCAGCAGACGGACATCCAGACAGCCGTCGGTGCCGTCATCGTAACGGCTCTCTTTTACTTTCTGGCGCTGCCGGTCTTCCGCAGGCTGCTGCGTTACTTTCCGCCGATCGTCGTTGGAACGATGCTGTTGCTGGTCTCCGTCAATCTTGTGCGCATCTATGGCGTGACCATCACCGGAAAGCCTGGCAGCGAGGGCTTCGCAGCGCCCGTCGAGGTCGGACTGGCACTGATCACCATCATCCTTACAGTCGCTGCCGCGCGGGTCTTTTCCGGAACGCTCCAGCGGCTCGCCGTCATGCTCGGACTGGTCGGTGGTGCGCTCGTCGCGCTCGCCATCGGCCACATGGATCTGTCGGGTGTGTTTACCGGTCCGGTCATCGCCGTTCCGCAATTATTTCCCTTCGGCATGCCGAAGTTCGACCTCGTCGCAGCCATCCCGCTGATCGTGTTCTCGATCATTTCCATGGCGGAGGCGACCGGTCAGACGATCGCGACGGCTGAAATCGTCGGCCGCCGGGGAGATGCCCATGCGATCGTGCCTTCGACCATCCGCGGCGATGCACTGATGTCGCTCGTCGGTGGCCTGTTCGGCACATCGCTGATCATCACCAGCGGCGAGAACGTCGGTATCGTGCGCGCGACCGGCGTCAAGTCTCGCTATGTGACCGCGATGGCGGGCGCCATCCTCGTTCTCATCGCGCTCTTCGCCCCGATTGGCCGGATGGCCACGGCTTTGCCTGAGGCCGTCGTCGGCGGCACGGCAGTCATCGTCTTTTCGATTATTGGCGTCATCGGGATCGACCTCCTGCGTCGCGTCGATCTGCGCGAACATGGCCCCATGTTCACCCTCGCGGCCGCCCTCTCGATGGGTCTGCTGCCGATCCTGGTGCCCGGTGTCTACAGCCAGTTTCCGCAATGGACGCAGATGATCCTCGGCAACGGACTTGCCGCAGGCACGATCACCGCCGTCGTCGTCAACGCCATCTTTTCACATTGGGGCCAAGCCGGACGATCCGAAATTGCGGCGGCACCCCTGCAATCCACCACTCAAGGAGCAAGCGAGTGAGCGCAATCCGCCAACAACTATCGACCGCCGGCGACCTCATGCTGCGCCCAGGACAAGTTCTTCTGCCGGATGGCCCGCGCACCGGAAAAGCCATCGTCGTGCGCGATGGCGTCTTTCAGCGGATCGATACCGTGCAAGCGATCGCCCGGGACTTCCCCGAGATTGTTCCGATCGACCTGCCCAACCATCTCCTGATGCCCGGTTTCGTCGATACCCATACGCACCTGACCCAGTCGCTTGGCAAGGCCCTCGTCTTTGGAGAACCGTCGGAAATCTTCCGGCGGATCTGGGTGCCGCTGGAAGGCAGTCTCAACGAGCGCATGGTTTATCTCTCGGCAAAGCTTGCCGCATTGGAAGCGCTGCGTGGGGGGTTCACGACCGCCGTCGATGCCGGCACCCGCTCAAAGGGTCATGTCGGCGCTCTGGTGCGGGCTGCAGGGGACGTGGGGCTTCGCAGCGTCGTCGGCTTTATCTGCAACGATCTTTCGGGAAGTGCGCAGATCGCCGAACCCGGCGTCATCCTGCGCCAGGCGGAAGAGCACGTCTCCACCTACAGGCAGGACCCGCTGATCCATCCCTCGCTGGCGATTTCGATCCCGGAGGCCGCAACTGACGGAATGCTCAAAGCGGTTTCCGAATTGGCAGCCGCGTCCGGGGTGGTGTTCCAGACCCATGTCAACGAACACCTTGTTGCCGTCGAACGCTCGTTGGCAGCGAAAGGATTGCGACCGATCGAGCACCTGGCGCATCTGGGCGTTCTTGGGCCTCAGGTCCTCCTCGCGCACGCGACGCTCGTCACGCCGCATGAACTCAATCTTTTGCGCGAGACAGGCACGGCTGTCGCTTACAATCCCGTCGCCACCCTGTGGAAGGGGAATGCCGTCGCACCAGCCCTGCAAATGGCAGCGCTCGGCATGCGGTTCGGGCTTGGAACGGACGGAACCCGCGCCGACGCGTTCCGTCTGATGGACGCAGCCGAGGGCCTCCAGCGCGCGGGGTTTGGTCTTGCAACGGGGGATTCTTCCTGCGGCGGTGGCTGGCTGTGGCTCGACCGGGCAACATCCGGCGCCGCAGACGCCGCAGGCCTGTCTCATGTGACCGGCTCGATCACCGAAGGTCTTGCCGCCGATTTCCTGCTCGTCGACCTCGATCGGCCCGAGTTCACGCCCTCGCACGATCTGACGTGGGAGCTTGTCCGCTACGGCAATCGCGATCAGATCGACGCGGTCTTTACCAGCGGCCAGCTTCGGCTTTGGCAAGGCTGGCCGATTGATTGGGACGCCCGGGCACTGCTCGAAGAGGTGAGAGGCGAAACGGCGACCGCCATTGCCGAGGCGCCGATCCATCGCATTCATCCACTCTCCGAAGCACATCGCCGCCTTGGACAATACCGATGAGTTTTGGTCTTCTTGCCGTTCTGGCTGCCGTGACATTCGTCTCGGCCTTCATTCAAGGGGCGCTCGGCATTGGCTTCGCGCTGATCGTCGCGCCGATCGTCGGTATGCTGAAGCCCGATCTTCTGCCGGTGACCCTGCTTTTGCTGATGCTGCCGCTCAATCTGCATGTGGCGGCGCGAGAGCGTGCCCATGTCGACTGGTCGGGCGCGACCTGGATCACGATCGGACGCTTCGCGGGAACGTTTGCTGGCCTTTGGCTGCTGGCAGCGCTTTCGATCGAACAACTGGATCTTGCCGTCGGTGTGTTCACGGTGGTCGCAGCCGTCACCGCGCTCATAGCCCCGCCGTTCACGCCGAACAGGCCGAGTGCGCTCGGGGTCGGATTGTTTACGGGCGTCACCGAAACTGCCACGGGTATCGGCGGCCCGCCGCTTGCGCTGCTCTACCAGCATGCCAAGGCGCCGGTGCTAAGGGCAACGGTGGCCCTTTGCTTCTTCGTCGGCGAGGTCATGTCCCTCATCGTGCTGGCCATATCCGGGCGCGTTGGGTCAGAGCAACTGCTCGTCGCCCTCTACCTGACGCCGGCGGTTCTGCTCGGAAGCGCGGTCTCAAAGCACGTGCATGGCCGCATCGGCGGCCGCGGTCTTCGGATCGCCGTTCTGGGCTTTGCCATCGTCAGCGGGTTGTTCCTTATCGTCCGGTGAACGACGCTCTCTCGTTAACCGGCCGTCGGCAGACCACCGGAGCTAGAGGCGTCCATAGGCGCCGCCGGCGCCGCTGATGGCCGTGAGGAAACTGGCAAGTCCGGCAGAGCGAAGCGGCAGGTATTGTTTTTGCTGCTCGCGGCAAAGGCGTTTGACCAGGCCCACCGCCGAGTGACTGATGTGATCGACCGGAAAGAGGATCGTCGCTGCCTGCCCGACGAGGGCGGGCAAGAGCGTCGTGCTGTCTTCCATGCCTCCGTCGTGGAGGAGGAGGTCGATGTTGCGCACTCTTGCGTAGGCTCGAAGATGATCAAACAGATTGCGTCGGCCGCCGACATAGAGCACGGGGCCGCTGAGCTGTGCGGGCGGCGCGCTGCCGTCGTCTCTGAGCTGAGCTGTGATTGCCGTCTCGAGGGCTTCGTTTTCGCGTAGGACCGCATAACGCAGATCCTGCATCTGCTCCAGTTCCCGCTGAAGAGCATCGGATTTCTCCTTAGACGCGGCAAGGCGCTGGGCGAAGGCCTCGTTGCGCGTCACGTCCGCTTCGTTGCTTGCGGATAGACCCCTCGTGCTTTTTGCAATGCGCGCCAAGGGTGCGACCGACGCGGCGATTGCTTCGGCGTGGATCGCTCTCTCCTCCAATTGCCGGAGGCGCTGTTGCAAGGCGATACGCTCATCGGCGGCCGCCTTCAGACGCGTCTCCTGCCGGGCGGTTCGTTCGCGTTCCTGTTCGAGTTCCCTTTCCAGCTCTGTCAGCCGTGCGATGTCGAGCCGACTTGCGCTGCCGACAAGGTGCGACAGCATATGCACTTCTCCGAAGATCTCGCGCATCAGTGCTGGCGATGTTCCCGGATGGCTCATCACTGCCCAATACGGACCGGCGATGTCGCCGCGCTCGAAGGAATTGCGCCAGATGTTTCGGAGTTCGTCTTGATCGGCCTGCCGCGGAATGCGCTTGATGCTGCTCTCGTGGCGCTTGTCGAGCGCCTTGTTGAGCAACTTTGCCGCCTGATCCCGTTGACCAGCAAGCCACACGCCTCGACCGTGCAGGGTATGGTCCGTCGCGGTGCGCACATCGTCTTGTCCGGTCCTGATCAGGACCTGGCGCAATTCTCCCGCCGTCAGGCAGGTGCCGATGATCGAGCAATGAAATGTCGAGGCAATGTCCCAGGTCCGCAAGCGATGGGCACTGATCTTGGGTGTGTGGCCATCCGGGGATGCAGCGAAGGACAAGGCTGCGGCAGGCAGGGGGAGACCGTGGGATTTGAGACGGGGCAACGTGGGCATGGGCGTTCCGGAGCTAGGGCAGTTGCTGGCACTTCGCGACGCGGCCGTCCGCATTGCACATCCGCGAACGGGCCTTTCATCACAGGTAAACCCAATTAGCGTTATGTTTCAAGAAATATAACGATGAGGGAAACGCGCGCCCGAACGGGAACCACAGAATTCCCGCGCAGTTTTCGTCATTGCGTCGTTCAGCGAACAATTGCGTCGTTCAGCGAACAAACGTGCATGTCTGAAACGGAGCGCTGCCAAGGGGTTTCCCGCACAGCAATTGGTGTGAGTTCAAGCCTTTGCGCGTAGGAGAAAAGTGCCCGGACGGCGCTGGGCAGCGAGACGACCGGCCGTTTCCCAGGCCTCAGACCTGTTTCGCAACGCTGGCGATGAAGGCCGCTTTCAGATGCTCGGCGGCGGGCGAGAGGCTGTGGTGGCGCCGTTGAAGCAAAGAGACGTCACGCATGACGATGGGGTCAATGAGATCGACTGTCGTTACACCGACGGCCGAGGCGAGCTGTCCGGAGTTTTCCGGTAGCACGGAAACGCCCATTCCGGCGGCAATCATGCTGATCGCCGTTGTCGAAAAGCGTACCTCGTACTTTGGCCGGTAGTTCGGCGCGACGCGAATGAGGTTGTGCTCGACGATGTTGCGCAAAGGGTTGGAGGCGGCAAGCGTGATTAGCGTCTCGTCCTTGAGCTCGGCCCAGCGCACGGATTTGCGCTTGGCAAACCGGTGATCCTCGCGGCAGACGAGCATCAGTTTGTCGCGCAGCAGCGGGGTGGCGGCGATTTCGGGGTCTTCCTCCGAAAGGGTGCCGACGGCGATATCGACCTCGTGGCGCTTGAGCGCCGGGGTTATCTGCTCTTCCGGCATGTCGCGAATGTTGACGGAGATCTCCGGATACTTGTTCAGGAATCTGGCGATGATCGGCGGTACGACCGTTGCGGCAAGCACGATCGCCGCGGCGATCGTCACTTGCCCACGCTTCAACGAAGCGTTGTCGCGCACGTCGCCAACGGCAAGCTCGAGGTCCTTCATGATCTTGCGCGCCTGGGGCAGGAATTCCTGGCCGACCAGGGTGAGGGAGACCATGCGCGTGTGCCGGTCGAACAGGCGCACGCCGATCTCCCGTTCCAGATCCCGGATGAGGATGCTGACCGCGGACTGGGTGAGATGGAGGTTGCGTGCGGCGATGTTGAACTGGCCGAGCTCGGCCACAGCAATGAAGGCCCTGAGTTGCCGCAGGGTTATGTTCATATACGCGCGGCCTCCCGTTACATCGCTCCCATCAAAGCCTGCCAGACCTCGGCTTGTCTACCCCGCAAGTGCGGCTTGCTCTTTGTTGCCGGCCATGAGCAGGCCGAGTTCGTCGAGACGGGCGCGGTCGGGCGGCAATTCGCCAAGGATTTCGCCGTGGAACATGACGACGATGCGGTCGCAGATTGCAAACAGCTCCTCGAGTTCCGTGGAGATCAGCAGGATGGCGCGGCCGCTGTCGCGCTGGCGCAGCATCTCCTCCATCACGAACTCCATCGCGCCGATATCGATGCCGCGTGCGAGCTGATTGACGAGGATGAAATCGGGATCGCGCGCCAGCTCCCGCGCGACGACGAGCTTTTGCTGGTTGCCGCCTGAAAGTGCTGCGATCGGCTGGTTCTCGTCCCGGCTCTTCACGCGAAACCGCTTGATCAGGTCGCGGGTGTGCTCGCCGATGACCTTGCGGTTGAGCATGCCCCCCGTCGCGAACGGTTTTCGGTCGTAACGCTGCAGAATGGTGTTTTCGCTGAGCGACAGCGGCAAGACGATGCCGTGCTTGTGGCGGTCTTCCGGAATGTGGGAAAAACGCCTGGCATTGATTTCTGCCGGGTCGAGCCCGGTTATATCGTTTCCGTTGAGAACGACGCGCCCGGAATCGACCGGCAGCAGGCCGGAGAGCGCGAGCGATAGTTCCGTCTGGCCGTTGCCGGATACGCCTGCTATGCCGACGATTTCGCCGGCGCGTACGTCGAGGCTCACGCCGCGCACGGCCGGAAGGCCGGTCTCGGCGCGGCAGGTGAGGTTTTCCACCGAGAGCACGATGCGACCTGGCGGTTTGGGGCTGCGCGGCAGCTCCATGCGCACCTCACGACCGACCATCATGCGCGCAAGCTCACGCGCATTTGTCTCCCCGACCCTGACCGTATTGACGACGCGGCCGTCACGCATGACGCTGACGCGATTGCTGACCCGCATCACTTCGTCCAGCTTGTGCGAAATGAAGACGACGGTCTTTCCATCCTTCACCAGATCACCCATCAGCGAAAGGAGGCGGTCGGTCTCTTGCGGGGTGAGAACGGCGGTCGGTTCGTCAAGGATGAGCAGGTCGATACCGTGGAATAGCACCTTCAGGATTTCCACCCGCTGCTGCTCGCCGACCGAGAGGTCTTCGACGATTGCGTCGGGACGCACGTCGAGGGCGTAGCGCTCGGAAAGCGCGCGGATCTTTCGGTGGACCTTGTCGATATCGGATATGACGCTGAGCGCCGAACCCTGGCCGAGGATGTAGTTTTCTGCCACGGTCAGGTTCGGTACCAGCATGAAGTGCTGGTGCACCATGCCGATCCGCTGGCGGATCGCGTCGCGTGGGCTTGTAAAGCGCACCGATTGTCCCTTGTAGACGATCTCGCCTTCATCCGGCCGGACCATGCCGCAGATCATGCTCATCAGCACGCTCTTGCCGGCGCCGTTTTCGCCGAGCAGCGAATGGATCTCGCCTTCCTCGATTTCGAGCGAAACGCCGTCGCTGGCGATGACAGGGCCGAAACGTTTGCGGATATTGTCGATGCGCAGGAACGGTTTTGCCGACATGTCGATCACCTCATCTCGTAGGGCTGGCCAAGGTTGCTGGGTGCGGCACCCTTGCCGCGGAAGGCGACGAGCGTGACGATCGTCATGATGTAGGGAAGCGCCTGCAGCACTTGGTAGGGCACGACGATCGATGCTTGCGCCTGGAGCATGAGCTGCAGGGCGTAAAAGAGGCCGAAGAGCAGCGAGACGAAGAAGGCGCCGATCGGCGACCAGCGGGCGAAGACCACGACGGCAAGGGCGATGAAGCCGCGGCCGGAGGTGATGCCTTCGACGAACTGGTTGGAATGGCCAAGCGTGAGGAACGCGCCACCGAGCCCTGCAAGCCCTGTACCGACGAGGACGGCGGCATAGCGGTAGCCGACGACACTGCGACCGGCGACGTCGACGGCCTTCGGGTGCTCGCCGACGGCGCGAAGCGTCAGGCCGAAGGAGGTGCGGTAAAGCACCAGAGTGGCGAGGAGGGCGACCAGCACGGTCGAATAGACGATGAGGTTCTGGCGGAAGAACGCTTCTCCGAGAAAGGGCAGGTCGCTCAGCCAGGGTATGTGGACCGGCTGGGCGATCTCGATGCCCTTGCCGGTCGAAACGTAATAGGTGCGAAAGAGGAAGGCCGTCAGGCCCATGCCGAGCAGGTTGAGGGCCGCCCCCACCACGATCTGGTCCGCCTTGATGGTGATCGTGAAGACGGCGAAGACGAGCCCGAACAGCATGCCGCCGGCAACGCCGGCCAATAGCCCGAGCGGAATGTTGCCGGTGGCTGCGGCCGCAGCGAAGCCGCAGAAGGCGCCGACGAGCATCGTGCCTTCGAGCCCGATGTTGAGCACGCCGGCGCGCTCGGAAAAGACCTCGCCGATCGAGGCGAAGATCAGGGGGGTGGCAAGCCTCCAGGCGGCGCCGACGAGCGCTGCGAGAAAGGTGAGAGAAATCATGTCGTCCATGGGTTCGACCCTCCAGGAATATCGCCAAAGTTTTGTTTTCCCGCGGGCGGTCTACGGCGACGCGGGAGTTTCCATGCTTTCAAGCCACAGTCCTGAGGATGTCGCGCAGCTTTGCGAAGGCGACGACCGAGAGGATGACAATGCCCTGAATGACCAACACCAGGACCTGCGGGACCTGTGAGGTGATCTGGAGGACTTCCGAGCCGGAGCGAAGCGTCGCAAAAAGCCCGCCCGACAGGATTGCCGCCAACGGATTGTTGCCGGCCAAGAGCGCCACCGCGATGCCCTCGAAACCATAACCCGGCGAAATGTTCTGGTAGAGCCGACGTGTGACGCCCGCCACCTCGAAGGCGCCGGCAAGGCCTGCCATCGCGCCGCTGATGCACATCGCGATCATGACGTTCCTGGCGACGTTCATGCCGGCATAGCGGGCGGCATGCGGGTTGAGACCGACGACGCGCAGCGCAAAGCCGCGGCTGCTTCTTCGCAGGAAGATGTACAGCGCAACTGCCAGAACCACCGCAACGAGGATGCCGATGTGAAGCCTAAGGTCGGTTACCAGGCGTGGCGTCCAGGCTTCGCGCACCAGCCTTGCCGATTGCGGATAGGCGGCACTCGCATCGCGCATCGGACCGGTGACGAGATAGCTCGTGAGGATGAGGGCGATGTAGTTGAGCATGATGGTGGTGACGATCTCGCTTGCCTGAAAGCGCACCTTCAGATAGCCGGCTATGCCAGCCCAGGCGGCGCCCGCAAGCGCCCCCGCCAACATCACAAGCGGCGCATGCACCCAGACGGATAGGCCGTCGATGCTGGTGCCGACAAGGGTTGCGGCGATTGCGCCGACATAGAGCTGGCCTTCGGCGCCGATGTTCCAGATCGAGCAGCGAAACGCGACGCACAGCCCTGCACCGATCAGGATCAGCGGCGTCGCCTTCAGGAGAATTTCTCCGACCGAGCGTATGTCCTGGAACGAGCCGAAGACCATGACGGTGACGACGTCGCTGCCGTTGAAGCCGTTGAGCCAGAGCAGCAGGGCGCCGAAGGCGAGTGCGACGAGAACTGCCGCGATGGGTGTCAGGGCGCTGATCGCAGCCTGCGAGAGTGTCCTGTAGAAAGCTTGGGCTGCTTGAGAATTCACGGTCTCACGCACTCCCTGGTTTATCTCAGCCATGGGTGTGTCCATTGGTGTGATGCGGGAAGTGGCTGCGGCTGGATATCCCGCCGCAGCATGGAGGCAGCTATTCTGCGCCGGTCTTGATCTCGCCGGCGGCGATCTTGGCGCTGATTGCCTTGACCTCGGCGCGGATATCCTCCGGCACGGAGACCGGACCGTCGTCGCGGAAGGTAAACGAGATGACCTTCGGGTCCTTCAGGCCGAAAACCACGTTCTCCGTTGGCGGGTGGCCTTCCTTGATCGCGCGAACCACTTCGACCACGCCTTGAGCATAGTCGGCGACGTAGAGCCCGAGAATGTTGTTAGGGGCAACCTCGGTAAAGTCGCTGAAGATCGAGAAGGAGCGCACGTCCGGGCCGGATTCGGCAATCGCCTGGTAGCCGCCGACGGTGGCGCCGGAAGCGTTCGGTACGACGAAGTCAGCGCCTTGCGAGATCATGCTGAGCGCCGCTTCCTTGGCGGCGGTCGTATCGGTGAAGTTGCCGATATAGGCTTCGCTGATCGGGAAGTCCGGATTGATGCTTTTTGCGCCGTTCTTGAAGCCGGCGAATGCCTGCTGGATCGGCGGGATTTCCATGCCGCCGACAAGGCCGGCCTTACCGCCCATTTTCGCAGCGATCACACCCATCAGGTAAAAGGGCTGGCTGGTATCGGTATTGAGCCCGATGACGTTGCCTTCGTGGATCGCGCTCGACGAGATCAGGAAATAGGTGTCCGGATAATCGAGCGCGACATCGCGCGCGGCGTCCTGGAACTCAAAACCGTGGCCAAGGATGACCTTGTAGCCCTGGCTCGCATAATCTCGAAACGCCTTTTCGAAGGAGGCCGGGTTCTGCTGCAGCTCGACATAGCTGATCTTGGCGCCAAGCTGTTGCTCAACGCCCTTGAGCGCGTTGTAGCCGATCCGGTTCCATCCTTCTTCGGAAACGCTGCCGGGCACGAGAAGGCCCATCTTGAAGTCTTCGGCGTGCGCGAGGTCCTGCCAGAGTATTCCGGTCAGGGCCATTCCGATAGTGGACGCAAGCAGCAAACGACGTGAAATTTCAGTTATCATTTCATTCCTCCCATTAGATTGCAGTCCCAATCCCCCCGGAGCAGCCGTTCCCTTTTATGCGTTCTCCTTCAGGCGGATGTTTTCAGTAGTGCTCTGCGAGACCAGGCGCCCGTTCGAAAAGACGAAAGCCCGATCCGGCCCGCCGGCAATCAGCGTGTCGGTATCGAAGCAGTCGGTAATGACGAAGTCGGCGCGCGCGCCGGGTCTGAATCCGTAGTCCTTGCCAAGCCCCATCAGTCGGGCAGGGGCCGTCGTGATCATGCTGTGCGCAGCTGAGAGCTCGTCCCCGCGCAGATGGCCTGCAAGCAGTGTCCAGCGGGCGATTTCCAGCATGTCGCCCGAGCCGGTCGGAACGAACGGATCCTGGATATTGTCCGAGGCGGTGGCGATGGTGATGCCGGCGCGATGGAGTTCGGCGACACGCGTCAACCCGCGCGGCGGCAGCATCTCGTAGTCGCGGCCCTGTAGATAGAGATTTGCGGCCGGCAGTGTCACCACGCCGACATTCAGTTTGTCCAGGCGCTCGGCTATCCGCTGGAACTCCCGGCGCGGCAAGGCGCTCAACACCGAGACGTGGCTGAAGACGGTGCGCCCCTGCATGCCGAAGCGCTCGACGCGTTCGAGTGCGGCGTCGATGAGATGCACGCCGGCATTGAGGTGTTCGTCGAGGTGCAGGTCGATAGGCTTGCCGGATTTCACAGCGGCCGAAAACAGGATGTCGAGGTAGCGCGGCGGGTCCTCGGAAACGGCGGGCGTTCCGCCGACGGCATCGGCGAGCGCAACGGCGCCGTCGATGTTGTTGCCGAGCCACTCGAAGTCTTGGCCTGGATGCGGCGTCATGAAGGCGACGAGCTGAAGCGTGATGCGGTGCTTTTCGGCATCGCGAATGGCGGCCAGCGTCTCGATGCCATGGAAACCGGCATCCTTGTCGACGTTGATGTGGCTGCGGATCGCGGTCGTGCCGCGCGAAAGACATCGCCCGATTGTGCGCGTCGCGCGCTTGTGAATGTCGTCGGGGCCGGCGGTGCGGGCGTATTTCGCAAAGGCTTCGCGGGCGCCCTGGAGCGTGCCGGAGGGATTTGGCGTAAACCGCAGCACCCCCGTCTTGTCGAGATGCTGGTGCGCGTCGACGAAGCCCGGCGAAACGAGCATGCCGGAAATGTCTATGCAGGCGCCGCACGAACCGGTGTCGAGAAAGGGCTCGACGACCGTGATGCGCCCGTCGGCGCCGACGATAATGTCGCTTGCCGACTGCGAGCCGTCATCGTTTATGACGGTACCGCCCGTGAGGGCAAAGGACTGATCGGGGATCAGTCTTGCGAGCAACGCAGCTGGATTTTCACGTACCATGTCGTCCCCACCTTGTTGTTATGGCGGGAAACTAAGCACGCGCTTTTAATTCAAACAAATTCATTATTTCAATTATTTGATAAATGGATCGTATTAATTGTCGATCGCCAGGCGCCGATCGAGCATGGCCAACGTCACGGAAAGAGACGCCTGATCAACTGGTTGACCGGCGATCTGGAACGGGCCGATGCGATCGCTTTTGGCATCGGCCCTGGTTCGCATTCAGTGCCTGTATTGCGGTTCCTCGGCGTCGAGTTGCCGGCGGATGGCGGCAAGATGGGCCCGTGCCGACTCCGGGTCACCCTCGCGCATCTGCCGGTAAGCGGCCTCAGCGATCTGTGGGGCGACGGGCAGGACTTCCCGTCCGGTGGACATCGCAAGCACCTGCACTTCGGCCGCCCGTTCCAGATAGTAGAGATCGTCCCAGGCATCGGCGATTGTCGGCGCCAGAACCAGCACGCCGTGGTGTTTCAGGAAGACGATATCGGCGTCGCCCGCTGCAGCAGCAATGCGAGCGCCTTCCCGATGGTCGAGGGCAAGGCCGTTATAGTTTTCGTCGACAGCGGTGCGACCGTAGAATTTCAGCGCTGTCTGGCCGGCCCAGATCAAGGGGGCGCCCTCGGTCATGGATAAGGCGGTCGCATAGGGCATGTGCGTGTGGAAGGCGACTTTTGCGCGCGGCAGCCGGCGGTGGATTTCGGCATGGATGTAAAAAGCGGTTGCCTCCGGCTCACCGTCACCGTCGATGACGGTGCCGTTGAAATCGCACACCAGCAGCTTTGATGCCGTCAGCTCGCGAAAGGCATAGCCGTAGGGATTGACGATGAAGAGATCGTCATGGCCGGGTACGACAGCCGAAAAATGGTTGCAGATGCCCTCTTCGAAGCCGTTGCGCGCCGCCATGCGGAAGCAGGCCGCCAGATCTTCCTTGGTGCTGCGGATGGCATCTGTGGAAAGGTTGGGCCGGTTCGACCGTGCCGCTTCGGTGCTGCTTTTCAGGGAATGCGCCATGAGTTGCTCCTGGTTTGGCTTGAGCTGGGAGCGGCGGCCGGCCGAAAGCCCTCCGCGCGCAGCGAAGGCTGCGCCCTGCCTGCCCGCCGTTCCGCGGTCCAGCAGCGCGCCCAGATAACGCCGGAAATTGCGCGTGGTCAAACGCAAGGTCGCGTCTGAATACAAGGCGTCTTTCCATGGAAACGTCAGTGCACGGACTTCAGCAGGAAGTCGCGAAACCGCCGGGCAGCCGGAGAGAGGGAGCGCGTGCGTTTCTGGATCAGGCTGACTTCGCGCTTGATGTGCGGCTCGGTCGGCGTGCGCACGACGAGGCCCATGGAGGTCGCAAGCCGTGTGACCGCCGATGTCATGATCGCCACCCCGAGCCCGCCTTCGACCATGCCGATAATCGTCAGCGGCAAGGCCACCTCCTGCATTGCCTTGTCGAAGGGCAGCACGATACCGTTGCGTGCCAGCTCGTTTTCGAGGCGGTCCCTGATCGGATTGCCGCGGTGCGGACCGATCAGCTTGCGGTCAACCAGGTCGGTCCAACGAATTTCACGCAGCCTGACCAGCGGGTCGTCCGGGTGAAGGACGATGAGGAATTCGTCGGTCGTCAGCCGGGTACCCATCAATTCGGTATCGTCCTCCGGCACGGTTCCGATCCCGAGGTCGACCGAGCTGTTGGTCACCTGTTCCAGGACGGCGATCTCAGCCACGTCATGGAGAGCGACGGTAATATCGGGGTAGAGCCGGGTGAAGGCGTTGACGAGCTGCGGCAGCATCAAAGCCGCCTGCACGGTGCCCGCTGCAATCGAAACCTTGCCACGTCTCAGCGCATTCAACTCGCGCGAGCTCTCCACCATGCCATCGATGTCGGCGACGGCACGTGCGGCAACCGGCAAGATGTCCATGCCGGCCTGCGTAAGCCGTAGAAGACGCGTATGCCTGTCGAAAAGACGCAGCTTCAAATTCTGCTCCAGCTGCCGAACCAGCGTGCTCACCGCCGACTGCGAGGAGCCGAGCCTGTCGGCGGCGAGGGTGAACTGCCCCAGATTGGCTACGGTGACGAAGGCTCGAAGCTGTTTCAGCGTGATGTCCATGCCGGTCCATTCATTCAATTACTATATGAATAAATATGATTGTGCCGATTGTTTGCTGATTTGGCCAGCCGCATGATCCGCTTTGTACGGCGTGCGGTGACCACATCATGAGGCCGAAGTTGCCCTCCCACCGCGCCGGAAGCTGTTCGCTGGGAGGAAAGCGAATGCATAAATCCGATACGACTGATCCTGTCGAAAAAACCTACCCGATCCCAAGTTTGATGGCCCTTGGCCTACAGCATGTTCTCGTCATGTATGCCGGAGCGGTCGCCGTGCCGCTCATTGTCGGCAGCGCACTTCAATTGCCCAAGGAACAGATTGCGATGCTCGTCAGCGCGGATCTCTTCTGTTGTGGCATCGTCACCCTCATCCAGGCGCTCGGCATCTGGAACATCGGCATTCGCCTGCCGATCATGATGGGGATTTCGTTCACCGCCGTACCCTCGATTATCGCGACGGGCACCAATCCCGATCTCGGCATGCCGGGCGTCATCGGCGCGGTCATCGGCTCCGGGGTGTTCACGATCCTGGTCGCGCCGTTCTTCGGCCGCTGGGTACGGTTCTTCCCGCCTGTTGTCACCGGCACGGTGATGCTGGTGATCGGCCTTTCGCTGATGCGCGTCGGGGTAAACTGGGCGGCAGGTGGCCAGCCGATGATCAAGGGTCCGGACGGCATGATCCCGAACCCGGCCTACGGCGCGCCGTTCGCGCTCGCCGTGGCTGCCATCGTGCTCATGTCGATCCTGCTCCTCACCCGCGTTCTCAAGGGCTTCATGGCCAATCTTGCGGTCCTGATCGGGATCGGGATCGGCTTCGTGGTCGCGATCGCTGCCGGCAAGGTGGATTTCCACGGCGTTGCCGAGGCCGACTGGGTGCGCATCATTCACCCGCTCGCCTTCGGATGGCCGATCTTCGAGTTCTGGTCGATCCTGTCGCTCTGTGCGGTCATGACGGTCATGATGATCGAATCGACCGGCCAGTTCCTGGCTGTCGGCGACATGGCCGGACGCAAGATCACCGAGGCAGAACTGACCCGGGGTTTGAGAACCGACGGTGTCGGTAACATCATCGGCGGCCTGCTCAACACCTTCACCTATACGACCTATGCGCAGAACGTCGGACTGCTGCAGATCACCGGCGTGCTCAGCCGCTTCGTGGTGGCAGCGGGCGGCGCCATCCTGATCCTGCTCGGCTCGCTGCCGAAGGTTGCCTTCGTCAGCGCATCGATCCCGAGCTATGTCGTCGGCGGTGCGGCAATCGTGATGTTCGGCATGGTGTCGGCGACGGGGGTGAAGATCCTGTCGAAGGTGGATTTCGTGGCCAATCGCCGCAATCTCTACATCGTCGCCGTCAGCGTCGGCCTCGCCATGGTGCCGGTCGTTGCCGAAAACATCTTCGATCAGCTGCCGGCGGCGATCGAGAAGTTCCTGCACAGCGGCGTGCTCGTCGGCACCTTTGCGGCGGCACTGCTCAACATTCTCTTCAACGGCGTTCCGGCGAAAGAGCCGGAGGAGGCCGAACTCGCGGACGGAGCGCCGGCTGCCGACCCTGCCTAGAGAACAACACCATTAGTCCGGCGGCCGCGCGCCGCCGGAGCCCCCAACCCCAAGAGGATTCCATGAGACGCTTCGACTATCATCGGGCGGAAACGCTGGAGCATGCCTCCCGTCTTCTCACCGAGCTCGGCGACGACACATTCCTGTTCAACGGAGGCACGGACCTTTTGGTCGAGATCCGCGAACGGCTGCGCCGCGTGCGCAACGTCGTCGACATCAAGCAGATCCCTGGTTTGTCCGACATCACCTATGACGAGACGCGCGGACTGACCTTCGGTGCGCTGGTGACCGTCGGACGGCTGGAGAACCTGTCGCTGGTGCGCCAGCGATATCCGAACCTGCGTTCAGCACTCGCCTCGCTCGGCTCCATCCAGGTGCGCAACCGCGCGACCGTCGTTGGCAATATCTGTCGCGCCTCGCCGTCGGCCGATACCATTCCGCCCTTGGTGGCGGACGGCGCCTTCGTGCACATCTACAGCCGCACCAACATGCGTGTGGTGCCGATCTGCGAGTTCTTCACCGGCCCCGGCAGGACCGTTCTCGCCAAGGGCGAAATCGTTACCGGCATCACCGTGCCGCCGGCGGGTGACAATACCGGCAAGGCCTATCTCAAGCACGGCCGTCGAAAGGCGATGGAGCTGTCCACCGTCGGCGTCGCCGTCAGCCTGGCGATGGACGATGGCGTCTGCAGCGACATCCGCATCGCGCTCGGTGCGGTCGGCGCCACTGTGCTGCGCGCGCCGCAAGCCGAAGCCATGCTGCGGGGCACGAGGCTCGATGCTGAGGCTGTCAGGAGTGCTGCCGACACGGCGATGGAGGAATGCACGCCGATCAGCAACGTGCGCGCCAGCGCAGACTACCGTCGCGACATGGTCGGCGTCCTGACCGGTCGCGCCATCAAACAGGCATTGGAGACTTTCGCATGAAACGGATGGTCGAATTCACCGTGAATGGCGAGGCGCGCGAGATGGCCGTCGATGGCTGCTGCTCCCTGCTCGATGCGCTGCGCGACGAGGTCGGCCTCACCGGCACCAAGAAGGGCTGCGATGTCGGCGACTGCGGCGCCTGCACCGTGCTCGTCGATGGCGAGCCGGTCAACGCCTGCCTGATGCTTGCCGTGGAAGCCGAAGGCCGTGCGGTCGAGACGGTCGAAGGGCTCCAGCCGGGTGTCGATCGACTGCATCCGCTGCAGGATGCCTTCATGCGGCACGGCGCCTCGCAATGCGGCTTCTGCACGCCCGGCATCCTGATGATGGCGAAGAAGCTCATCGACGACAATCCGCACCCGACTGACGAGGACATCCGCTTCGGGCTCTCCGGCAACATCTGCCGTTGCACGGGATACACCAAGATATTCGACGCGATCAAATCGGCCGCGCGCGAGATGGAGGCTGCAAGACCATGAACATGACCACCCCCATTGAACAGCGCGAGTTCAAGATCGTCGGCAAGAGCGTCAAGCGCGACGACGTGCTCGAAAAGGTCACGGGCGAGGCGCAGTATACCGGCGATATCAAGCTGCCCGGAATGCTGCACGGCAAGATCAAGCGCGCGGCGATCGCCCATGCGCGCATCAAGTCGATCGACGTCAGCAAGGCGCTCGCCTATCCGGGCGTCAAGGCTGTGCTGACCCACGAGACCGTGCCACGCGTGCTGCACTATGGGTCGCCGCATCCACGCTCGGCCTCCTGCACCAAGGACCAGTACATTCTCGACGACAAGGTGCGGTTCTGGGGCGAGGGCGTCGCCGCCGTCGCCGCCATCAGCGAAGAGATCGCCGACGAGGCGCTCGACCTGATCGAGGTGGAATACGAACCTTTGCCGGCCGTCTTCGAGCCGGAGGACGCCGCGCAGCCAGGCGCACCACTGATCCACGACGTTGGGCCGGGCGGCAATCTTGTGCTCGACCCGGTGCGCGTCAACCGCGGCGACATCGATAAGGGTTTTGCCGAGGCGGACTTCGTTCTCGAGGGCACGTTTGCCGGCGGGCGGCCGCACCCGGCCTACATGGAGCCGAACGTCTGCATCGCCGACTGGGACGGTTCCAACAAGCTGACCTTCTGGACCTCGACCCAGACCTCTTTCATGGTGCGCGGCATCCTTGCAGAAGTGCTCGGCCTGCCGCTCACCAAGGTGCGCGTGCTCGTCGACCATATGGGCGGCGGCTTTGGGGCCAAGCAGGACCTGTTCCAGCACGAGTTTCTCTGTGCGCTTTTGGCGAAGGAAACCCGCCGGCCGGTGAAAATGGAGTTCACCCGCCATGAGACATTCGTGGCCGGTCGTTCCCGTCACCCTTGCCGGATCTGGCTGAAGCAGGGCTTCAAGAACGACGGCACGCTCGTCGCCCGCGACATGAAGCTGGTCTACGATTCCGGCGCCTACGGGTCCCATGGCCCGGGCGTGACCATCGTTGGAACCACCGCCGCTACCTCGCTCTATCGCTGCGAGAACGTGCGGCTGGAGGGGCGGTGCGTCTACACCAACACCCCGATCAACGGCGCCTTCCGCGGCTACGGCGTGGTGCAGAGCTACTATGCGCTCGACATCCAGATGGACGAAGCGGCCGAACGGCTCGGCATGGATCCGGCCGAACTGAAGCTGAAGAACGTGGTGCGCGCCGGCGACATCGCGCCATCAGGCCATCCGATCCTCGGTCACGGGCTTGAAATCTGCCTCAAGCACGGCATCGACGTGCTCGACTGGAAGGCGCTTTGGAACCGCGACCGGGCTCCAGATCCGAAGCGCCCGCACATCCGCAAAGGGTGGGGCATCGGCTGCGAGATGCACGGCTCGTCTGCCTATCCCGGCATCAAGGAACAGGGCAACGCCACGGTGAAGGTCAACGAGGACGGCACGGTGACGCTGCTGACTGGCGCTGCCGGACTTGGCACCGGAGCCCATACGGCGCTGGCGCAGATCGTTGCCGAAGAGCTCGGGGTCCGCTTCGAGGACGTCGGCGTCATCCATGGCGACACGGACGTGGTTCCATGGGACATCGGGGCCTTTGCCAGCCACACGACCTATCTGGTCGGCACGGCCGCCAAGATGGCGGCCGGCAAGGTCCGCGCCGCCGTGCTCGCCAGGGCAGCGATGAAACTTCAGGTCTCGCCCGACGAGATCGACCTTTCCGAAGGCAAGGTCTTCCTCATCGCCGAGCCAGATCGCTCTATGACGGTGTCGGAGGCCATGGGACCCTCACGTGGCATTCCTGCCGCCAATATCGTTGCCAACGGCACTTACGAGCCGACGAAATCCTACTCCTTCGCCGCACATTTCACCGAGGTGGACGTCGACACGGAAACAGGCATCGTCGAGGTCAAGCGCGTCGTGCCGGTGCACGACGTTGGACGCGTCATTCACCCGATCGCGGCGCAAGGCCAGATCGAGGGCGGCATCCAGCAGGGTATCGGCCACACGCTGACCGAGGACTACGTCATCGACAAGAAGACCGGGCGCTCACTCAATGCGGGCCTGGTCGACTACAAGATGCCGCTGTCGATGGACATGCCCGACATCGAGACGATCATCCTCGAGGCAGCGCCCGACCCGGGTGGTCCTTGGGGTGCCAAGGGTGTGGGCGAAGATCCGATCATCGCCATCGGCCCTTCCATCGCCAATGCCATCCACGACGCCATCGGCGTTCGCTTCCACCACTATCCGATCACACCGGAAGACATCCTGAAAGCCTTGAGGGAGAAGGGCGCATGAACATGCATATCGAACCTGCGAGCCAGCAGAAACTCCCGATCACGATCCTCACCGGTTTCCTCGGATCAGGAAAGACGACACTGCTCAACTACATTCTCACCGAGCGTCACGGTCACCGTATCGCAGTGATCGAGAACGAATACGGCGAAGTGGACGTCGACAGCGACCTCGTGCTCGCCTCGGACGAGGAAATCTTCCAGATGCAGAACGGCTGCATCTGCTGCTTCGTCGACGTGCGCAACGACCTGATCGACGTGATGAAGAAGCTCCTGAGCCACAAGGACAAGTTCGACCACATCATCGTCGAGACCTCGGGTCTTGCCGACCCGACGCCGGTCGCCACCGCCTTCTTCGTCGACCGTAGCGTGGCCGACGAGGTGGAGCTCGACGCCGTCGTCACGCTGGTGGACGCAATGCACATCGACCAGCATCTCTACGATCCGGTGCTCGACGGCAGCGACAACCAGGCGGTCAACCAGATCGTCGCGGCCGACCGCATCCTCGTCAACAAGATAGACCTTGCCGGGGAGGATGCCCTCGGTTCGCTGGAAACATCTCTGCGCAGGCTGAACCAGACAGCACCCATCCTGAGGTCCAGCTACGGCAAGGTGGATCTCTCCAACATCCTCGGGGTCAAGGGCTTCCGGCCGTCCTATGTGCGCGAGCGGGCGGAAATCCTCGACATCGACATGGATGACGATCACGACGCCGAGCACCATCACCACCATGATTGCAAGGAGCCGTGTTGCGATCACGCCCATCACGACCATGGGCACCACCATCATCATGACCATGGACGCGCGCACGCGACCGCGCTTCGGCCGCACCAGCATGACGCGACGGTGAAATCGCACTCCTTCGTCTATCCCGAAGCCTTCGACGGCGAGAAGCTTGCAGGTTTCCTCAAGGGCTACCTCGGCGAGCACGGCGACGACATATTCCGCACAAAGGGCATCGTTTCCGTTGCCGGCGACGACCGCTTCTTCGTGCTTCAGGCCGTGCACAAGCTCGTCGATTTCCGCCCGGACCACGCCTGGGGCGAAGACAAACGGAAGTCGAAGTTCGTGTTCATCGGCCGCAATCTCGACCGCGAAAGTATCGACAGAAACTTGCGTGCATGCCTGGTGCCTTAGCAGCGAATCTCCACGCCGGACGGCGCTTGCGTAAGCCTTTCTGTCTGAGCCGCCCGCGCCCCTCCAGCGCGGGCGGTTGCTGCTGCTTTCAACGACAAAAATAGCTTTAAAAACAATTGGTTAGCTCATTTTTTTAGTTGACAAGAATCGCGCGAAGTGGTTCCTTTGAAGGCGAGTAGAAGCACCGACAATTGCTCACCGTCTGTTGGAAGATGAGGCTGCGATGTCGATGCTGATCACCAAAGGAACACCCGGTTGCCCCGCCCTGGGAGCTTATGCGCCGGCCTGTTCCCTCCGTCTTCGGCATTTCCTGAGATCGCGGATCCAGGCCTGGCTTTGGCCGGCATGGCGTTCATCGCGCGGCCCCGCATCGACCGGACCCTCTACGACAGGAGAAACCTATGATTATTGACCTGAGCTGCTATCCCACCGATCTGGTGGACCTGGCTTGGCGACACGACGGACCGCCGTTCACCGGCGACAAGCTGCTGAAGATGATGGATGGCCCCTACTATGTGAACGGCAAGCCGCGCCGGATTGACAAGGCCTTCATTCAGCCGCCGCAAGGCAACACCATCTACACCCACGAGGTGATGGATCTCGAGGGCAAGGCCGCCATCCGCCAGTACATGGCCTACACGGAAAAGATGGTGACCGAGCACCCCGACCGCTTCCTCGGCTGCTTCGTCTACAACCCGCGCTACGGCACCCAGAACGGCGCCGAAGAGATCGAACGCTACGCCAAGGAGTTCGATTTCAAGATGGTGCAGCTGCAGGCGAACATGCACGCCTACCGCCCGGACCGCGCGCTCGACTGGCTGCGACCGGCACTGAAGAAGTGCGCGGATCTCGGCCTGATGGTGAAGGTGCATACCGGTGACGGACCGTACTCGATCCCGACGGAGTTCTACCCGATCATCCGCGAGTTTCCGGAGGTCAACTTCATCCTGGCGCATTTCGGCGTTCAGACCGGCGGCGTCTACGTGTTTGAGCCGATGCAGATGGCACTCGACACACCGAGTGTCTACGTGGAATCCGGCTGGTGCCTGCAGTCGCGCATCGTCGAATTCGCCAAGGTTCTGCCCAAGCACAAGATCCTCTTCGGCTCGGATACGCCGCCGAACGAACCGGGCATGTGGATCAACCTCCTGGAGGTTCTCTGCCACGAGCCGCCGCAGGGCCTGAACCTCGATGAGGATACGCTCGAAGATTACCTCGGCAACAACGTCGCCCGGATGATCGGGCTGGAAGCGACGAAGCCACCGGCCACCGTCGAGGAAGCCGAGGCGTATCTGCGCCAGCACGGCGTCGCCCTTGCCGCGTAAATTTGAACGGAGTGAACAATGATCATTGATACCCATCTTCACCCGACCAACCTCGTCGACGAGGCGTGGCGTCACACGGGCGAGCCCTTCACCGGCGAGCGCATGCTCAAGCTGATGGACGGTCCCTACATGATCAACGGCAAGCCGCGCCGGATCGACATGGGCTTCATCCAGCCGCCGCCGGGCAACACCGGCTATCGCGACGGCAACCGCAAGGGTCGCGACGGCATTCGCGACTACATGGCCTATTGCGCCGAGCTTTGCCAGAAGTACCCGGACCGCTTTATCGGCAACTTCAACTACAACCCGCGCTGGGGACCTGAAAACGGCGCTGCGGAGCTGGAATTCCACGTCAAGGAATACGGTTTCAAGATGTTGAAGCTGCACGCCAACATGCACGGTTATCGCCCCGACCGCGCGCTCGATTGGCTGCGTCCGGCGATGAAGAAGTGTGCCGAACTCGGCGTCGTCGTGCTCATCCACACGGGCGACGGCCCGTACACCATCCCGACGATGTTTTATCCGATCATTCGCGAGTTCCCGATGGTGAACTTCATCATCGGTCACTTCGGCATCCAGACCGGCGGCAACTATTCGTTCGAGTCCTTCTGGATGGCGATGGATACCCCGAACGTCTATTGCGAGTCCGGCTGGTGCTTCCAGTCGCGCATCGTGGAGTTCGCCCAGCAGTTGCCGAAGAACAAGATCGTCTTCGGTACGGACAGCCCGCCGAACGATCCGGGCATGTGGCTGCGCGAACTGGAAGTGCTCTGCAAGGATCCGCCGCACGGCATCAACCTCTCCGAGAACGATCTCGAAGGCTATCTCGGCAACAACATCGCCAAGCTCGTCGGCATCGATCCGTCGCCGCCGCCGCGCGACCTGAGGGACGCTCAGGCGCGTCTGAAGGATAGCTATGCCGGTGTCGACCGGGCCACGGGCAAGCACAAGGAATATGCCTGAGTAAAGACGACGGCGCCCATTCCGGGCGCCGTCACCCCCCAGTCGCGTCGAGGCTAAGATATGACCCAGTACCACAAGCAAGATGTCCGCAGCTTCCTCGCCGACTACAGGGCGGAGCACCCCGAAGATGTCATCACCATCGACCAGCCGGTCTTAGACGATCAGGATGCGACAGCGCTGATCTGGAACCTGGCTGAGCGGGGGCGACATCCCATGCTGCACCTGAAGGATGTCAGCGGCGTCGGCAGCGAGGTCCTCTGCAACATCTTTGCCTCACGCGATCGTATCGCCCGTCTGCTCGGTTCGACCGCCGACAGGTTGCACGAGGCCTACCAGGCGCGCGCCAACCGGCCGTTCACGCCGGAAGTCCTGAAGGAAGGTCCGATCACCGAGGAGATCGTCTCGGGTGATGCCGTCGATCTCAACGCGTTGCCGATGCTCAAGCACTTCGACACGGACCGGGCGAAATACATCACCAGCGGCATCATCATCGGCGAGCATCCCGAAACCGGCGCCGGCAATCTCAGCTACCACCGCGCGATGATCCATTCGAACAATTCGCTCGCCACCTCGCTGCATTCGCGTGGCCATCTCTGGCGGCTGATGAACATGGCCAAGGAGAAGGGCAGGCCGATGCCGGTCGCGATGGTCATCGGCGGCCATCCGCTCTTCATGATCGCAGCCTCTGCCCGACTTGCCTTCGGTGAAGACGAACGTGATGTTGCCGGCGGCCTGATGGGCGAGCCGCTTCAGGTGGTGCGGACACCAAAGTACGGCATTCGTGTTCCCGCCCATGCCGAGATCGTGCTCGAAGGTGTGCTGGATCCCGAGGCGCATGTGGAGGAGGGGCCGTTCGGCGAGTTCACAGGCTATTCCTCCGACCGCTCGACCAACAACCTTTTCACCGTCGAAACCGTCATGCGCCGGCGCAATGCCATCCTCGTCAGCGTCGCCGGCGGCAATTCGGCCGAACACCTCAATCTCGGCCGCGTGCCGCGCGAGGCCGAAGTGGTGGAGAAGCTGAAGGCGCGCTTTCCCTCGATCACCGCGGTACACTACCCCTCGTCGGGCACGCATTTTCACGCCTACATCGCCATGAACCAGACGCGTGAGGGGGAGGCGCGGCAGGTCATGCTCGGCCTTCTCGGCTGGGACCAGTACCTGAAAACCGTGGTCGTGGTGGACGCGGATGTCGATATTACCCGCGACAGTGAGGTGCTCTGGGCGCTAGCCACTCATTTCCAGCCGCACAAGGACGTCGTCATCATCGAAGGCCTGCCAGGCAATGCGCTCGACCCCTCCGCCAGCGGCATCGGCACGACCTCGCGGATGGGGCTCGATGCGACGCGCGGCCCGAATTTCCATGGCGTGCGCGCCCGCATCAGCGACGAGGCCTGCGCGCGCGCCGCAGCACTCCTGAAAAGCGCGGGATAGGGCGATGACGCATCCAAGACGCATGATCGTTGGCATTTCGGGCGCGTCGGGCGTGGTCTACGGCAAGCGCATCCTCGAACTGCTGCGTGACCTCGAGATCGAGACACATCTGATCATGTCGCGTGCGGCCTGCATCACGCTTGCGGCCGAGGCGACGTTTTCCAGACAGGACCTCGAAGCGTTGGCGACGACCACCCATTCCAACAAGGATATCGGCGCCGTCTGTTCCTCTGGCTCCTACAAGACGCTCGGCATGATCGTCGCCCCCTGTTCGGTCAAGACGCTGGCCGAGATCGCCACGGGCACGACGGACAACCTCATTTCCCGTGCGGCCGACGTGGTGCTGAAAGAACGTCGTCGCCTCGTCCTGATGCTCAGAGAAACGCCGCTTCATCTCGGCCATATCCGTAACATGGCGCATGTGACCGAGATGGGCGGCATCATCTATCCTCCTGTCCCAGCCTTTTACGCGAAACCTCAGAGCATCGAAGACATGGTCGACCACACCGTCGGCCGCGTGCTCGATCTCTTTGATCTCGATCCGGGTATCGTGCGCCGCTGGCGGGGAACGCAGGGAGTGGAGTGAGATGACGATCCGCATCGCCGCCGATCCGGAAACGCTTTCGCCAGAACCGCGCGCTGCCTTCCTGTCGGACGATGCAATCGAAGTACTGTCTTTCGCCGCTCGATCGCTCGAAGAGGGGCAGTCAACGGCCCTCATCACGCTCGTCGAAATTCGTGGCGGCGCTGCGCGCGCCCTCGGGGCGCAAATGGTCGTGCGCAGTGACGGTCTCTATTGCGGTTTCGTCTCCGGTGGTTGCACCGAAGCGGCCGTGGCTACCGAAACCATCACCGCTCTTGGAAAGGGCCTTGATCGCACGCTTCGACTTGGCGAAGGGTCCCCGTTTTTTGATATTGTCCTGCCCTGTGGCGGCGGCATTACCCTTGCGATCCATGTATTGGCGGACGCGGCAGTCTTGCGCCAGGCGCTTTCCACCCTCCAACATCGCTCGCCGGTGGGGCTACGCTATCATCCTGGCAAGCGCGCCCTTTCGTTACAGCACGGCAGCGAGGCAAGCGGCTGGTACGGCGAGAGTTTTGTGCGCGCCTACCGGCCGAGGCCGCGGGTCATCCTCGCCGGCACTCCGCTCGAGATCGATGCGGTTGCCCGCGTTGCTGTTGCGGCCGGCTACGAGACAGTCGTGCTCGAGCGCGGGCAAGTGCCTTCGCCTGACGAACTAGACGGCGACACCGCCGTCGCGCTCCTCTTCCACGATGTTGATCGCGAGTTGCCGCTGCTCGATGTGGCGCTGACGTCGAATGCGTTCTACATCGGCGCCCTTGGCAGCCGCCGGACCCATTCGAAACGCTGCCAGCTCCTGCGTGATTGCGGGGGAGATGAGCGTCTGCTTTCTCGCATCAAGGCGCCGATCGGCCTGTTCGACAAGGCGAGGGATGCACGTTCACTCGCAGTCTCGGTCGTGGCCGATATCGCACACGCGCGCCTGCGGCTCGACTGGATGTAGGTCTCCCATCCGAAGACAAAGGGCGCCGATAAAGTCGCTCAATCCTCGATGGAGGCGGAGGTCGCCTGGCATTACCTCTTGCGACTTGTTGACTCACTCGCGGTTGAACAATACCTTGCGAGCTCGGTCGTTAGGCTTGTCCTCAACATGACGGATCAATCTCTTCAGCGTCGCCTTGCCGCCATCGTCGTTGCCGATGTGGTGGGATATTCACGCCTGATGGAGGCTGATGAAGTCGCAACGCTGGCGGACCTCAGGAAACTCCGTTCTGGCGTTATCGAGCCGGCTGTGATGCGTTACACGGGTCGCATCTTCAAGGTCATGGGCGACGGATTTTTAATCGAATTCGGTAGCGCGGTGGACGCGGTCGCAGCAGCGTTGGAAATGCAACGGGCCACCACTGCTGTCGAAGCTTCCGGAGACCGGCGCCTGCTTTTGCGTGTAGGGGTCAATCTGGGAGATGTCATTGACGACGGTTCAGACGTTCTCGGCGACGGTGTCAATGTCGCGGCGCGCCTAGAGACGCTGGCCGCACCGGGAGGTATCTGCATTTCAGCCAAAGTTCACGGCGAGATCGTCGGCAAGATCGGCGACCGTTTCTTTGATGCAGGCGAACGCTACCTAAAGAACCTGGCTCGCCCGGTGCACGTGTGGCATTGGCCGGATGCGCTGCAGAGCATTTTGCCGCTGCCAGAATGTCCCTCGATCGCTGTATTGCCGTTCACGAATACGAGTGGGGATGAAGCGGACGCGCCTTTCGTCGACGGCTTGACCGAAGACCTGATCACCGACCTTTCCCGTACAGCTGGCCTGTTCGTCATCGCGCGCAATTCCGTGTACGGCTACAAGGGCAAGCCGGTCGACGTACGGCTCGTCGCCCAGGATCTCGGCGTGCGCTACGTCCTCGAGGGGAGCGCCAGACGCGCAATGGGTCGTGTCCGCATCAATGCACAATTGATCGACGCGCTTGGCGGCCAGCACTTGTGGGCCGACCGGTTTGACAGGACGGTGGAAGACGTTTTCGAATTACAGGATGAAGTTAACGCCAAGATTGTTGAAGCCCTCATCGGCCGACTGACCATCCCGACGCAGCGCAATCGGCCGAAGAATTTTGAGGCGTACGATCTGTGTGTGCGCGCCCGCCTGCTGACGGAAGAGTCGCCGCAAACTGCGCGTGAGGCTTATGTGTTGCTTCAGCGCGCGGTTGAGCTTGAGCCATCATATGCCGAAGCGCTCGGTCTGCTTGCCTATAATCGTTGGCTGGCCTGGACTCACTTCGGCGAGCCCGAAGATCCTAACCGTCAGATGGCGGTGACGTTCGCGCAGAAGGCCGTCGACCTGGACCCCAACGATGCCGGCAGCCGTTACGTTCTGGGGACTATTTTGGCTTATGAACGGCGATGGGAGGAATCAGAAGCCGCCTTCGCCAAGGCCCTGGAGCTAGACCCCAACCACGCCGACACCTGGGCCGCCATGTCGGACATGTCCGTGCTGGACGGCAGGGTTGCCGACGGACTGGCACAGATTGAAAAAGCTCTGCGGCTCAATCCCTATCCAGCCTGCTGGTATCTTTGTCATCTTGGGCAGGCGCAATACGCCGCGCGTGACTATGAGGCGGCAACGGCTACACTGCGCAGGAAAGACACGTATCGTACCAACTCACGCAAATTCCTGGCTGCTACGCTTGCGCAAATGGGCCACCTTGAGGAGGCGCGGCGAGAAGCAGAATTGTTCCTGATCGCCCACCCTCATTTCACGATCGGCCATTGGCTCAACTCCCAGCCGCTGCGCGATGCATTTGTACGAGACCACTTCGCAGACGGCTTCCGAAAGGCTGGCCTGCCTGAGATGTGACAGCGGGGAGTAAGGGCAATCGGCCTGCGGGCAACCTCATCGTTTTGACCAGCGACGTTATCGATGCCTATCGCGCACGGCGGCGTGTCCAATCAGGACACGGCGGTCGCCTTGGCAGCTACTGGCGCTGTGCGGGCAGCGGTCTCCTTACCGCTACAGGAGTTGCATGCGAACGCTACCGGCTGGCGGTGGTGAAGACCCATAGCGCCATACGCGACCGAGATCGTTTGCAGGTGGTCCTATGCGGCAATCGTCACGCCGTTAGGTTGGATTCAATCGGCAGTGTAAAAACAAACGTCGATCCTTGGAGCTCGTTCTTTTGTGCCCACAGGCGTCCGCCGTGGGACTCGACGATCGAACGGCAGATCGCCAATCCCATGCCCATGCCGTCGTTTTTCGTGGTGAAGAAAGGTTCGAATATCCTGTCGGGGTTTTGGACCCCCGTGCCGCAATCGCTCACGGCGATGCGGACTGCGTCTTCGATACGCGTCGCATGCAGGCTGACGATGCGCAGGTCCGCCGTGGATGTCATCGCTTCTATGCCGTTTCGGATCAGGTTGACCAGTATCTGCTGAAGTTGCACGCGATCGATAGCGACCGGAGGAAGGTCACTTTCGACCTCAAGCTGGATGCGAACGCGGCGCCGCATGGCTTCTTCAACCAAAAGGTTGCGCACCTCGGCAATGACGCTGTCCACCGTTGTGCTCATCCCGGGCTCCACGGACCTCGTGAACAACGCGCGGATGCGGCTTACGACGTCTGCGGCAGCATTTGCGTCGCGCGTGATGCGTTCCACCGTCCTTTGCGCTCGCGCAAGGTTTGGCGGCTCAGCAGAAAGCCAGCGTTGGCATGCATGCGAATTTGTCACGATCGCTGCCAACGGCTGGTTCACCTCATGGGCGATCGAGGCGGAAAGCTCGGCGAGGCTGGCGGCCTGAGTCGCACGAGCAAGACCATCGCGCGCAGCCCGTAAATCCTCCTGGGCCCGAACTTCGCTGTCGATGTCGATGCAAATGACGTTCCACTGGACGATAAGCCCATCGGCGTCCCTCATGGGCGCTGCCCGGGTCTCCACCCAGCGATACTCTCCGTCCGACCGGCGAAGTCGATGCTTCTGCGCGTAGGGCGTACCGTTGGCCAAGGCATGGCCGCAGTTCTCATGGACCTGAGGCATATCGTCGGGATGGACGGCAGCACCAAGTGCGCCTGACGGTCGTGCTTCTCCCGACGCATCGGGCGCTTCCAACTTGTATCCCAGATACTCGCGAAGCTGTTCGCTGCGGTAGACAGGATCACCGTTCGGGTCGGTGCATTCGACCATCGCAGGCAAGGTTTCAATGAGTTGTCGAAGCGAGCGCTCACGCTCGCGCAAGACTTGTTCGACGCGGAGCTGATCGTCGATGTCGTGACAAATGCCGAACCATTGCAGGATCTGACCGTTGGCGTCCCGCAAGGGAGCGCCGCGGCCCGACATCCAGCGATAGACGCCGTCGGAACGGCGCAGCCGGTAGGTCAAGGAGAAGTTTTCGCCGGTGGCGAAGGCCTCTCTCAGCGTGGCATCCATCTTCGCTGCGTCGTCCGGGTGAAGCGCGGCTGTAATTGCAGCGGCGCGAACGCTGACCGATTCCTGATAGTCCTTCACGTCATGTCCGAGGAACTCGATCAGGCTCTTGCTGAAGAAGACCGGTTCCCCGTCCGTGTTTAAGCGCCAGAGTGGGCTGGGTACCATGTCGACCAGTTGCGAGAGTTCGCGCTCCCGATCGAAGAGCTGTTGTTGGACACGCACTTCATCGTCGACATCAATGGCAACGGCATACCACTGCACGATCGTCCCGTTTTGATCGCGCAATGGCTCGCAGCGCCCGTCGACCCAGCGGTACGCCCCATCAGCGCGCAGCATGCGATATCTGTTGGAGAAGGGTTCACCGGCGGCGAAGCCGTGCGTGGCGTTCTCCCGTACGGATGCGATATCGTCCGGATGGACGACAGAACGCATCATCGCGCCCGCGCGGGTCATGCCCGGCTTGTCCACGTCGATGGCATCGAATCCGAGGAAGTCTATCAACCGTTTGTTCAGAAAGCTGAGTTCACCGCCGGAGGTCTGCCGGGCTATGAAGGCCGGTACCATATCGACGAGCAGGGACAACTCGCGCTCGCGATCGTGCAATGCGTTTTGAGCGCGCATCTGATCGTCGATATCGAGCGAAACGCCATACCACTCCTCGATCTCTCCTTCCTGATTGAGGCGAGGTTCGACTCGGCATTCCACCCAGCGATATCCGCTTTCAATTTCAAGCCAACGAAAGCGCAACGTTGCGCTGCTACCGGTCTTGAAACATCTTTGCAGCGTGTCTCCGACGGCTGCGGCGTCGTCGGGATGGATCAGCTTCTGAAGCAGAGTTTCGATACTCTGCTCTCCGTGCGCTTCGAAGCTTGCGACAACCGAGCGGAAGCGGTCCCTGAACTGTTTGTTGAAATATACCGAGCCGGTCGATGGCGTCGCGCTCCAAATGCGGACCGGCACTGCGTCGATCATCCGTTGTAGCTGCCTCTGACTGCGGCGCAATGCGTCCTCGGCGTGCGTCAGATCATCGATGTCATGGCACATGCCGTACCATTGGACGATTTTCCCGGAGTGATCCCGCATTGGCTCTGCCCGGCTCGACATCCAGCGAAAGACGCCGTCGGCCCGGCGCAGGCGATATCGCATGGCAAAGGCCTCACCGGTTTCGAGGCAATTGCGAAGCAGATCGACGAACGCGCCTGCCTCGGCGGGATGCACGGAGGCTTCGACCATGGCTGCCAGCCGGGTTTTTCCCGGCTTGTCCGTGTCACAGATGTCCAGGCCGAGAAAGTCGACCATGCGCTTGTTGAAGAAGGTGGGCTCGCCATCCGGCGTCAAGCGCCAGACGTGGCTTGGCACCATGTTGACAAGCTGCAGCAGCTCCTGCTCCCGTTCGCGCAGTGCAGCCTGAGCGCTCACTGCGTCTTCGATGTCGACGGAAACGCCGTACCACTGCAGAATCGTTCCGGCTTCGTCACGTAAAGGGGTTGCCCGGCTCTCGACCCATCGATGGGGACCGTTTGCCCGCCGCTGACGGTACCTTCCTGCAAAGGTCGTACCCGCTTCGAACGCGCGTTTCAGCGCTTCGTCGGTGGCAATGCGGTCATCCGGGTGAATGTCCGTCAGGGATCGCTTGCCATTGGCCGCAATCAGATCCGTCAACGCCAACCCGGTCGTGTCGGTGGCCCACTTGTTGAGGTAGCTCGGCGTTCCGTCAGGCGTGGCGCTCCAAATGAGAGCCGGAACGGCGTCGGTCAAGCGTTGCAGCCGCAGTTCACTTTGACGGGCGGTGAGCAGCGCCAGCTGGTGCTGCCTGGAAATGGCTGCGACGACAAGCGCGGAGAATGCGGAAATCACGAGGAAGAGCTGCAACATGACCTGCTGTTGCCTCTGCGATCCGGCGTCACCGATAAACTGGCTGTCTCCGGATATCGTGAGCGCCATCGTAATGAGCGTCAGGAGCGTCAAGGCGACAGCAGCGCCTCGAAATTCGAAACGTGCGGCGGCCCAAAGCAGAAACGGCAAAATGATGTAGGGCGAGGGGAAGAAGTGAGCGCTCAAGGAAAGCACAGCAACGCCGAGGAAGATGAAACAGAGAACGGCGGCCTCCGTCCAGTGTGCCACGGACAGGCCGGTTTCACCGCGCCAGGAGCGGACGAGGACCAGCACCAGTGGCGCAACCAGCAGGATGCCCGTTGCATCTCCGATCCAGAATAGTGGCCACACCGATGCGAATGTCTGGGACTTCACGCCGAACCAGGCAAGGGTTGCACTCCCGACGGTCGCGCTTGCGAGGGACGCTACTCCCGCACCCAAAACGACGAAAGCGAGGACCTGTTGAAGGGTTTCCAGCCGCACGGGACGGCCAATGGCGCTGCTGAGCAGCATCGCTCCGGCGGAGGCACAGAGCGCGTTGCCGACGAAGATCAAGAAACCTGCAGGAAGCGGGCTGTGAAACCACACGAGCTGGGCAAACATCTCGGCAAAGCAGCCGCTGATGATCCACCAGGGCCAGCTGTGAGGAGACGTGAGGATGAGTGTCGCCATGAACACGCCGCCGGGAGGCCAGATCGAGACGGTGATGCCCGGGACGATAGCAAGGACATTCGCAAATCCGCAGCCCAGCACGTAGGCGGCGAAGAACGCAACGAGATGCAAAACCTGCGGTCGGCTTGATCGGAACCGCCGCCAGTGGGAAGCCCGCTCGACGGATGGTCGTTCGGTCGGCGCCCACGGCAACGCGCTCCCCGCCGGCCCTGGCGACGTTCGCTCGAGCCCTTGCACCGGATGATCGACTGTTACTGAATGGCTGTCGCTAATTGCTCTAGAAGCTGATTCCATCGGCTGCTCCGATCGGACAGAGAGAGCCTGGGCACCGTGGGGGGTCTACCAAGGCGCTGTAAACGAAGTCTGGCGGGGCGAACCAACCATTCCTCTAACCCTATCGCAATCACGGCCATACCGCAGCCTATGGAAGTCTATGAGAAGGCGTGCTGCCAGGCGAGTCCGGATGCTACTCTTCGCCTATGCTCAAGTACAGCTTAGAATAGACCGCTCAGTTGTCATAGATTTCCATAGGATGCAGGCGAGACGCGGCGAGAATAGGATGGCGGATAGTTTGCGCAGTCCGACTCTCGAGAACAACTGCTATGCAGAGCGCTGATAGTGGCTTTCCTCGTCCTGCAGGAGAAGGCAATGACGAAGGCGTTCGATTCACCTGACGAAATCGGGCTGAAAGCAATGCAGGCGGTGCGGATCATCGAAAGCGTGGTCGGCAACGCCTGGGCGGCGAATTCGGCCGGCGAGATCGTTTGCGTCAGCCCTGCGGTACTGTCGCGGCTGGACTTGACGCTTGAGGAGTTCGGCTACCAGTCGGATGGTGGTCCGCTGGGCTGGAGGCGAATGATCCATCCGGATGATTACGAGCGGTCTATGGCGCTCTGGCGCTGGTGCCTTGAAACTGGCCAGCACTTCAACATCGAACACCGAACTCTGCGCGCAAGCGGCGCTTACGGTTGGAGTCGAACGTCTGCTCAGCCCTTGCGTGATGGTGAGGATGATATCCTTGGCTGGTACGGCGCGATCATCGACATCGAAACGTCTGCCGCCGCCGCTCGTTTTGGCGATACCGCGGAGGCGGCCGTACAGGAATTGCCAAGCTCATTGAGCGCAATTCACCCCGACGACCGAACCGCAGCGGCGCATGCAGCCGCGCGTGCATTCTGGACGGGCGTTCCGCAGGTAACGAGGCACAGGAAGCGCCAGCCCGACGGCAAGTATCGGTGGACGGAAACACGCGCCGAGCCCGGATACAGCGTCAGCGTCGATATCGATGAGTTGGTGACGGATCGCGAGCCTCGCATGGTTGCGGCATCCGATAGCGCTGGCGAACCAGAACCACTGCGGTCTGCGAGAGCTGTCGAGAGCATATTCGGCAACGGCTGGGCCTTCGATGCGCGCGGACGATGGATTTACCTGCATCCATTTGCGCAGAACTCGCTCGGCGTCACGCCTGAGCAACTGAACATTTCCGTTGACGAAGGTCACACGGCCTGGAAGCAATTGCTGCATCCGGACGACTATGAGCGGACCGCAGCGGTATGGAATCGTTGCCTCGAAACGGGGGATGACTTCAATGTCGAGTTTCGCTTCCGCCGCGTATCGGGAAGTTATGTCTGGGCCAGAACTGCCGCCCGGGCCGCCCGCGACGCCCGAGGCCGCATCCTGGGTTGGTTCGGCATCGCGCTCGACATCGATGTTTACAAGAAGACCGTTGAAGCTTTGCGTGGCCGAGAGCTTGAACTCTCGCAACTTGTTGACATGGTCCCAGTTCACATCCGCCGACTGGGGCCCAACGGCGAACCGACCTTTTTCAACAAGCGCCTGCTTGATTTTTATGGGTGGAAAGATCTTGCACAGTTGGAAACAGCGGCTGGCAGCCGGCTGGCGACGGCGATGGAAATGCTCGTGCATCCGGACGACTCCGCGCGTCTCCTGGAAGCGGTCCGCCATTCCGTGGCGACAGGCGAATCCTACGGAATGAAGTATCGTTTGCGCCGCTCGGACGGCGTCTATCGTTGGGTCGAAGGACGCGCGGTGCCGCTGATCAACCAGGAAGGGGCGATCGTAAACTGGTATGCGATCTCGATCGACATCGATGACGAGATGCGTGCGCAGAACGCGTTGCGCGACCGAGAAAGGGAACTCTTACAGCTCGTCGACATCGTTCCCAGCCTGCTTTGGCGCCTGAACCGTCAGGGCGAGCCAACGTTTTTCAACAAGCGGCTGATGTGCTTTCTCGGTCTCGACGCTGCCAATTCCGAACAGCCAGACCCGGGCCGTCTGGCGTCCGCCTTCAGAGCGTCCGTGCACCCGGACGATGCTTCAGGCCTCGAGGAGGCACTGGGCCGGTCTGTCGCGACCGGCGAGAACTTCTCAAAACGGTTTCGCCTGCGCCGGTCGGATGGCGTCTATCGCTGGGTTGAAAGCAATGCGGAACCCTTGCGCGACGATAGCGGGCAGATCGTGCAATGGTACGGGCTGTCACATGATATCGACGACCAATTGCGCGTCGAAGATGCGCTGCGTGAACGGGAGCGGTCACTGTGGCAACTGGTTGAGACGTTGCCGGCGATGATCGACTGCGCCGCACCAAACGGCGAGCCGGTCTATCGCAGCCAACAGTTGCGGGAGTTTCTCGGGTATAATCTTGAGGACCTGGACGGAACGGCGAAGTCCCGGCTGGACGCAACGCTAGATGCCGGGGTGCATCCCGACGATGTCGCAGGCGTCAAGGAGAGGTATGCGCATTCCTTGGCCACGGGCGAACCCTATGCGCGCAAGCATCGCCTACGGAGGTTTGACGGCGTTTATCGGTGGGTCGAGACCAGAGCGGCTGCCATGCGCAATCTGGAGGGTGCGATCGTCCAATGGAACGTAATTTGCCTCGATATTGATGGCGAGGTTCAGGCTGAGGACGAATTGCGACTTGCGCAAGAGAGACTTTCCAGAGCCAGTCAATCGGCGAGCCTGGCCGAGCTTTCGGCGTCAATCGCCCACGAGGTGAACCAACCATTGGCAGCGATCGTGGCCAATTCCAATGCCTGTCACCGTTGGTTGCTGGCTGAACCACCCAATCTCGAGCGGGCAAAGATAACTGCCGAACGCATTATCCGTGATGCCAACTCCGCCGCGGAAGTCGTCAGCCGCATCCGCGCCCTGTTCAAGCAGCGTGTCGAGCCTCAGAGCGATAGCGATCTCGTGAGCGCAATCGCCGAAGCCGTTCATCTCATCGCGGAGGAGGCCATGCGCCGTCGCGTTCGGGTCGACGTCGATATCGAGAAAACCCTTCCCTATGTTGCGGTGGATCAGGTGCATATTCAACAGGTTCTGGTGAACCTCATTCGCAACGGCATAGATGCGATGGACGCTGTGGCCCGCGACCGCGTCGTTCGTGTCCAGGTCCGTCGCGTGGGGGATTTCGTCGCGACGGAGGTCAGCGACATTGGCACGGGGGTCGAGTTTCCGGAACGAATATTCGAATCCTTCTTTACGACGAAAGTGAACGGAATGGGGATGGGCCTGGCAATTTGTCGTTCGATCATCGAGTCGCACGGGGGGCGGCTGTGGGTGCAAAACAATGAAACAAATGGCGCAACCTTCACGTTTACCTTGCCGATCGAAGTGGAAGCAGCGGCATGACGAACGAGGAATACACAGTTTTCATCGTCGATGACGACAATCGGATCCGCGAGGCCCTGTGCGAGCTCTTGGCCTCACACGGTATCCAGGCGATCGCCTTCGGTTCGGCCGGAGACTATGTCAATTCGGAAAAACCGGATGCGCCTGCCTGCCTGCTTCTGGATATCGAATTGCCGGACATCAACGGTCTCGACCTTCAAAGCGAAATAGCCAAAGGGGAGCATCCGCCGATCGTATTCATAACCGGTCACGGAGACATCCGTTCGTCGGTGCGGGCCATAAAGGATGGCGCGGTCGATTTCTTGACCAAACCGTTTACCGACGCGGATTTGATGGCCGCCATTCATGCGGCCATAGCCGAGGATGAGAAAAGACGGGCCGAGCGCGCAGAGTTCGGAAAGCTGAGGCGACGCTACCTTGACCTGACACCGCGCGAGCGGGAGGTGCTGCCGCTGGTCATAAGCGGGCTGCTCAACAAGCAGGCGGCCGCAGAACTTGGCATCAGCGAGGTGACCCTGCAGATCCACCGGCGAAATGTGATGCAGAAGATGAAGGCAGACTCCTTTGCCGACCTCGTGCGCATCGCCGAACGTTTGAAGATACCCGTTACCCATGCCCGCAAGACAGGCGTGAAATCGATGGCTTTGCCGCATCGGCAGGTCGTCGCGATCGTTGACGACGATCCGAGATTGCTGGAGTCCCTGGAGGATCTGTTGGAGTCGGCCGGTTACTCGGCTCGCAGCTTCTCGTCTGGCCGATCGCTGCTTTCCGCTGGGCTCCCGGGTCTGGATGCGCTCATTACGGATATAGGGATGCCGGGAATGGACGGGTTCGAACTGAGGGACCTGGTCAAGACGAAAGAGCCGGGCCTTCCTGTTTTCCTGATGACTGGCCGGCACGAGATCGCCGATCAGTTGAGTGCGCGCGACCGGACGAGCTGCTTCAGAAAACCCTTCGACGCGCAGGTTCTGCTAGCGACGCTGGCCGCCGCATTGGGTGACCGGCACATGGAGGGAAACGATGAAACTTGAGATGCCGCTAGAGCCGACGGTCGTTCCGCACGCGCATCGTCAAAGCGAACGCCCGCTCGTCGTGATCGTCGACGATGCATGCGGGACGAAACAGAGGCCAATCTGATGCAACACGCTCAAACCAAGACGGAAGAGCCTGCGGAACCGATCGTCTACGTCGTCGACGACGACGAGGCCATGAGGGAAGCGCTGCTCGATTTGTTCATGGTGACCCAAAAGCGGGTAACTGCGTTCTCGAACGGGCCTGAGTTTTTGGAGACGGCAGACATCCGGGCGCCCGGTTGCCTTGTTCTTGATTTCAACATGCCAGGGGGCACGGGTCTGGACCTCCAGGAGCATCTTTCTCTTGCTGGTAGTCGCCTGCCGGTGATCTTTCTGACGGGGCATGCAGATGTCCCGACCAGCGTAAAGGCGATGAAGGCTGGCGCCATGGACTTCATCACCAAGCCGTTCGCCGATCACGATCTGCTCGAGGCGGTGGATCGTGCCATTAAGCTCGACGCCGAGCGCCGCAAGGTCGAGGCGGAACGCGACCGGATCCGGGCGCTGGCAGATACTCTTTCTCCTCGCGAGCAGGAAGTGATGTTTGCAGTCGTGAGTGGCCTGATGAACAAGCAGGTCGCCTACCAGCTCGGCATCAGCGAAATGACCGTGAAGCTCCATCGAATGAGCCTCATGCGCAAGATGCAGAGCCGTTCGCTGGCAGATCTCGTGCGAAAGACTGAACAGCTACGACGGAATTGAGCAACTCACAGGCCTGCAGGAATCCGGAGTTATGTAGCAACTGTCACCAATGGCCGCTTTTAGGCCCGAAGCGGACATTCGGCGACAATCGCTCGAGACTGGAGCTTGCATTCCACGAACACAGGAGTTCAACGTGCGGAACCGCGGCCAACAGTGTCGGTGTCCCGCACATGGATGCGTTCGCGCCGACCTAGAGCGTCATTCCACCGTCGATCGTCAGGCTTGATCCAGTCATGTAGGATGAAGCTGGGCTGGCGAGATATGACACCACGCCTGCTATCTCTTCTGGAGCGGCGACGCGCTTCAACGGGCTCCGGGCCGACAGCATTTCGATAGCGCCGGCATTCATGTCGGTTTCTGTTGGGCCTGGCTGGATGTTGTTAACCGTGATTCGCCGAGGCGCAAGATCGAGCGCAAGGCCTTTGACCATGGCCGCGACGGCGGCCTTGGTGAGCTGGTAGACACTCGCTCCGGGCGAGCCAGTGCTGATGGCCACATTGGAGCCAATCGTGATGACGCGGCCGCCATCCTTAAGATACGGCACGGCGGCCTGTATCGACAGATAGACACCCCGAACGTTGATGTTGAGCATCATGTCTAGTTCTTCCAGGCTTACAGAATCAACGGTGTTGATACGCAATATGCCTGCATTGACCACCACAGCATCAATTGGTCCAAGGAGGTCCACAGTCTTTGCCACGGCCGCGCGAATAGCCTCGGGGTCACCGCTGTCGGCTTGGATGGCGATAGCTCGGCCGCCGATGGACCCAATGTTCGCGACCAGTGCATTGGCACTGTCCGGACGCGACACGTAGGTGAAGGCCGTGTCGAAGCCGTCCTTCACCAGTTGTTCGACGGCTGCCCCGCCGATACCACGTGAACCACCGAAGACGAGTGCGGTTTTACGCTGATTGATCGTCATGCCATTCTCCTTTATTGACTGATTAGTCCATTATTGGGCAAAAGAAAGCCTCTTCGTTTGAAGAGGCAAACTCACGGTTTCAGTCTGTGGATCGCGAAGCGCCCCATCGACTTGAGGTCTGAAGCCGCAGCACCGCTGCGTGCTGCCACTTGAAGTCCCGCCATGACCATCTGAACGAATGCCGACGCCTCTACCGGGTCAAGCCCGGGATCGACCTCTCCCAACCGTTGGCCTTCCTCGATCCGTTCGACGATACGTCGACCAAGCAGGGCGCTCGCCTTCTCTCGGCGCAAATTCAGTTCTTCATCCGTAATGCCGAACTCGCCAACGGAACCGACGCCCATACAACCAAGGGCGCGCTCGCAATCGTCATCAGACACCAGGCCAGTGAGCAGGTCCTCGATGCCTTTCAGTGGCGAGGTCGGCTCGCCGAGCCTCTTGAGGTGGCCCGAGTTGGTTCGCCGCTGATATGTGTCGAGCGCCTCGATATATAGGGTACGCTTGTCGCCGAATGCGCCGTATAGACTTTGCCTGCCGATGCCCATCGCCTCGCGCAAATCGTCGGTTGACGTCGCTGCAAATCCCTTCGCCCAGAACAGCCGTAAGGCCTTGTCTAAAGCCGTGTCGCGGTCAAACTCTCTTGGTCTTGCCATGGGAAAGGGTAGTAGCTGTTATTGACTGATCTGTCAATAACCTTGTCTAAAAGCCGGATGACCGCTCCTGGCGCAAAGCTGACAACGCCTCATCGTTTTCGGTTGGTGGTATTTTCTACATAATTCCGCAGGTGACGACCCTTGCCAGGGAAAGGGAGGCCGCCTGCCCATGGGCAAACGGCCCCTAGGTGTGCCGGCCTTTGGCAGTCGTGCCGCGGGGAGGGGGCTGCGACACTTAGATCATCACCTCCTAAAGAAGGTGCCGGCGAAGGATGATGATGAAAGCTTACGGTCTTTCACACATCCGCATCACTATACATTCGTTTAGCGGGCCGTTCGCGGCGCGGAGCCAGTTGTCGTTCAGGACAGGCGATGCATGCATCCTAACCAGGGCGGCCGGAAAAGAGGCGTGGTCGATCATTTCCGTCTTTTAGCTCCCCCGCCGAGACCTCACTGCAGCAGTTCCGATTTCCTTACGAGATCGCTGAAGGTCCGGGCCTGCATCTTCTTCATAGCGCTTGCGCGATGAAGCTTGACCATGATTTCGCTGATTCCCAGTTCGTATGCCGCCTGTTTGTTCATGAGACCTTCGGTGACGAGCTTCATGACCTGCCTCTCACGTGGGGTGAGACTGGCCGCGCACTGGCGGGCATGCTTTTTCCTTAGAGCCATATCCCGCTGCTTTTTTCCTTCCTCCATGGCTGCGGCAACCGCACAAAGTAGGTCGTCCACCTCGAAGGGTTTCAACAGGAAATCGACGGCTCCCGCCTTCATGGCGGTGACGCTCGTCGGGACGTCTCCATCGCCGGTCATGAAAACGATTGGAAGGTCGAAGCCTGCATCCGACAGTTTCCTTTGATATTCGATACCGCTCATGCCTGGCAGTTTCACATCGAGCAACAGGCACCCTACGGCCTCTGGATCGCCCCTTTCGTCGAAATCCGCAGTGTCGACGAACGCTTCGGCCGGTATTCCGGAAGAACCAAAGAGTTCAAGCAGCGCCGAGCGAATTCTCTCATCGTCGTCGATGATGTGGACCACGTTGACGTCGGTGGCGGTTTCGATGGGGTTTGAACGTTCGGGCATCGCTTAGCTCCCTTGATCGTCAAGAACCAACATCCGCCCATTTTATCCGCCGTGGTTTTGCTGGCTATAAAACGAAGGTTTGCCCTCCCGCGGGTTCGAAGACCGTTCCGTATGTTCCGTCAGCACTCGATGGTTTGCAGTCAGACGCTACAAAGCGAAACACACGGTGCGATCGCCCGAAAGGTGACCTCGATCAGCTGTTCGGGAAATGCCAGGCGGGAAACACCAATCAGGTTGCTCGCACACTCCGGAATCTCCGCTCCATACATTTCCTTGCGGACCCTGCCAGCGGCCGCAAACGCGGCGTCCACATCGAGTACGTAGAGTGTCTCTTCGACCACGTCGTCGAGTGAAGCGCCGAATTCGGCAAGGACAGTGACGGCATTGGCGTAGGTCTGCCGCATCTGCTCTTCCATGCTCGAAAAATCGACAGGTCTTCCGGCTGGGTCCAGCCTTGCCGGGGCCACGAGGTTGCCGGCCCTGTCGTGGCTTAGCTGTCCGGAGACATAGATGATGCCTTTAACCTGCACGGCCTGGGAATAGCCGTAGGCTTTTTCCCACGGCACACCGAAGTTTGCGGTCCGTTTGATCGGGGAACACATGAAATCCTCCATTCCTTCCGGGCGAGCGGTGGCCTCAACCGCTCGAAGCTCGTTTCCGTTTCAAAGTCCGGTCGGTTCGACCTCTCATGACGTCGCTCTACCCATACGGCCGGGCCGACCTTGCCGAAAGTAAACTGAAGTTTGCCTATCCAAATGCACTTGGCATCGAGGAGCAGTTCGCCGGAAAAATGCTCCCGGCGGCCGGCGGCGGATTTGCGGGCACTTCTGAGTGTGACGAACCCCCACCGTCTAGTGGAAAAAGGGCGCCTGAGGCGCCCTTTGACACGCTACTTGGTGATGAAGCTTAGGATGTCCTGGTTGATGACGTCCGCGTGTGTGGTCGCCATGCCGTGAGGGAAGCCCTTGTAAATCTTGAGGGTGGAGTTCTTCAGGAGCTGAGCTGAACGGGGGGCGGAAATCGCGAGCGGAACAACCTGGTCGTCATCGCCATGCAGCACCAGCGCCGGCACATCGATCATCTTCAGGTCTTCGGTAAAGTCGGTCTCCGAGAAGGCCTTGACGCCAAGGTAATGGGCGTTGGCGGCTCCCATCATCCCCTGTCGCCACCAATTGTGGCTGACCGCTGTGGACGGCGTGGCGCCTGGCCGGTTGAAGCCGTAAAAAGGGCCGTTTGCGATGTCGTGATAGAGCTGCGCCCTGTTGGCCGCAAGGGCCTCGCGATAGCCGTCGAGCGCCTCGATCGGAAGCCCCTCGGGATTGTTCGGCGTCTTCAGCATAAGCGGTGGCACGGCGCCGATCAGGACGAGCTTGGCCACACGCCCCTTGCCATGACGGGCGACGTACCGGGTCGCTTCGCCTCCGCCCGTCGAATGCCCGATATGGATCGCGCTGCGCAGATCCAATTGCCGCACGAGAGAGGCCACGTCGGAGGCGTAGTGATCCATGTCATGGCCACCGCTCACCTGCTCCGATCGCCCGTGGCCACGACGGTCATGGGCAATGACGCGATAGCCTTTTGCGAGGAAGAAGAGCATCTGGTTGTCCCAGTCATCTCCGCTCAATGGCCAGCCGTGATGAAACACGATCGGCTGCGCGTCGCGCGGACCCCAATCCTTGTAAAAAATCCTGGTCGAGTCTTCTGTCGTTACGTATCCGTGACCGGGTTGCTCGGCTGTCATGGCCATTCCTTTCTGTGCTGGTCGTGCCGCATCAAATGGTTGTTTCGGGCCGCGATGCTCAGCTCCCGAAGCGCGGTCCTGCGGTGGGCGCCGTCGCTAACGGAGGACCGTTTCGACGCCCTGCGGGACCCTGTTTCTCCGGGAGTAACGGCCGGCATGCGACGTGAAGACGCTAGCAGCTGGGGCATGGCGGGAAAGGTATACCTTGGTTTCGGCGACCATTCGCGGCCGTTCAAGGGCCTGAACGTCAACGCGATGTCTCGGGACTTTAAAGTCGCAGGGCATGGACCTCAACGGCAGTTGCTATGCCCTCGAGCACGTGTCGTCCGAGGTGTTCGGTCTGCTCGTGGCAGGCTGCCGCGTCCACGAATTCTCCCGAAAGAAGGACGGGACGGCGCAGGCGTTTGGTCAGCGCCTCCAGCTTGAAGGCCCTATTGACGGCTGACCCGATCACGGTGAAGTCGAGACGGTGTCTTGAACCGATGTTGCCATAGTTGACCTTGCCGATGTGGACGCCCATGCCGAAGCGCATTCGATCGTCCTGCGGCCAAAGCCGGGATGCCGCCTGATACCCCTCCTGGACCGCCGCGATGAGGTGCATGCAGGCCTGCGGCCGGTCCATGGGAAAAACGGCGAGCAGACCGTCTCCGATGAACTTCAGGATTTCTCCCCCATGCTGTTCGATCGGCTCTCCGACAGCGTCGAAGAAGCCGTTCAATATCTCGATCAGCTCGTCACGCGGCAATCGGTCGGACAGACGGGTGAAGTCCCTCAGATCACAGACGAGAATTGCTGCATCGATCGTGGCGCCCGTCCCTCGTCTGGTTGCGCCACGCAACACTTCTGCCGAGGCATGCGAGCCGACATAGGTGTCCAGCAACGTGCGAGCCAGCTGGCTCTTGACGCGGATTTCGGTGACGAGGGACAACCAGGGCAAAAGCGCGTCGAACAGCGCCAGTTCCTCTGCGCAAAAGCCACCATGCCGGTCCGTCGCAAAGGTGAGGAGGTGGCGGCGGCCCTGCGTATGATCGAGAGGCCACGCGGCGTAGTCCGTATGGCCGGCGTGCTTCAGTTCTTCGTAGACCGCAAAACGATGTGGACCGACGATCTGCAACTTCTGCCGAACCCGCAATCCGCTGACGATCGCCAGTTGAAAGGGGCTGCGAAGGAAGGCGTCGGTTGCCTCGACGTCATAAGCGATGGTCTGGATCTTGGCGGTCGATTGTCCGCGCACCCAGGTCATGCGCGTACCCAGCCATTGCGGATGGTGCACGCGCAGATGAAGCGTTGCTCTGCTCAGCGCGACGCGGCAGCGCACGAGCCGACCGCAGAGCTCGGCAAAAACCTTCTCTGCCAAGGGCTCGTCACGGATCCCGGTCGCGAGCCAGTGCAAAATCTGCTCGCGCATTTCAGTTTTTAGCTCCAATCCCATGGCCACAACATACGCGCTGATGTGACCGCGAGAGACGTATACGAGCGTTTGAGGAGGGCAGGCGCGGTGCAGAGTGCGAACCCCGAGATGTTTGCCCAATACGCCTCTGTTTGCGGTCCGGCCTGATCTGCTTGGCGATCAGCAGATCAGGTCGCTGTATTCCGGATGCTGAACGGCATAGTTGGCCATGAACCCGCATCGGGGCGCGACCTTCTGTTGCCGCTCGCGCAAGATGGCAAAGAGGCCGTTCGCGAGCTTCGTGGCAAATCCTGCTCCAGAGTATTCGAACGGCACCTCCGTGTGGATCAGCACCAGCACGCCTGCCTCCATGCGATAGTAGGCGGCTGCAATCGCATCCGCGTCGATGGAGAGTTCGAAGCGGCGATTTTGGGGATTATCGAGTACACGATGCGGCAAGTTTAATCTCCTCGCTGCTGTTGCAGCCATCGACCCGCAGGCCCCTTCAGGCTGGACCGTGGTCTTGTGCCAACGTTGCAATCCAACCAGGTCAACGGCCGATTGATGCCTCACGGCGCGCCGTGGGCAGCAATCGACCGGTTGTTATTAATTAGAGCAGTCGTCTGGTTCGCTCCCGACGGAAGCCTTCCGTCAGTAGTCCCACCAGGCCGGAACGAAGCGGTAAAGGTCGCCGGCGGTCGCTACACGACCGACCGATGGGAACGGCATGTGCGTGGAAACCAGCCAGGAGCCGGTCTCTGCAAGTTCTTTCATGAGCCGCAGTCGAACGCGGGTCGCTTCTTCGGGGTCGTGTTCGAAGCCGTTGTGCCACTCGGGGTGGTCGAAGGAGACGGGGAACAGGGCGTCGCCGCCGAACATCAGCCGCTCGCCGCCGGACGAAATGCGCACCACGCTGTGCCCGGGGGTGTGACCACCGGTACGGGTGACCACCACTCCCGGCGCCACTTGCGCCTGCTGGTCAAAAGTCCGCAGATGGCTGCGATAGGCATTCAGAAACTCAAGCGACGCTTTGCGCGCGAGATCCGCGAGCGCCGGTGGCATGGCGGTAAGCGAGAAGTCGGGCGCCTGCCAGAACTTGGTCTCGGCGGCGCACACATGGACGCGAAGATCCGGGCGCATCCGTTCCTTGACGCCTTCGACGAGGAGCCCGCCGACATGGTCGAAGTGCATGTGCGTCAGCACCACGTCGGTCACGGCGGCGAGATCAACGCCGGCGGCCTCCAATCGATGGACAAACTGTCCGGCCCGCGGGAAATCGGGATACTCCTCGCCCAGACCGCTGTCGATGAGGATCGTCTGGTCGCCGCTGCGCACGACAACGGCGTTCAGCGCCCAATCGAAGGCAACCTTTGAAAGAAACCTGTCGTCGAGCCAGGCGCCCCGCACCTTGGGGTCGGCGTTGGTGGCCATCGACTCGGCCGGCGGGGTCAAGATGCCATCGCTAATGACCAAGACGTCGATGTCACCAACCCGTACCGCATAGCGTGAAGGAACCAGCTCATCCGGTGCGGGTCTTTCCTGCGGAATAATCTTTAGGGAACTCGTTTGAACATTCGACATGATGTGCTCCTGTCGTCGCGGTTGAAATATGTCGGTCAGGATTACATCGCGGAGTCTAGATTCCGGTCTTTTGGCGGTCGAGCTACACCTGAGTATGGGACCACTGCCCGTCCCCGGGCGCCGTGAAGCGAGACCAGCTCTTTCATCAGCGCGTCATGCGCGCGCGTTGCCCCGGTCAGCGGTGGGTGGAGTGGGTCTCCCCAAACCTGCGTATAGTTTCAGCGGTCCAGTCAATTGCCTAGGCTCGGTCCCGTATGCGCAGGCGGCCGGCGCTCGGCCCGAGACATCGCGAACGCGATGATTGGCGCACCCGCAGGCGGATTGCACTCCATGACTGCCAAAGAGGTTAAATTGATCGCCCTGTCCGGTGCGCAGCCACTGCTGGACGTATCGGAATACTGCCGGCGCGCGGGCATCTGCGAAGCCGAAGAGCGGAGACTGCTTTTGCTCCTTGGGCGACAGGCGTCCTGCCACGAACTCCAGATGAATATCGTAGAGCGGCGAATGCGTGCACGCTAGCGACCCGTCACAGTTGCCGTGCCGAACACACGCCCCAGAGCCTGTGGTGGTCCAGGCGCTAGACAATTGCACGCCGCGCGCTCGTCCATTGCGCGCCGCGAGCGGCCATGGTCACTCCGGCAAGCCTGCAAGCCGCAAGCCGTCGGCAAACCGCTTGAAATCGTCTGGTCGATGGATCGGCAGCCAATCGCGCAGATTGGAAACACACAAGGCCGGATCAAGTTGCCGCAGGCGCTCCATGTACCGCCTTGCCTCGTCGGGACGACCGGCAAGCGCATGGCTGGCTGCGGCAAGTGCGACCGCGGCCAGCAGGCTCGGCAGGTTCGCAAGTGCCTTCTCGGCCCAGACCACCGCATCGTCGTAATTTCCGGAAAAGAAATGCGCGATCGCCGTTCCCGTCTGCATTCGGAACATCTCCGGATCGAGTGGGCTCAGGCGAACGGCATGGGTCAGATCCTTGATCGCGCTCTCCGTCTCTCCCCGAAAGACGCGCAGCACGCCACCCAAAAACCACGCGAGTGCGAAATTCGGATTGAGCAGCCGGGCCCTGTCGATCAAAGCGATGCCGGCGTCGAGATCGTCGGCGAGATGGCCGAGCGCATGCCCGCCTCTCGTGAGCGCCACGGCGTCGTCCCGGCCAAGCTCGACCGCGAGCCGCGCCAGTCGTGTGCCTTCCGCGATCTCTGCCGTGCGGTCGACCATCCAGCCGTTGAGCTTGCGCCAGAAGAAGCACCAGGCGGCGCCGCCATAGGCTGCGGCGAATTCATCGTCGAGCGCAATCGACTTGTAAAAGAGAGGTAGTGCCGCCTCGAGCGCCTCGCGGGTGCCGCTGTGCAGTTTTGCCATGCCGCGAAGATAGTAGTCGTAGGCGTCGAGGCTTTCGGTCGGCTTGCGCTTGGCGCGTTCGATCTCGATCCGTTCGAGTTGCGGCGCGATCGCGCCGACAACGCTTTCGGCTATCCCATCCTGCAGCTCGAAGATGTCGTCGAACGTGCCTTCGAAGCGCTCGGCCCAGAGATGCGCTCCGGTCGTGGCGTCGACGAGCTGGCCGGTGATGCGGACCTTGTTTCCCGATTTGCGCACGCTCCCTTCCAGTACGTAACGCACGCCAAGTTCGCGACCGACCTCGGCCGCCTCCACGGTCCGGTCCTTGTAGGTGAAGCTCGAATTGCGTGCGATGACGAACAGCCACCGAATGCGCGAGAGTGCGGTGATGATGTCCTCCACCACCCCGTCCGTAAAATACTCCTGCTCCGGATCGCCGCTGAGGTTCTGAAAAGGCAAGACGGTTATCGAGGGTTTTTCGGGCAAGGGGAGCGCCGGCGCCGGCACGCGTGCCTCTCCATCATTGTGATCGGCGACGCTCAAACCTCGCGCAGGGGCCTCGTTTCCAACGTCGACAAGGTTGACATCGCCGACGAAGCGGAAGCCCTTGCGGGGGATGGTGCGCACCAGACGCTGGTCTTCGCCGTTGTCGCCGATCGCCTTGCGAACTGCGTTTATGTGGCTGGTGATCGTCGATTCCGACACGATCCGACCGCCCCAGACGGCGAGCAGCAGATCATCCTTGCCGACGACTCTTTCTCGATTTTCGATGAGATGCACCAACAGGTCGAAGACCTGCGGACCGACGGCGACAACCTGCCCGCTGAGCGTCAATTCCCGGCGTTCCGGATCGAGCAGATAATCTGCGAACTTGAATTGCACCTTGAGGTCTCCTGGACGACTTCCCCGGCTGGCGATTGCCATCCGCGGATAACCAACACGCCATTGCGTCGTTAGAACATCCCGCCACGATCACACAATCGCTTGGACGGACAATCAAGCTATCCACAAGGGTAATTCAAGACAGGCCCAAGGACTTCCCTGGAGCATAAGGGCACTCTCAGCGCAGATCGACAGCAATGGTGCGGTCGAGAAAAGCAGAGTGAACCCATGAAGATCGTCGTCATCGGAGGCACCGGCCTTATCGGATCGAAACTTGTGAAGAGCCTGCGCGAGCGCGGACACGACGTGCTCGCTGCCGCACCAAATACTGGCGTCAACACGATTACGCGTGAAGGTCTGGCTGCAGCGATGGATCGGGCAGATGTCGTCGTCGATGTCGCCAACGCGCCGGTTTGGGACGACGAGGCTGTTCTCGAATTCTTTGAGACGTCGGGGCGCAATCTTTTGGCAGCGGAAGCTGCAGCCGGCGTTCGCCACCACATCGCGCTGTCGATTGTCGGCAGCGAGCGGTTGCCCGACAACGGCTATTTTCGAGCGAAGATCGCGCAGGAAAGTCTCATCAAGGCATCCGGTATTCCCTATACCATCCTGCGGGCCACGCAGTTTTTTGAGTTCGTCGGCGGCATTGCGCAATCGGCGACGGTAGACGGCGAGGTTCGCCTTTCGCCGGCGCTGTTCCAGCCTATTGCTTCCGACGACGTTGCCGCAGCACTTGCCGATGTTGCGCTCGCAGCACCGGTCAATGGAACGATCGAAGTTGCCGGACCGGAAGCCATGCCGCTCGATGAGGTCGTCAGGCAATTTTTGCGGGCAACAAAGGATGACCGAAAGGTCGTTCCCGACGTTCACGCTCGCTATTTCGGCGCGCTGCTGGATGACCAGTCGCTGACCCCCGGCAAGAACCCGCGGCTCGGTGCAATCCGCTTCGACGATTGGGTCGGCCAACAGGTCGGGCTTTGAAGTCGCAAGGACCGATATCCGCAAGGTGGTGGCGTCCGAGCGACGCGCGGCCCTGACATCCTCCTGGCAGCGCGGCCGCTTCGCAGCCAACCTATTTCAACGGGAACCGAGACAATGGATACGCTCGAGCACACGATTGCCACCGCCACGGGACGCGCCTCGACCGGCGTTGCCGAAAAGCGATCCAGCAAACGAAAGAAGATTGGCATGCTCCTATGCCTTAGCGCCGCGGTGGCCATTGCCGGCGGCTGGGCCTGGGCCCGTCCAGGCGACGAAGTATCGACGGACAACGCCTATGTCCGTGGGGACGTGACGTCGTTGGCGCCGAAGATCGCCGGCTATGTCGTGGCCGTCGAGGTTCAGGACAATCAGAGTGTTCGGGCGGGACATGTGCTTTTCCGGATCGATGACAGGGACTATCGGGCTCGCCTTGCTCAGGCGGCGGCCAATGTCGAAGCTGCCAGGGCCCGGCTCGTCAATGTCGATGCCGAGACAGAGCTTCAGCACGCCCTTATTCGCCAGGCCGAAGCCCAGAAGCTGTCGGCCGTCGCAGAGATGAATCTCGCCGCCAAGGCATATGAGCGCCGGCGCGAACTGATCCGCAGCAATACTATCAGCCAGGCGCATGTCGACGAAAGTGATGCGGCGCGGTCGAAAACGCAGGCAGGCGTATCTGCGGCCTTGGCAACGATCGAGGCGCAGAAGCAACGCATTGCCGTCCTTGCGGCGCAGCGTGAGGCCGCCGTCGCAGCCGTGGCCCAGGCCGAGGCTGCGCGCGATCTTTCCCAGATCGACCTCGAGAGCACGGTCGTGCGTGCCCCGGTTGGTGGCGTCATCGGCAACCGCCAGGTTCGTGTCGGCCGTTTCGTCGCCCCCGGCACTTCCCTGCTCGACATCGTTCCGGTCGACGACGTGTGGGTTGTCGCCAATTTCAAGGAAACGCAACTCGAGCACATCCAGCCGGGTCAGCGTGTGCGGATCCGGATCGACGGGTATCCGGGGCAAGTCCTTGAAGGCACGGTTGACAGCTTTGCGCCCGGGAGCGGTTCAGCCTTCAGCCTGCTGCCGTCGGACAATGCAACCGGCAACTTCGTTCGCGTCGTCCAGCGGGTGCCGGTCAAGATCCGATTTGGCCGCAGCCCCTTGACTGGACGTCTCGTGCCCGGACTGTCCGCAAGGGTCGACGTGGATCTCGGGAGAGGGTCATGACCACGCACCTGCCCGCCACGATAAATCGCGAGGCGTCTGCACCAGGCACGTTGCTTGTCGCCGGCATCGTGCTCGCGGCGTTGACGGAGGCGATCGCCAGCACTGTTCTTTCGCTCGGCCGCGGCGACATCATCGGCGACATCTATGCGACGCCCGACGAATTCGCCTGGCTCGACGTCGGCTACACCGCCTTCAAGCTCATCGGCTTCATGGTCGCCGCTTCGATGCTCAACCGCATCCGGCCGCTCAGTCTCATCATCGGTTCGACGCTCATCATGGGGCTCGCGTCCGGGATGGCGTCCGCGACGACGTCGCTCAATTTCTTGATTGCCCTGCGGGTCATTCAGGGGCTTGCCGGCGGTGTCCTTCTCGTTGCGGGGCAGACCACCATCTTCTTTGCCTTTCGGAGCGCCCATCAGCCAATCCTTCAGGCGCTGTTTGCCATGGGCGCGGTGGTCGCACCCGCCACGCTCGCCCCCGCGCTTCAGGGGTGGCTGCTCGACAGCCAGTCCTGGACCTGGATCTTCTACTGCAACGTCATTCTGTCTCTCGGCGCCGCCGGACTTCTCTTGATGGTCGAAGATCCGGCACCCGCCACGACGAGGCAACGTCCCGTTGACTGGGTCGGTCTCTCACTGATTTCGGTCGCGCTTTTCTGCTTCAGCTATGTCTTCAGCCAGGGAAGCCGCTGGGACTGGTTCGAAGAGCCGCGCATTCTTTGGCTCTCGGTGGTTGGCGTGGCCTCGATGTTCCTGTTTCTCGGGCAGCAGGTGCTGCGCAAGGGCACCGGCCTCCTCGACTTTACCCTGTTCAGATCGGACGATTTCGCCTTCGCATTCATCGTCAGTTTCGTCGCTGGCGCGGCACTTTTTGGCAGCGCGTTCCTGATCCCGTCCTTCGCCGTATCCGTTCTGGCCTTCACGCCGACCGATGCGGGTCTGCTGCTTCTGCCGAGCGGCGCTCTCTTCGTCGGGGCCCTCATCCTGGCTGCCTTCCTCATGCAGGTCCGTCGGCTTCCTCCATTCGCAACCGTTCCCTTCGGTATCCTGCTGATCATGCTGGCCATGTGGATGCTGTCCGGTTCGACGAGTGAAAGCGGTGCCCCCGACATGATGGCCGCAATCCTGTTGCGCGGCCTTGGCCTCGGTTTCCTGTTCCTGTCGATCACGCTGATTGCCTTTACCAATCTCGACAAACGAAACCTCGCCTCCGGGATCGGGCTGTTCAACACCGGTCGCCAGCTCGGCGGCCTTGTTGGCGTTGCCGGGCTTCAGACGCTTATCGACCACACCGTCGCTGCAAATGTCGCGGTCCTGGGCGCGAGCGTCAATGCGGGCGGTCAAGCCGTCATCGAGCGTCTGGCCGCAACGACCGCCATGCTCACGGCACGGGGCATGGATGCCGTTCCCGCCAGCCGAGTCGCGATGGCGCTTCTCGGCCGGACCGTTGCCGGGCAGTCCATCGTGATCGCCTTCGACACGGCGTTCAATGCCGTGGCACTGCTCTTCGTCGTCGCCGCGCCCGTGCTCGTGGCCATCAAGGTCGGGTTGGCCCGGCGCGCCAAAGCTCGCCAGACACACGCCGACGGTTGACCGAACGGGCCGACCTAAACCGAGGTATAGCTCGACCCTCGATATCGCTCGAACCTAGAGTCCAGGCCGTGAACTGTGAAAAGCATTCTTCGATCAGGCAAACAGGAGGGCGTCATGTCGCCGCTAGAAGCAAGATCTCTTACGAACACGACCTTGGAGCCTGCCCCGCCCGGTCGATCGGCTCCGGAAGAGCTGGTTCCATCGCGCTATGCCGTGCGGGTCGGTGACATTGAGGTGCTGGTGGTCAGCGATGGCGTGCTGCCATTGCCAACCACGATGTTGGGACACAATGCCGACGCCGCCGATCGGGCAGCCTGGCTCGACGGCATGTTCCTGCCGACAGACGCCTTCGACTGGTCGCTGAACGTGGTCGTGGTGCGAAGCGGCGCACAGACCATTCTCATCGACGCCGGGCTTGGCCTGGATCCGGACCTGAACCTGCCGCGAGCAGGCCAATTGATCAGGCGGCTGACGGCTGCAGGCATCGATCTTGGGTCTGTGACCGATGTGGTTCTCACGCACATGCACATGGACCATATCGGCGGATTGCTCGTTGATGGCGTGAAGGAGCAATTGCGTCCGGACTTGCGGATCCACGTCGCCGCCGCCGAGATCAAGTTCTGGGAGGCGCCTGATTTCTCCCATGCGGTCATGCCGCAGGGTTTCCCGGATGCGCTGAGGGCAACTGCCAAGCGCTTTGCGAACGAGTACCGCGACCATCTTCGACCGTTTAAGGACGAGTGCGAGGTCGCGCCGGGCGTGGTCGCTGAGCGCACCGGCGGCCATACGCCCGGGCACTGCGTGGTCCGCGTGGCCTCGGGAGGCGACCGGCTGATGTTTGCCGGCGACGCGCTGTTCGCGGTCGCCTTCGACCACCCCGACTGGTACAACGGCTTTGAACACGACCCCGAGGAGGCGGCTCGCGTTCGGGTGCGTCTCATGAAGGAACTGGCCGAGACAGGATCGTCGCTGGTGGCCACGCACCTGCCTTTCCCGTCCGTTGGGCATGTGGCGATCGATGGCGATCGCTTCCGGTGGGTTCCGGTGTTCTGGGACTACTGACGTCTACAATTGAGCGCGTAGCGTGCAAGAACCATCGGTTCGGGTTGCAACAAGGGCGGGTTCGCCCTTGTCCTTTTCAGAACAGGGCGCCACCAGCCGGCTGTAGCGGAGGGAGAAACGCCGCCTCGCCAGGGGAGTGGGAATGGACCAGAAAACGCAATTGTTCCCCGTCCTCGTTTGTGTTCTGGGCATTGCCGGAATTGTCGTCTGGCATCTGCAGGGCAGGGCGCGCCCCACGGCGCGGCTGATCGTGCAGATCGCCTTCTTCGCGTCGATGACGGCGGCGCTCGCCTACAGCGACCTCAATCCGTTTCGCTACGACCGGACCGATCTCGACGGTGCACAGACACTGCTTGTGGCGGCAAAGACTCTCTGGTGGGTTCATCTCTCCTGGGCGGTGATCGGGTTCGTACGGCTTTATCTTGTCCTCGATGGCCGGCCGCGAGAAGCACGATTGATCCAGGATCTGGTCGTTGCCGTCGTCTACCTCGGCGTGCTGCTCTCGATCCTTTCATTCGTCTTCGGCGTGCCGATCGGGGGCTTGCTGGCGACTTCGGGCGTCATTGCGATCATTCTCGGTCTCGCATTGCAGAGCACGTTGGGTGATGTGTTCTCGGGCATAGCCCTGACCCTCGGCCGACCTTATGTCCTTGGTGACTGGATCTGCCTCAGTGACGGAACGGAAGGGCGGGTGGTCTCCAGCAACTGGCGTTCGACGCATCTACTGACCGCAGCGCACAATCTCGTGGTCCTGCCGAACAGTGTTCTGGCAAAGGTGGGGCTGACCAACATCAGCCAGCCGGACGAGAACCATCAGATCATTGTCTCGGTTCGCGTGGCTCCGACGCGTATGCCGCACATGATCGTCGACGTGATGCATGCTGTTCTCGACAGTTGCAATGCGATCGTGAAGCAGCCCGCTCCCATTGTCGGACTGGTGGGGATTGATGCCAGCGCGATCACCGTCGAACTCCAGTTTAGGGTCACCAGCCCGGCACAGCGCGGCCCGGCGCGCAACGAAGTCATCGACCTCGTCTATCGGCATTGCAGGGCGAACGGCGTGCAACTGGCTTTGCCTGCCGGGAGCCTGCTCATAAAGAACCCTGACAGGTCCGACCCGCAGCACGCCGTCGCACCGGCGCAGGACCTGATCGACGCGATCCCGATTTTCTCCAATCTCAGCCAGGAAGAGCGCGATACGCTTGCAGCCGCGGCGACGCCGCGCAGCTTTGCCGCCGGCGCCGAAATTGTCAGAGGGGGCAGGTCGTTCGAAAGCCTGATGATGATCAAGAACGGCGTGGTGGCGATGAAGAGCGGCGATGTGGAAATCGCGCGCCTGGCCCCCGGCGATTTTTTCGGCGAGGACGGCCTGCTGGCCGGAATAAAGGCGAAACACGACCTCCATGCCGTCACCCGCCTTACCGTCTATGAAGTCGATCAGGCAGCGTTCGCGCCGCTTTTGACGAAGCGTCCGGAAATTGCGGAGGATCTGGCAATTCATCTGGCGCAACGCGAGGCGATCGGAGCAAGTTCGGAAATGCCTGCAAACCAGCGCGAGCGACGCAAGCTGGACCTGCTTCATGCCATCCGATCCATCTTTCGAAGCCAGCGTGAAAGCGCGAAGAGCTGAAGCGGTTGCGCGGTGGTTCGGACGCGGGCACGACATCTGCCGAGACAAAATCGCCGCTGCGGCAAACCTACGTATATCTGTTTCTCCCCGGAGGCCGGCCATAGGATCCCACCCGTTGCCAACAACGTGAATGGAGGAGAAATCCATGCGAAGATTAGCGATTGGTTTGCTGTTTGCGACGCTGATCACCGGACCGGTAGCGGCCTCCGACGAGCCCTACAATGCCAAGGTGACAGTGGTGTTCGACCACGCGCTTCCGAATGTGCCGGGCAAGAGCATGCGCGGCGTTCTGGTCGAATACGGCCCCGGCGGGCACAACCCGTCACACACCCACCCCAAGAGCGCCTTTATCTATGCGACGGTGATCGAAGGCAGCATCAAGAGCCAGATCAACGACGGTGCCGTGAAAGTCTACAAGACCGGCGAGAACTGGATCGAAGTCCCGGGTGATCACCACCGCGTGAGCGCGAACGCAAGCGACAGCGAGCCGGCAAAGATCTTGGCCGTTTTCGTACTCGATACCACCGAAACGGAGATGGTGTTGCCCGCAAAGTGAAGCCCTTCTTCATGATCGGATGCGGTGATCCATCGACGAGCCCGCAAGGAGCAGAACCATGAAAATCGTTATTATCGGCGGCACGGGCCGCATCGGCTCTAAGGTCGCAGAGCACCTCAGAAATAAGGGCCACGACGTTGTGCAATCGGCGCCGTCCACCGGCGTTGATACGCTGACGGGCGAAGGGTTGGCCGATGTGCTGGCCGGTGCCGAGGTGGTGCTCGACGTCAGCAACTCGCCATCCTTCGAACCGAGTGCCGTACTTTCGTTCTTCGAACGATCGACTGCGAACCTGCTCGCGGCGGAGCGTGCAGCCGGTGTCAGCCACCACGTCGCCCTCTCCATCGTTGGCATCGAACGGTCGCCCGATAACGGTTATTTCCGTGCCAAAGTCGCGCAGGAGAGCCTGATCAAAAAGGGCGGCGTCCCGTACACCATCGTAAGGTCGACGCAGTTCCTGGAGTTCCTCGGCGGCATAGCCGACGAGGCAACGGTCGACAGGACTGTCCGTGTCTCATCCGGCGCGTTCCAGCCAATCGCTGCAGACGACGTCGCAGCCTTCGTTGCAGAAGCGACGATCGGCAAACCCGAGAACCAGACGATCGAAATCGCCGGCCCTGAAAAGAAGCCCATGAGCGATTTCATTTCCGAGTATCTGGCAGCCGTCGGCGATAGCCGCAAGGTTGTTGCCGACCGGGACGCCAAGTACTTCGGCACGCGCGTTGATGATCAGGCACTGGTTCCTCTTGGATCCGCCAAGCTGGGTAAGCTCGACTTCAGGACTTGGAATGCCAAACAACCTCAGGCCGCCGCTTGAGGTCTTTGCGGAGGGGCGATGCGGCGACAAAACGCCCACCGTCCCCCACGCGCTTGTCTCTAGTGCGACCACGCACGATCGGATGTTCCGCCCATCGCAGGGCTGACGTCCTGTCGAGGATTTGCGCTTGAAAGGACGAGGTAAGCCAAGTTTACGGTCCACACCTTCATCGATCATGATAGAAATGGCAGCTGGCGACCGTCCCGAAGCTCGTAAAGGACGGCTCGTGCAAACTTGATGTGCGACATACGGGACCGGCGTCGGCAAATCGCCGGCGCCCTTGTTGTGAAATGCAAAGGTGATTTTCAACAAACAGGAATCGGTCGGGAAACCGGGCCATGGCCAATCCAACAGCCTCTGTCGCGTCTGGCGATCCGCTTTCACTTGTGATCGGCGCAACGGCCTGTCAGGTGATTGGTGGCCTCGTTCCGCAGATGTCGCCCTTCGTGGTCGCGGGATTGATTGATGGTCTTGCACTGTCGGAACGTGACGCCGGTATCGTAGCGTCGGTCGAATTGCTTGCCTTGGCCGTATCGGCGATCCTCATTGCGCCAGTGCTACCGCGGCTATCCTACCGACGTGCCGGGATGTCTGCGCTGGTATTGACCGTGGCGGCTCAAGCCGCCTCTATCGTATCAGATGGATGGACGTCGCTGGTCTTGTTGCGCGGCGCTGCAGGCATCGGCGAGGGAGCGCTCTATGCCATGTCGCTCAGCCTTGTCGCGTCTCATTGCTGCAATCCGGTAAAAACTTTTGGTTTGTTCCAGATCGTCTGGGCAATCGGCAGCGTGGTGCTGTTCGGCATAGGCGGCGAGGTGACCGCAGCCTATGGCCACAGAGGGATTTTTGCGCTGTTGGCGGGTTTGACGCTGGGCCTATCTCCGTTTCTTCTTCTCATACCGGATCTTCGAGCTCTGAAGCAGACCGCCACCCGGACGCCACCTTCTGTGCCTCTGCTTGGAAGCCTGCTGTTTGCTGCCATTGTTCTTTACGTCGCGGTCTCCGCCGGTCTATTTGCCTTCAGCGGACCGATGGGCGAGCGCATCGGTCTGGACACGGCCGCGGTAGGGTACATTCTCACCTTGTCGACGGTCGTCGGGCTTGCCGGCGCCGGCGCCGCCACGGCACTGAATGTTCGCTGGGGCAGGGCGGTCCCGATCTCCGCATTCTGCCTTGGCTACGTCGTGGTGGCACTCGTCCTTTGCCTCTGGACGAACCCGGTGGCCTACAGTGTCGCCGTCATCCTATCCGCCGTCCTTTACTACTTTTCACTTCCGTATCTTTTTGGCCTGGCCGCAGCACTGGACCAGAGCGGGCGCTGGGCGGCAGCAGCGGGGTCGGCTTACCTGCTCGGATTTGCTGCCGGGCCAGTCTTTACCGGCGCAGTGATAGCAGCTTCGGGATACGCAAGCCTGGCAACCGTATGCGTCACCATGACCATCGTCGCCTGGGCCCTTGCCGTTTCCATCGTCGCACGCGCTTTTCACGAAGACCGCTTGGCCGACCGGCTCCGAAATTCGGCGGCTTAGGCTGACACCCCTAGTCGGTCGAGGCGACAGGCAAAGTGAATGCCACCGTTGCGCCCAACGCCTCGTTGTTTGCGACCCACAGGCGGCCGCCGTGGGCTTCAACGATCGATCGGCAGATCGGCAAACCCATTCCCATGCCGTTGCTTTTCGTCGTAAAAAACGGTTCGAACACGCGCTCGGGATCCTTGAAACCGCTTCCGGTGTCCTCAACCGAGATCCTGACGGTGTCGGGGTGATCGTGGCTGGACATGATCTTCAGCGAACGCAGTGGGTTCGTCGTGTCCATGGCCTGCATGCCGTTGCGGATCAAGTTTACCAGGACCTGCTGGACCTGAACCCTATCGAGCGAAACTCTGGGAAGATGCTGGTCCAGGGCCAGGTCGATGCGCGTCGTCGTTGCCGCGATTTCATCTGACATCAGATCAAGAACCTCATGGACAAGCCGGTTTACATCCTCGACCGCCCGTTCCTGCGGCTGATGTTTGAAAAGGGCGCGCATGCGGCTGATGACCTCGACGGTCGCCGCGACGTCCAGGGTAATTCGCTCTGCCGCACGCTTGCCTCGATTAACGTTCGGAGGATCGGCCGCAAGCCAGCGCAGGCACGCGTCAGCGTCCGCGGCGATCGCCGCCAGCGGCTGGTTGACTTCGTGCGCAATCGAGGCGGAAAGCTGCGAAAGATTGGCCGCCTGGGTCGCGCGCGCAAGCTTTTCGGCCGAACGGCGCAAGGCAGCCGTTGTTTGCACTTGATCCTCTATGTCGTGGCAAAGGCCGAACCACTGGACGATGTTGCCGTCCTGGTCGCGCAGGGGCTCCGCGCGGCCAGACATCCAGCGATAGGCGCCGTCCGCTCGAAGCAATCGATATCGCATCGAAAATCGCTCCCCGGTCGCAAGGCAGCGGGTTAGCTCGGCATAAACGGCGTCGGCGTCGTCCGGATGGAAAATCGTGTCCATGACGGATGCAATGTCACTGACGTTTGACAGGTCAAGACCCAGATAGTCGGCCATGCGCCGGTTAACGAGCGTCGTTGTGCCGTCGGGGGTCAGGCGCCATAGATTGCTTGGAACCATATCGACCAGCAGGGATAGTTCGACGGAACGGGCACGAAGGCTCTCCTCAGCCTTCTTCTGGTGTTCGATGTCGATGGTTTGCCCATGCCAGACGGCGACACGGCCCTGGGCGTCCCTTGAAGGTCTCCCGGATGCGCGAAACCAGCGAAACTCGCCGTCCGCGCCACGCAGACGGTGAGCGCTGTCGAGCGGCTCGCCCGTTTCCACGCTCCGCCGCCAGGTCGTCGCCACAAAACGTTGATCGTCTTTGTGAATGCGTTCAAGCCATGCGCCGTGGTCTTTCAGGCTGATGCCGAAGTAGGCGTCCATGCTCCGGTTGCGATAGATGAACCGGCCGGTAGTATCCATCGACCACATGTGGCCGGGTGTGTTGTCGAGAAGATCAAGCGCGAGCTCGGCGATATCGCGAGTATGCTCGCGAAAGTGGGCATCTTTCCTCAGTCCATCGTCGTTCGACATCTGTCGCTCCGCAGAAGACGACGGTCAACAAAATGACTGACGCCGAAGCTCGGCGGTGGACCGGCAGCCTTGGTGAAAGAATGGCCGCATTATATCCCGAAGGCCTTCGTTTTCAATCTGACCCACCGTTGGCCGGCGGCCCGTGGTCGAGCGGCGCATAAACGGATGTATAGCTGCCGGACTCGATGCGTTTCCGGCACGATAACAGGCGACCATGTCGGTCAAGAGTGCCAGGCGGAGGATGGAACATCGATGACCCAGCGGTTCAACTACTCCAAGCTTTCCCCCGGCATGGTCAAAGCCATGATGGCGCTCGGCAACGAGATCAAGAATGGCGCGATTGAAGAGAGCATACTGATCCTCGTCGACATGCGGGCGTCCCAGATGAACGGGTGCGCGTTCTGCATCGACATGCACGCCAAGGAAGCGATTATCCACGGCGAGCGGCCGTTGCGCCTCTTCCATATCTCAGCCTGGCGTGAGTCCACGTTGTTCTCGCCACGTGAGCGGGCCGCACTTGCCTGGACGGAAGCGTTGACGAAGCTCGCAGACGGCGGTGTTCCCGATGCAATCTACGACAGCGTGCGGGGTGAACTATCCGAGCAGGAGATTTCCGATCTCACGTTCCGGATCATGGCGATCAATGCCTGGAACCGCATCAGTGTCGCTGCCCGCACCGTTCCTGGTTCCGCCGACAAGGTCTACGGGTTGGACAAGGCCGGTCTCTAGATGGATTTTTATCGGGCAATGGCGGGGCTCTTCATCCTTGTCTGCCTTGTCGGCTGTGCCACGCAGCTTGCCGAGCTCTCACCGCAGACCATCACCACGTCGCCGGCGCCGCAAAGCTCGCAGGCTGCTCGAACGCCACAAGCTTTAGGGGCTCCCGATCTCCTCTACATCACGAACCGGGAGCCGACAGTCGCGTCCGGCAACAGGCTGTCGTACGGTGCCAAGCGTGCCATATTCCTGAGCTTCGGTTCGGTATCGATCCTCCCAAAAGGCAACTCTTCCGCCGGCACGAGCGAATTTCGCGTCGACGCCGTTTCCGAGGCTGGCCGGTTTCCGGCAACGCCTTACGGCGTCGTAACGACTGCGAGCGGGCTACGCCGCACGCCTGAGGCCGTCGCGGCACATGAACAGGCTGTCGCATCGCTGCAGGCTGAAATTGCTCGGCGTCTCGCGGCAGCCGGACGCAAGGAAGTCGTCGTCTTCGTTCACGGGTACAACAACAGCTTCGACGATGCCGCACTCGCCACGGACGAGATTTGCCGATCGCTGCAAAACCAGTTTGTCTGCATTATCCTGACTTGGCCCGCCGGAGGCACTGGCGGCTCGTTCTTTGGCTACAACATTGACCGCGAGTCGAGCGAGTTTGCGGTCGCGGACTTCAAGAAAGCCGTTCGCGCCATTGCGGAAACGAAGGGTGTAGAGAGGCTGCACCTGCTGGCGCATAGCCGTGGAACCGATGTGCTCGCAAGCGTCATGCAGCAGCTTGCCATCGAAGCCTATGTCAGTCGATCCTCGCTTTGGCAGCGTTACAAGATCGCGAACGCTGTGTTTTTCGCTCCCGATATCGATCTCGATGTAGCGTCGTCCAAATTGTTCGCCTGGGTCTCGGACCCGGACCTTGCCTTCGGGAGCAAATCGACACCAAGCACCTTGCCCTCTCAAGGCTCCCTGCACCTTACGGTCTATTCGTCTCCCAGGGACGAGGCGTTGAAAGCGTCAACGATAATCTCTGGCAGCGTCTTGCGGCTTGGACAGCTTGCCGTCGGCAATCTTCCCAGGGGCAGGAATGAGGCGGCGTCCAAATGGGAAGGGTCGCATATGGGCGGGCTGGTCGATTTCGTCGAATTTTCGGGCGGCGGCGGCTTCATCGGGCACAGCTACTTCTTGTCCGACGCCACCATCAAGACAGACTTGGTTGCGCTCATTCGCGATAGAGCCAAAGCCGGCGATCCCCGACGCCAGCTGGTCGAAATCAAGCGCCCCTTCTGGCGAACGTCGGACGCCTCACAGGCGACGCCATAATTGTCTCAGGAGTTTGGCGGGTCGGTTTCCGTCAAGCAGCGTTGCATCGCTCCTTTGCCAACCCCGAAGGCACTGGGTACCTTGTGCTACCGCTGATGCATTCATTCAGCCGTCGCCGAAGATTAGCCTGTGGTGCGGATTCTGGCCGGGTGAGCGGCGCCCGAGCGATCTTGGGGCAAGGGGCTCATGTCCGACTTCGTCAAAAGATTGAGCCGTGTTCTGAAAACCAGTTATCCGAAACTGAGCCTTTACCGCCGCTTACCTGAACGCGCGATTTCTATGGCGCTCTTGCGTTGGGTATGGCGCGACAAAATTGCCCATTGATGTGCTCGCACGAAAGGGCGATGTGAGGGGTATGCATACGGAAACTTTCATCAGGATATCGCGGCTCATCGAGCAAGCACGCTCCCTTACCCGGAGCCGGCTAACCTGATCCTGTAACGCCGCCATAGCCCCCGCCGCTCCGGGAATCCACTGACCAACAGTGCGGTTCATTATTGACGGAGTGTATCTATGCCCGCGTCTCCAGCCCGCCCCGTTTGCATCGGTTGCAACCGGCATCTTCCCCTTTCTGCTCGCCGTTGCCCGTGGTGCAAGACGCACTGCGCTGCCACCCGCCGCAACTCGTGCGCCGTGCGCGAACGGAGCGCGCATCCGCCAGTTCTCTGCGCGTTTGGCAGGGGGAGCGGAAAATGAAGGACACCAATAAGAACTATTGCGCCGCTGAGGAGGCTGCCCCGGAAGAGATGCAGCAGGTCGGAGCTCTTCCCTGGCGCATCGCCAAGAATCGCGAGGCAAGGATTTTGCTCGTCACGTCGCGCAGGAGCGGGCGGTGGATCGTGCCCAAGGGATGGCCAATGAAGGGTTTTGCGCCCCGCCAGACCGCGTCGCGGGAAGCGTTGGAGGAGGGCGGTGTCATTGGCGTCCTCTCTAAGGCGCCGGTGACGACCTATCGCTACATGAAACGCCTGGATAACGGCGCAAGCGTTGCCTGCCGCGTGGCTGTGTTTGGGCTGAACGTGCGCGGGACACTGGTTGATTGGCGGGAAAAAGCACAAAGGCAGCGGCGTTGGTTTTCGCTCGCCGCGGCGGCGGACAAGCTTGATGACCGCGAACTTTCGGAGTTCGTGCGCACCCTGGATGCCGCGTCTGAATGTTTGGAGCCACCGACCGGCGCAACCGGGAAAAAATCGGCGCTCGACGAGATCCTCATGTTGAGGCGCTAGACCAGTGTCGACGTTCCCGCACCTCGAAAAGGATCGGCGACCAGTTAAGTCCGTCTGCAGCCATAGGGTCAGTCGCGCACGATGAATGCCTGGCGCCACTACCTGCGACGGCAAGAGCGGCGCCAGGAACCTCCCGGGGTTGATCCCTCAAATGCCGACCTATCCGGCCGAATCCGCATACAGAGAGAATAAGCAATGAGCTTCAGATACAGTCATACTTTGCCGATCAGCGGCGCAAACAAGCTGCCCCGATTCAGACAGTGGGCCGCCGAGAACATCCCAGGTATCGCCTTGTCCCTGCCTCCGCAGGTCCCGGTCAAGAGTACCGCCTTGACAGTCCGCCTCAGGTCAGTCGAGGATCGCGCTACACTGATGGCGAGGCTTGAAGGCGTGGATCTCGATGACAGGAAGACCCGCTAGTATCCCCTGTTGTCCACCGCGCGACCGGTGAGACGGTCGAACCGGCGATTGGGACACTGATCGCCGGTTCTGTTCGTTGCATGAAAGTGGTAGCGGTGGTCGACCGCGAAAGGCTGTGCAAACAAAGCCGAAGGAAAAAGCTTCGGTTCCCCCTCACGTCATCGCCAGGAGACGACGTCATCGATATGGCCGGTCTCTGGCGACGCCCCGCAGCTGAGAGGCGCAGACCAGATGCGCTTGCGCGCAGGTTTGCCACGTTGAGGCGCACTTCTCGTCGATTGGCGCGCCTCGGTAACACTTGATCCTGCCGGTGTCCTTGCTTGCGACAAGCCGGAAGCACCATTCAGCTGTCCGCCAGGGCCGTCGGTGGCACGTTAAGCAGCGCGCCTAAGCCCCACGCCTGCCGCCAGTCGCCTGGCTTGCTCCAGGCACGCCAGCTGCTGATCGGCAAAGCGCTCGGCGCTGATTTCCATGATCAGCGTCGTATCGGGAAGGAAGGTCAGCTCAGAGAAGATGTCATCCCAAGCAATGTCGCCCCAGCCGATCGGCAAATGCAGGTCCCCGATGCCGAGCGCGGTTGCTTCCGCCGGATGATAGAAGCGGTTCATGGTACAGGGCAGGCCGAAACTGTCGTGAACATGAAGGTGACCGGTCACCGGAGCCATGGCCCTGAGTTCACCACGGAAATCGAGCCCGCGATGCGTGGCCTCGATATAGGCATGCGAGAAGTCGATGAGTGCGACCACGTTGTCGGAACCGATCGCCCGCACCGTTTCGGCAACCTGGCTCGGGGATTGGCGGTACTGGCCGCTTTCCGTCGTGAAGATGTTCTCAAGTGCGATGCGAACGCCGTAGCCTTTGGCAATCTCGGCCATTTCTGCGAGCGCGTCACGTTCCATCTTGTCGAGGTCAGCGGCGCTCTCGCCGGCGGCAAGCTGTGCTGCACCGGAGTGATGGACGAGGATCCCCGCGCCAAGCCGGTCGCACAACTCGAGCATCGCTCTTACGACCTTCTTCTGCAGATGATGGTGCTGGCGATCCATGAAGTTGGAGACGATCTGGCCGTGCAGCGATAGCTTGTTGAAAGTGTACCTCTTCGTGATCTCGGCGACGCGCTGGACGCGGTCTTCGATGATGCGGCCGCCGCTGACGATCTCTTCGCCATAGATCCCGATCTCGCAGGCGTCAGCGCCCGTCTCTGCAATCTCACGCAGGGAAGCATCAAGGGTCGAAAGGTCACCCTTGCCCGTCCGGTTGCAGAATCCTACGGCGGAAATGATGTCGTTCATCACGGTTCTCCTGATTTATGAAAGTGATCAGACTGCTTGGAGTGTCGGTTGGCTAGCAGAATTGCGGATGGCACGCGGCTCCAGATCGACCTCGATCCTTCGGCCGGTCTCCTTGTCGAAGAGATGCAGGTGCGCGAGCGGCAGTTCCAGGGTGATCCTCTCGCCCGGCCGCACGCGCGTGTGCTCGTCGACTGTGGCCGCGAAGGGATAGCCGTTCAGTTCCGAGTGGATGACGCGGCCGGAGCCGAGCTCCTCGATGAAATCCACCTTGATCGAGACGCCTTCAGGCGCAACGACACATTGTTCGGGGCGGATGCCGACCGTGATCTGTCTTGCGCCCAGTCGGGTGGCCAGGCCTCTTTCGATCGGCATCTTCGTACCGCCGAATGTGAGGCAGGCGTTGTCGACGTCGACCACGGCATCAAAAAGGTTCATTGCCGGAGAGCCGATGAAGGATGCGACGAAGATGCTTGCCGGACGGTGATAGATGTCGAGCGGCTGGCCCACCTGTTCGACCACACCCCTGTTCATCACGACCAGCTTGTCGGCCAGCGTCATTGCTTCGACCTGGTCATGCGTGACGAAGATGGACGTTGCCTGGAGGCGCTGATGCAGTTTGCGGATCTCGGCCCGCATGGTGACGCGGAGTTTGGCGTCCAGGTTCGAAAGCGGTTCGTCGAACAGGAACACGTTCGGCTCGCGAATGATCGCGCGTGCCATCGCGACGCGCTGCCGCTGACCGCCGGAAAGCGCCGCCGGTTTGCGATCGAGATAATCGGAAAGCCCCACGATCTTTGCGGTCTCCTCAATCCGGCGCAGGCGCTCCGCCTTTGCGACGCCCGCCACCTTCAAGGCGTAGCCAATGTTTCCCGCAACGGTCATGTGCGGATAGAGAGCGTAGTTCTGGAAGACCATGGCGCAGCCGCGTTCGCGCGGTTCGAGCCGGTTCACGACCTTCCCGTTGATCGCGATCTCGCCTGAGGTGATCTCCTCCAGCCCGGCGATCATCCGCAGAAGCGTCGATTTCCCGCAGCCGGACGGGCCGAGGATCACGACGAATTCTCCCGACGCAAAGGCGAGGTCGATGCCATGCAGGGTGGGGTTCTTGCCGTAGGATTTACGCACGGCGCGGATTGCGATGTCAGCCATGAGCGCGGACCTCTCTGTTTCTTCTGTTTGGGGAAAGCGGGGTCATTTTTCCGTGGCTACGAGGCCGCGCACGAACCACCGCTGCAGCACGGCGACGACGATGAGCGGTGGCAGCATGATGATCAGCGATCCGGCAAGCGTCACGTTCCAGTCCGGCGTGCCGTTGTCAGCTGGCAGGAGTGCAACCAGCGACATCATCGTGGTCTTGTATTGCGGGTCCGTCACCATCAGGAGGGGCCAGAGATACTGGTTCCAACCGTAGACGAACATGATCGTGGTCAGCGCGAGCATGTTGGTGCGCGACAGCGGCAGCAGCATATCGATGAAGAAGCGGATTGCGCCTGACCCGTCCATGCGCGCAGCCTCCGCCAGTTCGTCCGGCAGGGTCAGATAGAACTGGCGGTAGAGAAAGGTCCCAGTCGCCGTGGCGATCAGCGGCAATGTGAGGCCGGCATAGGAATTGAGAAGGTTCCAGTCGACGGAGACCTCGAAGCCGGTGACGGCGGAAATCAGCAAGCGGATCGGCTGGAACAGGTCGGCGGCGACGGCATAGGTGGGCACCACGCGCACTTCGAGCGGCAGCATCAGGGTGATGAACACCATCCAGAAGAAAAAGCCTTTCAGAGGTGTTCGGAAGAACACGATGGCAAAGGCCGTCAGCGCCGACAGCGCTACCTTGCCGACCGTGACCAGGCTCGCCATGACGAAGCTGTTCAGCATCGCCGTGCCGAGGCTGGCGCGCGACCAGGCAGCACCCATATTCTCGAAGAGGCGATCCTGCGGCACGAAACTGAAGGGTATGGCGTTGACCTTTTGGAAGGTCTGGCTGGCGCCCGACACGATGACGATGAAGGGGCCGATCAAGAGCAGGAAGCCGAAGATCATCACACCATAGGTCAGCGCGTTGGCAAAGGGTGTCCGCTGGATCATGGAAGCCTCACTTGTAATGGACCTGGCGCTCGATGAAGCGAAACTGGATGAAGGTGAAAATCATGATGAGGCCGATGAGCACGAGGCTCTGGGCCGAGGCACCCGAGTAGTTCAGGCCTCGGAACGCCTCCTCGACGATGCGGTAGACCATCACGTCGGTGCCGTGGTTCGGGCCCCCATCGGTCGTGCGTGCGACGATGCCATAGGTATCGGCGCCGACGAAACCCTCGGTCATCATGATCACCAGCAGGAAGAAGAGCGTTGGCGCCAGCAACGGGATCTGGATATCGACCGCGCGGCGGATCGGGCCGCAGCCGTCCATCGCGGCTGCCTCGATCAGGGAGCGCGGGACCGACTGCAGGCCGGCGAGCAGGAAGATGAAGGTGTAGCCCGCCCACTTCCAGGCAAAGACGACGATGACGAGGATGAGCGCGTGGCTGCCGTATTTGGCCGGGTTCCAGAAGTCCGGAAAGGCCGCGTTGACCGAGGCCATCAGTCCGCGCTCGGGCGACAGGATGAAACGGAAGGCCATACCGGCCGCCGGTCCCGCAATCGCATAGGGCAGAATGTAGAGGAACCGGAACGGCGCGGAGCCCGGCAATTGCCGGTCGACAGCAAGGGCAAGAACAAGACCGATGAAAATGGTGGCAAGCGTTCCACAAAGCGCGAATGCCAGGCTGACGCCAACGGAGTTCCAATAGAGCGGATCGGCAAAGACTTCCTGGAAGTTGGCGAGGCCGACGAACTCGGCAGCACCGCCGAATGGGGGCTCCAACGTGAAGGCCCATCGCAAAACGGCGACAGCGGGCCAATAAAAAAAGAGCAGGATCAAAATGATCTGCGGCAGGGCGAATAGGCTGGGCAGCCACCAGCTGCGAAAGGCCGCGCGCTTGTCCATATGTCGAAATTCCAATGCGCAAGAAGAGCGATCGGAGCCCACCGATATTATGGCAGGCTCCGGGCGGATCAGATTTTAGTTCAAAGTCTGTCCGGCGTAGGTCTTTTCGAAGCGGCGCAGAACCGCGTTGCCGCGTTCCACCGTCTTGTTGAGTTCGCCCTGTACGTCTGCGTTCTGCATGAAGATTGCTTCAAGGGCGGTTGCGAACTCCTTGCGGATCTGCGTGAAGCCGCCTAGCCGAATACCGCGGGTGTTTTCCGAGGTCGGGGTGAAGGACAGGCTCTGGATGGCGAGTTCGCGGCCCTTATAGGGAGCCTTGTCGTAGAAGCCATTGGCCTTCATGGCGTCGAAGCCGGTCTTGGTCACCGGGATGTAGCCCGTCACCGTCGACCACCACTCGGCCATTTCCGGAGTTGCAAGATAGTTGAGGAAGGCGGCTGCACCCTTGTATTCGGCTTCCGGACGACCGGCGAGCACCCAGAGCGATGCGCCGCCGACCAGCGAGTTCTGACGCTCGGTGCCCTTCCAGACCGGCAACATGGCGACTTCCCATTTCACATTCTCAGGAAGGGTCTTGCCGATCGTGCCGTGGTCGGCGACCGAGGTCTGGATCATCTGGCAGGTCTGGGACGTGAAGGCTGGGACGATGTCCATGCCGAGCTGCTTGGTTTTGACCACGAAGAGCTTCTCGTCAGCCATCTTCTTGAAGAACTTCACGTGGTCGACGAACTTGGTCTTGTTGACGACAAGCTCGGCGTCCAGTCCGTTATAGCCGTTCGCCTTGGTTGCGATCGGCTGGTTGTGGATCGCCGAGAACTGCTCCATCAGCGGCCAAGTGTCGAAGTTGAATGCGAGCGGGCATTCGAAGCCGGCCGTCTTCAGCTTGCGGGCTGCTTCCTCGACCTGCTCCCAGGTGTCCGGCTTGAAGTCGATGCCGGCCTTCTGGAAGGCGTCGACGTTGTAGTAGAACATCGCGGTCGAGGAGTTGAACGGGAAGGAGTTCAGCTCGCCCTTCGCCGTTGCGTAGTAGTTGGCGATGCCGCCGAAATAGTTGTTCCAGTCGATGGTGTAGCCATTGTCGGCCATCAGCTTCTTTGCAGGCACGAAGGCGCCGGACAGCATCATGTCGAGCGTGCCGGCATCATAGATCTGGGTGATCGCCGGCTGCTTCTTGGCGCGGTAGGCGGCAATCGTGTTTTGCAGGGTGGTGTCGTAACCGTTTTGCGAGGTGCAGACGATCTCGAATTCTGACTGGCTCTCGTTGAACTTCTTGCAGGCATCCTGGACGCGTTCGCCAAGATCGCCCGAAAGGCCGTACCAGAACTCGAATTTCGTCTTTTCGGCGGCTGCGGCTGGCGCGCCAAACGCGACGCTAGCCATCAGGCCGAGGAATACGGAGGTAGTGACGGAGACTCTCATTTGCAAAACGCTCCTTGCAGGATGGCGGACACCAGGATCGGTGGCACGATGAAGCCGGGGCGCTTGCTAACAGTTGCGTGTGACAGTCCGTGACAATCTGCATGATGATAAAATGAAAGTTTCGTAACGCTGGCGCGAGACAGGCAGCTCAATCAATCTCCCCGTTTTGCCCTTGATGGTCAAAAGCTGGGCATTCCCCCCGAATTATGGGCCATGAAAAGGAATGGCCCCGTCGGGGACGACGAGGCCATTGGCTTACCGGGGGCTTCACTTCCGGAGGGATGGTGAAGGCGTCACCCTGATCGGGGGCTCAGGGTTTCCACAAAAACGAAAACGCAGATGCCGAGAGCGGGTTCCATCTTCTCTTCCGAAAAGTCGGGTCAGACCATTGCTATTCCGGAGGAGGCAAGTCGTCGTCGGGGTCGTCTGCATCAAGGATGCTGTCGAGCTCTATTTCCTCGGTCTCGTCGAGATCGTCTTCGTCCTCGTCAAATTCCGGCACGGGCTCGCGCGGTTCGCGCAAATCGCCCTTGCCGAGCGGGCTATCGTCGGGGAAATCGGTCGGCTCGCGTTTGTGTGCTGTCAGCATACTTGCGATGTTCTCGCTGCTGCCGCCTGTTTTAAGCATCACCGTTCTCCTTGCTTGTGCTGTGGCCTGTTTTTGAAAGTCCGTTGCTGCGAGGACAACCGACGCGCACGAGGACCCGGTCAGCGCCGGCAATATCCTCAGCAATACGGCGGACAAAATCGTCGCCACTGCAGTGGCTGACCTGACCCTCTATGACGACGGATGTTCCGAGCACTCTGAAGCAGAGATTTTGCGTATCGAAGGGCGCTTCAGAAGCCAGAGCGTATTTGATCGAAGCGATCAGCCCTGAGACGTCAGCCCCTCCGCTGCCCCGGCAATCGAATTCAGGTCGTATAAAAACCATAGGAAACTCCTTCTCGGAGTCTCAACTCTCCGATGCAGACCTTGTTCCTTGTCGGGTTGCTAATTTATTGATGCCAAAAGAAATGGCCCCGAAAGGCGACTAAGGGCCATGAATGTGTTGCTTGCGCGGGCCGGCAAGATGGAACACAACGGGCCCGCCCTACAAATCGCCCGCGATGAAATCGGTTCCGTTCCCGCTTGATTTTCTCCTCATCGCCGGAAGATGAAGGCCGAGTAGCTCAGTGGAGTGGGCAGGCCTTGCCCTTCCGAATGATGACGCCGGCCGCTTCCTCGAACATCTTTTCCTTGGCATCCAGCATGAACCACCGGTTATGCGCCAGTTCAATCAACGCGTCGGCGACCTCGCGCTCGGTCCAGCCGGCGGCCTCGCCATATTCGGCGACCGATTGGAAAACATCTTCCATTGCCATCTGACAGTCCAGATCTCGATCCGGGTACAAGCCCGTCGATTTCGGCGATACGTATCTTGGATGCTTTGCCATAACGGACCTCCTTGGATCCGCAGTAGAGCGCATTAAGCTATCCTCAAACTTTCGCTAAAACGCGTGCGACTTTCCTATTGTTCCCTGCTCCGCGCCATTCATCGTTCAAGGGTGCTCGCGAAATGGCTGGGCCATCCGACGCTTTTGAAATCACGGGAGCCTTCAAAGCGCGAGGGGACGCAGTCCCATCTATGACTTTCCTCGGGGCCTCCGGCGGGCAGTGGGAGAGTTTTGCCTGAACTTGGCGAGCGAGCGCCTGAGTTTCGCGATGTTCTTGGTGACGTGCTCGATGATGAGCAAATGCTTTTGTCTGCCCAGCGCGATGGTGCTTCCGCACCTTTCACAGGGGAGGTGCTCGTCGTCCCTCACTCGGTCGACCGGTGTCCCGTTTTCGTGGCCGCACTCGGGGCACTCGACTTCGATCTCATCGTCAAACATAACGCTCCCTCAATTGAGAGCGGATACCAGCACGACTGAAATTGGGGAGCAATGCTTAGGCACTTACTCAAATTGGGCTACAACTCCGCCGCGAACAGGCAAGAATAGCGACTTTTCACGCCGGTCGAACGATCGTGCCATGGCTTTGGAAACAAGTCCCGCAACTTTGCAGGCCAGGTTGGCCTTTGCCGTCGGGATCTCGCCTTCTGGCTTATTTGTGCGTCCGTTCTAATATTATCAGCTTGGTCGGTCGTGCTGATCGGCAGTGCCTATGGATTGATGACGCCTGCCCGTAGCCAGAGAACCACCGGGCCAGAGGGTTCGCAATTGAAGACCAGAAGGGGCACGCCTGGAAGGTCCGGGAGATTTGATGCTGAGATTTTCGCGCAAGAGTGGGAAAGAACCGGTCAATATGGCCGCCGAATTGCATCCGCTGACCTTGTCACGGGCCACTGCCGAGACTTCGAAGCTGCCAACGCTTGCAGCAATTGCTGCAACGGTGGCGGTGCTCTACATTGCCAGGGACGTCTTCCTTCCCCTGGCGATTGCCATCCTTTTGACGTTTGCTCTTGCACCCGTTGTCTCAAGGCTGCGCCGCGCCGGCTGCCCTCGCGCGGTCGCGGTTACCGGGACTGTGACGATGGCTTTCCTTTTCCTCACTGCATTCGGCGTCATAGTGGCGCTGCAAATCAGCGAGGTCGCGCGGGATGTGCCGAGATACCAGTCAAATATCGTCGAGAAGGTCCGCTCCCTAAAAGAAGCTGGGTCGGACAGCCAGATACTCGATCGATTGAGCCGGGTGATGGAGCGGATCAGCATCGAGCTCAGCCGACCTGAAAAAGATGTGGCTGTGTCGCCCGTGACCGCGCCTGAACCGAAGCCGCTTCTGGTCGAGATATTTTCGCCGCAGCGCCCGGTCGAAATCCTGATGAGCGTCATCAATCCGCTGCTAGGTCCCTTGGCAACCGCTGGCCTCGTCATCGTCGTCGTCATCTTCATGCTGTTCGAGCGGGAGGATCTGCGTGACCGATTCATCCGGCTGGTCGGGTATGGCGATCTTCATCGAACGACCGAGGCGCTCCAAGATGCGGGCGCTCGGGTGGGCCAGTACTTGCTCATGCAGCTTGTCGTCAACATCACTTATGGGGTGCCGCTCGCGATTGGCCTTTGGTTCTTAGGGATTCCAAACGCACTTTTGTGGGGGATGCTCGCGATCGTGCTGCGCTTCGTGCCCTATATCGGCCCGGTGATTGCTGCTGCCTTGCCTCTGTTTCTCGCGTTCGCAGCAGCTCCTGGCTGGAGCTTGGTGGTTCTGACGCTTGGGCTCTTCATTGCCCTTGAGCTTGTAAGCAACAACGTTGTCGAGCCCTGGCTATATGGGTCTCGCACAGGACTGTCTCCCCTTGCGATCATTGTTGCTGCCATCTTCTGGGCCTGGCTCTGGGGCCCGGTTGGACTGGTACTGTCGACCCCGCTCACCGTCTGCCTGGTTGTGCTTGGCCGTCACGTCCGCCAGTTCGAATTCCTCGAAATTCTGTTGGGCAATGAGCCCGTCCTCAATCCAAAGGAGCGCCTTTACCAACGGTTGCTGGCGGGAGACCCGGACGAAGCAACGGATAATGCAGAGGAGATGCTTGAGGAAATGTACCTCGTCGAATTTTACGATACGGTTGCCATTCCCGCGCTGCTTCTGGCCGAAAGTGACCGTATGCGTGGTGCCTTGACGGAAGAGCAAGGAGCACGGGTTGCCGAAAGTGCAGGTACACTGGTTGCCAACCTCGAGGAGATCGCGGTTGAAGAGGAAGACGAAGACAAAGACAAAGACAAAGACAAAGACAAAAGCGAAGATCCCGACCGCGACACCGATGAAAAAGAGAACGATTATGAACTCCCTCCCGGTGAAGGGCGATCCGTGCTTTGCCTAGGAGGGCGAAGTGCGCTCGACGATGTCACGGCGATGATGCTCCTGCAGGTTCTGCGGGTACAAGGCGCGGACGTCAATTATTACAGCCATGAAGCTCTCAGGCCGCAAAAAATCAAGGAGCTGCCGATCGAAGGTCGGCATGCCATCGTTCTCACTGCTCTCGATCGAGAATCCATGCGCCACGCCAAATTCCTTGTCCGTCGCCTGAAGCGACTGGCTCCTGGAGCGCGGGTCGGCATAGTCCTATGGCAAGACGTGGACGAACACGAAGCCGCGAAGTTCCTCGTTGAGGAAACGCAGGCGGACTTTGTCGTTTCTGCGATCACGGACGCCATCCGGGAGGCGCTATCGACGGAACCACCGCAACCCTTCAAGTCGGCACATCCGGGGAGCGCCGGTCGTGCGGCGGTGCGAGGGCCGGCCCATGACGCTTAGGGCAGCCCCGGTGAGCCAATTCTTCGGACGGATCCAAGTCGAGTGCTATTCGTCTGGAAATGCTTCCCCCGAAAGGCGACGAAGCACGGGTACGTGCTAAACAGATTGTTCAGCTGGCACCTTGAGAGACACTAGGCAGCCAAAGTCCTTCAGCCCCTGGCCACCCGACTGCTGGAATGTCGCATTTTCTATCGAACTCGCCCACGGGCGCCTTTCGTACGCACTTCTTCAGCGCGCGAAATTCTAGTCCACCGGCCTGTGCACGGTCAGTTTCATCATCAGCGATTGCGACCGTCGGGACGGCCAGCGCTGTAAGCACGAGAAAGATCCTCACCATGTTCGCTCCTTCGAAATTAAGTAGATTCTAAATCTACAGTAGTGGGAGCCACTCGGTCTTTAATCATTCCGAACTAGTACGGACGGATATTTACGAGTAGTCAGGATGATCCATTTTTCCATGCGGGCAGTTTGGAGTAATCATACGATCAGGAAGCTCCATTTTTGGCCAACAACCGTCGTTTGTTGATCTCATCTGCTTTCCGACGTCGATTGACTACATGCTCCGGCAGGATCATTCTTGATGTTCCCGTCGCGGCCTTTTGGGGCCGCTCCGATGAAGTGACGGCAACGGTTGCGCGCTGTGGCTGTCAAACGCTCGGCTCGGGATCGGAGTGGTGGAGCTGCTTCATGAATTCCCTTCGTGCCGCTGTCGTGCTCTTGCTCTTTTTTGTGGGCTCCCCCGTCTGGGCCGAAAAGCGCGTCGCGCTGGTCATTGGGAACTCCGCCTATAGACACGCACCTCAGCTCGCGAACCCGCAGAATGATGCCGCCGACATGGCGTCGAAATTGACAGCACTGGGCTTCGTGGTGGTAACGGGTCGGGACCTCGATCTGACGGGAATGCGGGGAGTGATCCGAGAGTTCGTCGGCAAGGTCGAAGGCGCAGACGTGGCGCTTTTTTTCTATGCCGGTCACGGGCTGCAGGTGAACGGTGGCAATTATATCATCCCGATCGACGCGCAATTGAAATCGAACAATGATCTAGACTTCGAGGCGCTGCCGATCGAACTCGTGCTTGCTGCCATGGAGCGCAACGCCAAGGTCAATCTGGTTTTCCTCGACGCTTGCCGTGACAATCCGCTCGCTACGACTTTGGCCCGGTCGCTCGGAACACGGTCCGTGGTCGTCGGTCGAGGCCTGGCCAAACTCGATACTGGTGTGGGGTCGCTGATTGCGTTCGCCACGCAGCCGGGAAACGTCGCCCTTGACGGCGCCGGTCGAAACTCCCCGTTTACGTCGGCCTTGCTTCAACACCTCGGCACACCCGGGCAGAGCATAACGGATGACCTGATTGCTGTGCGTCGCGCCGTGTTGCAGGTCACCGGCGGTAAGCAGATTCCCTGGGATAGTTCCTCACTGACGGGCCCGGTTGTGCTGAACCCGGCGAAAATCCCCGAGACGCCAACGAACTCGGCGGTGGTCACATCGGACACCGACAGAAGTGTGGAGCTTTCCTTTTGGAATTCCATCAAGGACGCGACCGAGAGGAACTTTTTTGAAGCCTACCTTCAGCAATACCCAAGCGGCGCCTTCGTCACGCTTGCGAAACTGAAAATCGCAGCGATTGAAGCGCGGGATAAGGAACGGGAGACGGCTGAACTGGGGCAGGGCGACCTCAAGCGTGCCGCCCTGCCGAAGGTCACCGGCGTGCCACCCGAACTTGCTAAACTTGAGCAGACCACACCAGGCTTGAAGGGATCAAGCGATCCGACCAGCCAAATGGGTGCCGGCGAGCTCACACTGATCACCCAAAGGGAACTGGTGCGTGTCGGATGCCTTGAGCAGGTGGACGGCAAATGGGGTAGCGGCAGTCAGAAGGCGCTGCAAGCCTATGCCGAACGCAAGGGGATCAAGCTTGCCTCGCTCACCCCCACCGAGGAGCTCGTGAATAGTCTGAAGGCGGCCGGTGGCCGTGTCTGCCCCCTCGTCTGTGGCAACGGAATGGAAGTTCGCGGAAATCGTTGCGTGGCGGCTGGTTTGAGCGTGTTCAATGGCGTGTGGAAGCTAACGAGGCACGCTACGACGGACTGCGGTGATTGGCGTGAGCTTTCAACGTCCATCCTCGTAAATGACGGCGTTGTATCCTCCAGCTCGGGGCTTTCGGGGAAAGTCGCGAGGAATGGGACTATTAATATGACCCTCACATTCGTCCATAAAGGCCGCAAGGGCGGCAACATCCTCACCGGCATGATAAAGAACGACAAAGGGAAAGGCAGGTTCAAGGGGACCGGGGCGGGCAGCGGTTGCTCAGGAACTGTCACGATGAGCAGGATGTAGTCTGAAACTCCCCGGCATGGGCTCTTGCGATCGATCGCCCTCAGACGCTTCCCTCGACGCCGTGGACATTAATGCCTGGAGATCGACGGCTTGCTTATTCACGGTGGAATGCCCACGGACAACTTGTCTGCGCTCTGAACCAACGCTGCAGCTCCTGTCAGCCAATGTGCTCGATACCAAGCGCAATGTGGGGCATCATCAACTGCAACGGGTTCGATCTAAGCTCGCGCCACTCGTCTTTCCAATAGACCGATAGATAAGCGGCTTGACCAAATCCATCTGACGGCCTATTAGGGAACGATCGTTTCCTAATAGGCCGTCAGATGAATTCCGAAAGACACTCCCATCGTTCCGTCGGGCGCCCCCGCGAGTTCGACATGACCCAAGCTCTGGATGCGGCGATCCGCATATTTTCGGAGAGGGGCTATCACGGAACCTCCATCGCAGAACTGAAAGCCGAAATGGGACTGACTGCCGGCAGCCTATACAAGGCGTTTCAGGACAAGCGTGACGTCTTCGTCGCTGCCTACGACCGCTATAAGCAGGTCCGAGCTGACCTTCTGGAACAGGCATTGTCTTCAGCCTCCACCGGTCGCGAAAAGGTTGCCTGCGTCGTCAGTTTCTATGCCATGTCCGCCTGTGGTGAGACCGGCAGGCGTGGATGCCTGGCCATCGGTGCCGCCGTGGAACTGGTTCTGTCCGATGCCGAGATCGCCGCCAGGGTCGCAGGACACAATCGCAAGCTCGTCACGCGGCTCGAAGGTTTCATTCGCGATGGCCAGTTAGATGGTTCAATTCGCCATGACGCCGATCCCGCGAGTACCGCGCTTGCGCTATTTTCCTATCTGCAGGGCGTGCGTATCGCCGGCAAGACCGGAGAGCTGGAGAACCAGCTGCTCCCTTCCGGTGAAGCAATCTTGCGCATTCTCGACTGATCAACCCGCCCGCCTCCTTTCTCCCAAGGCACATTCCATGACAACTCCAGCTTCCCTCGCCCAGTCGCAGCGCCCGGCCGGACTCTCCGCCGGCATGACTTTTCTGATGGCCGCCGCGTGCGGCCTGATTGCCGCCAACCTCTATTATACCCAGCCACTCGCCGGGCCGATCGCACTCGACATCGGCCTACCGGCTGAGGCAACAGGCTTGATCGTAACCGTGACCCAGATCGGCTACGGCCTTGGGTTGCTGCTCCTCGTGCCACTGGGTGATCTCCTGGAAAATCGTCGGTTGATTGTGACCATGATCAGCCTGGTTACTCTTGCCCTGATCGCGGCCGGGCTCTCCACCACACCTGGACCCTTTCTCACCGCTTCGCTCGCCATCGGGCTTGGCTCGGTTGCTGTCCAGATGATCGTGCCGTTCGCTGCCAACCTTGCACCGGATGCCGTTCGGGGTCGCGTCGTTGGCAATATCATGAGCGGTTTGATGGTTGGGATCATGATGGCGCGGCCGATTGCCGGATTAATTGCCGGCGTCAGCTCCTGGCATACCGTGTTTTATGTTTCCGCGATCGTTATGGTCGGGCTTGGAGCCCTTCTATGGACGCAATTGCCGACCCGCATGCCTGCGGCGGGTCGATTGAGCTACGGCCAGCTGCTCAAGTCGATGGCCCAGCTTCTCGCGACGCAGCCGGTCCTGCAGCGGCGCGCCGCCTATCAGGCCTGTCAGTTCGCCGCATTTAGCCTCTTCTGGACCGTGACGCCGCTTTATCTTGCCGGGCCCAGCTTTGGGTTGGGTCATAATGGCATTGCGCTTTTCGCCCTGGCCGGTGTTGCGGGCGCAATTGCTTCGCCCATCGCTGGGCGCCTTTCTGACAAGGGATTGGTGCGGCCGGCAACGGCATTCGGCCTTGTCAGTGTCGCGGCCGCTTTTCTGATGACGCAAATCTCTGAAGGTTCGACCTTTGCGCTCACATTTTTAACGCTTGCTGCAATCCTGCTCGACTTCGGCGTCACCATGACGTTGGTGACGGGGCAGCGCTCGATTTACGAACTCGGCGCGGACTTGCGCAGCCGGCTCAACGGCTTGTTCATGGCAATCTTCTTCACCGGCGGCGCCATTGGCTCTGCCCTGGGTGCCTGGGCATTTGCCTCTGGTGGATGGTGGCTCGCCTCCATGATCGGCCTCGCACTGCCCGCCACAGCGTTCGCCATCTTCCTGACCGAGACCCGGTCAGAACGATGCTCGGAGAGTTGAGCGAGTTCGGCATCGCATCCGTCATCGATGTACGCCTCCGCGCGATGTGACGGGGAGGCGGTCTCTTCCTGGTGCGGCCCACAGTCTTCTTTCGAGGTCTCTGTGCCCCGACCCTGTTGGTCATAAGCGCGCGGATAAAGCATCTGTCCGCCCATGTGGCTCAGCGATGATCGTCAACGATCGCCGCTGAGCCGGCCAATGGCGCTGTACGGAGAGCGGAGATCTCGAAACAGACCGCTCGTTCGAGCTGCCAAGGTCCGCCTAGATATCTCCACAGATCCAGGCCCTCCAGCCTCAACGATCGTGGTTTGAAATCGTGTGTCAGTTGCCGGTGCAAGGTGTCTGCGGCTGACCGCGAAACCCTGTTCTGGACGGTGATATGCGGCTGCCACCTCTGCATGTCCTGACCGCCCAGCCATGGCATGAAAGCGCGCTTTAGTTCTGCATAAAGGTCTTCAAGCTCAAGACTTCTGATCGTGAACGCCACACCCGCGCCGAGATGGCGAACACTGGCTGCCTGCGCGCGGATCTGGTCACGCTTGGTGGCCGCGGCCTGCAATTCTCCAACGATCCGCTCGAGGTGTTCGCCCGGTAGCCGATGAAACATCGTGAGGTGAGCGCGGAGGAAGTTTCGCTCCGACGGGAAATGCGCGTTTCGAAGGCGATCGAAGATCTCAAGATCGATCTCCGCGATCCGGGCTGTGAGGATAAGCGGTTTGCGTGTCTTCAAGGCAATTCCTGTCGATGCTGAGTAGAGTACTTCACCAAGGCAGATCACCGCGTTCGCCGAGCGCCACCCTGGCGCCGCCCTTCATTCGGCGCATGCGCGACGCACAGTTCCAGTCATAGCAAGGTTTGCTGCACTGGCTCGTCGGCAGCGGTAGGTTCGAATTCACCGCGCCTTTGCAACTCGGTCTGGGCGCTGAAGCGGATGTCGCTATCTCTATCGCGAAGAAATTCGGTGAGCGTCTCCGCACTAAGGCGATCCCAGCCCTTCCCACGATCAGGCCCGGAGGGCACGCGCGGCAACAAGCCCGGCTCGGCACTCCACGCCAGCAACTGATCGAGCGATGCAGCGTTCAACAGATCGCGCAGATGATGGGCCGTCACGTAGGCATCCGGCATGCCTCGATGGGCCGGAAGACCTATCTCGTGAACGAGCCCTTCCGGCATACGCTGGTAGCGGAGCATCTGGTTGGAAAATCGTGGCAGATCGGGCCAAATCCGTAGGGCGCACTTCCAGGTACAGATCCAGGGCAAGCCGCCGGTGAGACGAGGCGTGCAGTACCGTTGTTCGAAGGCTGCACGATGTGCGGCCAATGCGTCGATCCCGCCGTGCGGATGCAACACTTCTGGCGCCACATTTTTCCAGTAGGGCGCGCCGGCGACTTGTTCGTCGAGAATATGATGGATGGCCATCGTGTCGGGCGAAATCGGCCGCCCCGGATTGACCATCAATGCGCCGCGTTCGTCGTTGACGACCCACCGTCCATTGTCTTCAAGGACCACGTCCTGCCACCCGATTTCGCAGACGTCGTTCGGTCCGTTGCCGGCCGTTTCCAGATCGATGACGCGAACGCGGGATGTCGACAATGCCTGCTGTCCTTCGTCCTACTGCGGCCACCATGCTTTCGATGCGAGCCGGCCACTACGGCTTTCTCTCCTCCACCATCAAGGCAGCGGTGCTCAATTATCTAGTGCCGCAAGGTCATGCCTGCCACTTCGAATGACGTTGTGCAAAGTCGAACTTCTATCGTTGACGAGCCATACCTCGTTGTCCAAGGACTGAAACCGTCAGGGTTGTGGAAAATTCGCCACTGTATCCACGGAATTCCGCAAGAGGACGTCGCTCCTCAGACCACGTTTCACCTGCTGCGGCGTCAGACGCTCTTTCGCGTGACGAAGCGTGTTTCCAGATAGGCCTCGATCGCTTCGGAACCGCCCTCGGTGCCGTAGCCGGAATCCTTGATGCCGCCGAAGGGGACTTCGGGGAGCGCCAGGCCCAGATGGTTGATCGAAATCATTCCGCTTTCGACCTCGCTTGCCAGGCGGTGGGCGCTGCGCTCCGATCCGGTAAAGGCATAGGCCGCAAGACCAAAGGGCAGGCGATTGGCCTCGTTGATCGCCTCGTCGAGATCATGGAAGCGATTGATGATCGAGACCGGGCCGAACGGCTCGTCGTTCATGATCCGGGCGGAAAGCGGCACGTCCGCCAGAACCGTCGGCTCGAAGAAGTAGCCGCGGTTGCCGATGCGATGGCCGCCGGTCGCCAATCGGGCACCATGCTCGAGCGCGTCGGCAACCAGGCTTTCGATCGCCGGGATGCGCCGCTCGTTGGCAAGCGGCCCCATGTCGACGCCGGCTTCGAGACCGTTGCCGACCTTGATCGTCTTCGAGGCGGCGACGAAGCCGTCGAGGAACTGATCGGCGACGCGCTCCTGCACGAGGAAGCGGGTCGGCGACACGCAGACCTGGCCGGCATTGCGGTACTTGCTGGCGGACATGATGGCGACGGCGCGTTCGACATCGGCATCATCGGTGACGATGACAGGCGCATGCCCGCCCAGTTCCATCGTCGCGCGCTTCATGTGCTGGCCGGCAAGGGCCGCCAGCATCTTGCCGACCGGGGTCGAGCCGGTAAACGACATCTTGCGGATCACCGGATGGGCGATCAGGTATTCCGAGATGACCGAGGGCACGCCGTAGACAAGGTTGACGACGCCGGCCGGAAGCCCGGCATCGACGAAGCAGCGGATGAGTTCGGCCGGCGACGCCGGTGTTTCCTCGGGCGCCTTGACGATGATCGAGCATCCGGTGGTCAGCGCCGCCGACAGCTTGCGCACCACCTGGTTGATCGGGAAGTTCCAGGGCGTGAAGGCGGCAACCGGACCGACCGGCAGCTTGACGGTCATCTGGGTGACATCGGGTGCGCGCGGCGGAATGATCTGGCCGTAGGCCCGCTTTCCCTCCTCGGCGAACCACTCGATGATGTCGGCGGCGCCAAGGATCTCGCCCTTCGACTGGGCAAGCGGTTTGCCTTGCTCGCGCGTCATCAGAAAGGCGATGTCGCCGGCCCGTTCGCGCAGCAGGGCGGCTGCCGACCGCATCACCTGGGCGCGGTCGAAGGCGGAGGTTGCCCGCCACGTCTTGAAGCCCTTCTCGGCGGCCGCAAGCGCCTCATTGAGGTCTTCCACTTCGGCCCAGGCCACCTGGCCGATCGTTTCCTCGTTGGCCGGGTCGATGACGGGAATGGTCTTGCCGGAACGCGCCGGCCGCCAGGCGCCGTCGATATGAAGCAGGATGTCTGGATAGTGAGCCATGGGAAACCCTTTACTGAATGAAGTTCGCCGCTTTGAGCGCGATGCCGTAGGATCAGGTCAATGGGGAACAGGTCGCCTGGCCAGGCGACCTTGAGATCTGGAGATGGGGACGTGGCCGCCCCGTTGCAAGGCGGCAACCCTATTCGGGGCGAACTGAAGACGCTCCGCTCGCAGACGTCAACCCCCTGGCTACCTTCTCGAACTCGTCTGCGTATTGCTAGCCCGATCAGGGGAGCGCCGATGTGGCCTGCGGCTGACCGCCGAAGTGGGCAATCATGAGCCTGCACAGGCTTTCCATTGCGGGTCCGCGGACCCGATCGATCCGACGGATCGTGTAGAGGGGGAGAAGCGGGCCGGGGAGACCGTTGCGGGCCGCGAGTGGCACCTCGCAGAGCCGCCCTTCGCCAAGATCTGCCGCGACCAGCCATAGCGGCAGATGACCCCACCCGGCCCCGGCAAGAATGAGGGCGCGTTTGGTCGCAAGGTCGCTGACCCTCAGCGTTTGCTGCGAGAAGACTGCGTAGCTCACCGCCTGCGCATCGGCTGCAGGATCCGCAACGACGATCTGCAGATGGTCGGCAAGATCGACCGTCGTCAGGCCAACGGTTCCGTCGCGGGGTGCGGCCAGGGGATGACCGCCGGCGCATACCGGAACCATGCCCGGAAAGGCGGCGACCGCTTCGCTGGCGATATGTGCGTCCGTTTCCTGTGCCGCCGTCAGGCCGAGGTCGCAGTCGCCGTCGAGCACCAGGCTCAACGCCATCGTCATCGGCGCCGTCACAAGCTCCACCCGCACGCCGGGATGGGCGCGGGTAAAATCGCTGATGACCCGTGCGATATCCGGCAGAGGAAGCAGCGGGTCGAGCGCCACGCGCAGCGCCGATTCCATGCCCTGATTGAAGCCGTTCGCCTTGGCCCGCAGCGCGTCGGCCTTTATCAGCAAGGTCCTGGCTTCTGCAAGCAAGGTCGCTCCGGCCTTCGTCAATTCGGGGCGGTGCTGGGAGCGGTCGAACAGCGGCAGGCGCAGTTCCGTTTCGAGGTTCAGGATGGCGCTGCTGAGGCCGGATTGGGCACGCCCGAGCGCGCGCGCTGCCGCCCGGAACGAACCGTGGTCGACGACGGCGACGAATACGCGCAACTGGTCGAGCGTCAAGGCATCCAGCATGATCGGCCATCCTGATCAAAGTGATCGATATTTGAGCAATTACATTGATCATTTGAATTGGGCAATGCTCCGCCCACGGGTTAAGGGAGCAGGCAATGGAACGGCCGATCATCAATCACACCTCCGACACGCGGGAGGCATGCGACTGTGATCGCATCACCGTCCGTATCTTCGCCTCTTCCGTCCCGTGCAACGTCGATGAAGCTTCTATCGCCGGCCGGCCGCCGGACGAGGCTTTCCTGCTGCTAGGGCCTGGCGTGGATCCGGTGTTTCGCACCCACGTTTCCGGATCTGTCGCCCAGGCTCTAGCGGTCGGGTACCGCACCGTTGGGAGCACGCCGTGATGCCGCGCATGCGCCCCATTCCCGCAATCGGCCAAGCTCGTGGCGTATCGTCACCTGATGCCCGCGATGTCAGTGCCGTTCTCGCGCTCGTCGCACGGGTCGAAGAGACCCAATGGCTCCGGGACGTCGACGGTTTCGTCTCGTTGCTGGCGCCACAGGCCGTATGGACAACCGCATTCGGGCGCCAAATCGTCGGCGCGCCGGCAATCCATGCCTTCACCGCCGCCGTACTCCCGAACCTGTTTCGCGATTTTCAGGCGCTCTACGACGTCGAGCGCATCACCTTCCTGCATGCGGATGTCGTCGCGGTGAACGTGCGGCAAATTCCTGTCGATGCCGAAGGCAACCGCCGGCCGGGCGAGGACGAGGGGCGGCCGCTCTATATTCTTCGACGCCACGATGGCGCCTGGAGGATCGTCGTCGCCCAGAACACCACGCACCAGAACGAAAAGATCGCCGCCCAGCAGCGGGCGGTGGATGAAGCAACCAGCGGCGAGACCCATGCGCATGAATGAAAGATCTGCCGGCCACGCCACCTTCGTCATTCGCCGCAGCTACGCCGCAACACCGGCGACCGTTTTCCATGCCTTTGCGGATCCCGCCACCAAACGACGCTGGTTCTTCGAAGGGGAGGGGTGGACGGTCGACGAATTCACCTCGTCTTTCGAGGTCGGCGGCCGCGAGCACAGCCGCTTCCGCGTCGGAAACGGTCCGGTCATGTGCAACCACACGATCTATCTTGAGATCGTTGCGAATAAGCGCATCGTCTTCTCCTATACGATGACCGTGGCGGGAAGGCCGATTTCGGCTTCTCTCGGAACCCTCGAATTTTCCGCCGACGGCGAGGGAACGCGCCTCAACTACACCGAGCAGGCCGCCTTCTTCGATCGTCTCAACGAGCCGGGCGAACGTGAGGTTGGGTTTCGCGAATTGTTTCAGGCGCTTGCCGACGAAGTCGAGCGCGCGCCGGCCGATGCCTGACGGACGGAGGAACCGTCACCACTGAAGCGATGGCCGTCAAAACCTGATGAGCGACACCCGAAGATGAACAATTTTTAATTGTTTTTCAGGGTGTTGCGCCATTGAAGCGGCCACATTTAGGCCCAGCTTCCGATAGTCGGCACCACCTATCGCCGCGTGCCGACAGCAAGGTCTGCGGAGGCGCCGATGCTCAGCCGATCAAGTGTCACGTGTCGTATCGCCGTCGTTCTTCTCGCAATCGCCGCCGTCGGGTTCGTGGTGGCGCGCAAGCCCGTGCCGAGCGAAGCGAAATTGCCAGCCAACGCGGCCGTCAGCACCAAGCGTGGCGCCGTGTCCGTGCAGACGGCGACAGTGACGCTTAAAGATGTTCCCGTTGTCGTCCATGCCCTGGGCAACGTGCAGGCCCCCGATACCGTGGAAGTGGGCGCGCGCATTGCGAGCCAGATCACGGCCATCCACATCAAGGATGGGCAGATGGTCAAGGCGGGCGACCTGCTATTCACGCTCGACGACCGCACGATAAAGGCCGGGCTTGCCCGTGACCAGGCAATCGTCGCCAAGGATACCGCGCAGCTTGCCGACGCCAACTCGGAACTCGAGCGTGCCAAAACCTTGCGCGACGACAAGACCGGCACCCAGCAAAGCTATGACACCGCTCTCTCGCTTCAGCAGGCGGCGCAGGGGACCCTGGATGCCGATCGCGCCGCCGTGGATGCCGATCAGGTCGCGCTGAGCCTGACCGAGATCACCGCGCCGATCGGTGGACGCCTGGGCGCCGTGCAGGTCGCGCTCGGAGATCTTGTCGGCCAATCGGGCGCGACATCGAACAATCTGGTGACGATCACGGCGATCGACCCGATCGACGTTACGTTCCGCCTGCCGGAAGAGCGCTTGCAGACGTTCAAGGATCTGATTGATCTCGGGACGCCTCCACCGGTTCGTGCCAGGTCAAGCGGCACGCAAACAGTGATCGGCGAAGGCGTACTCGATTTCATCGATTCTGCCGTCGATACCGCATCCGGCACCATTGCCATGCGCGCGACCTTCCCCAATACCGCTCAGAAGCTCTGGCCGGGCCAGTTCGTGGATGTCGATATCGATCAGGCGCAACTGCATCAGGCGCCTGTTATCCCGAGCGTTGCGGTCCAGCCCGGGCAGGACGGCCCGTTCGTCTTTGATGTGAAGGATGACAACACGGTCGAGACCCGCGCCGTGTCCGTGCTGGCCGACGACGGCAAGGAGGCCGCCATCGGCACGGGCCTTGCCGCCGGTGACCGGGTCATCATCGAAGGACAGGCGCGGCTGAAGTCGGGTGATGTCGTTGTCGCTGCAGGCGCGGCCGATCTGGCCGCGGATTAGGATTTGCCATCATTCGGGAGTGCGTGAAATGCCGCTGTCCGAGTTCAGTATCCGCCGACCGATCGCGACCGTATTGTTATCGGTCGCGCTCATCCTGGCAGGCGTTTTCAGCTATCTGATCCTGCCGATAGCCGCGCTTCCGCGAACGGATTTCCCGGTCATCAACGTTTCTGCCTCGTTGCCCGGCGCCTCGCCCGAGACCATGTCGACGTCGGTCGCCATTCCACTGATCAAGCAGTTCGCCACCATCGCCGGGATCGACACGATCTCGACGACGAATGCACTCGGCTCGACATCGATTTCAATCGAGTTCGTGCTCGGGCGCAACATCGATGCCGCCGCCGCCGACGTGCAGGCAGCTATCACCAGGACGCTCAGGCTGCTGCCACAGGACATGCCGGCGCCGCCAAGTTACCGGAAGGTCAACCCGGCGGATGCACCGGTTTTGCTCCTGGCGCTGAAGAGCAGCACCGTGCCGCTCACCACCCTCGACGCCATCGCGCAGCAGGTGATTTCGCCCACGCTTTCGGTGCTCGACGGGGTGGCGGAAGTGTCCATCTTCGGCAGCCAGCAATATGCCGTGCGCATTCAGATGCATCCTGACGCGCTTGCCGCGCGCGGCATTTCCGTCGACCAGTTGAGGACGGCGGTTGCGGCGGCGAACGACAATTCGCCTCTCGGCACCGCGCAGACCAGCGATCGTCAGGCGGCGATCGTTGCGGACACGCAGCGCATGAATGCCGCCAGTTTCGCGGATATCATCGTCAAAAGCGTCGACGGCAGGACCGTGCGGCTCGGTGACGTCGCGACGGTGATCGATTCCGTTGCCAACAACCAGACGGCAAGCTGGCACGACGGTTCGCGGGCGATCATCCTGGCCATCCAGCGGCAGCCGGATGCAAATACTGTTGAAGTCGTCGACCGGGTGCAGGCGCTGCTGCCGTCGCTTCGCCAGTCGCTTCCAGCCGCAGCCTCGATCGAAACGCTCAGCGACCGGTCCACGTCGATCCGCGGGGCGGTGCACGACGTCCAGTTCACCCTGATCCTCACCGTCGGCCTCGTGATCCTCGTCATCTTCGCCTTCGTTCGCCGCCTCTGGGCGACGCTTATTCCGGCGCTTGCCGTTCCGATCTCGATTATCGCCACCTTCGCGGCGATGTATCCACTTGGCTTTTCGATCGACAATATCTCGCTGATGGCGCTCACGCTTTCCGTCGGGCTGGTGGTGGATGACGCCATCGTCATGCTGGAAAATATCGTGCGGCACATGGAAGAGGACGGCATCGATGCCTTCTCGGCGGCGCTCATCGGTTCGCGTGAGATCGGCTTTACGATCATCGCGATTTCGCTGTCGCTCGTCGCGGTCTTCATTCCCGTCTTGCTGATGGGCGGCGTGATCGGCCGCATTCTCAACGAATTTGCGATCGTCGTCACCGTTGCCATCCTCGCCTCCGCCTTCGTTTCGCTCACCCTGACGCCGATGCTGGCGGCCCGGCTTCCAGCAAGGACAGACCGTGAAGAGAAGGCGCGCTGGCTCCAGCGGCTGGATCTTGCCTTCGAGCGAGGCTTCGACGGGCTGCTGCGCGCCTATGATCGGCTGCTATCGCTCTGCATGAAGGCGCGCGCGCTGGTGTTTCTGCTTTTCCTGTTTACCGTCGCGATCACGGGCTACCAGATCGCCACGATCCCGAAGGGGTTCTTCCCGCAGGAGGACATCGGCCAGTTGCAGGTTACGACCCAAGCACGCCAGGACATTTCCTTCGCCGCCATGTCGAAGCTCCAGTCCAATGTGGAGGCGGTGTTTGCCAGTTCGCCCTACGTGGACCATGTGGCAAGCACGATCGGCTCGGGCGGCGCGTCGAGCGCGCTCAACTCCGGTCGGCTGTTCGTCGAGCTAAAGCCCAAGAGCGAGCGTCCGCCGCTTGAAACCGTCCTTGCGGATTTGCGCCGGAAGCTGGCGGCGATCCCCGGTATCCAGGCCTTCATGTCGCCGGTCCAGAACCTCTCGGTCGGATCGCGCGCGTCGGCCAGCCAGTACCAGCTGGTGCTCCAGAGCCTCGATCAGCCGTTGATGAACGAATGGGCGCAGAAGCTCCATGATGCGATGAGCGCGGATCGGACCTTCTTTACCGACGTCAACAGCGACCTTCAGATCAACGCTCCACAAACACGCCTCGTGGTCGACCTCGACAAGGCGGCAACGCTCGGGGTCAGCACGAGCGAACTGCGCACCACGCTCTATGGCAGTTTCGGTACCGAGCAGATCTCGACGATCTACACGGCGGGCGACAGCTACGAAGTGATCCTGGAACTCGATCCCTCGATGCAATGGTCAGCCGACAAGTTCGACGAACTGCGTGTCGGCAGTGCCAATGGCGGCCTTGTTCCGCTCGGGGCCTTCGCCCGGGTCGAGACCGTATCCGGACCGCTCACCATCAACCAGCTCGGCCAGCTGCCAGCGGTCACGCTTTCCTTCAACCTGCCGGCCAAGGTCGCCCTCGGTGACGCCCTTGCGGAGATCGACCGCCTCAAGGCAGAAATCGGCATGCCGTCTGAGGTGACGACCCGCAATTACGGCACCACGCAGTTGTTCGAAGACGCCGCCGCCAACCAGGGTCTGCTGGTGCTGGCGGCGATCGTCACGATCTACCTCGTGCTCGGTATTCTCTATGAAAGCCTGATCCATCCATTGACCGTGCTTTCCGGTCTGCCGTCAGCCATATCCGGGGCGTTGCTTGCCATCTATTTCGGCGGTTTCGACCTCTCGATCATCGCTATTGTCGGCGTGCTAATGCTGATCGGTATCGTCAAGAAGAACGCCATCATGATGATCGACGTTGCGCTGACGCTGCAGCGCGCCGGTTCGCCGGCCGCCGAGGCCATCCATAAGGCTTGTGTCATGCGCTTCCGCCCGATCATGATGACCTCGGTTGCTGCGATCATGAGTACGCTGCCGATCGCGATCGGCAGCGGCGCCAGCGCAGAACTGCGTCAGCCGCTTGGGGTCGCCGTCGTCGGCGGCCTGCTGGTGTCGCAGCTTGTGACCCTCTTCGTGACCCCGGTCATCTATCTGTACATGGAAGATTTCATGCGGGTCGCTTCCCGCCTGGTTCGCCGGGGGCTGCAGATCACCAGGGGCGAACGACCGACTGCGGTCGACGATCAGCCGGGACACGGATAGCCCGACGTTCCGGGATCACGCTACCCTCAGGCGGATGAGGCGGATGTGAAGACCGCAAGCTGCGCATCGAAGGCGCGCTTGTAGGCCGGCCGCGCCTTGCCGCGCGCGACGTAGGCGGAGAGGTTGGGATACGCGTCGAGCAAGCCTGAGTTTTCCAGCCTGCGCAGCACCGTCACCATCAGCAGGTCGCCGGCACTGAAGGCGCCATCTAGCCAGTCTGCCTCCGCGAGCCGCCTGGACAATTGGGCGAGCCGAACGCGGATACGATCTTCGAGCATCAGCAGGCGCTCCTGATACCAGTCCTTGTCGCGCTCCACGTAGGTGGTCGCTTCACGCTCGAGGATCGGCGGCTCCACGGTGTTAAGCGAGGCAAACATCCAAGTGATCGCCCGTGCGCGGGCATCGGCGTCACTTGGAAGCAGGCCGGCATGACGCTCCGCGACATGAAACACGATGGCACCGGTTTCGAACAGGGCAAGGTCGCCGTCCTGATAGGTAGGGATCTGCCCGAAGGGCTGAAGCGCGATGTGCGCAGGTTCCTTCATCGTCTTGAAGGTAACGAGGCGAACCTCGTAGGGCTGCCCCACTTCTTCGAGCGCCCAGCGAACGCGCATGTCGCGTGCGAGACCTCGGCCGCGATCGGGCGATTTTTCAAAGGCGGTAATCGTGATCGTCATCTTATCCTCCACGGCTTGCCTGTCCTGAAGACGATTGGCCAAGCGGGATGCCGACATTCATTTTCGCCGCTCGGCGCCGGAAGCGGAAACCGCGATGATGCTCCCAGATAAAGTGATCTCTTCCTCGGTCGGAGAACAGCCGGCTCGCTTCAAAAAGACGTACAGCTCGTCGAGACTAGCCCGAATGGACAGCTTGCTCCAACAGCCGTGGCGAAGTATAAAAGTGTCATAAACGTTATTGTCGAGCGCAATGGAAGTTGATGCCGGCAATTGCGTATCGCTTTCGCCTTTTGACCATGGATGTACTGGCAGAAGCCTTGAGAGCGAAAAAGAAAAAAAGGCCGGAGCCAGCGCGCTCCGGCCTTTTTTGCTGTCTGCTTATCGCTGCGATGCGCAATCCTATTGGCGCGGGCTTGCACCTTTAGCGGTCATGCATTGTTCCTGCTCCACGAGGGCTAATCCAGGGGTAGGTTTCCCCGTTTCGTCCTGTGGATGTTCGCGCCCCGTTCGCGACGGAGGGTCTAGGTGCTGCGATGCCGTGCCATCAGCTTTGCCTGAAGCACGACCACGACGAGCAGGAAGGCGCCGCGGATAACGGACTGCCAGTAGGCGGAAAGCGAGATCCAGCCGAGGCCGTTTTCGAAGTTCAAGATGTTGAAGACCATGGCAAGCAGCAGCGCGCCGGCAAGCGTCGCACCAACTGAGCCGGAACCGCCGGTCAACAGCGTACCGCCGACGACGACGGAAGCGATCGCGAAGAGTTCCCAGCCCACGCCTTCCGTCGGTTGCCCCGCGCCGAACTGGGAAGCGAGGATGACGCCGGCAAGACCGGCGAGCGTGCCCGAGGCGAGATAGACGCCGGCAAGCGCGCGCTCCACCTTCAGGCCCATCAGGCCAGCCGTCGCCTCGCCGTCACCGATCGCCAGGATATGCCGTCCGATCGGGAGCTTTTGCAGCACGAGCCAGCCGAGCACATAGGCCGCAAGCGCGATCCAGGCGGGAATGGGGAACCCCAGGAAATCGTCCTGCCCGATCACCGTGAAACCGGTGTCATAGGAGACGGAGACAGACTGGTTGTCCGCTAACAAAAGGCCGGTGCCATAGGCGGCGAGCATCGTCGCGAGTGTGGCGATGAAGGGCTGGATCCGCATCTTCGTAATGATGAAGCCGTTGAGCGCGCCGACGGCAAGGCCTGCCGCCATGCCGCCCGCAAGCCCCGCCGCCCAATGATAGGGGGATAACAGGGCTGCCACCACGCTTGCCATCGCCGCCGTGCCGCCGACCGACAGGTCGATGCCGCCGGTGATGATGACAAAGGCCATGCCGAGCGCGATCAGCGCGAACATCGAGTTGTAGCGCAGGAAGCTCAGGATGTTATAGGGCGACAGGAAGTTTTCATAGCGCAGCGCCCCGAAGAGGATGAGACCGGCAAGCGCCAGGATGACGCCGAACCGGGCAAGGTCGCCGGAGTTCTTGACCAGGAAGAGGCGGAGGATCGGTTGCATCGTGGTTGCCTCTAATGTTTGCTGGCGCGCTGCTGGATGAAGACGGCGGTGACAATCAGCCCGGCCTTGACGATGAGCGCTGCCGCATCCGGAACGCCATTGGCAAGCAGCGTGTAACGCACCAGCTGGATCACGAGGGCGCCGAGTACCGTGCCGACGATATTGGCCCGTCCGCCCGTCAGTAGCGTCCCGCCGACAGCAACCGCGGCGATCGCATCGAGCTCCATGCCGAGGCCGACAAGGTTGGCATCGCTTGCAGAGTTGCGGGCAACGACGATGAGACCGGCCACACCGGCAAGCGCGCCGCTTATCATGTAGACGAAGAGCTTGACCCGTTTCACCGGTATGCCGGTCAGGCGGGCGGCCTTCTCGTTGCCACCGACGGCGATGATCTGTCGGCCGATGACGGTGTAGCGGATCATCGCGAAAGCCGCTGCGACGATGACGATCATCAGCAGGACCTGGGCCGGAACGCCGGCGATGCGACCGAGTGCGATGAACTGGAAGCCTTCATTCTTGAAGACCTGCAGGTTGCCGTTGGTCATCACCTGGGCGATGCCACGGCCGGCGATGAACAGCACAAGCGTGGCGATGATCGGCTGGATCGAAAAGCGGGTGACGAGGAAACCGTTGAAGAGGCCGAAGAGGGCAGCGGCGGCGATCGGCAAGAGGAAGGCAAGCGCCACCGCGAGCGCCATGTTTTCCACCGGCCAGAACTGGCCCATGAAGATCATCGGCGCCAGTGCACCGGCAATTGCCATCAACGAACCGACGGAGAGGTCGATGCCGCCGGTGGCAATAACGAGCGTCATTCCGGTCGCGACGATGACGATTGTCGCAACCTGGGTGAGGTTCACGTTCAGCGTCTGCAAGGACAGGAAGTTCGGCGTGACGGCGACGTTGAAGAGGATCAGCGCCAGGAAGGCGACGAAGGTGCCGTAGCGGCTGGCGAGCGTCAAAAGCCTGTTTCCGGACGAAAGGGTTCCCGACGGCTGCGGGGCAGGGGTCTCGATCGTCGTCATGTCATTCTTCCTGGTGGGCTTCCTGGTGGACTTCCTGGTGGGCCATGGCGGCAAGCAGCGCCGTCTCGCTCAAGTCCTTGCGCGACAGCGTCGCGACGGAAGTACCGTCGCTCAGGACCGTCACGCGGTCGGCGGCGGCAAGCAGTTCTTCGAGTTCAGACGAAATCATCAGCACGCTCAAACCCTCGTCGGCGAGACTGCGCAGGAGTTTGAGGATTTCCGATTTAGCGCCGATGTCGATGCCGCGCGTCGGCTCATCTACGATGAGGACGCGCGGGTCTGTGGCAAGCCAGCGGGCGAGCAGCACCTTCTGTTGGTTGCCGCCGGAAAGCTCCTTGATCGGCTGATCGGGGGAGGCACATTTGACGCCAAGCGCCCGGATGTAGCGGCTGACGATCTCATCCTGGCGCGCGCGGTCGACGATACCGGCCTTCTTCAGCTTCGGCAGCAAGGCGAGCGTCATGTTTTCGCGGATGCTCATGTCGGGCACGATGCCGTCGATCTTCCGGTCCTCGGACACGAGGCCGATCCCGTCAGCGATCGCATCCGCCGGTTCGCGGTAGCTGCGTCCCTGTCCCTCCATGCGGATCGTGCCGCGCTCCATCCTATCGGCGCCGAAGATCAGGCGCGCCGTTTCGGTGCGGCCGGAGCCGAGCAGTCCGGCAAGGCCGGAGATCTCGCCCTCTCGCACAGCAAGGCTGACGTCGCGCACGCGCACGCCGGCGCCCGCCTTGTCGAGTTCGAGGCGGACGGGCCGCACCGGCGCGTCCTTCTCCGGTGCCATGGCCTGAAAGGCGGCAAGCTCCTTGCCGAGCATGTGGCGCACCAGCGCCATTTTCGGCATGTCCGCCATCGGGCTTTTGGCGACCGTCTGACCATCGCGCATGATCGTCACGCGGTCGCAGATCTCATAGAGTTCGTCGAGCCGGTGGCCGATGAAGATGACGGCGACGCCGGAGCGTTTCAGCGTGCGGATCGTATCGAAGAGGATGGCGACCTCGCGCTCGTCGAGCGAGGAGGTCGGTTCGTCCATGATGACGAGCCGGGCGCTCTGCGTCACCGCGCGGGCGATCGCCACCATCTGCCGTGTCGCCGCATCGAAATGCGCGACGGGACGGTCGACGTCGATCGTCAGGTTGAAGGTTTTGAGCACCGCTTCGGCCCCGCGCCGCATGGCGGAATAATCGATCATGCCGAACCGCTTCGGCTCGCGGGAGAGGTAGATGTTCTCCGCCACCGAGCGCTGCGGGGCGAGATTGATTTCCTGGTAGATCGTCGCGATCCCGGCGGCCTGCGCCTCAGCCGGCATCGAGAAATCGACATCCCGACCGTCGTAGGCGATGCTGCCTTCGTCCCGGCGATAGACGCCGGTCAGGATCTTGATGAGCGTCGACTTGCCGGCGCCGTTCTGGCCGACAAGCGCCATGACCTCCGCCGGTTCGACCTCGAGCGAGGCGGATTTCAGTGCCGGCACGCCGGCGAACGCTTTGGAAATGCCCTGCATGGACAGAAGCATGGGTCTCCTCCCTATCTTCGCCATCCGCCGCCCCATTTGGGGGTGGGCGTCATCAGCCTACACTTGAACGGGCTGAAGGTCATGCTGCCGTCAAAAAGACGGCCGAGACGGTTGCGCCGTCCCGGCCGTGGAGGCTCGGGAGATTGGATCAATAGGCGTTGGCGAGTTCGGCGGCCGCGTTGGAGGCGTCGTAGAACTTGTCGTCGTTGATGATCATCGGGTCGATCTTTTCGCCCTTGGCGTAGCGCATCATCGTCTCAAACGCCTTCGGCCCGAAGCGCGGGTTGCACTCGACGACGGCTGCGATCTTGCCGTCGACAACCGCCTGCACGGCTTCCTTGCCGCCGTCGATCGACAGCACCAGGACGTCCTTGCCCGGCACCTTGCCGGCCGCTTCGAGTGCCGCGATCGCGCCGATCGCCATTTCGTCGTTGTGGGCGTAGATCACGTCCGCATCAGGATGGGCCTGGAGCAGGGCTTCTGCCACCTGGCGGCCTTTGTCACGGGCGAAATCGCCGGTCTGCGAGGCGACGATTTCGAAACCGCCGGCCGCCTTGATCGCCTCGTCAAAGCCCTTCTTGCGGTCGTTGGCGGGCGAGGACCCGGTCGTGCCTTCGAGTTCGATGATCTTCGACTTGCCGTTGGCGTTCTTTACCAGCCATTCGGCAACGCGCTTGCCTTCTTCGACGAAGTTCGAGCCGATGAAGGTCAGATAGTCCTCGCCGGCCTTGGCCAACGACGGATCGACCGAGCGATCGAGCAGGATCACTGGAATGCCCGCCTTTTTCGCGGCCATGACGGCGGGGATCAGCGGCTTTTCTTCGCGCGGCGCGAGAAAGATCACATCGACGCCTTGAGCGATCATCGAGTTGACGTCGGCGACCTGCTTGGCGGCGGAACCGGCGGCATCCGTATAGACGAGCTGGAAGCCGAGCTTTTCCGCTTCGGCCTTCATGCTGTTCGTCTGGGCGATGCGCCAGGGATTGTTGGATTCGGTCTGCGCGAAGCCGACCTTGTATTTGTCCTTCTGCTCGAGCTTCGGCACTTCGGCGATCGCGACACCCGCAAGGGCGAGCGCGCCGACGGCCGTTGCCGCCAGCATGAAGGTACGACGGGAAATCGTGGTCATAATCGGGTTCTCCTCCCAGATTGGCCGGTGCTCCTCTACCGGACGTGAGCGTTTTTGCGCTTCACATCTCCAAATCTTGCGCTAATAATATTAGCAGTCAAGGCCAAAATTTATGAGCACTTGCAAAAGCCCGCGTGCGGTGCAATGCACGCTCAACTGCATGTTTCCTTTAATCGTCTCCGATTGAAGGGGAAAAACATGCAGAAATTCAAAGTGCTACAGCGACCTTTGCAAGTCTCCTAGACGCGCGGTGCTGTAGGGTAGGGGAGCACACATGGCCAAGGGAAACGGGCGAAATCTGGAGAAAAAGGGGGAAGGACGCCCAACCATGACGGATGTCGCCAGGATAGCCGGCGTTTCCCAGTCAAGCGTTTCCCTGGTGCTGAACGAGATGTCGGGCTCGCGCATCTCGCCCGAAACGCAGCAGAAGGTGCGCGAGGCTGCTCATAAAATCGGTTATAAACTGCCAGCGACCCGAGGTCCGGTTGCAGCGGCGCCGGCGGTGGAAAAGGACACAATCGCCTTCATCGTCGATGAAATCTCCACCAGCCCGCACCCGGTCGTCAGCCTCGATGGCATTCGCGATTATGCTTTCGAGCAAGGCATGCTGGTCTCGGCGCATGTAACCCGATCGAATCCGGAACTCGAGGAAGCGGTTCTGCGGTCGGTCCTGCGCGACCCCTCCATCGCCGGCGTCATTTACGCGACGATCTTCACCCGCAAGGTTGCCGTTCCCGAGGCGTTGGCGCCGCTGCCGACCGTGCTTCTCAATTGTTACTGCGAGCCGCGCCAGCAAGTGGCGATCGTGCCGGGGGAGGTCGCCGGCGGTTTCGCCGCCACAGCGCATCTGACGGCGCTCGGCCACAAGCGCATCGGCTTCATCAACGGCGAGTGCTGGATGGACGCCGCCATGGATAGACTGAAAGGCTACAAGCAGGCGCTTGCCTCAGCCGACATCGCCTTCGACGAAACGCTGGTGCGCGATGGCGACTGGCTGCCGCTCCGCGGCTACGAGGCCGGGCTGGACCTGCTCTCCATGCCCAACCCGCCGACAGCCATTTTCTGCGGCAATGACCTGATGGCGATCGGCGTCATGGAGGCGGCCCAGGAAAAGGGCTTGCGGGTGCCCACCGATCTCTCGGTGATGGGCTATGACGACCAGGAACTGGCGCGCTACACCCATCCGCCGCTCTCGACCCTCGTGCTGCCGAACTATGAAATGGGCCAGAAGGCGGCCGAACTTCTGATCGACATGGCGATCCACGGAAAACACATGCGGCCGATGACAATAAAAGTCGACGGACCGCTGGTGGTTCGCGATACCACCGCTCTCCTGTCCGCAGCCAGAGCTTCAAAGAACGCTCGATAAACGCCGCCAGCAGCGCTCCCTCCCTTGCCCCGCCGCGGCGCGCGCGAGGCCGTGACGCCGACGCCGGTAATCTAGATACTTCGGATCCCTTGCTCAACGTGTGTCATCAGCACGACCGCCATAAAAACGCTCGTTTGTACACAACGGTTACGTGTGTTATCCGGCCGCCGTGATTTTCGGCGGTCCGTGAGTCTGCGTCCAGCAGACTGCAATCGCGGTATTGGGATTGGTTATTGATGTTTGAGAAGGAAGCCTACTGGGTTTCGTGGTTGCGCTGGCATCTCTATCGAAAGCGCAGGGGCAAGCAGGGAGATGCCTTCAAAGGTGCCCTGCTGAAAATGCGAACGGCCGTGCGCAGACTGCCAAGGGGTGCACTGGTGCTTGATTGCGGCGCCAACGTGGGTGACGTCAGCGGCTATTTCCTGGCCAAGGGAATGAAGGTAATCGCGTTTGAGCCGGACCCGACTGCACTTGCGGTCCTCAAAGCGCGCTTCCCGAACGAGCCGCGACTGGTCATCGAGCAGAAGGCTGTCGGGGCCGCCGCCGGCTTTGCGCCATTCTATCAGACCGAGGCGCTTGCCGATGGCAACATCAAGGAGACGATTGCCTCCTCCTTGATGCGTCGCGACGTTCACACGACGGCACCCGTTGCTCAGGTGGAGATCGCCAACCTGGCTGAATACATTCGTGGTTTGCCGGAGCGCGTGCGCATCCTCAAACTCGACATTGAAGGTTACGAGGCTGAAGTCCTCGAAGCCCTACTCGCGGAACGCCTCGAGCGTCAGATCGACTTGATCCTGGTCGAAACCCACGAATTCTTCTCGGAAGAGCTAGCCGCTCGGATCGGTGCGCTGCGCTTGCGGATCGAACGGGAGAAGATCACGAATGTCTGCCTGGATTGGCACTAGAGCAGGCGGATCGTCGCTCTCACCTGGTTGCGCTTGGGTACTTGGTGGCGATCTTGCAACATCCATGGCAACCAGGAGGCAGGTGCTTCCGGTCGAAGTCCCGTGCGAACGTCGAGTCTTGGTTTGAGGGGCGAAGCCGGGGGCTCGCTTCTCGTCGTCAGTCGCGCACCAACTAAGGCGCGCCGGAATGCTCCGCGCGGGTAGGTACATGGTCGCGCTCGGCCGGCGCGTCGAAGGGGCACGGCTTTGACCAGTGAGTCGAGAGGCGAGACTGTCGCATCTCTAACTGGCCCAACTGTCGCACTTCAAATTAGAATGTACCCGGCTACAAGTTATGTGGCAGCCAAGTTGAACTGTCCGCTTTGGCGCAAAGTTAAAATGTCAATTTGGGCGGCGCGTCGTCAGCCATTTAGACATGCGACACTCGACATCTCCGTTGGCGCTGAGGCAAGCCCCCGACCGAACCGGCTGGACCGGGTTGCAAGGGAAGGGAGGGGGCGGATGAGACGCACCCATCGGCTTTAGCTTGGACAGTTGAAGCAGCCGGTCATTCCGCCGCATCGAGGTCAGAGAGCGCCTGTCGCCGCCGGGCAATGACCGCAGGATCGTTCATGAAATCCTTCCGACGTCCCGGGCCGCGCGCGCGTCGAACGTAGCCGTTCTTCTCGCTGTTCGTCTTCACGGCGGGCTTCGTCTGCTGCTCCTGACGTTCCTTGATGTAGGTCAGGAGTTCACCGAGCCGCTTGTTCTCGGTGATCGCCGCATGCGTCACCCGCTGGTCCTTGTCGAACACCCGGTAGGGTAGGGAATGCCCCTTCCAACGC
>Ga0102591_1000126_pt1 | contig 180086 bp, 211 predicted proteins | sample AraplaCol_mCL_r2_2_FD_76860 | JGI IMG/M metagenome (GOLD analysis project Ga0102591, IMG submission 76860) | Arabidopsis root microbial communities from North Carolina, USA - plate scrape MF_Col_mCL_r2 (SPADES assembly) (version 2) | ecosystem: Host-associated > Plants > Roots > Endosphere... | reverse complement strand
GGCACTTTGCGGGGTTTGTCGTCGCGGGGCTTGGCAGCGCCGCCCTTTCCCTGGTCTTTGCGCTGATTGCCCTTGGCTTCAGGGCCAACCAGGTGGCAACGGGCCTTGCGATCGGCATCCTTGGCCAAGGTCTGTCTGCTCTGTTTGGCAAGTCCTACGAGAGCCTCACGGTCAAGGGCCTGCCCAAACTTTCCCTTCCGTTTCTGTCCGACATTCCGGTCGTCGGTGGGATCTTTGTTCAAGACGTTGTCGTCTGGCTGTCGCTCGCCGCAACGACCGGCATCTGGGCCTTTTTTGCCTTTTCGAAGGTTGGGCTCGTCGTGCGGGCAGTGGGTGAAAACCCCAAGGCTGCTCACGCGATAGGCTATCACGTGATTGCTGTTCGCGTGATTGCTGTAGCCTTCGGCGGCGCGATGGCAGGCTTTGCCGGTGCCTATGCTTCGGTGGTCTACACGCCGCTTTGGGCAGACGGGATGATCGCTGGACGAGGTTGGATTGCCATTGCGCTTGTTGTCTTCGGCACGTGGCTGACTGGCCGCATCTTTCTCGGAGCGTGCCTGTTTGGCGCCGTCTCCCTGATGGGCCTGGCCGCACAGGCGACAGGGTTGAACGTGCCCTCGCAACTTCTTGCGAGCCTGCCCTACCTCGTTACCATCATCGTGCTCGGCATCATTTCGGCAGATCGCCGCCTGTTGAAGCTGAATGGGGTCGCCTCGCTCGGCGAGCCCTTCGAACGCTGAGCGTGGCTGCATCAAGCATGATCAAAACTGGTGCGTGTCAATGTCATGCCCCGACGATCTCGCTCGAGCAGCGTACGCCTTCAATTGTCTCCATTTTCCCGAAGGCGCTCAATCGTGCCGCAAGCGAAAGGTTTCATCCGCCGCTCCATGGGTGAGGCTGCCAGCGCCAGCAATGCCATGAAAGAGGCGAAGATTGGTAAAAGTCGGAACTATTCGACCACTTGCCAAATGCGTGACCAGATGCAGGCATTTGCCGAGGCAACGACAGGCGAAACTCCAACAATAGGGAAAAGAGCCTTTTTGGGGGAACGCCTTTGAAGCGGGGGGTTTTACGTATACGACTTCTGCGCTAGTTTACCTCCTGCACCTGTTTTGGTGCGTCCTCTTAATTCCACCTAAACGGCCCCGCCAATTCGCGGGGCTTTTTTTGCCTTCCACGCAGGGGACCCCCGTGAATTTGCAGGGTAAGGATTCCTCGGTCCCGCTCTGCTATCCCGGAAGAGAAGTAAGGTATTTGAGAAACATCACACACCATCCATGACACCACTGGGCGAGCGGACGGCATGGTATTGTCCACCTGGCTCGGGTTTGCCGGGACGAGCCGCACCGCCCTTGGTCCGTTATTCAATAATCTCCGAAGCGCCGAAGCATCGTCTGGAGCTGCCGATTTTCCTGGCGAAGGCGTACTGCCAAAAGTCGTTTTAGCCGCGTGTTCTCCTCCTCCAGGCCAGCGAGATCGCCAAATTGAGTTTCGATCGTCTCAACGCGCGTGGCCAGATTGCTTGCCTGTGGGACGCGGTTATTCCGGCGTGCGGCGCGTTGTTTGCGGGGAGGCGCACTTTGATTTGGCGAAGTGACCTCAGGTTCCATTGCCTCCGCTGTGGAAGGCGAGCTGACTGTTACGCCGTCCTTTTGCTGAACCGGTGGAGTCTCGAAAGCGGCGACCGGAACCTGGATCGTTAGGTCGGTGCGACTCTCACTCGGCGCATGAATTGACCGCACTGGAAGCGGAACCTGCTCGATTTGGCTTTCTTGGACGGCGGGTATCGAAAGAGTGCTCGTCTCGAAAAGGCTCGGCGTTTGCGAGGCCGTTTCACGGACGGCGGCCTCAAGATCCGTGCCGGCCCAGATGGAAGCCGTCTGTGTTTTCGATCGACGCCGCGCTGACTTGAACTCGACGATAAATTTCCGTTGCTGTGTTTTCATAGTGTTCCAAATTGTGCGAACGACGCAATTCAGCTTGCGTCGAATCTCTTGAGCATCTCTCTAAGCTGAGCATTCTGCTGGCGCAACTTTTCAGCCAGTCGCGTCCCATGCCCCGTTCGCCATCGAGTTCCCTCAAAGGGGCAATAAACGTTACCCGGGACTGCGAAATTGATCTCGCTCTTGACACTCTCTCTACCACGGTCTTTCCGACAACTCCATCCGGGCGCTCTACTTTGACATGGCGCATGCGTCGCGCGTGCTTTTGCGTGCGTCCTGCCCACCGGAGCCGCCTTCCCCAACCGATTCCTGAGCCCTCGCGCCCGACGGACGGAGCTGAGCATTGCTGCGTTCTTCATCCCCGACAAATTCGACTGGCAGCCCCGATGATGGAGGATCAATGTCGCTCCTGGCCGCGTCCGGGCCCACGAGCGTGCAAGTCGTTTCTTGGCGCCAGCTCCTGCGCATCCGGTACCCTTGGCGATCCAGGAAAATGCTCTTCCTCGACTTTGACCGCCTTTGCCACTCGATCCGTCGCGAGCGCTCAACAAAGCTAGTGGGGATCTGGCAATTGCCCCACCAGCGCTACGAAGCAAAAACTCTCTTCGATCAAGCCGAGTTCCTTGCGAGAAGAACAACGTTCTCGTTCGACAAGGTTACAGTCACAGGAGCGCCATTGATCCGAATGGTAACCTCGCCCCTTTCGTCGTCCACGGCAGTAATCTCACCAAATAGACTGACACGGTCCTTTATGGTGAAACTCCTGCTAGATGTGTCGGAACGCCACATCGAGTCGTCCCAATAGAGGTCGAGTTCCGATATGCCAACGCTCGTGAGAAAACTGGTCTGCAGGTTTTGCTCCAGCCAATCTGCCGAACAGCCAAGCGCGGTCGCGGCCGCGCTGACGTCAGGATAGTCGTTCTCCCCACCCTCGCCCCAAGTGACCTTGACGGACTCGCCGCGCTCTGGATTTCGATAGATCCGAACGTTCTTCGCTCTCATGGTTCGATCTCCTATTGGCTGTGACTTAGCGTTGATGTGCTGGCTTTCTTCCGCGCTGATTGCGTTTTTAACTATCCCTGCTCAAGGATTGCGGATTGGCGATATATTGTAAAGGTACTCTGGCGAGCTAGCCGCTACTCGTCTCACCTTCGGGCGGCTGCAGCAATGGCTATGAATAACGGGCCCCCAAGTAAGATACCTGCGCTGCCAGGTGCAAATTGACGTCCAGTGGACAGCGTTAGCACCATTCAAAACCAGGCGGATCGCCACATAAAAGGTCCTTGACGCTCCAATCCGGCACGCTGCTCCCCATGTGGGAAAACTTGAGCGCAGATGAGTGGCGCCTTGAATTTCTGCCGTCGGTAAATGCCTGCCTGTGGTGAATTACCGTGCGGTGGGAAAGGGAACGGCAGTCCTCACGATGTAGAGCTGACACAGACGCATGACATTCCCTGACTTGCCTTCTAAAGCAGGCGCCTTGGCGGGAGGAATTCAGCGGCGCCGGGCCGATTACGCTGGTGAACTTGTCGCAGCCGTTGAAGTGTAGGACCTTGGTCCGACTAGCATGCATTGCTCATTTGGTTAATCTCCTGGTTACGCGAGCACCTTGCTGCAACCGGATAGCAGGGCTTTTTTAGGCATTTGATGACGCCGCGCGCAACGGGAGATTCTTTTGGGGGACAATAAAATGGAAGAGAATAGCCGCGATCAACCCTTAACATCCGAAGACCTCGCCATCTGCAACACCGTATTCGATGACCTTCGCGGCCGACACCGTATCAAAGATGACAAGGTCGGTGCTTCGCGGCTCGCTGCCATCATCATCGAACTTTATCGGCAGGGAGTGCGCGAGCCAGCGCAATTGGCGCTGCTAGCCGGAGCAACGCTTTCGTGATTTTCGCCGCGGTTGCTAATCGAATTGGCATCAGTGCTCTTGCTCTGAAATGCCTGCGTAGCCGACCATAACGCGTGACGCGATGCCACGTCCTTGGTCGAGAGCAGTCGCTGCGAGCGGGCTGCGCACCCGCCCCGAGTGACCCGGTCACGGCTGACACCTCAACGCGGGGGCTCCAAGTGTCGACTTTAACGGCGCCGTCAGCGTGACCTGCCAGCAGATCTCGGATCTGAGGAGATGGAGGCTTGTTTTTTAAAGCGGACGCAGAGAGAAAGTCCGCGCCAGAAAAGTCTCCTGAGCTGTCACCTTACGAGTGAGGCCGCTTGTGACGAAGCAGTGATCAAACCAGTCGACGGCAGTCATCATGCTCTTTAAAGCGCAAGAGCTGCGCCGAAAAACGCGATGCTCAAGGCGCTAATCCGCCCACTCCGCATCGGCTGTGAACGCGATGGTGAGCCAGCGGTTGGTGCTTTCGTCGCCGATCGCATTCCCTATTTCGTCGCGCAGCGCATCCCAATCCTCCACTGGTTTCGGCGGAAGGCCCTTGGGTACGATGAAGTAGAGTTCGATCTGTGTCGCCCGACCGACCCGAGCCACGTAGGCGCGATATGAAAGGAAGTGGAGGCGACGCACGGTCTCGGAAGCGACGTTGTCCACATGGTTCTTAAGGTCGACCGGCGCGATGAGAAGGATTTCGGTCAGTGCCTTCCAGATTGTACCGATTGGAAGCGGAATCATCACCACGCAAACCAATGCGAGGACGACTGGGTCAACGTAGCTGGCGATCCACGCGACAGGGGTCGGCTGAACAGCGAGACCGATGACAAACGCAATCAGCAGGGCAAGGGCAATACCTCCCGACATGATCCAAGCCTTGACGTCGAGGGAAATGAAGTCCGACTTCAAGCGGCGGTTCAACCTGGCACCAATAACGGCCATGACAGCGCAGACGAGTACGGTCGTCGCCGTGTAGGTGATCGCCACGCCGTAATGCAGTTCGTGCCCGCCATTGAGGATGCTGATGATCGCGTTAATCAGCGCGTAAACCGCAACAGTCATCAGCAGGCTGCCATTAAGCATCAAGACGATTGGCTCCAGATGCCAGAAGCCCATTGTAAAGCGGTTACGAATTCTTCCAGACAACGCGTCGGCTTGCGCTGACTTCACGATCAGGCTCGACACCAAAAGCGCAAGGCCGGTCATCGCCGCGTCGCCGAGAGAATAGACGCCGTCAAAGGCGATCGAGAACGAGCCCGACAAAATGCCAAAGGCTACTCCGAGAGCGGCGACAACAACCGTTGCCGCAATAGAGATGCTTAGGAACTGCTGCTCGCTCAACATCCAATATCTCCGACGTAACTGCACGACTATGTCCATCCTATCCTTTTGGCATCGCTCGTGAAGACATTCGAAAATACCGACGGCCGGGAATTCAACCGAAATGGAAAACCTGGGTTCCGAGAAGAGAATAATACCAAGGATTAGATGAGAGAGTCATTGTCGACGGTATGGTCGCAGGACACCATCGCAGGTGCTGGCTCCGCGCTCTGGGCTGCGGTCAAATACACCGGGGCTTCGCCGGCCGCGGGTCACGATCGCTGGCAGTCATTCCTCTGCGAGCCGAAGCGGCTTGTCCAGTTCGTCGAGGAGGTGGCTCAGCCAGCGAATGAAGGCGCCCTCAACGGTGTTCAGGGCACGCCACCAAGGTCAACCTTCTTGCTCGACAATGAGTAGATGCTTGATGACAGGGACGTCCTCGTTTTCCTTGGCCGCCAGATGGCCGTGTATCAGACCAAACGCGGCGTTGTGCGCAACGTTTGCATTCCGAAAACGCACAATTCGGTAGTCGACTCCCGCCTCCCGGTTGGACTTACGCATTTTCCATATGTGGTCAGGAACGCCGCGGAAGAAACATTCTATCAATCACGTCCGTCGTTTCGCCAACCCCTGCAGGATCGGCCTCGAAAGAAATAAGGCTGAAATCGGCAGACCGTATCAATTCGAAGTCGCAGGTGCGATTATCGAGATGGTCGCTTCGGCGAGCTCCCCCGGCCTTTCGATCAGTAGATCTGCGCCGGCGTCTTCCAGCTCTTCTTTCGTTCCGTAGCCCCAAAAGGACGCCAATCGATCGCATTCCGTTCGCATGCGCACCGGCGATGTCGTACCGGCGGTCCCCAACCATGACGCTGCGATCGCGGTCGAGACCGTTTTCCCTCAAAATATGGGCAATCAGTTCCGGCTTATGGTCGATATCGCCGGTCGGCGTCGATCCGTAAATTCCCGTAAACTGGCCTCAGTTGCTCAACCAGCGACGCGACGCGGGTATCGCGCGTACAACCCAGGGATTTAATCATCCCGTGGAGCTCCACACCAACGGCGCTCCTTCCGGAGCGGCCCGTCCGATGTCCTTGCGTTACTCTGCCCGAAGTCGCGGACCATTGTTGGCTCGATTGGCGGCTGGCCATCTTATCCGACCAGCCTCCTTGGTCTGCTTGCGCTGTTTATGACTGCACAGACTTTTGGATGACACGAGCTAGTCTGTCAGCGAATGCGCGAGGATCAACTGGGCGATCTCCATCGAGAATTCGGGCTTGATCGAGCAACAGTAACGTAGCGTCTTCCTGGTATGACGTATCCGTGCCGCTACCAGCGATTGCCTTGATCATCGCGTGTGCCGGGTTGATCTCAAGAATAGGTTTGGTTGCAGCCTCGAGACGACCAGCGCCCTGCAAGATCTTCTCCATCTGCCTGTCATACCCTTCTTCCGGTGCCACCAGGCAGACTGCACTTTCCGTGAGGCGGTGAGATGCTCGCACGTCGGCAACCTGGTCAGCAAGTTTCTCCCGCGCAAACGCCAGAAACGCTTGGGTCGCCGTGTCATCATCGATTTCCGAAGCTTCTTCACTCCCGAGCATTGCAAATTGTGAAAGATCGGCCGCCCCCTGCGTAATAGATTTGAATGCCTTACCCTCGAATTCTGGCGCATTCATCACCCAGAAGCTATCGACTGAGTCCGTCAGAAGCAGCACTTCGATGCCACGTGCTTTAAAGCCCTCAAGCTGCGGCGATGCCTTAAGTTGCTCCAGGCTCCCGCCGACAAGATAGTAAATGCTGTTCTGGCCGTCCTTGGCTTCTTTGGCATAATGAGCAAGTGAGCGATAACCATCGCCGGACGCGGACGTTTTGAATCGAGCTAGTGCCAAGAGCTGGGCACGACGTTCGAAGTCATCATAGATGCCTTCCTTGAGAACAGCCCCGAAATTCTCCCATAGCTTGAGAAAGGCATCGGCATCGGTTTCAGCCAATTTCTCGATGGCTGTTATGATCCGACTGGTAACGCCCTTTCGGATCGCTGAAAGGATCGGGCTTTCCTGAATCATCTCGCGGGAGACATTCAGTGGCAGGTCGGCAGTATCCACCAATCCGCGGACAAACCGCAAATAACGAGGCGTCAGTTCCGCGTCATCGGTGATGAAAACGCGTTTGACATATAGTTTCGTCCGGCCCTTACGCTCCGGATCGAACATGTCGAACGGCTGCGTGCTAGGTATGAAAGCCAAGGCCGTGTATTCATGCCGGCCCTCGGCACGAAAATGCACCGTGAGTGCCGGTTCATCATATTGTCCCGAGACGCCACGATAAAAGTCCGTGTATTCATCCTTCGCAATGTCATTCTTGGATCTGGTCCAAAGCGCAGTGCCATCGGTTAGCTGGACCGGTTCTTGGCCGGGTTTGTCGGCAACGCGGATTGCAACCGGCACGTGGCCGGATTGGTCCTTGATGATGCGTTCCACCGTCCATCGCGACGTATATTTCTTTGCATCCTCCATGAGATGCAGAAAAATGCGCGTCCCGCGAGGCGGCGCTTCATCGGCATTTGCAGCACTGACAGTATAGCTACCCTTCCCGTCTGACGACCACTTCCACGCTTCTTGCGATCCGGCGCGCCGTGAGACGACGTCGACGTGGTCTGCGACCATGAAGCACGAATAGAAGCCGACACCAAACTGGCCGATAAGCTGAGCGCCTTCAGCGGCCTTGCTCGCTTCAATCCGCTCCATAAATGCGCGAGTCCCCGACCTGGCGATCGTCCCAAGTGCTTCGATCATCTCATCGCGACTCATGCCAAGGCCGTTGTCCTCCACGACCAGCTGGCGCTTATCTTCATCAAGCGTCAGCGTGATGCGGCTTTCAGTCTCGGCTCCCAGTAGAGATGGCGTCTGTATGGCCTCGTAGCGAAGCTTCTCGCAGGCGTCCGCCCCATTCGAGATCAGTTCGCGCAGGAAAACGTCCTTGTCCGAATAGACTGAATGGACCATCATATGCAGAAGGCGGGCTACATCGGCCTCAAAAACGTGGCTTTCGGCGGGCTGCTCTGCAATCGTTGTCATCGGTAGGTACACTCCTTAGAAAATGGAAAAGGGCGCCGATCAAGTGGCGCAGCCAAGGCCGAAATTCAAGGGTTCAGTGATGGAAAAACGGGCGTTGGGCCTGCATATTGGCTGCCTAATCATTGGTGGCTTAATGCACGCGAGGCGAGGCACCCGCACCCTTTCTATGCGAGAACTGATATACCAGAACCATGCCTTGCTCCAGAAGGAGTTCGGCGGCTGCCAGATCCCGTTGCGTAAGATCGCGACATATTCCGCGGATGGTTGAGGCGATGCACGTCGAGTTCGTCACAAATTTTACGTCACCCAAGGTTTCAGCTTCGTCCGCGCTCGCTTCCAAAGCATCGGCGACTGTCTCCAACAGATTGGTTCTCTCAAACAGCGTCATTTCGTTCAGCGTCTTGGAAATTGCGTTCATGATATCCTCCTCGCCCGAACATTGGAATTTCGCGGCGTTTTTGCGTGTGAGTGAAGTTACCTGATTGCTGAATAGGTGGTAGTCCAGTCCAGGTGATGCAAATCATAGCTGTTAAGCGCTGGCCGCAACGGTCGATTTAGCCCCACGAACGCAAGATCAGTCATGCTCTCTGGAAGTGTTCTATCCTTTGGGTGGATCGCGCCTTACCGGCACGATGATGAAGGAACTATTATTTGGTCGATCGGTTTCCTCTGAACCGATAAAGCACTAAGTCGAGAGGTACTATCATGCGAAAACTGGTCGCAGCAGTCGCGGCAATGGCTTTTATCCTGCCCGGCAGTGGATGGTCAGCGACGATGCATAAAGCCCAGAGCCCGCAAAAGATCATCGTCGTGAAGGAACCGCGTCAGAGACTGGGCACGCTATCATGTGAAGTCGCCGGCGGGGTTGGAATGGTCATAGGCTCAAATCGAGCGATCAATTGCCGGTTCCGCCAGCAAAGCGGCAGAGTTGAGCACTATGCGGGAACTATTGGCAAGCTCGGGCTCGATATAGGGGTGAGTGGCAAGTCCTACTTGAGTTGGGTTGTGGTCAATACGAAGCCGACACGCGTCGGCGAAGGTGACCTGGCCGGCACATATGTTGGTGCATCGGCAAACGCGGCAGTTGGCGTGGGCCTCGGGGCTAATGCGCTCGTGGGAGGAAACTCAAGGAATTTCGCGCTTCAGCCCGTCAGCGGACAAACTGGAACTGGCCTGAACGTCGCGGCCGGAGTTTCCAGATTGCAGCTTTCGCCGCTTCGTCAATAAGGTCGACCTCAAGCCAGGCGTTCGAAGAGGAACTGCTCCCGTTTGGCGAAGCGGGAGCCATTCCCATTCGGACAACATCCTGACGAAGCCGCTTTCGATTGCAAAGCCGGTAAGATCGATCGCTGCCACGACTGCACGGTTGCACCAGTCCCGCCGGATGCGCGTTCGGCGGTGATCATAGAGGCTTGCGGTGATGCCTCACGCGTCAGGACTAAATTCAAGAACGAATGCCATCACTTTGGATGTGGACATTTCACATGGCCTAAGGACGGATCTTCCTCCAGACATCATGTACCAGTTGAAACTGACGACGCCGTTGCCGCCCAGTTCCTCCGCCCAGAACCATACCCGTCGATCGTCCCTGGATCTCTTGGTCACGGCCGACCAGCGTTGATTTCGAAATGTCCCCAGCACGTGGCCGCTGGGCAATCGCGCAAGCGCATCTTCGAAGCTGATCGGATCGCAGGTTGTGGCACCAGGGCCAAGGCACTCGTTGCAAATGCCGCATCCGTCCTCGTCCATTTCGCATGACGCCTTGGATTTGCGGCAGCAAATGCACTTCGAAAGACGATCATCGCGAACACGATTTGGCGGGATGATCTCAATTTTCGGATCGGCGAAAAGATCCTGAGTGTTGTCCATCTCGAGGCTCCAGGTCGAGGTCGATTCTGAGATAGGCATTCTGGAGCGGTGTGCAAGGTCATGACTTCCCATTCTACCGAGCATTCCGACTTTTAAAGCGGGGTGTGCTGTTGAGGCTGTGAGGCATCCGGCCATCTGCAGGGAACACAGTAGCCCCAACCTGCCATCAGTCTGGCAACATCCATGGCGACCAGAAACGGAACGAGATCCGTTGCCTTGCATTTGGCAAGTTGAAGGGCGCGACAATTCTTAGTCCAAAAGGGAGAGACGCAATGGAGCTGCATACCCGCCTTCTATCATCCAAGGACTGGATCCCGAACAATCCTAAGCTACCCGTCCTGATTTATAAGAGCGCCCTGCCGGCAGAGGGTGACAATGCAGGATCTCGGATTGAAGCGCTTTTCCAACAGCATCGCTGGGAGGGAACCTGGCAAAATGGCGTGTTCGATTATCATCATTACCATGTTCACGCCCATGAAGTGCTTGGGGTCGCAAGCGGCCAAGCGTCTTTGATGATCGGAGGACCGGAGGGGATGGTGATTGCGCTAAAGCCCGGCGACGGCATAGTACTCCCAGCCGGGACAGGCCACTGCCTTGTCGCTGCAAGCGAAGACTTCCTCGTTGTCGGCGCATATCCGCCAGGCCAAAAAGCGGATATAAAAACATCAGCTCCGACCGCTACAGAACAAGCCGCTCTTGAAACCCTGCCTCTTCCAGGATCCGATCCAGTTACCGGCACGTCTGATCCCTTACTCACCCATTGGCAGCCAGACGACAAAGAACCCCACTTGCTGTAGGCGTACTTGCGATGACGGTGTCAGACGCTCTTGCTTCCTGTTTCACCCGCAAGGTTCTGAGGCCACTATAAACACTATGGTCGAGCAAGTCTTATCGAGCAGAATTATCGCTCATCCCCTCGAGCGGCTGTCACAACCGCAAGACCAGTCGTTACGATGGACACGAGCGGAACTCTTTGAAATATTCGTACCAAGGTGAAAGTGCAGGCCATGGCTCCCGCAAGTTTGAGCCAGGGATAGTTCCCCAGTTGCGCGTGCGCGCTGGCATCCGCCCACTCGATGTGCGATCGCACAGCTACCTCGCTTTGGCCCACAATCACGGAAAGCCTTGCACGCAAGTGCTCTATATCTTGCCGCAGGTTCAGCAGGTCGCTCTGGAGCTCCTCGAAGGGGCGTCGCACGCTCTCAGCTTCGACATTTTCGACCACTGCGGCATCGGCTTCGGCCACAGCCAGCGGGTCGTAGAACGGTTCGTCCCCGGATCCGAGTGAGCGGTCTGCGATGTTGGCAGCCATGAAACGATCTCCCATTGTCTGAATCTGCTCAGCGCCAGCACCGAGCCCTTCTTGTCCTTGCTCGTCGCCTTTCGATCGATCGAACGGCTCCACCGCCACGTGATCAAACGTGACGGTGGCGCTGTGATGACGCCTGACCAGCCTCTTCAACGTCGCAGGACACGCATGACCAGCGAAACGACGAAAAGTACCAGAAAGATAAAGAATAGGACTTGCGCGATCGATGCAGAAGCTCCGGCTATTCCGCCAAAGCCCAGCACGCCAGCAATCAACGCGATTACCAAGAATACAAGAGCGTAGTAAAGCATCTTAACCTCCGTCAACGTGACCGGAGATAAACGGAGCGATAAACGAATAGTTCCGCTACGCTTGCGTCAGGCCGACCGCGAAGATTTGTTTCCGTCCCAATGCCCAGTCGCCGTCGCGCGGTTTGGGTGGTTCGGCGGCTGCAAGATAGGCGTTGGCGGGAACCGTCAAAACGAACCAGATGCCGGCGCCTAGAACGAAGATGTCGCCTACATGATCGCCGGCTCGAGCGAGCATTGGCAGGCAAGCCGAGATCAAAAGGACAAGCATTCGCACCGACCATTCGGTTTCACGCTTGCTGATTGCCATGGCCGCCCGAGCGCGATAGGCCCGCGCATCGTAGGTTCCATGTGTCGGTTTTGCCAAAAGCGCCCAGGCCGGACGAAGCGACAGAAGTATAAGGGTGCTGGCTGAAAGCAGCCATCCAGTTCCCGACAGAAGCCAGCAACTTAATCCGGCCAGGCATAAGATCACCAAGAGGTCCCAAACGGGGCCAAGTTCATCCGGCGAGCGTCCACTACGCTCGTGCCAAATTTGCATAGCCCGCGACGCACCGTGAAGCATCGGCTGATCGATAAAACGGTTGATGAAATCCATTTTGCGCCCTTTTGGTCTATGAAAGACCAAAACCAGATAATTCCGGCATGAACGTGGCGCTGTGGCAAAAACCAAGACCGGTTGTCGCCAGGATGACACACTCCTCGCCAGTTGGCGCGAAGGCCGGCGTAGCTCACCGATCGATAGGTGGCTTGAGTTTCAGTCCATGTCACGCATCAAGGCGAGCCAGGAAACCGCATCAGCGGCCCCTGGCTGCCGTGTCGCCCGCCGCCGAGGCTGGGCTTGCCACGCGGGGCGGCTTGCCGCTGAAGTTCAGGCTTTTCTTTTTTTCTCTGTTAAAGGCGATCTCGCTGACGGCAAGAACCGAAAGGCCGAGGACGAGCGGCAGAAGAAAGTAGATTACACGAAATGCCACAAGTGCACCGATCGAGGCTGTGCCCGGCAATACCGCCCTGACTGTGACCTCAAGCACCCCAAGCCCACCTGGAACATGAGCGGCAAGCACGGCCACATTGGCAAGAACGAAAGCTGTCGCGCTTTGAATGAAACTCACCTGCGATCCACTCGCCAGGAGTTGGTGGAGACAGGCTGCGACACAGGTAAAGTTGGAGGTACCGATGACGAGTTGCCCGACCGCGATCCTGGGGTCGGGCATGGCAAAGCGCCATTTCCAGATCTGCAATGGTGAGCGCATCGTCGCGGAAAGAATGAGGTAGGCCATTGGCAGTGACAGGACGACCAAACCGATCCAAAACGGTTCATCGACGTTCACACCCAACAATTTGCTCACACCCACAGGATTTATCAGGCAGAGTATGCCTCCCAGCGATGCTAATCCGAGCATGACCGTCATCCCGCAGAACAAGATGACCTTCGCAACCTGTTCGGCGCTCAGTCCCCACCGTGTGTAGAACCGATAGCGCACGGCGCCGCTGCTTAAGGCTGCGACCCCGAGATTATGGCCAATTGAGAGTGCGGTAAAAGAGGCAATCGCAGCTTTCCGATAACCAAGTGGTCGGCCAACATAACGCAACGCCATCCAATCAACGCCTGTGAGGCAAAGATAAGAGAGACAGCAAAAGGCAATCGCCGACCCCACACCCGAAGCCGAAATCGCGTCGATCGAACGCAGTACCTCGTCAAACGTGTACCGGCTGAAGACTTTGTAGAGAAGGTAGGCTGCCAGCAACAGGCCGAGAATCAGAAAGCTGTTGAGCACAATGCGTCTGGCCGACATGACGGATCCGTTGGTTCGATGCCTTTGTCAGGAACGAAATTGGATCAAGCGGGTTCCCGCCACTGCAGTCAAAGCCTCCTCTGATGCAGCGCTGACAGCGCATTGATAGATAGTTGCTCGATCAGGCCTTGAAGCGGTCAAACGCGGTCAGGCGCTTTATCGGCGGGTCAGCATCATCCCAGCGATAGATTTCAGAGCGCAAATAATGAAGTTCGTCCTCGAGACCCGCGTCCGTAACTTCTATCCACCAGCATTTTGGTCGACCTTCGCTACCATCGGACCAGCGGTACCCACGCTTCTTCAGGTGGTCCTTCATATCAAACGGACTATTTTCCGCAAAAATGCGAACGCGAGATCGCTGGCTTGCCTCGTAGAGTTCGGCAAAGGGCGGTGACGTCTGGTCGACAGTTGTCCCTGCAAGAATCTCAAGCAGAGCAAAACAATCGTCGACTGCCCGATGTCCATCGTGGAAATAACCGGCCTGCCCGATCAGATAGCCAAGCTTCGTTCCTTCGAACCCACGTGACGTCCAATCAATTTCCGATATCGAACAAGCCCAGGCCTTATCCGTAAATATCGGCGAGAAGGCCTCGCAAAATGGCCGATCGAAGCCAGCATTGTGCGCGACGATAAGATCAACGCCCTCCAGGATTGCACGCAGCTGATAGGTATCGATCATCTGACCTGCCACCATTTCATTGGTAATGCCGGTCAGACGCGTGACGTCTTCCGGAATTGGAATGCTCGGCTGCTGCAAAGCTCCGTAGACGCCGGTGACATCGCCGACATTGCCATAATCATCAAACGTGAACGCAACGGCGCCAATTTCGATGATCTCATCCGTGCGGTGACTGAGGCCGGTGGTTTCCGTGTCGAGAATGACACCCTTCAGCGGAAATCCGGGCCGGGGGTTTGTGGTGACGATACGGGGCTCGAGCTTCTTCAAGATGCGGTAGCGCCCAGTTGCCTGGAGATGCCCCACCATGTCGTCCTCACTCAAGACGGTCGACGGCTGACGTTTCGAAGGCAACGAAGCAGCCACTTTTTCAACGGACGCTTCCCCTGAAACAAATAAGTCGAACTGCTGCGTCACTCATTTCTCCGGCTTGTCTCGGCGCACCTTGCCAGATCGTATACACCGGCAAGCCGGTAAACGCGATCTCGAGTGAAATTTTTCGAGTACTGGCCCCAACGCTGGGCACGATCGATGACGCAGGAGGTTCACGGTCAGCAGCCGCGGTCGACTGAAACAAGTGCGATCGATCGGAGTTGCCGATTCCGCCATGCATCCCGAAGGCGCTTGTAAGGTCAAAGGCGATCCTGATGAACCGACGTTGGCGGCCAAACAATCATGGCGCTCACCCCTTGTGGGCAGCGCCCTGACAGACCTGGACCACCGCAAGCGGCAGCACGCTGCTCGCTTGCCAAGTTCATCGGAAGGGATCGAGCGTCGCAAGGCGGGCTACCGTGCCTTCGGCTAGAAGGGCCCACTTCAGTGACAAAAAAAGATTGCGGGCTGCGCCCATGGCCCAGCTCAGGAAGCCAAGCACCAGACGAAGCGGGATGCAGGCCGGATCAATACGAACAAGCTCGTCCTCGGACGATTGGAAAAGCAACGCATCGGCGCGCATGTCCGCCCTAAACCGCTTGCACAACCATCCGAGGTTTTCCAAAACGTTATCCAATGGATGACCAGTCGGGATGCTCTGCTCCTGCCAGAGTCCGACGATCTCGCCAGGCGCCACCCGCGGCAGGCTTAGGAATCTCTCAAGCACGGCCGTCTGACCTTGTTTCACTCTAAGACTTATCCTTCTCTCGGCGCTGTCTGGTCTGCTGTGATCTGGCGTCGCGTCGCGCAGCGCGCAACTCATCCAGCGTCGGCATCCACCAACCCCGATCGAGCGCGCTCTCATCCGGCGAGGCTCGCGATGGCCACGTGGTTACCAGTTCTTCCAGCGTGCCCGCTCGCCATGACGCCCAGACATATTCCGCACCTTTCCTGGGCGCAAAGTAGAACGACCTGATCGTGACCAAGTCGGCCAGTTCGCCGTGCGTCCCGATGAAGTAGAGGACCCCGACATGCGTGCCGATCACCCGCATAAAGGGAGGAGCGTCGTCGGCTGGGACTGGATATCGCTTCCGGCGGCGCTCCCGTGTCCGCGCCTTGGAGGCCTCCTCTTCCTTTGTTCCCTTGATTGCTTCCCGACGCGCGCGCCGCGCTTCCGGCTCACTGCGTTCGCAAGCCGCTTCAATCGCCGGCCATCGCCGGCTCAATTCGTCAAACGAGCGGTAAGGCACTGTCCAAAACCGCTGATCAGCGTCCCACCTTGCATGGGGAATCTCCCGGATCTCTTTAATGACGCTGCGCGAATAAGGTGTTCGGATTTGCAGCGTCGCGGTTGCTGCTTCCAGATAACGGCTCTCTATCGGATCGAAAGCGAAAGCGTCCCTGCCCTTCTCGTCAGCAAAAGCGTCCGCCTCGGCCTCCATTTCAGCGAGCCACCTGCCGATCCGTTTCTGCGCTGTGCGCCCAGGCACAAACCAGGCGTTCAGGCTGTCGCTCCATCGAGCGCGAGGAAAAGCTTGCCGAAATCTCTGCACCGTCATTCGATCGTGCGGCAGATCAGTCGTCGCACCTTCACGCGGGCGCTGAGCAAATCCGTTTTTGGTTTTCTCGTCCATCGTTGCCGAGCCTGAACTCACGCGGCCCTTCTTGCCTTTCCAAGTCGCTTGATCGCCTCTTCCAAAGGCCGCTCGCCATCGCAATAATCCCGCCAGGCAGAGCTTTTCGCAAGCAACCCCGGCACGGTGCGTATCGTGAAGCGTGTTGGGTCGAGATCGGGCTTCACCTGGCTCCAGGTCAGCGGCATAGACACCGTGGCCCCGGGACGGGCACGGGGCGACAAAGGTGCCACGGCCGTGGCCATCCGATCGTTTCGAAGATAATCGAGAAAAATCCTGCCGTTGCGGAGGCTTTTGGTCATCTTGATAAGATAAAGATTGGGGTTGTCGCGGGCCATGGCCTCACACACATCATGGGCAAATTCCTTCGCCGGCGCCCAGGCGAGCGGATTGCGCTTGTTGACGGCAAGCGGGGTTACCACATGCAATCCCTTTCCACCTGTAGTCTTGCAGAAGCTGACCAGGCCGAGCTCATCAAGCCGGTCGCGCATCTCGCGTGCGGCGGCGACCACCGTTGAAAACGGGACATCTGGGCCGGGATCGAGATCAAATACAAGCCGGCCAGGCACCTCGGGCTGGCCGGGCTCGCAATTCCACGGATGCAGCTCGACGCCGCCGATCTGCGCAATCGCCGCTAGACCCTCGATTCGATCGATCTGCAGATATGGCTTCTTGTCACCGACGACCTTGACGAGTTCCAAAAGATTGGACGTGCCGGGCATCGCATGCCGCTGAAAGAATTGCTCCCGGCCAATGCCGTCCGGCGCCCGGATGATCGAGCATGGCCGCCCCTTGATGTGGTCGATAAGCCAATGCCCCACTGTTTCATGATAGCGGGCAAGGTCCTCTTTGGTGACCGGTTTCCTATCCCCGGCGTCGGGCCATAGCGACTTGTCCGGATTGGAGATGAGAACGCCCATGACCTCGGCTTTCGCGCCTTTGCGGCGAGCGGACTGAGCCGGGCCACCCGGCACGGGGTCCTGTGTGTCGGTCTTTGCGGGAGAGGCAGGTATCTCGGCTTCGACCTCTGCCGCCGGCTTGTCTTCTCGCAAACCCTTGAAGGCTGCCTGGCGCACAAGTCCGTCGGCTGTCCAGCCGGCGAACTCGATTTCTGCAACGAGTTCGGGCTTCAACCAGACGACCTCCCTCTCCTGTCTTGGCGCCCCGGCCCCGGTAAACGGCGACTTTGTGGTCTCTTTTGACCTGAGCTTCGGCAAAAGGCTTTCGATTTTGCTGGCGCCGAAACCTGTGCCCACCCGGCCGACATAGACAAAGTGATCTCCACGGTTGACGCCGACAAGCAATGAGCGGAATTTCCCATTGGTCTTGGCATAGCCGCCAATCACGACCTCATGGCCAGCGCGGCATTTCGACTTTGCCCAGCTGTCGGTCCGTCCTGATTGATAGGGCGCATCCAACTGTTTGGATACGATGCCTTCGAGCGACAACTTGCAAGCGGAGCGGAGTACGGCGTCGCCGCCGGTTTCGAAATGTTCTACGAAGCGAATACGGGGGTCGTCACCTGCCCCCTGCAGACGATTTCGCAGTCGTTCCTTGCGCTCAACCAGCCGCATGGGGCGCAAATCCTCGCCGCCGTCGAAAAGCAGGTCGAATGCGAAAAAGACCAGATTGCCTGTCGTCCCTTCCGACAAAGCAGCCTGAAGGGCCGCGAAGTCCGGAGCACCATCCACGTCGAGCGCGCAGATTTCACCATCGATAATGCAATCCGGCAGTCCGGAAGCCGTCTCGGCAATTGCCGGGTATTTTTTTGTCCAGTCCAGCCCCTTTCGAGTCTTCAAGGTGACTTCGCCGCCAGCCACGCGCATCTGAATTCGATACCCGTCGAATTTTATCTCATGCAGCCAATCTTCGCCGGCCGGAGGCCTCGAAAGTGTCACGCAAAGCTGCGGCGCGATAAAATCAGGCAGGTCGGCGGTGGTCGACGTCACGGTCCTGCGGGACTTCATCTTGCGCTCCTCAGCAGCCATACCTTGCTTGCTATCCCAGACCGCATCAGCCTCGACGTCGGCGCCCGCCATCATGAAGGGTCGCGGCTTGCGCCCCTTGCCGCTGGCAATCTGCTCCATGCTGCGGCCGGAGGCGACTGACGTCTCGTTATCCTCCAGGACAGCCGCCCCGTTGCCGTCGACCGAATGGTCATCATGATGCTTGATCAGCAACCAGTTGGTTCGCTTGCCGTCATCGCGATCACCGCGCATTCGCACCAGAACGAAGCTGCCTTGAAGACGCTTGCCTTCCAACGTGAACTTGAAGTCTCCCTTTCTCAAGGCTTCTTGCGGTGACAATTTTCCTTCAGGCTCAAAGTAGCCACGGTCCCACAGCATGACTGTACCGCCGCCATATTGTCCTTTCGGAATCGTGCCTTCGAAGTCGCCGTAGTCCAGTGGATGGTCTTCGACTTCGACGGCCAGTCGTTTGTCATGTGGATCGAGTGATGGCCCCTTGGTCACCGCCCAGGATTTGAAAACACCGTCGAGCTCCAGGCGCAGGTCGTAGTGCAATCTGGTCGCGTCATGCTTTTGGATCACAAAGCGCCGACGGTTCGATGGTTTGACGGCACTCTCACCGCTCGGTTCACTGGTTTGCTTGAAGTCGCGCTTGGCGCGGTATTTCGAAAGATTGTCGCCCATGATGTTTGCAGATCCTTTCTGCGGACAGGCAGCGGGCTGGCGGCGACCGCTGACTTTGACGTTGATAGGATGAAAACGCCTTCGATGGCTGGTGGTTTCGCGGTCATATGAGCGGGCCGCAAAAGTTGATACCGCGACCTCGCCGACGATGGCGAGATAGCTGCGGCTCACTAACACTCCAAAGCCAAGCCTGGGAATGAGTGACCCGCCTTGCCCTGCTTGAACAAGTCAGGGGGCTTGAAATTTTTGCTTGCGCCGGCTCCTCGTCACCCCCATGCTGAAAGAATTGTCAGCTGAGAGGTTTGCAATGGCGACGGGTACAGTGAAGTTCTTCAATGGAGACAAGGGATTCGGCTTTATCAGCCCCGATGATGGCGGTAATGACGTATTCGTACACGTCTCGGCCCTTCAGGCATCGGGGATCCAGTCAATTCGCGAGGGTCAAAAGGTCTCCTTCGACACGGAACCGGATAAAAGAGGCAAGGGCCCGAAGGCTATCAACATCGAATTGCGATAAGTCGTTTCGTTGGCTATCGCGCCGTTACAGCGTTTGACTGCCGCGTTGCGTCGGTTGTTAAACGCATGGCGAGGAACCGTGGCTACCACTGCGTTACCCAATCGATGCTGCCAGATTCATTTGTGTCGCTATAAAATCACCCCCTGTTCGAAAATGCTTCGACATCATAAGAGCGCCACGACGGTCGATCTCAGGCGATAAGGCTGTCGATGCGGATCGGAAGCTCGCGGATCCGCTTTCCCGTAGCATGATAGACGGCGCTCGCAATCGCGGCTGCGGTCCCGACATTACCAAGCTCACCCAGACCTTTAATGCCTGCGGCGTTGACATCATTATCGGTCTTCGAGACCAGAATGACCTTGGTTTCCGATATCCGCATTGACCGGAACAAGGTAATCCTGCAGGTCGCGATTGACGACGCGCGCAGTCCGACGGTCGAACTCGGTCTCTTCGTGAAGGGCAGATGAGATACCCCAGATCATCCCACCCATCAGCTGGCTGCGGGCGGTTCTGGTGTTCATGATTCTGCCACCGGCGAAGGCACCGACAATACGTGGGACGCGGATTTTTCGGGTCAGGCGATGAATATGCACTTCAACAAATTCCGCGGCGAAAGCCTATTTCATCATATCCCCCTTTTCTCCGCTCACCATCTCCATCTTGCCCTTGTACAGGTTCGAGACGGGTTGTGGCGAAGCCGCGTCGACGGCGAATTTAGTGCCGTTTTGGCTTTCCGCGTCCTTTCGTTCTAACCCGCGCGACCGGTCAGAGTTTCTTAGGTTCTTCGGTAATCCTCCGCTTCGGCGGCTGCAAAGCCGGACTAGAACGTGTCCGCGGACTGTTTGCTGTCTTGTCTGGCCAAAAACGAATGTGGGTTGGCGAATTTCGTCGCTTCGATGGACCTAAAGGATGTTTTGAGACCGAGCTGAACAAGGTCCACACCGACTGGTTGAGGAACAATTGATCGCAAAAGCCATTAGAGCTAGAGACGCTGCCCTTCTGGTCGGGCTGCTGACATCGAGGTGATGAAGGAGGTTCAAATGAGAATTATTTCAACCATCTTGGCCACGTCCATGATGATGCTCGCGCTTGCGTCCTGCGCCAACACGATCAAGGGGGTTGGGCGTGATGCCGCAAATACGGTCAACGCTACCCAGAACGCTGGCAATCGCGTCGGTAATGCGGCGGCACGTTAGCCCGGGAGCCGCCACAGCCTGTCTTAGGCCCCAAAGGCCGACGGCGGGATGAGCGTCTCGATCTGCACGCCGATCGCTCAAGCGACGTTTAAGTCACACGGACAGTTTCGCGGCGCAGCGGTCGCTACGATTGGAGAGTCGGAGTTCGTGTTGGCGATGCATAAGGGATTTTTAAGATGGTCCGGCGGTCGCTCGCGAGACGGATAGCTTACCCGCCAACGATGTTTGCGATGAGACGACACTGGGCGATTGGCGAGGGTTTGCTGATTACTGTTGGGCTGTTTCTCAACGAAGCGGAAGCTGGCGCCTCACACGGGTATCACCGCCGCCATCTGGAGATAAATGAGATCGCCATTGCTAATGACGGTTTCGTTGGCGGTCTCAAAGATTTTCAAGCAAGTTCGCTAAGCGGACCGTTACTGGCGCGCATGATTACCGCGAGCCGCAACGAGGCCATTGAGGGAGCACTGCCGATCCCGCCCGACATCCGCCGTCAGCTAACCGGATATGCCAGCGAAGATTCCATGAATAGGGTTCGATACAGGATCGTCTCCAAACATTCGCTCAATCTTGCCTCATTGTTGGAACGTGGTGGATTTGCTGATGCGGTGACCTTGATCGATGTGATCGTGTTCAAAAGCCCGGTTATCGTTGGAAGTGCCTGTGCCTGGGCCCATGAGTTGACGCATGTCGACCAGTTCCAGGAGTGGGGGGTGAATGGCTTTGCCGTGCGATACGCGCGGGATTGGAAAACAGTCGAAAGTCGGGCCTACGCCAAGGGTGACGGATATGATCAATGGAAGCATCAGCAGAACGAACGTTTGCGTAGCGATGTCACGACCAAATGCAGCGTTAAGTGATTTTTAGGCGAAGGCCAATGCGTTTATGAGCAAAGCTAATGGCAAACACCGGTAGTGCGTGCACGAAGCCAGGGCGAAGATCCTTCAGTCACTTCCTTTTCCGAATTTCAACGATCTTGTCCTTCATCAATAAAAGGAAACGGTGTTCGTCGAGGCGGTCAGCAATGTCGCCGTCTTCAGTCATGTAGTCGATGCGACGCTCGCGCGGTGCTGCATCGCAGATCTGTTCCACAACGACATATCGGTTTCCGATTTGATCCGTGCAGTCGAACCGCCGCGCATTACGGTAGAGCAACATGAACATCGTCCCGCTGAAGGAACCCCATTTTCTCTAGTTTTGCGGGTGTTTCAATCTATCTCTTGGTATAATCGCTCCTGGTTCTACCTGTGGACAGCCCATGGCCGCCCTTTCAAGATTTCAAGTCACAGGTTTGGCTCCCGTAGCGCTGTCATTGAGAACCAGCGTCACGCGATGAAAACCGATTGTCATCCCACCGTCGCAGGAACAGTTATTGACAGACCGTCCAATGGAACAAATAATGAACATTGGAATGGAAATGCTTTCTCTTGGACAGAATTGCGCAATGCCCGAAATTCATCCCTTCAAACGGCTAAGAACCTGGACCGTTCAAAACGCCAGCGACCAAGGGCAGCTTCTGGCGATTACCTGTGACTTTTGCAGGATTACCCACCATTATCTGCCAAAAGACCTGATTGAGCTCTGTGGCAATACGAGCCTCGACAGAGTCCTAAGGCGCTTCAGATGCGAGCGATGCGGCAAGAAGAACTATCTTCGAATGACCTTACATTTCCCGCAGGGACCTGACTATGGCCAACTCGAGATACGACGGCTCAAAGAGATACGAACCATTAAGATCCCCGTCTGGTCCAACGAGCCTCTGCGATGATCCGGAACTTCGTTTCCTATCTTGTGGCTCCTAATACAAATGCGATTGCCGCAACAATTGCCATGGCCGTAATTGGCCTCTCACGAACGTTTTCCTTAAGATCTTCCACCAGTGTGCGGGCTTGCGCATTCGCAACACCGACCGAATCCGATGCGACCCCGGAAACCGATTTTGTCAACCGGTTCGTATCGCGCCGCAGAGAACGAAGGTGTTCACCGAAGGTAGAGCGGCGCGAATCATGATCATGGTTTTCGATTGGATACTGGTCTGCCTCTGACTTTACCTGCTCGGCGGTTTGCGCATCCGTCCTTCCAGACGATACGGATGTGTGAGTCGCAGAAACGGGGTCAGATGCGGGGAACGTGTTTTCCAGGCCCTGGTCGAGCTCGCCTCGGCGGGCGCGACGCCGCTGCTCGGCCTGTTCTTTCTGCAACGATTTTACGGCTGGTGATTCCTGTGGGTCTGGCATTGGTGTTCTCCTCTTATCGATTGCTTAAGAAAAGCTCCAGGGCGAGGAGAAGTTCCCGAGGTTCCCTACTGAAAGTCATAGCGTCAATGAAATGCCAGCATTCATCCTAGGGGCATGGTAGAATGCCAATTTGCTCTGGCTTTCCTCAAACGCCTTACAATGTGCCAAACACGAAGAGGGCTGTTGCAATCCAAAACAGCACGCATATCTCCACCGCAATCAGCATGCCCAGCCTTCGGTCACTCATGCTATCCTCCCATGCCTTTGAAAACTACCATGGTTCCACAGGGTGACCGAAACACATTGTCTTTCCAAATGTTTCATTGCTCCGCGGACGTGAAGTCCGTTCTACCTTGCCGCATGCGCAAAAGAAAAAAGGGCCAGCGGATAAACCGTGGCCCGTAAGTGCGAAGGTCAAGCCTTCAGAGGGAACAGCTGCTGCGGAAACCTGGAGGAAAACCGCATAAACATCAGCCGTGGGCGTTATGATCATTTTTTGACCAATTGGAAAAGATTTTTCTTGGGTCCCCAAATGAAGGCGTTTCTGCGACCCGATATCGAACAGAACGTCACGACGGTTTCGCAATGACTTGAATGTCTGGACTGAAATACTGACTTTGACCAGTAACAGGAGACGACAACGCATGTGTAATCTCTACCGTATGGACGATCGCGACTGGGCTAGCAAATGGGCGCAGGATGTTGAAAGCCTCATTAACCTGATGCCGGCCTATCAGGTCAATCCGGATCAATTGGCACCCGTTATCCGCAACACCTTTGACCACAGGACGCAGCTTGCCCATTGCCGATGGGGGCTCCCGTCGCCGATCTACGTGCAGAGAAAAGCAGCGGAAGTTCGGGCAGAGAAGCTCCGGAAAAAAGGCCTTCCCGTGGACATCGACGAACTTGTTCGGCGCGAACCAGACAGTGGCGTCACAAACGTTAGAAATCTGAATTTGCCGCATTGGAAGCGCTGGCTCGGAGTGGAACACCGATGCTTGGTGCCAGTAACGACTTTCGCGGAGCCAGACACTGCTAGCAAGGAGGAAGGCGGAAAGACTCCAAACGCCTGGTTTTCGAAAAATTTGGAGAGGCCCGTCATGTTTTTTGCAGGCCTATGGGTGCCCCAATGGCTAAGTGTGCGAAAGGTCAAAGACGGTCTAACCACAGACGATCTTTATGCGATCCTGACAACGGAGCCAAACGATGTCGTGCGCCCTGTCCATGAAAAAGCCATGCCCGTCCTTTTGCAGACGCCTGAGGAAACCAACGTGTGGATGCGGGCATCGTGGGAGGAGGCAAGACACCTGGTCCGGCCACTTCAAAACGAGCGGATTGTGATCACGTCACGTGAACCATATGGCTCTACAATCGTAAGCAAGACGGGCGAACCACTCCCCTGTCCGATGGTCCTTTAGCCAATATCTGGAGCTAGCGTGAACCCCGCGGCCCGCTCACGCGTCCCTTCTGACCAAGGCAAGCATATGCAGCAACTGGAACCTTCGATTCTGCCGGGCGTTCCATAACACCAACAGAAGGAACACTTGTATGGCAGACGACAAGTCGAAACGAGGAGCAGCAGACCGAAACCGCGTATCAGCGAGTGAACCTTATGAGATCGAGTACTTCGCAAAAAAACATGGTATTTCGACGGAAGATGCGAAGCGTATAGTAATGCGCCACGGTACCGATCGTGACGCATGCGACAAGGCAGCCAATCGGCTCAAATAGCAATGCGTGCGGCTGTCCGAGCGCGGTGAAATTACCGGCTCTTGCCGTTGAAGCCGTAAAAGCATGGATCGGCTGCGGGTCTATTTGAAGGCCTTCTCCGATAGCTGAACGGCTTTTTTACAGGTGGCGCGCCTTTACGCTCTCGAAGGCTCGTCGAGCCCGCTTTGGCGCCACGCGACAGCAGGCCCGCTGAGCGGGAGGTCTCACGGGCATTCAAAGATCTATCGCCGCTGCGCCGATTGCTCCGCTACCCACTATTGTTCCCCTCTAAGCGACTTATCCTAAAAAGTGGTCGTGAGGGATCGAGCACAGGTGAACCAGGCTTGCGGAGCCTTGACCGGTTATGTGCGTCAAGTTCAGCAAATTGGGCGGTCATGCGGCCTGGCGCATTGCGAGTTTTTTGTGCTCTCGTAGATCGTCCATATTGATGTAGCGATTGGCCTCCATCCAGTTTTCGTGGGTTTCAACTGCGAGCGCTCTGACGAGGCGCAAACAACTCTCTGCATTTGGAAAGATCCGCACCACGTAGGTCCTGCGTCGGATTTCCTCATTGAGGCGTTCGAGCATGTTGGTCGATTTCAGGTGCTTGTGATGCTGGCGTGGCAATCGGAAGAAGGTCAGTGTTTGTTCGATTGTCTCCTCGACCCAGCTGGTCAAGCGCGGATAGCGTGCCGACCACTTGGCGAGCCAGGCAGAGAGATCGGCCTTGGCTTCGTCGAGGTCGCGCCGGTCGTAGAGCCATCGTAGTTCCTGCAGGCAGTCGTCGCCATGCTTTCGTGGCAGGTGATCGAGGGCGTTGCGCAGAAAGTGCACGTAACAGCGTTGCCAGGCGGCCTCGGGAAGCGCCTCCGCGATCGCCGCCACGAGGCCGGCATGATCGTCTGAGACCACCAGTTCCACACCCCGTAGACCGCGGCCTTTCAGCTTGACGAGAAAGTCCTTCCACGCCGAGCGGCTCTCGCGGGCCGCCATTTCGACAGCCAGAATCTGCCGCCGTCCGTCCCAATCGATGCCAACGGCAACCAGCACTGCCTGGCTCATCACCACACCAGCCTCACGGACCTTCTCATATCGGGCATCCAGGATCAGGTAGGCAAAGGGCTCAAGAAGCGGGCGTTCGGCAAACGCCTTCAGGCTTTCGTCCAATCGTTTGTTGATCGCCGAGATTGAAGATGCCGAGAAAGCATGGCCGCAGAGCTCTTCGGTGATTGCCTTGACCTTTCTGGTCGAAACTCCTTGCACATACATCTCCGCCAAGGTCGCCACCAGGGCTCGCTCGGAGCGCTGATATCGTTCAAACAGTTCGGTGGAAAAGTGTCCCGAGCGATCTTGCGGAACACGCAGTTCAAGCTTGCCAACGCGGGTGATCAACGTTCGGCCGTAGTGGCCCGAGCGGTACCCGAGCCGGTCCGGCGTGCGCTCGCTTTTGCCAGCCCCGAGCGCCTCGTCCATCTCCGCTTCAAGCACTTCCTGCATCACTGCGCGGATCACTTCACGCAGGCCGTCAGGGTTCGATAGCAAAATCTCTTTCACTGCAGCACTGGCTGTCTTACCATCGGTCTTGGTCATGGTGGCTTTCCCTCCGGGGAATAGGTGACGTTGAACATCACCAGATCCCATGGGGATGGATGGATAGCGGCGAGTGCTCTGGCAGAGTGACGTTGCTAACAAACACCCGTGGAGGAATACCATGCATGTAGTTGCCGAGCGATCCGAACCTCTGAGTGCTATCCGAACTGATCTGGGCGCGATCTTCGTGTCGTTGGAGCTCAGCCGTTCAACCTGGCTGATCACGTCGCTTTCTCCAGGTGGAGGCGAGAAGTTGTCGAAACACAGTGTCTCCAGTGGTGATTTATCCGCCTTGTTCGGTCGCTTCGATAGCCTGCGAGAGAAGGCAAGAGCGCGCATGGGGCAAGACTTTCCCATTGTCACTATCCAGGAGGCTGGGCTGGATGGGTTCTGGATCCATCGAGTTCTCTACAAGGCGGGGATCGAGAGCTACGTCGTTGATCCCGCTTCTATCGCAGTGTCTCGTCGCAGTCGCCGAGCTAAGACCGACAAGATCGATGGTGAAACGCTCGTTCGCTCTCTTCTTGCCTTCAAGCGCGGCGAACCGCGCATATGTGCAATGGTCAAAGCGCCAACACCGGAGCAGGAGGACCGCCGACGTATCTGTCGCGAACGCAAGGTATTGACGACAGAACGGATATGTCACGTCAACCGAATAAAGGGGCTACTCTTCGCACAGGGGGTCACGGATTACGAACCGCTAAACCGAGATCGCAGGGATCGGCTTGAGGAACTCGTAACCGGCGATGGAAGATCGCTGCCGCCTCATCTTAAAGCCCAGATCAGCCGCGAGCTTGACCGCCTTGAACTATTGCTCGCACAGGTTAAACAGATAGAGATCGAGCGTGACAAGCTTCTGCATGCTGACGAACAGGTAGCTCACGGTCCCGCAAAGCTCCTAATAGACATCAAGGGCGTTGGCCCGGAGTTTGCGGCTGTGCTCTGTCATGAAGGCCTCTTTCGACATTTTGACAATCGCAGGCAGGTGGCCGCCTACGCAGGCCTAGCGCCAACGCCGTGGCAAAGTGGCCAAGTCGACCGAGAACAAGGCGTGTCCAAAACTGGCAATCCACGGCTGCGAACAACGATGGTCCAGCTCGCTTGGCTTTGGCTACGCCACCAGCCGGAGTCGAGCCTTACACTGTGGTTCCAAGCCAGGCTCCAACGCAACGGAGGTCGCTTCAAGAAAACTACGATCGTCGCGCTCGCGCGAAAGCTGCTGATTGCTCTCTGGAAATACGCAACATCCGGCGTCATCATCGAGGGCGCCTTGATGAAAGCCGCATAACACGCTGTCTCATTCCCCAGGGCCTGATCAGTCCTGACGGATGCAGGTGGACGAACCGCATGGCAGACTGGCCTAAAACGCCGCTCACTCAGAATGGTGTCGTCGCCTGAGCCCAGCCGCCGCAAGCGGGATATTGGTGCAGCCGTGAAAGAGCGGCGACCGAATGTGAGGTTGATCTGTTCGGCTAACGAGCAGAGTCATGCAGTCGGGCTCAACCTGGATCCCATAGTTTGAAGGGTCATCGATATGATAAGCTAATCCCACTTGACCGGCGCTTCCCCATGTGAGTCTGCCATGGCCGCCTTCCCTTAGGAAATTTGCAGAACCTTCAGCACTCTACCCCTTGACCATCCCGCTCAAGACACCTTGAGAAACATCGAGGCCAAGTCAGGATCATTCCTAGGGTATGACCACAGCCTTGCTCCTCCATCCCGGACCTTTGGCCCAATAGACGAGTTTTGCCCACGGCGTTATCTTAACGGTCCGCGCACTTCGGAAAGGGGCGCGAAGATAGGCGCTCCGCGACCGCTATCCGATCGTTCGCGTCTATCGTCAAGGTGATGTGGCAGAGAAGATCTTGCCCCTTTTATCTTCCTGCCTTGTTGAAGACGTTTGCGAAAGCGAATGCCAGGACGGAGTCAATGAATACCAAACCCTTATTCAACGCATTGATCGATCGCCGTAATGGGCAGTACAAGGTGACGATAGTCGACGGAGACATCATTGGGGAGCGGACATTCGCTTCCGAAGATACAGCCGAACAGTTCAGGCAAGACGCCTATGAGAACCTGAAGACAAAATACGCAATGAAAGGTCTTTGAGGCTAACTCCTGGCGTGCGTTATTTGAAACATCATGCCGAAGACTTCCGACGACATACAGCTCAGTGGAACTTGACGAGGCATCTGGCGCAGGATTGTCGTTCCAAGCCGCTCCTTGATGCGCCGCATGTTGTATTGCCTCTATCCGATGGAATTTCTTCACTGAATGACCTCGATGGCTCCAAGGCAGCCGACTTCCTCGGGTCCGCACAATGAACTGCGAGGGCTTGCAAAAGATCACCTCCCTCGGTGACCCCAGAATGGTCGATGAACTACTGGATCGGTGGAAATTGACGACCGGCGGGACAAGGACGCTGCAGCGGCAGCGGAAACAGTCGTCGGGTTCGCCGAGCTAGGCAAAGCTCACGATCCCTTTGAGGAATGGCTGTCCTGCTCAAGCAGCACCCACAGAGGGGTTCTGACCAAATCTCTGCAAACTTGCTGGATGGGGAGGATTTCGAACGCGACGGCCTTCTGCGCTGAGGTTGCCCCCTTGGCGGCAGAGGGACCGGCTCGAGATGCTCAATTGCGGGAAAAGAGATACGTGAGTGGCTCTGTCCTCGTTGCGTACCTTTTCCCGATTAGTTAATGCCCTGGTCACCGACGAGCCGGCCCTGATCAGTTTGCTACGCGAGTGCTGGCTCCGGCAGCTGCGCAGCGAGGATTGATGGCCGAAGGCACAAACTGTGAAAAAATGCAAAATCTTGCATTGAAGTTTCCTTCTGAGGGATTATTTCGCGCCAGCACTCCTTGTCGTCCAACACCGTGCCGCGGTTAGCAATCGGGCACTGAGGTCAGGACAATTCCATATTGGCGAGAATAATTCATGTCGCATGCTGCCGTGTCCACTAATAGGCTCAAGACAGATCTCGAGCCCATCGTGGCACTTGCCTTGGCTACCGCCGTTTTATTCTTCCTCGGCAGCGGCGCGATCGGCTACTTCAATTTACGCTCCCTGCGGGAAAACAACGCGCGGATCGTGCACACACACGAAGTGATCGTGGGCTTGAGCAAGCTGCTTTCCAGCATTCAAGATGCAGAAACAGGACAACGTGGGTTCGTCCTCACTGGAAACGAGAGATATCTTGACCCCTATCAGGAAGCGCTCACGAGTATTCGGCAGCGGATCGTTGAGATTGCCGACCTGACGAAAGACAATTCGAACCAACAGCGCCGTCTGCCTATGCTGACCCGGCATGTGGATTCGAAACTTGCGGAATTGAAGGAGACGATCGACATCAGGCGTTCGCAGGGTCTCGAACCCGCCCTTGCCCTGGTCAATTCCGACCGCGGCAAGATCGAAATGGACGCATTGCGCTCCGAACTCAACGCCATGTCGCAGGAAGAGTCCAATCTCCGCGCTCAACGGTTGGCCGAAATGGAGGACTCCTACAAGACGGCGCTCCTGAGTAGCCTGCTTGCAGCGATACTCGGCATCCTTCTTACCGTTGCCATCGGCATCCTTGTTCGCAGGGCTACGATCGCGCGACGGCATGACGAGTGGTTGAGAAATGGACATCTGGGTTTGGCGACCGCCATGATGGGTGACCAGCCAACCGACCAGCTCGGCAACAGCATCCTCGAGTTCATGTCCGCTTATGCGGGAGCAATCGCTGGCGCGATCTTTGTCGGCGACAAGGATTGGTTTCGACGAGCATCCACCTGTGGCGTGCCCGCGGAAGCCTCCGTTCCCGCCCGTTTCGGAGGACGAGAAGGACTGCTTGGTCAAGCCGCCGCTGAACGACGGACCGTCCGTGTCGACGACGTTCCTGATGGCTATCTGGCATTCGGCTCATCGCTCGGCCGGGCCAAGCCAAGGCATCTGGTCATTTCACCGAGCATCGTGGACGATACCGTCAATACCGTCATGGAACTTGGCTTTCTTCGGCAAGTCCCTGAACACGTCATGACCTTCCTTGATCAGGCGTCAACCTCCATCGCGACAGCGATGCGATCTGCAAGCTATCGGAGTGAGCTTCAAACGCTGCTGGAGGAAACCCAGCGGCAGTCAGAAGAGCTTCAGGTCCAGAGCGAGGAACTTCGTGTCTCCAACGAGGAACTTGAAGAGTAAGGCCGCGCTCTTAAGGAATCGCAGGCTAGGCTGGAACAGCAACAGGTCGAACTCGAACAGACGAACTCCCAGCTCGAGGAGCAAGCACAGCAGCTGGAGATCCAGCGGGACGATCTGGAGCGGGTCAACGCGTCGGTGGAACTGAAGGCCCGCGAACTCGAACAGGCCAGCCGCTACAAGTCGGACTTCCTCGCAAACATGTCGCACGAGTTGCGAACGCCACTGAATTCTTCCCTCATCCTGGCAAAGCTGCTCGCTGACAATGCGGAGGAAAACCTGACGGAAGAGCAGGTCAAATACGCACAGACGATTCAGTCCTCGGGGAATGATCTTCTCAATCTGATCAACGATATCCTCGACTTGTCAAAAATCGAGGCCGGCCACGTGGACGTCAAACCAGAGCCGGTGTCGCTCGAGCGCCTGATAAACAACCTTACGCAGCTGTTCGATCCGGTAGCTCACAACAAGGGCCTGGCGTTCTCCGTCGATGTCGCCGCAGACAGTCCCAAGGTCATCGCGACAGACCCGCAGAAGCTCGAGCAGGTTCTGAAAAACCTATTGTCCAATGCTTTCAAGTTCACCGAACATGGAAGGGTTGAAGTTACGCTCAAGCCTGAAGCGGGTGAGCAAATCGCCTTTGCGGTGCGCGACACCGGGATCGGGATTGCCGAGAGCCAACAGCAGAGCATCTTCGAGGCTTTCCAACAGGCAGACGGTACCATCAGCCGCAGATATGGCGGAACGGGCCTGGGCCTTTCCATCTCCCGCGAGCTTGTGCGCTTGCTGGGCGGTACCATCCATCTGATGAGCCGCGAGGGCCAGGGGAGTAGCTTCACGGTCGTATTGCCGCAATCCTACGATCCGGCAAAAGTCGCCCCTCGAGATGTCCTTCCCGCTGCACATGCCATACCGGCTGCAATATCAGATGAGCCACGGCCTCGGACGGCGCCTAACCACATCGTTGAAGACGACCGCGCTTTGCCTTCGGATGATCGACACCTCCTCCTCGTTATCGAGGATGACGACAGCTTTGCTGCGATCCTTAGGGACGTCGCCCGCGAGATGGGCTTCCGAGCCCTGGTTGCCGGCACCGCGCAGGAGGCCCTTTCGCTCGCCAGGCAGTTCATGCCAAGTGCAATCGTTCTGGATGTTGGTTTGCCCGATCAGTCAGGTCTTTCCGTTCTTGACAGGCTGAAGCGGGACGTGCGTACGCGACACATTCCAATCCACATATTGTCGGCCAGCGATTATGCGGAAACGGCGTTTTCGCTTGGGGCAGTCGGCTACATGCTCAAACCCGTGATGCGCGAGCAACTTGTCGAGGTCTTGGGAAAGCTGGAGTTCAAGCTGGCACAACGCATGCACCGCGTACTGATCGTCGAGGACAATGAGGTGCAGCGCGAAGCGGTCGCCAAGCTCTTGACGTCACATGACGTCGAAACCGTCAGCGCCGGCACTGCCGCTGAATGCCTGAAGCTGTTGAAGGAGCAGACTTTCGATTGCATCGTGCTCGATTTGTCCCTGCCGGACGCATCCGGCTATTCGCTCCTCGAGACAATCAGCCATGACGGAGACTATTCCTTTCCGCCGGTTATCGTCTACACCGGGAGGGTTCTGTCTGCTGACGACGAACAAAAGCTGCGGCGTTACTCGAAATCTATCATCATCAAAGGTGCGAAGTCGCCGGAACGTCTCCTGGACGAGGTTACCCTGTTCCTGCACCAGGTCGTGTCGGACCTGCCTGACGAGCAGCAGAAAATGATCCGAAAAGCCCGCAACAGGGACGCGCTTCTCGAAGGGCGCCGAATCCTCGTCGTCGAGGACGACGTGCGCAACGTCTACGCGCTCACCAATATCCTCGAGTCTAGAGGTGCGGTCGTCGAAATTGCGAGGAACGGTCAGGAAGCCATCGATGCCCTGTCCGAATCTGCAAAAGATGCGGCAAGAGCGATCGACCTTGTTCTGATGGACGTGATGATGCCTGTCATGGACGGCCTGACCGCAACGCGCGAGATCCGAAAGAACGGTGCCTTCACCAAGCTTCCAATCATAACGTTGACGGCCAAAGCCATGCCGGACGATCAGCAACGCTGTATCGAGGCCGGAGCAAACGACTACATGGCAAAGCCTCTTGACGTTGAAAAGCTTCTCTCACTCGTACGCGTATGGATGCCACGGTGACCGAAACGAATATCGCCAAGGTCGAGGATATCGAGATCCGGCTGCTGCTCGAGGCGCTATATGTCCGCTATCACTACGACTTCCGCAACTACGCCATGGCGTCGATCAAACGGCGGCTGAAACAGGCGCGCGAACAGCTTGGCTTTTCGACTTATTCGGCGCTTCAGGAAAACGTGCTGCACGATCCGTCGGCACTTCCGCGACTGCTTGGATACCTCACAGTCCAGGTTAGCGAGATGTTCCGTGACCCGTCCTACTTCAAGGCGATCAGGGACCACGTGATCCCACACCTTCGCACCTACCCCTTCCTTAAGGTGTGGATCGCCGGCTGCAGCGGCGGCGAGGAACTCTATTCGATGGTGATTCTCTTTCGCGAGGAAGGGCTTGAAGAGCGTACAATCTTCTACGCGACCGACATCAGCCAGGATGCCTTGGCCATTGCGGAGAGCGGGATCTATGACCTTGAGCGAATCCAGCTGTTTACCGAAAACCATCGAAAATCAGGAGGCAGGTCTTCGCTGTCGGAATACTACACCGCAGCTTACGGTCGGGCGACCTTCGACAAAACGCTTCGCCGTAACGTGGTCTTTTCCGATCACAGCCTGGTCACCGACGCCGTCTTTGGTGAGATGAATCTCGTCTCTTGCAGAAACGTGATGATTTATTTCGACCGCTCCCTCCAGGATCGAGCGATCGGATTGTTTAAGGACTCCCTCCCGCGCAATGGTTTCTTGGGCCTTGGATCCAAGGAGACCATCCGGTTCTCGTCGCACGCAAGGCTCTTCAATGAATTTGTGCGGGAGGAAAAGATCTATCAGAGGATTGCCCGGTGAATGGTTCTGGCTATCAAGCAGTGGTGATCGGAGCGTCGGCCGGAGCGCTCGAAGCCCTGTCCGTAATCCTGCCCCGACTGCCGAAAGGTTTTCGCTTGCCGCTCTTCGTCGTGGTGCACATGCCCCCCGACAAGCGCAGCGTCCTGGCGGAGCTTTTCCGCGCGAAATGCGCAATCGACGTCGTGGAAGCGGAGGACAAGGAGCCGATAAAGGGGGGAACAATATACTTTGCGCCGCCGGGCTATCATCTGCTGATAGAGACGGCCTCCTCCCTGGCACTGTCCAGTGATGGCCCGATCATGTTCTCTCGGCCATCAATTGACGTGCTATTCGAGACAGCAGCCGACGTCTACGGCTCGGGCTTGATAGGGATCATCCTTACCGGTGCTAATCATGATGGTGCTGCGGGACTGCTTGCCATTGTCGAGGCAGGGGGAACAGCGCTTGTCCAAAATCCTCACGACGCTTTTGCCCCAGCCATGCCCGCAGCCGCGATGACCGCATGCCCCGGCGCAAACGTCATGTCGCTTTCCGCGATCAGTGAATACTTGAAGAAGGTGTAAGCTCATGGACCTCGTGTCCTTCCTCCTGGTGGACGACTTAGAAGAAAATCTCATTTCCCTGGAGGCACTTTTGCGCCGTGAGGGTCTCAGGCTCCTGAGGGCTCGCTCTGGAGACGACGCACTGGAGCTTCTGCTGAAGCACGACGTGGCCCTTGCCCTGATCGATGTTCAGATGCCTGGAATGAACGGCTTTGAGCTGGCCGAGCTCATGCGAGGCAATGAACGATCGCGTCGCGTTCCGATCATCTTCGTGACCGCCGGCAGCCCCGACCGGGCCTGGCGTTTCCAAGGCTATGAAGCTGGTGCCGTAGACTTCATTCAAAAGCCCATCGAAGCCGACATTCTTCGCGGCAAGGCCGATGTTTTCTTCGAGCTCTATCGGCAGCGCCAGCAGCTTGCCATGCAACGCGATGAGCTTGAAGCGCGTGCGACAGCATTGAAGGAGGCCGACCATAGAAAGGATATTTTCCTTGCAACCTTGGCTCACGAACTGCGCAACCCCCTTGCGCCGCTTCGCCATGGCCTCGACATCCTGAACAGAAATCCGGATAAGGCCGAGGCTGACAGAATACGCTCAGTGATGGATCGCCAGCTCTCGCATCTCGTGCGCCTTATCGATGACCTCCTCGACGTTTCCCGCGTGAGCCAGGGCAAGATCGAACTGCGCAGGCAAAACGTCAGGATCCAGGATGTCGTTAACCTGGCCGTTGAAGCTAGCCGTCCTGCAATTGATGCTGCAGGTCACACTCTCGTCGCTGAGTTGCCGAGCGGGCCTGTCTGGGTCGATGGCGACCCCGCACGTCTTTCCCAGGTTATCGGCAATCTCCTGACCAATTCCGCCAAGTACACGCCCGATGGCGGACGCATCGAGATTTCGGTGCGTGAGGCGGGTCCCGATGTGGCAATCACGGTTTCTGACAACGGGGTCGGCATCCCGGAAGATATGCGCTCGAAGGTGTTCCAACTCTTCACACAGGTTGATGATCATCTTACGCGCTCCCAGGGCGGCCTCGGCATCGGCTTGGCGCTTGTAAACCAGCTCGTTGCCCTGCACGGAGGCTGCATTGACGTGACAGCGACGGAGACTGGCGCCGGCACCTCCTTCGTCGTTCGACTGCCTCTTGCTGCCGCTCCACAGGATGCCGCGGGCGAAGTTGCAACGAAGGCGGAAGAGGGATCTGCTCCTGAACAGAGGCGGAAGATTCTCATTGTAGATGACAACATCGACGTCGCCCAGGTCGTGGGGTGGATGGTGGAGGAGATTGGATACGATTATCATCTCGTTCACGACGGCAGAAAGGCTCTCGAGCAGGCTCGTCTGTTTCATCCAGATGTCGTGCTTCTCGACATTGGCCTGCCGCATGTAGATGGGTACGAGGTGTGTCGGGCATTTCGGGCCGACAGTAATTTCAAGACAATACCGATCATCGCACAGACCGGCTGGGGTCAGAGCAGGGATAAAGAACGCGCGGCAGCGGCGGGCTTTAATCATCATCTCACGAAACCCGTGGATCTTGATGAACTCAGTTCAGTCCTATCTGAAATTATCCAGCAAACGTCTGTAGCTCGATGACGTCACAAGAACATTGCAAGCTGCCATAAGTTCAGTTGGAGGCACGCGTTTATCCTGACGGAAGAGCGGTCTTAAAGCTGGTAGACTATTCGTCCACCCTTCGGAATGGTCTGAACGGGTTCGGTGATGTGACCACCACGCATCCGAAAGATGCCGGGTTTCGAAACGATAACGGAATATCCGTCGTACTGCCGGATGGTGTCGCCGCGGGCAAAGCGCACTTCAGCGGCCAGTCTGAATGCTCCGCGTTCCGATAGCATGACCCAAATCGTTGCACCATCGTCGTCACCGCCCATCTGTCTGCGCTTCCCATCCGGCCCGATGCAATAAAGGCCGTAGCCGTTGGCGACCCAGTCCTCGTCCCCATCACCGTCGAGGTCAATCCTGTCGATGAACTTGTCTGTGAGATCTGTTTTGGAACCATCGTTTCGAGCGTTGCATGTATCCTGCCACCGCGCCAGGCTCTCAAGCATTTTCGCCGGGAAAAGATTGCTCCATCGATTGACGAACTGAGCAGCGTCGATCTTCTGGGGCCTCGCTCCCTTGACCGCATGATCAGCGGTATTGATCGGTCGATCTTGATTGGCCTTGGTCAGGAATGCCTGAAGGCGCGAACGCAGTGTCACGCTGTCGCCGTCTGTCGGTTGGCGAAAATACAAGAGCAGCGATCGTGATGCTCCCTCAGGTAAATAGATGGTGCTGATATGTTCGGGAACCTTGGGAAAGGTTGCACAAGTATCGCCGTCTTCGAAGACATATAGGACCTGTGTCTCCAGCTTTTTGTCGCCGTTTGTCTTTGTGCCGTAAGCCGCCCACCCCTTGCCAGAGGCGATCGTTTGTAGCAGCAATCCTCTCGCCTTTTCCGGAACATCGGCAAGTAGCGGCTGCGTGTCGAGCACCGATTGGCCGGCATAAATTGTCCCATCGCCTGTGGCAGAAACACGAAGGGGCGACAAAGCAAAGTTTTCGAACGCTTCCGATGCGATCTTGATGCATTTCAAAGATGGGGCCTCGTCGGCCAACGCACAGCTCCCCGCTGCGCCGATGTAAATAAACAAAGTGACGAGGCCTTGTCTGGCCCTCAATCTCCACATGTTAGCCTGCCTTGGGTCTCTATTTAGGCACCACACCCTTGTATCGCGCCACAGGCAGAAAATTCAAGATGAACGTCGCTGGGTTGCCTGATCATGAAACAGGCGCACGTCAAGGCGGCAGGACATCTGCCATGACCTGGTCTACCCGTGAAAATGCGTGCAGCAAATTTCCCCCGGACTTTGATTTGCTTTTGGAAGATCAGCGCATTGGCGAAATCACCTCCACAGCCGGGAAATACCTGTACCTTCTAACGTCTCGCATTAGCAGGCGAAGATGCTGAACGGCTGCCGCTCCAATGCCACGAATCGGCCGGCGCGGCGAGCGATGATGGACCTTTCCTCCCGGGCAAGCCACTTCAACCTCTTGCCAATCCGTCGGCCCACGCGTGTGGGCATCGTCAACCTCCGCGAGCGACACCTGCGAGGGAAGGTCGCTAATGTTCGATAATGCGGCCCAACATTCGGTCCCGGACATTTTCAGGTCCGGCGATCAACGCAGCGATTGAGGTTGCTCGTTCCCGCTCGGCATAACTCTTGACGTATCCTTCCAGCAGGATGACGGGACCCAGCATCCTGATCGTGATCGCAGAGTTATCCAAATCGGGATCGGCCGACATCGCCGCTTCCACGGATGCAATCGTCGAAGCCGAGCTGTGGCCGCTCGTGCAATGCTGTTCATGGCTAAAGCTGTCTGATCCGAACTTCATTGTCGTTTCTCCTTCCGTCCCATTGGGAAACAGTCGAAGCATCATTAAGTTCTGCTATTGGACTTAGGTCTGAATGACAGTCGACGATGCAATGGCCGACGGTCCGGGAGGGGTCGAGCTTCGGGCGCAGCTCGTATCATCTGATTTTCCTCATTCGACCAGTTCAAGTTCCGAATGTTGTCCTGTGAAGCAGGCTGCTTGAACGTAAGCGCTGTCCTGATCCCACCTTCCGGATCATCGCTTGATCATTGATGTTCAACCTCGAAAGAGGGCTTGGACATATGTCGATTTCAGAACTTACGCTTAAAACTAAGGATGAGCCGATACGCCGGTTTGAGGTGTTCACAGGCAATGGCCGTCGTCGCGAATGGAGCGACGATCAGAAGGCGCAGATTATTGCGGAGAGTTGCGAGCCCGGCGTCACGGTGTGCTCTGTGGCGCGGCGGCATGGGTTGACGCCGCAGCAGTTGTTCACATGGCGACGGCTCGCCCGAAAGCCGCTTGATGTTCTTTCGGTGCCGGAGGAAGCACCAATGTTTGCACCAGCAGTCGTCGTGTCGCCCGAGAAGTCGGAGCCGAAGAAGGCGCGGCAAGCACGTTTCCCAAGAAGAACTTCTTCGGAGGCGGCTATTGAATTGCAGATTGATGGAGCCTGGCTGCGCATCGCCTCTGGCACCGATGCTGCAACCATTGCCGCTGTCATCCAGGCGTTGAAGGCTCAATCGTGATTGGCCCGTCCGGTGCGGTAAAAGTGATGATCGCCACCAAGCCTGTCGACTTCCGCAAAGGTGCTGAAGGATTGGCGGCACTGGTAAAGGCCCAGATGGGTGCCGACCCGTTCTCCGGCACGATCTACGTGTTCCGGGCCAAACGAACGGACCGGATCAAGCTGATCTTCTGGGACGGCAGCGGCGTGTGCCTGGTCGCCAAGCGGATCGAGGATGGCGAGTTCCATTGGCCTCGAATGCAGGACGGTGCGATGCATCTGACGGCCGCCCAGTTCTCGGCTCTGTTCGAAGGATTGGACTGGAAACGCGTGCATGCGCTGAGCGAAACGCGCACGCCGATAAAGGCCGGATAACGGGCGCGACCAATTGAATCAGAGCCATTCAGCCTCTCGTTCCGAGCGGCAAAATATGCTGTTCTCGATCCATGACGATGACGGCAGACGAGCTTCCGGATGACCTGAACGCGCTGAAAGCAATGGTGCTTTCGCGTGAGGCGGAGAATGCCCGCCTGCGGCAGATCATCAAGGAATTACAGCGTCACCGCTTTGGTCGACGGGCGGAGACGCTTCCCGAGGACCAGCTTCTGCTTGGGCTTGAAGAAGCCGAACAGATCGAGGCTGCCGGGCTGGAGGAGAAGGAACAGGGCTCGACTGCTCTGCGCCAGGCGCAGGTCGCCAAACGGCGCACCAACCGGGGTTCGCTGCCAGCGCATCTGCCGCGCGTCGAGATCGTGGTCGATATCGATGACCATGCCTGCCCCTGCTGCCGCAACGACCTGCATCGGATCGGCGAGGATGTCAGCGAGAAGCTCGATCTTGTGCCCGCCCAATTCCGGGTGCTTGTGCTGCGCCGCCCGAAGTATGCCTGCCGGGCCTGTGAAGAAGTCGTTGTCCAGGCTCCGGCCCCGGCAAGGCTGATCGAAGGCGGCATCCCGACAGAGGCAACCGTCGCCCAGGTGCTGGTCTCTAAATATGCTGACCACCTGCCGCTGTATCGCCAGGCGCAAATCTACAAGCGTCAGGGCATCGACCTCGACCGTTCGACGCTCGCCGACTGGGTCGGTCGCGCCGCTTGGCATCTACGCCCGGTCCATCAGCGGCTGCTTGATCATCTGAAGTCGTCGCCCAAGCTCTTCGCCGACGAGACGACAGCCCCGGTGCTCGATCCGGGACGGGGCAAAACCAAGACCGGCCAGCTTTGGGCTTATGCACGAGATGACCGGCCGTGGCAGGGCGATGACCCGCCCGGTGTCGCCTATGTCTATGCGCCAGATCGCAAAGGCGAACGACCGATGGCCCATCTCGACGGCTTCGTCGGCATCCTGCAGGTAGACGGCTACAGTGGATATCGCCCGCTCGCAGCAAAGAACACCGTGTCGCTAGCCTTCTGCTGGTCCCACGTTCGACGCCGCTTCTATGAGCTGGCTGCGGCCGGTCCGGCACCCATCGCCAGCGAGGCGCTGCGACGCATCGCCGAACTTTACAGGATCGAAGAAGAGATACGTGGCCGGACCCACGAGGAGCGTCGTGTCGCCCGTCAGGAAAAAAGTCGTCCGATGACCGACAGCCTCGCTCCCTGGCTGCGTGAACAACTCGGCTACATCAGCCAGAAGACAAAGCTCGCCGAAGCAATCCGCTATGCCTTGTCACGCTGGGACGGCTTGACCCGCTTCATCGACGATGGCCGGATCGAGATCGACTCCAACGTCGTCGAACGGTCAATCAGGCCAATTGCCCTCAATCGGAAGAATGCACTCTTCGCAGGGTCGGACGCCGGGGCCGAACACTGGGCGACCATCGCCTCGCTCATCGAGACTGCCAAGCTTAACAATGTCGAGCCACTGGCCTATCTCTCAGACGTCCTCACCAAGATCGTCAACGGGCATCCAAATAACCAGATCGACGACCTGCTGCCTTGGGCCTATGCCGCAAAGCATGAACTCAAAGCCGTGGCCTGAAAACAGCGCTTACGCTTGAACGCGCGCACTGCACGCCTTTTGATTATCAGCGTGACACTTGCCTCTAGCGAGCTACCGTGCGCGCTTTGAACGCTGTTCCGGTCGCGGGCTTGTTGCGTTGACGCAATTCTTCGGTTCAGGATCTCTGTACTTCAGACGCCATCGACGTCTGCCTAATAGCCAATGAAAACTGGGAGAAACACCGTTCATCGATCCTATCCCTGCCAAGCAGGGGGCGAGCAGTTTCGCGAAACCAGACCCCATGGCCGCCCGAGGAAATTCCGCAATCGCGAAAGTTTCGCTGAGCTAGGAACGTTCAACCCGACTGCCACGTTCTCCGACGTCGGCAAGTTCATTGGATCAGTAGTAAGGCGAAACACACGGCTGGCGCGGACCATAATATGGCTGGAATGTGTCGTCGTAACTCCTATAGGAACGATATCGGGCATAACACCAGCGTGTATGTGCATCGCCGCCGTAGTAAGCCCTGCGGTAATACCGCGGCGCATAGGACGGCCCGTAATAACCTGGGTCATAATAACCTGGTTCGTAGTAGCCGGGGGCATAATAGTTCGGCTGCGCCAGTAATCCACCAATTATCGCTCCGGCCGCTAGGCCGCCAAGTGCCCAGCCCCACCCCCCATTGCCATGATTGTGATAGTATCCGCCGTGGTAGTAACCGCCGTGCCCGCCATGGTAGTCCACGGACTGCGCCTGAGAGGTTTCGATCTTTGGAGCGACAATGGAGGGAAGGGCCATCACCGGCGAGGCGCTCGTCAACGCCGTCGCAAGCGACACGGCAACGAAACCTGGCCTTTTCATCGACGTCCTCCTTCAAGTTTACCTCCAGCATTATAGCCCGGATGGGACCGCCTCGCACTTGATTTCAAGTTTGGCCGCGAGGCTCGGAGGACCTGTTTTTGACCAGAGATGCTTGGATCAGGCTCCAGGTGCAGCAATTGCCACGGGTACATAATCCGTCGCCTTTCCAGGCGGACCAGTCGCGTGTCGTAACGCCTGATGCTGCCATCGCTGACGTCGTCATCGCAACGTTTCAATGACGGGTTCGGGAGGAAGGCAGACCAATCCATTTGTTGCCGCGCGGAATTTTTAAAGTTGACGTGCGTAAATTTTAGACTTATTCCTGCCGCCATCCGCCGACGACAGGAGGCCCGTCTCGCGGATGTGGCTCAACGGCCTTCGTTACATTGGGGAGGATCATGTCTCTTTCTTATTTCGCAAAATCTCTTCTTGCCGGCGCAGCCTTTGCCTTTGCCGCCGCATCAGCCCATGCCGAAGGAATTGGTGTGTCACTGCTGACGCAACAGCATCCATTCTACAACGAACTGGCAAAGGCGATTACCGCCGAAGCCAAGGAGAAAAACGTCAACGCCGAAATCGCCATCGCCAACCAGGACCTCAACAAACAGCTGGCTGACATCGAGGATTTTATCGTCAAGGGCGTCGACACGATCATCATGTCGCCGGTCGACAGCAAGGGCGCTTTGGCCGCTGTCATGCGTGCTCAGACCTCAGGCATCAAGGTTGTCACTGTCGACGTTCCCGTCGAAGGTGCCACGGTCGCCTCCTACATTGGCACCGATAACTATGCTGGCGGCGTCAAGGCCGGCGAACTCATGGCCGAGCAGCTAGGCGGCAAGGGCAATGTCGCAATCATTGACTACCCGCTCGTACAGTCTGTCGTGAATCGCGTTAACGGTTTCAAGGACGCCATCGCCAAGCATCCCGACATCAAGATCGTTTCCATTCAGACCGGCATTACCCGCGCAGAAGCGCTGGCCGTCGCACAGAACATGCTTCAGGCCAATCCCGACATCAATGGCATCTTCGGCTTTGGCGACGATGCGGCACTTGCCGCCTCCGTTGCCGTCAAGTCGGCGGGCCTGACCGGCAAGGTGAAGGTGATCGGCTTTGATGGCATGCCTGAGGCAATCAGGGCGGTCGATAGCGATCCCGATATGGTCGGGGTGATCCAGCAGTTCCCGGACCAGATGGGCAAGCTTGCGGTCGATACCGCGGTAAGATTGAAGGCCGGCGAAACCGTTCCGGAAAGCCAGCCGATCGTCCCGGGCGTCTACGTCAAGAAGTAACCACGCCTCCTCCCGAGACGGCTTTTCCTAAGAAAGGACCGCTCACTTCCGATGGCCCACGCCTTGCCGTGGGCCATCGTAACGCTCGACCTGAAGGATGACGTCATGGACGCCGCATGCGGTAGTACAATCCTCGAAATCAAGGGTGTAACCAAGGTGTTCGGCGCCGTCTTGGCGTTGAAGGACATGCAGCTCAGCGTGCGACGCGGCCGCGTACACACCATCCTCGGCGAGAATGGGGCCGGCAAATCGACGTTGATGAAGATCCTTGCCGGGGTTTACCAGCCGACGTCTGGTACGATTGTCCTCGACGGTGCGCCCTATCGTCCCGCCAATCCCCAGGATGCGGCCCATGCCGGCCTAACCATCGTCTTTCAGGAACTTAGCCTTTGCAACAACCTGACTGTCGCGGAAAACATCCTCGCCACGCGCGAGCCCACACGCGCCGGCTTCATCAACGACAAGGCGCTGGTGCGCAAAGCCGCCGAGCTCGTTAATGAACTTGGCTTGCCGGTCTCCGTTACCGATAAGGTCGGGGACCTGTCGATCGCCCAACGCCAGCTGGTCGAGATCGCCAAGGGCCTTAGCATCAACGCCAAGGTCGTCATTCTCGATGAACCGACCTCATCACTCAGTGACAGCGAGGCGGAGATCCTGTTTGAGATCATCGCGCGCCTGAAGTCGCAGGGCGTCGCCATCATCTACATCTCCCACCGCATGGAGGAAATCATGCGGTTGAGCGACGACATAACGGTTGTTCGCGACGGCAGCTATATCACCACCCGCGACAAGACCGAGACGACGATCGATGAGCTGATCGCACTGATGGTCGGTCGCGACATGAACGAGATCTATCCGCCCCGCGCCGTGCCAGCGCCCGCAATCGACGTGAAGCCGGTGCTTGCGGTCAAGGGTCTGTCGCGCGAGGGTGAGTTTCAGGACATTTCCTTCGATGTCAGACCCGGCGAGATTCTTGGTTTCTTCGGCCTGATCGGCTCTGGACGATCCGCGGTGATGAACACGCTGTTTGGCGTGCACCATTCATCGGCAGGTTCCATCGCCATTGACGGTGCGCAGGTAAAAATTGCCTCGCCTGTCGATGCGATCAACAGGCATATCGGCTTCGTCACCGAGAATCGCAAGGAGGAAGGCCTGGTTCTCAGCCACAGCGTTGAAAGCAACATATCGATGGTGGCCCTCGATGCGTTTGCCGGTCGGCTCGGTTTTTTGGCGCGCCGGCGGGAGCGGCTTGCCGCTGCCAGCGAAATCGGCAGGCTCGCGATCAAGACCGCCTCGCTTGAGACGACAACTGGCTCACTTTCGGGCGGCAACCAGCAAAAGATTGTGCTCGCCAAGTGGCTTTTGACCAAGCCGAGAATTCTCATCCTTGATGAACCAACACGCGGCGTCGACGTCGGTGCCAAATTTGAAATCTACAAGATCATCCGCCAGCTGGCGGCGGAGGGCACAGCAATCTTGCTTGTCTCCTCCGAACTTTCCGAAGTCATCGGCATGAGCGACCGAACCGTGGTCATGAGTGAGGGCCGCGTGACGGCGATCGCAGACAAAAGCCAGATGACGCCGGAACAGATCATGAGCTTTGCGACGGGATTCCTATCATGAATGACAAGCTCGCGGCCAACGCCGCCTTCATGCGCGTAATGAAACAATATGGCGGCATCTTCCTGTCGCTGATCGTTCTCTGCGTGATCTTCTCGATCACAAACCAGCGCTTCATGTCGCTGGCGAACTTCCTGAATGTGCTGCAGCAGGTCGCTGTGATCGCCATTGCGGCCTTTGGCATGACCTGGGTGATCCTTCTCGGCGAGATCGATCTTTCGATCGGTTCCATCATTGCGGTTGCCGGGATGGTCGGCGCGCAATGTTTTCTTTTCGGCCTCGGCTTCGTGCCAGCGGTCTTGCTAACGCTGTTCGCTGGCGCGTTTCTCGGTTTCGTGAACGGCGTACTGACGGCGAAATTTCTTCTGCCGTCCTTCATCGTGACCGTCGCGACCATGGGCATCTATCGCGGCCTCGTCAGCCTGCCGACCAATGGCGCGCCAGCCATGATCGTGGATCCGAGCTGGACTGCGATTGGCACCCAGAGCCTTCTTGGCATTCCCCTTGTCATCTGGTTCGTTGGCATGCTTTTCGTCTTCAACCACATCCTTTTGTCGAAGACGACCTTCGGGCGCCGTGCCTATTTGACCGGCGGTAACCGCGAAGCGGCCCTTTATTCCGGCATCAAGGTGGACCGGCTGAAGATAGTCATCTTCATGATCTCAGGGATCATGGCGGCGATCAGCGGCATCCTGCTTTCTTCCCGCCTGTTCTCTGCCCAGACGAATGCCGGCATGAGCTACGAGCTTGATGCAATTGCAGCGGCTGTTCTTGGCGGCACCAGCCTGTCGGGTGGGGTCGGCACCATGATCGGCACACTGATTGGCGCTCTCATCATCGGAGTGCTCAACAACGGCATGAACATGCTATCGGTTCCCTATTTCTACCAGCTCATCGTCAAGGGCCTGGTCATTCTCGTCGCCGTCTATCTCGACGTGCGCGCGAAGCGGGCGAAGCAATAAGAAAAGGGAAGCACCCGGCATGTCCAAGATTCTTACCATTGGCGAAATTCTTGTCGAGATCATCGCTACGCAACGCGGCGATGGCTTCCGCGAGGCTGTTCCACTCATCGGACCTTTTCCGTCCGGCGCACCAGCCATCTTCATCGACCAGGTCGGTAAGCTCGGCCAGGAATGCGCGATCATTTCCCGCGTTGGCGATGACGACTTCGGCTGGGTCAACATCGACCGGTTAAAAGCAGACGGCGTCGACATTTCCGGCATCGAGATCGTGCCGCAGGGCACGACAGGCAGTGCTTTCGTGCGCTATCGCGAGGACGGGAGCCGGGCGTTCGTTTTCAACATCCGTCACAGCGCCTGTGGCACCATCGAGTTGTCGGAGAACTCGCTCGCCCTCATCGATACCTGCACCCACATGCATGTGATGGGGACGGCGCTCTATGCTCCAAGCGTCGTCAAGAGCATCATGATAGCGACCGAAAGGGTCAAGGCCCTTGGCGGAACGGTATCCTTCGATCCAAACCTGCGGCCCGAAATACTTGATGCGCCTGGCATGCGCGAGGCGCTGCAAGCCGTGCTCGCAAAGACCGACCTCTTCATGCCGAGCGGCGAGGAGCTGTTCCTTTTTGCCGAGGCCAAGACAGAGAAGGAGGCCGTGGCCGAACTGCTTGCCAAGGGCATCAAGGCGATCGTCATAAAGCGCGGCGACAAGGGGGCCAGCTATTTCGACAAGGATACGTGGCTCGATCAGTCGGGCTACAAGGTCGAGGAGGTCGATCCGACCGGCGCCGGCGACTGCTTCGGCGCAGCTTTCGTGACCTTCTGGCTCGCCGGCTTGGAACCCGCAGCAGTCCTGCGCTACGCCAATGCGTCCGGTGCACGCGCCGTGACCAAGGCAGGCCCGATGGAGGGCGCCTCGACCCGCGCAGAACTGGACGCGCTCATCCAATCGCAAGGGAATGCGTAACATGCAGAAAAGCTACCTATCCGATATCGCAAAGTGGCGCGGACGCGACGGCGTCAAGGGCATTCCCTCTGTATGTTCTGCCCATCCTGCCGTCATCGAGGCCTCGATGCTGCATGCCAGGCGCCGCGGCGTGCATCTGCTTGTCGAAGCGACGTGCAACCAGGTAAACCAGGACGGCGGCTATACGGGGATGACGCCCGCCAACTTTCGCGCTTTCGTCGAGAACATCGCCGCTAAAACGGGCTTTGATCTTGGAAGGCTGATCCTCGGCGGCGACCATCTCGGACCCAATCCGTGGAAACATCTGCCAGCCGACGAAGCAATGGCAAAGGCATGCACGATGATCGAAGCCTATGCGAAGGCCGGCTTCACCAAGCTGCACCTGGACACCAGCATGGGCTGCGCCGGCGAGCCAGTGGCGCTTCCCGACGCAATCACGGCTTCTCGCGCTGCCCGACTTGCCGCCGTTGCCGAAGAGGCATTGGACGGCATCAACGGCATCAAGCCGGTCTACATCGTCGGCACCGAGGTTCCAATTCCTGGCGGTGCGATGGAGGAGCTTGATGTTCTGGACGTGACGAAGCCGGAAGCTGCGCGCGAGACCATAAGCGTCCATCGAGATGCCTTTGAGGCGGCCGGTGTCGCGGACGCCTTCTCCCGGGTTGTCGGCGCAGTCGTGCAGCCCGGCGTCGAGTTTGGCAACGAGAATGTCATTTCCTATATTCCGGAACGAGCCGCAGCTCTCAGCGCCGCCCTATCCGATCTTCCGGGTCTGGTGTTCGAGGCGCATTCGACCGACTACCAGACGCAAGAGGCTCTACGTCGCCTCGTGCTCGATGGCTTTGCCATCCTGAAGGTCGGGCCGGGGCTGACCTTTGCACTGCGCGAAGCCTATTACGGGCTGGACCGGATCGCCGAGTTCCTGTTTGCCGGCAAGCGCAAGGAAACGCTCGTTGCCACCATCGAGCGCGTCCTCACAGCCGAGCCAAAGAACTGGGAAAAATACTATCATGGCTCCGAGGCCGACCGGCTTATTCAGCGCCATTTCAGCTATTCGGACCGCGTCCGCTATTACTGGCCCCATTGCGAGATCGACGCCGCGGTGACTGCAATGTTCACGCTCCTCGACGGCGTTGATATTCCGGAGACGCTGATCAGCCAGTACCTTCAGGCAAGCTACTGCAGGGTGCGCGCAGGCAAGGTCAAGCCACGGGCGCAAGATCTGACTATCGCCGCCATCGATCACGTGCTTGATGGCTACTTCGAGGCCTGCCGGGCCTAGCCAGTGCGACCGTTGCACGACGGGCAGACATCTGCTTGAACTGTTCCTATTGTTTAAATCGATTAAGCATGAATGAGGGTGGGACCGGCTTTGACAAGAAAACCGATCAGGACCATGGAGGATTTCTCCGAATATGTCGGGTTGTCCCGCCCGACGGTATCCAAATATTTCAACGATCCAAGCTCTGTGCGCATCAAGACCCGCAACCTTATCGAAGCGGCGTTGAAGGAAAGCGGGTTTCGCCCGAACATCTTCGCTGTCAATCTGAACCGTCGCCGCAGTAACATCATCGGCATCATCATCCCGAACTCAACCGATCCGTTCTACATGGCTTTGACGCGGCGCGTAGAGTTGATCGCAAATGCCAGCGGTTTTCTGGCCTTCATTCTCTCCTCTGACGGCAACCCTGAGCTGGAAGCTCGGGCAATTGAGACGTTGAAGTCGATGAACGTGGCCGGTGCCATCATTGCACCACTCGGTGTTCAGTCTCATCAGGAAACACTGCTGACCCTTGCAGCCGCGATCCCACTGGTTTTCGTCGACTCTCCACTTGATGACATTTCCCCCTTTGTCGGCACCAACAATCGCAAGAGCTTTCAGCTTATCGTCGACTATCTTTGTCGGTCCGGCGAGCCCCCATGCTACCTCGGAATGCCGCCGGTCAACACCAATGCCCGGACTCGTGCAGCGGCCTACGTGGAAGCGATGCGCGAGTTGCAGATGGAGCCCATCGTCCTGCCCCTTTCCGAGAAGGCGGACTGGGACTTCGAGCGTATCGGTTTTGAGGAGGCGCTAAGCTGGATTGACGGGGGCGGTTTTCCAACCAAGACGGTGCTTTGCGCAAACGATCGCATCGCCTTTGGCGCTATAGCAGCGGCCTATCAGCGCGGACTGAAGGTAGGTCGAACGGCAGACAGCGATCTCAGAATTGCCGGCCACGACGATCATCCCCTTTCACGCTACGCATGTCCGCCGATCACGACCGTCGCCCAGAATTTTAACGAGATCGGCAGACTGGCAACGAAGCTTTTGTTCGAGATGATTGATCTCGACGGCGAAGTCGCAGCCACTTCGGACAAAGAGCGAGTACTGCTGAATGCGGATCTCATTTTGCGGAGCTCCGCTTGAGCGCGCTGCACGGCGTGCCGACATCCGTAATGAATGAACATCACGTGGCTCCAGCTAGTAGTGCGAGCCAGAGAGTATTCCGCCGTAATGTGATAGCCGGGAACAAATCTCGGCACACAGTCCTCTTGATGTCGATTTAACCAGGCCTCGACTGTGGGAAATGCTCTTTACGAAGTTCATGAAACCCAATCGGCCGATCAGCACCGGTTCATGACCGGGGACGGCAAAATGGGTATGGGGCGTCGAATGGCGCCGTCGCTTTGTAGGTTCTCTGAGAAAGCCAGCCCTCACTCGGCATTCCTTAGCGAGCATGTGTGGCCCGGACCGATGCCTCCCACGCCTTTCACGCTGCCAAAGCAGGTGTAATCTATCCATCAGCGATAAGGCCAGGACCTATTTACGCTCCTCTCAAAACGGTCCGTCAGCCCCCTTATGGTCGCAATTGGCGGTCCGATCCACCCCTAGGCCTTCTCATCCCAGCAAAATGAAAAGCAACACGGAAGCACCGGTGAATACGCCAAGCCCCATACCGATCCTCTTAGCTTTGGCCCGTGTCTTTTGTTGCACAATTCGGCGTTGAGCTGCTTTGATCTTCCCCTGCGCCAAGCGCTCCGCTTCCTCGTAGCGCCGCCTTTGCTCATAAGCCAGTTCTTCGCGGACCTGCCGGGAGTCCTCCGATATCAGCTTGATATGGGCGGTGTCGCCAAGCGCCTTGCGATATTTCACGTCGGCCAGCGCTTCTTTCATGGTATCGAAGACACCTTCGATCCTGTAGTCGACCATTGTGAAGTATTTCATGGCTCCGTAACCTCCACACGCAGCATCTTGGACCTCTGCTGGCCTCTAAGTCACCTAGGCGCGTCGACCTGTCTGGGAAGGGAACGGGCCGTCCGTCAACCACTCCGCCGTCATAGGTAACACCTTTAGATGCTACACGAAATTCCCTGTTCAGCGCTTCGTTGGAATTTGCTATGCCTTTGTCGAAATGACCGGAACATCGAACCATCGCTGGGACTTTCGACATGGACCAAGAACTCCATCCTGCCGCGATTGAACACCTGCCAGTTTTCATCACCGCACCCGGCCAGACCGACTATCTTTTCGTCGTGGTCGCAGTCTTTCTGCTGGTCATGGTCCTCGTTATCGGCAATCTCTATTTTCAGCTGCATGCGCTTCCGGAGCGAATGGCGCACAAGACGAGCAAGATCCAGCTGGAAATCGTGGCGGTGCTAGGTCTGATCTCGCTTTTCACGCACAACCATCTGTTTTGGATTGCCGGCCTTTTGCTGGCTTTTATCGAATTCCCGGACTTTTCGACGCCGCTCTACTCCATTGCCCGGTCGCTGGGAAAGCTTTCCGGTCGTGACCCCCAGTCGACCGGCGATCCCGCACTGGTTCTGGAAGAACCATTGATGCTGGAATCGAAGGCGGAAACACATGGAGAGGGCATCTGAGCCATGTTTGAACTGCTCCTGTGCTCCTTGCTTACAATCTTTCCCGATTACCTTTACCGACGCTACGGCCAGGGAAAGCGGATCGGCCGGGAAATCACCCTCTACAGCGTGTGGTACGAGCTGCGCTGGGGTATCTCTGCATGTCTCCTGCTGACGATCTCGCTGATCACGATGATCTTTTATTTCCATCCTTCAACGTCGAACGTCACCGCCATTTTCCGGACAGTGACAATTTTGCCGGAGACAGGCGGACGCGTCGAAGAGGTCTACGTCGGAATCAACCAGAAGGTTCAGGCGGGGGATCCCTTGTTCCGGCTCAACAGTGATGCACAGCGTGCCGCGCTTGATGCAGCTCAGCGCAAGATTGCCGAAGTCGACGCCGCAATGAAGGTGGCTCAGAGCGAGTTGGCGAGCGCAGATGGCCAGATCAAGCAGGCCCAGGGAGACTACCAGACGGCGGTCGACGAATATGAAATGAAGGCACAGCTTTTGAAGAATGACGCCGTAGCCAGGCGCGAAGTGGAGCGGCTCGAGACCAATATCGAAAGTCGAAAGGGTGCGCTCGATTCAGACATTGCAAAAAAGCAGACCTTGCAGACGCAGATCGAGGAACTTCTCCCGGCTCAAAAGGCGAGCGCCGAGGCGACCGAAAAACAGGCCCGGGTCGATCTTGACAAGACAGTCGTAAGGGCCGGTGTCACCGGGACTGTGCAGCAATTTACATTGCGCCGCGGCGACGTAGTCAATCCCATGCTGCGTCCCGCCGGCATCCTGGTCCCGGAAAGCGCCGGCAAAAACGTTCTCGTCGCCGGCTTCGGGCAGATCGAGGCGCAGGTGTTGAAGACAGGAATGATCGCCGAGGCGACCTGCATCGGCCGGCCGTTCACCATTATACCGATGGTCGTAACTGAGGTTCAGGACGTCATCGCCGCAGGACAATACAGGCCGACCGACCAACTGCTCGATGTCAGGCAGGTGTCGCAGCCTGGTACGTTGACTGTCTTCATGGAGCCGCTCTTTGCCGGCGGTCTCAATGGCGTTCCGCCGGGAAGCAGCTGCATCGCCAACGCCTACACGAACAACCATGACGCGCTGGCAGACAAGAATATCGGCACGCTCAGGTGGATATTCCTGCACGTGGTGGATACTGTGGGGCTCGTCCATGCCATGATCTTGCGCTTGCAGGCTCTGTTGCTACCGGTACAAACGCTTGTCCTGCAAGGCCATTAGATCTGAGAAAGCCGAGCTGTTGAGCCATCGATTGCAAGGCAGCCTAGGGTGGCTGCACACACATGGCCAGGCATCCCAGGCGCTGTCGCCCGATCTGTGCCTTAGCCTCGCAGGTGGCCGGCAAACATCTCAATTCACGCCTGCCAAGGGGCTACCGGCTTAAAGTGCTTGCCTGAACGGTAGCGAACCTTTTTAGACACCGATCGTTTCCACCTCACGAACAGATATCCGCAGGATCATCCAGCTTAGTCGAGGAGTGCTGAAATGGCAGGAAAATCACTGGCAGATCTATCCGAAAAAATGCGCAAGATCGATTTTTGCATGATGTCAACGAAGACATCGAGCGGAGCAATCGCAAATCGCCCCATGAGCAACAATGGGGATGTCGAGTATGATGGTGATAGCTATTTCTTTTCATATGACAACACCTCAAAAATCGGTGACATCGATCGCGATCCTTGCGTAACACTCGCCTTTTGCCAAGCGCCGAGCATCCTCGGCAGGCCAGGCATGTTCATCTCGATTGAGGGCAAAGCGTCACTTGTCCGCGATCGCAGCATGTTCGATGACCATTGGGTGAAAGAGCTGGAACGCTGGTTTCCACAAGGCATTGAGACCCCCGGGCTTCTCTTGATCAAAGTCCATGCGGACCGCGTCAAATATTGGGATGGCGAAGACAACGGGGTTCTATCAATGTGACGGATTCAATAGACGCTGGTCTCTTTTTGTGAAATCGCTCTCGTTTCGGTGCAGACAGCGGCAATGCTCGATTTACGCGTGCTGGGAACTGCAGCATGACCAAAGTCGACAGCAGCCTCTTCCCTAAGCGGCGGACTAGGCCACTTTCCAGTTGATTACGGTAACGTCGGAATCTGTCGAAAGGCAGGGATGAGCAGGCTGAAATTGTTTGACCAAGTTGTTCACGTTGGAAAATCCACTTTGAATGAGCTCTTCCGAACTCAGGGCCGAAATCGATTTTCGCTGGACAGAAACGACGTGCACCCGGGTCGTTGGCCAGCAGCCACTTGCGGACCTGATCTCAAGTGGTCCGGGCTCCACGGTCCAGTATCCAACTCGAACCGCAATCGTCTTGGTGCCTTTCTCAACGGACGCCATTTGACCGTCCGCGACAATCATGCTTTGCATCATGCCTCCGATTTTGATCAAGTCGCGCCAATGCCTGCAGCCTGGCGAGAAACTGCGAAAATAGGCGACTGCGCATTTTAGGAAAACCGCAAAAACCGAATAGCTGCCATGCATCCCCCAGAGTGAGGCCCGTAACGCCGCCTGCAATTTGATGACGCTTATCAAGCAAACGCCAAAGGTAGTGGAATCGACTTGTAACGACGTCTTACACCCGGCTCTATCCCCGTCTCACGAGCAATATGGCGCAGCAGTCAGATCGGCTTCGGCTTCCAGGTCTCCTGACCGTGAAGCGCAACCCGTCTTGGCAGATCGCGGCAGTTCAATGATTATTGCCACCCGTAGTTTGCCAGTCACCCTTTAATGAAGGGAGTAACCCACCTTTGGCATCAAAATAGATCGCTTATCTCATTGAAGAGCCTGTGTATAATGACCGGTTTTTCAATCCGAGCGACATGCCTGAAGCGGCTCGGGATTATCGATGCGTCATCGCCTGTCGTGAACAAATACGGTGTGCCCTGGTATTCAAGCCGGCCTGCAACCGGAAAGACCATTTCCCCCTGCAGGTTCGTATCAAGGATAGCGCCATCAATGTTCGCTTCACAATCAATAATGGCAAGTGCCGCGTTAACGCTTGCAATCGGACCAACGACGGCAGCTCCAGCGTCGATCAAATATCTATCAAAGTTCGTCGGCAAGCAGGTATTCGTCCTCGACTACGAGGATACGGCGGTTACTTAGTGATTGGTCACTCCTCATTAACCCCCTCCGTGGAAGGCTTGGTTGAGGAGACAGGTAGCGAGATGCTGCATTGAACCCCGTCCTTGCCCATAATGAAACTGGTCCTGGCGCCAAGTTGGTAGGGCAAGGCCTGATCAATCAGTTCCCGCCCTTGCCCGGTGCCGTTGGCTTGGGACCCAGCCGCTGGCATTTTCACACCACGCTCATGCCAATCAATGTGGAGCCACGGGCGGCCGCCTGGCCCTTCCTCCTCGAGCGACCAGGTGATCGAAAGCGTTCCAGCCGGCTGACCAAGGGCGCCATACTTGATCGCGTTCGTAGCGAGTTCGTGCAGCGCCATCGCCAGAGTTTGGACGGTCGATGATCGCAGACGAACGCCACGGGGGCCTTTCAGGGTCACACGTTCGGCACTGCCGTCCATAGCAGAAAGCTCGCTGTCGATGATCTCATCAAAGCTGACGCGGTCGTGATCGTTCAGTCGGGAGAGCAAGCCTTGAACGCGGGCCAACGCCTCCAGCCGGTCTCGGAAGCGGTGGCGAAAGTCCTCCAGATTGCCGCTTGCGCTCCCGGTCCTGTCGGCCACGGATCGTATGACGCCAATGAGATTACGCGTGCGATGCTGTAGCTCCGATACGAGTATTGCCTGGCGTGATTGCATGTTGCGCAGATCGTCGACATCAGTCGATGTGCCAAGCCATTCGATGATTGCACCACCTGCATCGCGGACGGGCGTCGCGCGCGTATGGAACCATCGATAGCTATCCGTGTCCGCGCGACGGATACGGTATTCTGCCTCGACGCCGCCGGCATCTAGCGCCTTCGACCATTGTGCCTGAGCCATTTCCCGGTCGTCGGGATGCACCGGCTCCAGCCAGCCGCTTCCGTGGCTCTTCTCCTCTGGCTGGCCCGTATATTTCGTCCACTGCGGGCTCGACCACGTCCAGTTTCCATCATCGACGGCGCGCCAAACAAGCTGAGGAATACCTTCAAGTAGCGCGCGCTGGCGGAGCTCGGCGCCCGCCAACGCCTCCTCTGCAGCCTTGATCTCGGTGATATCGTGTCCAATACCACCGATATAGGTGACTTTGCCCGCCTCGTCCTTGATGGGAAAGTCTGTGTTCCTAAGCCAGCGGATGCCGCCATCAGCCGGTCGCCGGATACGGTACTCGAAAGTTACCCATTCCCCGTTGCGAACACGGGTAAGATTTTCCGCGGCGCGTTCACGATCTTCTGGCACGATCAACTCAAGCCAGCCGGACATGTTGTCACCTCTCAGTGCAGCTTCCCGGTCAAGCCCGTAAATCGCCTCGAATGCTGGTGTCAGATATGACCATTGGAAGGTCTCAGCGTCACGAATCCACAGGATATCCTGTGAAGCCTCACCAAACTGGCGCAGCCGGTCCTCGCTCACGCGCAGCGCGTGCTCGGCCCGGGCTCGATCGGAAATGTCCACGAAGGTTACGACCGTGCCATCAATCCGGTCCTCCACGGTCCTATATGGTCGCAAACGCATCGAGTATTGCTGCCCGCGCCGGCTGGTAACCTCCCTTTCGATGGGAATGAGGTCCTTCAGCACTTTGCGTGCATCATTCCCGATATCGTCGTAGTCGAGCTGATGGGTGAAATCGGTGATGGCCCGTCCGATGTCGTGCCGAGTAACGTTGAACAGCTCGGCCACCGGCGCCGTGAACATTTTGATGCGCAGGTCCTGATCCAGGAAGAGGGTGCCGATCTCGGTTGCGGCCGACAGGTTCTGCAAGTCGCTGTGGGCCGCCGATATGCTCTCGAGCTTGCTTTTCAGCTCGGCATTGACGGTGTGCAACTCTTCATTGATGGACTGCAGTTCCTCCTTCGATGTTTCGAGCTCTTCGGCGGTAGAGCGATACTCCTCGTTCATCGACTGGAGCTCCTCATTGGCTGCGCGAAGCTCCTGCACCAGAGCGTCATGACCGTTGCGACTGACCATCAGGGCTTCTTGCGAGGCTTTCAGTTCCGCGTAGACGCGCCTTACCTCGTCTGGCCGTGCATCAGCAACGGGTTCGAGATCGTCGCTATCATGAACGATGCCTCCGTCCAGGAAAAACACGAGCGCCTGCGCAGCTTTCGGAGCCTCGCTTGCTATCGGGGTGACCTGCATGGAAACACGCCGCCTGCCCACATCAAAGGCGACTATGGCCGGGAGTGTGACACTGGGCTCCCCCTTCTCCAAGGCTCGCGATAGCGCAATACCGAGATCGAGACGCAATTCTGGCCTCACGACCGCAGTTAACGTTTTCGAAACCGGGCCAGCTGAATGAAGGATAAACCGACCGGCCGTCGGTGAAAGATGCAGAATATTTTGCCCGTCGTCCACCAGCGCGCTGGCTGGCGCATTGTGCTCGAGCGCTGCGACGTGGAGCACGGCAGGAAGTGCTGACCGCTCTGCGGCGCTAGGCGCCGGGCGTTCATGGCTCGGAAAATGCTCGGGTGCGGCAAACTGCGGAAGTATGGGCAGAAGGGCGCCCGCGTGTGGGCGAGCGCTGTAGATCCGAGCCTGCCGGTCGACCGGCGCAAACAGATCAGTCGCGACATCCACCGTCTCAGCCGATCCTAAAAACAGATATCGGCCGGGGCGCAACCCATAATGAAAAATGGAGCAGACTTGTGCCTGCAGGGCGCGCTCCAGATAGATCAGCAGATTGCGGCAGGTAATGAGATCAAGCCGCATGAACGGCGGCTCCTTCAAAACGCTGTGCTTGGCAAAAAGGATGCTCTCGCGGATTTCCTTTCGAACGCGAAAATGCGTCCCCTCGTCGATGAAATAACGAGCAAGCCTTTCTTCCGAGACATCGGCCTCAATCGCTCGGGGATAGCGCCCTTCCCTGGCTGTCGAGAGCGAGCCTTCATCCAGATCCGTCGCAAAGATCTGGATGGGAACCTTCACCCGTTTTCGGGCCATCTCTTCATGCAAGAGGATGGCCACGCTATAGGCCTCTTCCCCGGTGGCACATCCGACAACCCAGATCCTTATGGTTTCTTCACTTTCGATATCGAACGCATCAAAGAGCGGCTTGATGGCCTGTCGTGCCAGTGCTTCGAACGCCTGCTCGTCACGAAAAAACATTGTCACCGAGATCAGCAGATCCGAAAAAAGATTCTGGGCCTCCTCCGGCGTCGTCAGGAGATAATCAGCGTAGTCAGCAAGCGTCTCAGTCCGGCAAACCTGCATCCTGCGGACAACGCGCCGCATTACGGTCGCACGTTTATAGGCGGAAAAGTCATGTCCGGTTCTGGCCCGCAAAAGGGCGACGATCCGTCGAAGGTCGTTGGCTGCACCAGCCATGTCAAGCGAGCGAACCGCTTCCTTGCTTCGAGCGACTTCGCTTAACCGTTCAACCAGTCTGGCAATTGGCGCCACGAAGTCGGCCGCTCCGCTTGCGATCGCATTCTGCGGCATGGAGTTGAAGCTCGCCTCAGCCGGCTCTTGCACCATAATGACGCCGCCAGCCTCCTTGACCGCCATCACGCCAAGCGCTCCATCCGATCCAGCTCCGGACAAGACGATAGCGACACCGTCTCCTCGCGCGGCGGCGATGGAGCGAAAGAACATGTCGATAGGAGCCCGTTGCCCCCTCGGTTCGCTAAAAGGCCGGGCTTTGACACTATCACCATCGATTGCGAGCTCTCTGTCTGGCGGGATGACGAACACGCAATTGGGTTTCAGCGTTGGAGTATCATCGATCTGGTGGACAGGCATTCGTGTGCAAACGGAAAGAATTTCGCTAAGCGAGCTCGGCTCGTCCGGTGCAAGGTGAACGATGACGACATACGCGAGGCCAAGATCCGTCGGCAAGAGCCTGAACAGATTTTGTAATGCCTGCACTCCGCCGGCCGAGGCTCCAATCGCACAAACCGGGACGAACTGCTGGCTCGTCTTGAGAGAATAATCGTTATCGTCGGCCATTTTCGCGCACCTTTGACAATTAGGAGACGCCACTGCCTTATTATAGCATCTCGACGGCAGCGGTGCCTTATAATCCTGTCCAGCGCAACGGGTTAACATCACGTAAAGGTGAGAAATTGCGAGCGGGTCTTCGCCTGCTGATGGCAACATCATAAGGCAGCGTGTCTCACTTTTTAGGTGGCTGCCACTGCCTTGGCATGAGTAGGCTGCAAATTGTCGTGCCTTTCGTTACCTCGCGTTGAGCGCCCAAACGGTTAGGCTCCGAGGGAACATCAGCTCGTCATTACCGTTTCAAAATCAGTTGCAATCAAGCAGCTTTCTATGGAGGCATGTTATGCACCTGAAAATCATCACAACCTCGCTCCTTGCCATCGGCCTGGCTACCTCGGCCTTTGCACAGTCGAACCCGGCACCGGCGGGCTCCACCATGGACAAGAACCACGGCGACGCCACTAGCACCACAAAACCAATGAAGATGAAAAAAGTCGACAAGTCGACGACCGGGAGCACCACCCAGAACCTCAATAAGGAAAACTGTAAGTCGGTCAAAGGCAAGAATTCTCTGCAAACTCAAGGCGGCAACAGCAACACCGAAAACGCCGAAGATACGTGCGCCGACAACAACAACTGATCTGTCATCGCCGTACGCAGATGGATGGCGCGGTTTTATAGCCCGCCATCCCGCATTTCCCAATGGCTCGGGCACTTGGTAATCGGTAACTTGGTTTCAACCCGGGGTGTCGCATGCCATTGCGAGACGTCAGAACCTTTGACACACTCAAACAATGGCCGCCCTGACTTCTAGCTCCCCTTTAGGACAGCCGTAGTTTCAATGTGGCTGCTGTTCTTCATCGACTTGGCTCAGGCAGCAAAAGCCCTCCGATCCGGGCCTGCGGGGCCATGGAACGAGATGGCGATTTCAACGTTTGCAATAAGCTCAAAGACCCCATTAAGAGGAGAAGGATGATGGGTAGTACATCTGACAAGATTTCCGGTAAGACAAATGAAATAGCAGGAAAGGCCCGGCGGGCAGTCGGCAAGGCCGTCGATAATCATGAAGAGCAAGCAAAGGGTTCCGCTCAGGAAGCCAAAGGCAAAGCTCAGGTTGCCAAGGGCAACGTAAAAGACGCGGTCAAGAACATTGTCGACCGCGCCTAGTCGAAGGTGGGGCGTCCTTAGGACGCCCCTTTCAGATGTGGCCAATGCCCGTCTTATGGTCACCGTCTCACTGATCAGATATCCTCTTGCAAGCTCCTTCTTCGTCGCATGCTCCGTCACGGGTCCGGTACAAGCGTTGATCCGCTTTGCTCGCAATTTCGTCGGCAAAAAAGCGTAGGCTTTTCGCGCCACCGCTGGCCTGCTTTGCAATCAATGGCGGTTAAAAAGGGCTGCACGGAACCGGCAATTTCACAGGGTCTCGACCTGAGCCGGCGTTCCCCAAAAGTAATGCAAAGACGGTCTGCTGCGGTTTATCGATTGACATCCGGGACTGAGCCAAAGACAAGAGCAGCGGCCTCATCCTTAGATCATCGCCATGCCGCGATAATCAAGATCAACGCGCGTTCTCGCTCGGAACAAAGAGCGCGTTCATGCTTTCCTTGCTCACTCGAACCAAAGGAGAGAGACACAGATGAAGACAATTATAGTTGCAGCTGCGGCCCTTGCTTCGTCGTATGCGGCATCGGCCTATGCGGATGGAGCAGTCACCGGTGCCGTCGGCGGCGCGGCTACAGGTGCTATCGTTGGCGGACCGGTTGGGGCCGGCGTTGGTGCTATTGTCGGCGGGGTCGCTGGCGCCACGCTTGATCCGCCTCCTCGTGAAGTCATAACTTACGTCGAACAGGCGCCCGCTCCCACCCAGACAGTCGTTGTCCAGGAGCCGGTCGCAGTTGGTGCTGCGCTGCCGGCCGACGTGCTGGTCACGCCTATCCCGGACAACCCTAAATACGGTTACGTCGTCATGGGCCAGCAGCGCGTCATTGTTGAGCCACGGTCGCGCAAGGTCGTTCAGGTCATCCAGTGAAAACTATAAGGGTCGGCGCCAAGAGCCGACCGCCGTTCCCCGGACCCGCAAAAGCGAAAGAAACACCCCCGGCAGTTGCTTTTGCACGTCTCCTTCTATCGCAACATCGACCGTGCTTATGATGCAGCCTGACGTTCGGGCTAGAATTTATTTGGGCGCCCCGGCTGATGAAAACCCCGGATGCTCGTGTCAAGCGACAGGTCGCCCAAGCTGAAGGCTATGATTGCCGCAAGAGAGCGGCGAACGTGCCATCGGGCACGAACTGCACAGGCGTTGGAAAACGATTCGTTTTGAATCGGAACGAATCGGCTCCGAGATGATTGAGTCGCGACTCAAGTGATTCGGAGTAATGCGTCATGCCAGCAGGACATCGAGCTCAATGGAAAGGATACCTGAGGGTTGGCGAGGTGAGCTGCGGCGTGGCACTCTACACGGCAGCCTCAACCTCGGATCGGATAAGCTTCAATACGATTGACAAATCAACTGGCCATCGGGTCAGCCGGATCTTCGTCGACACGGAAACGGAAGAACCAGTCCCCAAAGAAGCCCAAACGAAAGGCTTCGAAATCGACGATGGCCAGTACATCATCATTGATCCGGAAGAACTCGCTGCGGCCGTCCCCGACAGCAACAAGACGCTCGAAATCGAGGCTTTCATCCCTTGCGGGGAAGTCGATGATGTCTACTTCGACAAGCCATACTATCTGACGCCCAGTGACCGAACAGGCTCGGACGCCTTCACTTTGCTGCGAGATGGTATGAAGAAGGCCAACGTTGTGGCAATCGCCCGCGCGGTCCTTTTCCGCCGTATGCGAACCGTATTGATCCGCCCCTACGACCGGGGTCTGATTGCGACCACCCTCAACTTCGACTACGAGGTTCGCTCCGCCAAAGCCGCCTTCCAGGATATCCCGAAACTCAAGATCGAGGGCGAGATGCTCGATCTAGCCCGGCACATCATCAATACCAAACGCGGCGAGTTCGACCCTGCCACCTTCGACGACCGATATGAAGCGGCAGTTGCCGAACTTGTGAAGGCAAAGATCGAGGGCAAGGCGCTTCCGAAGAAAAAAGCAGTCAAGGTTTCCAACGCCAACGATCTTTTGGCTGCACTTCGAAAGAGCGCCGGCATGCTGAAGGATGCGACCATGCCTGAGCGGACGGCTGCCAACGTTAATGCTGGAAGCGGACGAGGCAAAGCTCGCCGTGCCGTGCCAATCCAGAAAGACGCCCGATCCGCGGCCCAGCGCAAAGCGGGTTAAGGAGGAGAATCAATGCCGAGGCCATATTGGAAAGGCTATCTGAAGCTTTCGCTGGTGACCTGTCCGGTCGCCATGTCGCCGGCAACGTCGGAATCCGCAAAGGTCCGCTTTCATACCCTGAACAAGGAAACGGGAAACCGTATTGTCTCGCGATATGTCGATTCCGTCACCGGCAAACCTGTCTCGGATGAAAACGAAGCCAAAGGATACGCGCGGGGCGAAAACGACTATATCGTATTGACTGATGAAGACCTCGATGCGGTGGCGCTTGATACGGTGAAGACCATCGACATCGAAAGGTTTGTTGCAGCGGACTCCATCGATTGGATCTATTTGGAGAAGCCGCACTACCTGGCGCCCGACGACCCGGTCGGCCAGGAAGCATACTCCGTCATCAGGGACGCCATGGCATCATCAAGAGTGGTCGGCGTTTCGAAACTAGTGATCGGTAGGCGGGAGCGGGCCGTCATTCTTGAGCCACGTGATGAGGGAATTGTGCTTTGGACACTGCGGTTCGGAGACGAGGTTCGGCCACAGGAATCCTATTTCGACGGCATCGATGACAGCTCCGACAAGGATGCCTTGCCCCTTGTCGAAAAACTCATCAGACAGCGAATGAAACATTGGTCTCCTGCCATGGCGACTGATCCGATCCAGGAAAGCGTGCTCCAGCTTATCGAGCAGAAGAAGAAGATGCTCAAACCCGCCGCCAAGTCGAAGAAGGGCAAAGGGGATGGGGGCGAGCGGCAATCGAACGTCGTCAACATCATGGATGCACTCCGAAAGAGCGTCGAGGCAGACCTCAAGAAACGCAAGACCGGGTGACATCATGCACCGGACGGTAACAAAAGTGTCTCATGAAAAGCGGGGTTGGACCGTCGATTTTATCGGGGACGATGGCGACGCCGTTTCCGTCCGCGTCGCTGATGTCGCGGCCAAGAATGAGCATGAGGCTGTCGAACAGGCATTGGCGGTGATGGTACAATTGACGCCCTACGGAACACGAGGCGGCGGGCACAGCCTCAACTCCTACGATGCCTTGAGCAATGGAAACTTCGACGGCGACGAACCGCTTCTAAGCGAGCGCCACTAAGAGCCAAGATCGCGCGTCTTTCATCGCAAACGTCCCGCCTGTCTATTGTCATCAAAATCCACCCGTTCAAGGAAAGGGCGATCCTCGGCTCATGGGAGGGGTGAGCCGAGGACCAGACTGGCGGTAGTGGTCAACGATGGGAGGGGTCGTGACCGCCGCAATCGTTCCAATCCCGATTATTGCCGTTTGTTCCCGATTGAGCGCGCTTGATCCCTACCGTACGGCATCGGGCAATAGCGTTGCTGACATCTTCGCGCAATTTTGATAACGAGGTTCACGTGATGCTGTCCGCGGTGCGCGCTGAATTCCGACAGCCATCTTCCCTTGGAAACAGGTGCAAGCAGCTTGCCAGCATGGCTTCGGCAGCAAGGGGTTTGCCAAACAGGTAGCCCTGCCCCGTCTGGCAGCCAGGATCAAGAAGCGCCTTGGCCTCGGCTTCGCTTTCAATTCCCTCTGCAACGACCTGAAGACCCATGCCATGAGCCATGGCTATGGTTGCCTTCACGATTTCCATCACCCCGCTATCCTGTCTCATCCTGCGCACGAAGTACTGGTCGATCTTCAGCTTGTCGAGGGGCAGATCAGCGAGATAGGTCAGCGACGAGTACCCCGTGCCGAAGTCGTCAAGCGCAACACCGATGCCTGCCTCCCGGATGGCTACCATCTTGCTTCTGGAGCGATCCCCATCCTCGAGGAAGGTGGACTCTGTCAATTCCAGGCACAATCTGTGAGCGGCCAACCCGGTTGCGAGCAGCGCCATGTCTATTTCCGTTTTGACATCGGAGCGTTCGAACTGAATGGCAGACACATTGACTGAGACGACACCGCTCGGCCATCGCAGGGCTTCGGCGCAAGCTCCTTGAGAACCCACCTGCCGATTTCGCAGATCAGCCCGGAGGATTCGGCAATCGGCACGAATTTGGCAGGCGACACGAGACCCAATTCGGGGTGTCGCCAGCGCAACAAGGCTTCGGCACCAACGAATGTCCGCTTGGCAAGATCAAACTGTGGCTGATACACCGGGAAGCAACAACATGCCAACGACGATGAGGCATCGCAAGGCGGCCGGCCCTGCGATGCTGAAGGTAATCCGCCCAAGATAGACGGCGAATTCGCTCACTTATTGTGGCCCTTGCCGTTTCCGTTGCCGTTGCCTTGGTCGTTGTTGCCCGCGCCGTTGCCCCCACCGTTTCCGTTCCCATTCCCGTTGCCGCTATTGCCCTTGCCGCTGTTTGCGGTCCCGTTATTTGCCAAGGGATCCATTCACGCTTTGGTTTGGAGCCAATCATCACCGCGGTGGCGATGGGGCGCTAACGGTCGTATCGGTTCTGTGCGGTGACTTTTTCGGTTGAGCTCAGCTTAGTGATTGGTGATGCCGATAGCCTCAATGAAGCGAGGCAGAGGTCGGCGCGTTGACCCTCGTTGACCACATTCCAACATACTTGGCAATCAGCAGCGTGGCGATGTCATCGCTATCGTCGTAGCCTTCAGCATAGAGTTCAATCGCAGCTCTGCTCAGGACGTCCGAAGAGGGCTCGTCCGGCTGGACCTCGTAGAAGTAATACCATTGCTTGACAGCGTCAGCGATCAAAGCGGCCTGCCCATCACGTCTGGTCATAGGATCGATCCTCATAGCTTTCAAGAGATCAAACTAGCTCGTTGCGACCACACGACAAGATGTGTCGTCCAAGCATGCGGAAAGCCGCTCCACCTCCGGTAAAACCCGACATCGATGGCGACCCCGACCTCTGGCATTGAACCACGAACTTAATCGACCTGAATATGTTCCTGTCGCCCACGACTGTGGCATGGGCAAATGAATCGAGCTTAAGCCGGCAACCTGCGCCCTCAGCCTGCCGCGCCAGATGGATGCGGCCATTTGTTTGGCTCGCCAGCTCGGCCTCACAGAGCGATCCAGCCTCCTGAACATTAGATCCTATCTTGAAAGTGCATATTTAGGCTGCAGCTCTTTGTGCTCCACCGCCGGGAGAATGTATGCGGCCGCAATTGCAATGAGCGCAACGGCAACAGACGTGGACAACAGAATGGCTTTCATCGGCCTTCTTCCGGCTTTTCCGGTTTCCCCGATGAAAACATTAATATTGGACTTCTGTTCCGTCCATGCCGTGAAACACCGATTAGGCCCCAATTCAAAGCGGGAAGGCACCTATCGAAGATACCTGGATCAAAATGGAACTCTCGAAAACATCACGAGTTTGGATCGCCGCATATGAGAAAAGAAGGACGCGATGATGACCGAGCCAGTTTCGACCCTACACACCCATTCCTACGCCACCAACGACCCCTCATTGGCTTCAGCACTCCATAAAGTGTCCTGGGGCGCAATCTTCGCCGGCGTTGCGATTGCCCTCGTTGTGCAGCTTCTCCTCAACCTGCTCGGTGCAGGTATCGGCGCCGCCGTTATTGACCCGGGTTCGAACGATAACCCGAGCGCAACAACCCTGTCGGTTAGCACGGCCGCTTGGTTTATCGTCAGTGGAATCATCTCTGCCTTCCTCGGCGGGTATATTGCGAGCAGATTGTCTGGACGGCCTGTCCGGTCTACCGGAGGCCTCCACGGTGTCGCAACCTTTGCGGTCACAACGCTCGTTGTGATCTATCTCTTGACAACGTCGGTCGGCGCTTTGGTCGGTGGTATTTTTTCCGGGCTCGGGACTGTCGTTTCAAGCGCGGGCTCCACAGTCGCGACTGCAGCAACGGCAGCCGCGCCGGCTATTGCGACGACTACCGATCCAATGGCAGGCATCGAACGACAGATCCGCGAGGCAAGCGGAGGCAACGATCCAGCCGCTCTTCGCGACGCGGCAGTAGCATCGGTCAGGGCCGCATTGACCGGGGATCAAGCGAAAGCTGAAGAAGCTCGCAATCGCGCAGCCGACGCTATTGCCAAAGCACAAAACATCCCGGCCGACCAGGCAAAGCAGCAAGTCGCCCAATATGAACAGCAGTACAAGGATGCTGTCGCGCAGACGAAGCAAAAAGCGACCGAAGCAGCTGAGACGGCTGCCACAGCATTGTCGACCGGTGCGATCCTTGCGTTCATCGCCCTCGCCGCAGGCGCCGCAGCCGGGTGGATGGGCGGTGCTGTCGGTACGACCCACGTGACCCGAGACGAGATCTATGTCGAGCGATGAAAGATCAGCAGGGTGATTGAAGGCTCCGCATCCCGCTCTAGTTCGACTTTGTAATTTGAGATCAACTATCATTGTGAAAGGCTCTACATGGAAGAGGCAGGGATTGGCTGGATCGCCGCGATCATCATCGGTGGTATTGCGGGCTGGCTCGCCGAAAGGTTCATGAAATCGAACATGGGCGTGCTCATGAACATTATCCTCGGCATTGTCGGGGCTATTGTTGCCAACGCAATCTTATCTGCGTTTGGCATTGTTCTTGGTGGATGGCTTGGATATCTCGTCGCGGGCTTTGTGGGTGCTTGCATCCTGATCTGGGTCGGCAGGCTCTTCCGACGATAACAGAAAGGCCGGAGACAGTTTCCTCAACACGAGGAACTTTGAATGGCAATGGTGAACACGGTCACCTTTGCCATTCTCTCTTTCGGAGTTTCCCGGCCGCCTTCTGCCATTGATGACGACCTCGATGGAACCAGCAAATGAAAAAAGCATTACGGATATCAGAAAGAGACCGAGTTTCCTGATCAAGCAGACGATATGATCATGGTTGGAAGAAAATCATGCCGCGACTAGGGTACGATTCAATCCTGCTTCGTCGAAGCCACTATCAAGCTTCTCCGATCAGTCGCCGAGCACTCGTTAGGTGCAGGTCTTGAATAGCTATGTCGTTACCCTGTTCATCTTTGGCGGAATCGTTCTTCTGACGACCTGGCTTCCGCTGGTCCTCAAACAGATGCCCCTGTCACTTCCAATATGCTGCATCATCATCGGCGCTCTTCTTGCCGCCTCGCCCCTCACCCCACTTCCACAGATGAACCCTCTTGAGAACAAGATCTGGGCAGAACATTTGACGGAGCTTGTCATTATCGTGGCTTTGATGGGCGCGGGATTGAAGATCGACCGCCCCATCGGATGGCGCCGGTGGATGATCACTTGGCGACTGCTGGGCATCGCCATGCCTGTCTTCATTTGCACCATCACATTTCTTGGCTGGAGCCTGCTCGAATTGAGTGCAGCCTCCGCACTGCTTCTTGGGGCAGCACTCGCGCCAACCGATCCCGTCCTGGCTCAAGATGTCCAGGTCGGACCGCCGCAGACGGGTGAGGAGGATGACATTCGATTTGCACTGACCTCCGAGGCCGGGTTGAACGACGGCTTGGGTTTTCCATTCGTACTGGCAGCAATTGCCATGGCCTCCACCAATGACACTACACTGACCTGGACAGCGCATTGGTTTGCAGTGGATGTCGTCTGGAAGCTGGTGGCTGGTGTGGGTGTCGGCTGGGTCACCGGCTGGATCCTCGGGTACTTTACCTTCAAGGCGCCGGAGCGCGGGCGCTTGGCGAAAACAGGCGATGGCCTCGCTGCGCTCGGGTTCACGTGTCTTTCATATGGTGCAACAGAGCTTGCGCACGGCTATGGCTTCGTCGCCGTCTTCGTTACGGCTCTTACATTGCGCAGCGCAGAGAGGCGCAGCAGCTATCATGGCGAACTTCACGATTTCGGGGAGCAGATCGAGCGGCTCCTTATGATGCTTCTCCTTGTCTGCTTTGGCTCCGTCGTCGCCGAAGGTTCTCTTCTTGCTCGTATTGACTGGCGCATTACATTCGTTGCCGTCATCGCGTTGACTGTAGTGCGACCGGTTGCGGGCTGGATCAGCCTTCTCGGCTGCCCTCAGCCGCAAGCGGAGAAACTGATCGTGGCGGTCTTCGGCATCCGCGGCTTGGGATCGATCTACTATCTGGCTTATGCCTCGGGAATGGCAGAGTTCGACAAAATCGAGACTATCTGGGCCACCGTCTTTTTGATCGTTCTCATTTCCATCGTCGTACACGGGATCGCAGTGACACCGGTGATGGGATGGATCGACCGGCGAAGAGGAGTGGTTAGTGCCTTGCCTATGGCAAGGGCGAGCGACAGCGCGGGTCAATAACAGGCCGATGGATCGACCGCATTCTGGCGGCGGCAACTCGGCGCCAGTGCTGTTCTTTCCTGGAACTGCAATCGTCGTCACGATCGTAATGGATCTGCTTAAGGAACAAATTCGCAAACTGGATGTGCCTGGCGTTTTCGACAGATGTCGTCTCCGATTACTGGCGCCGGTCACGTACCCAGATTCCCGGCGCTTCCGCCGCAAGCATCGGCAAGACGCCCGCCAAGCATGTCCCGTGGTAACAGCGAGGCAAAGAGCATAGCAACCGGTGCAGGAGTTGTTGCCCGCCCCTGCCCTGCCCCCTCGCCTTCACGCCTTCGGCGTTTGGAGCAGGCTGCCTCGGGTCCGAAACCCCAGGTGGGTAGGCCCAAACTCAGTCGACTGACCGGCAAGCTGCTGAAAAGGCGCGCTCCTGACAGGTGCCAGTCGCCAGATGCAACCCTCCTCCTCCTGAAAAGGAGGAGCGGGCGCCGGGAACGAATGTTGGCTGCCGAAAGTTAGCAGATTAGCGGTTGTCGCCATGTGATAAGGAGTGAAAAATGACCGACAATGTTAAGTCAGATTGATCGACGAGCGTCCACTGGTAGCGCGGCGACTGACCAGGCGATCGACACCAAACGCATTGCGAAATGTCCAGGTGATGCCACCGCACCGCGTGGATCTGACGCTGCCGCCAACAACTCAAGAGCAGCTCACGTGCCGGCCAACGCTCAGCAGCCAGGCGCGGGATCGCGATCCATCGACTATTCCCGACGAGGGTCGGTCGAACTGAACCGGATCTCGGGCCCGAGCGGATCGGAGGAAGCGGCAAAGCGTTGCGGCCCGCTCCGAGAAGATTGTCCGCTGGCACGACAAAACGCTCTGCAGCAGGAGGCTTAAGTTGGCAAATTCAGGTTTTGATGAAGAACGCTTCATTTCCAAAGAGGCGCAGGTTAATTAGCCGAGGGTTCGGCCACGAGGCTAAGCCGTGTCGCAGGGGTTCACTTTGCCAGCATCTGACACGAAGAAGGTGACTGACGCCAATGCTGGCGTCGTTGCTTCCGACACCGACCGTTCCCCTCCTAGAGGTGGCGCTTTGGGTGACCCGGGCCAGACGCCAGGACACCGGCTATGATGTTGTCCACAGTGAAATTCATGCTCTGAAGCGGGAGGTGGTGAGATTGTCCGACGCTATTACTCCGAAATCGCCGAAGGCATCGCACGCATCGCGCGGCGAAAATTGGCTGCGGGACGCGTTTGAAAGACAATTTTCGCGGACAGCCTCTCACCGCAATTGGATTGGTTGGAATCGTTGCGTTTGTTTGCGAGGCTAGCCGCTAGGGATCAAGTCTCCACCGGCTGCGCGAAAGGTGCGCCAGAAAGCGCCCGGCATTTCCATGCAGCCTCTGTGTCCGATCCTCTAATGCATGCTCGTCACCGTTCTTGACGTGCTTAAACGTGGAACTTTTGTCGGGTTAAATCATTAAAAAGGCGCCATAATCTGGAGGATACGATGCAAACAGTTCGCACGTTCGAGCGACGTCGTAGCATGCGAGGCGCCCCCTATTCGCTCGAAGAGTTCAGGAAGAGGTACAACTTATCGTCGGCGGAAGCAGAAGACCTGTTTGCGCGGTTTGGCCCGTCTGCCATCGAGCTTGACCTGTTGATGCAAGCAAAGCGTAGAAAGCCAACCTTTGCTGCCGTTTCAGCCGATCTGGCGCTGCGCTAGCATTGCCGCTCCAACCTCCTCATGAAGGCGGTACAACATGCCCTCCGGAGATGACCGAAGGGTAGCGCATTGCAAGTTCGGATTGTCCTTGGCGCGAAAGATAGTCTTTCGTAGGAAGGACAAGGTAGCTGTAAACGTCGATCACTCCGGCGCGCCTATCCCACGTGGATCGTCACGCTTTTTGTCTGCGGCGTCTTGAACACGCGCGGCCTTTTCGGCGAGCGCTTTGCTCATTTCGCGAAGCTCGACCTCATCGAGCTTTTCGATTCCCACGAATTTGTTTTGCGCTTGTGACGTCAAAATAAGCTCATCAAGCTTTGCCTGGAGAGCCTTGCCGTCACGGTTTTGCGAGTTCTGGAGGACAAACACCATCAGGAAGGTAACGATGGTTGTACTGGTGTTGATAACAAGTTGCCATGTTTCGCTGTAGCCGAAGAAAGGTCCTGAAACCGCCCACGCTGCGACCAGCGCAAGCGCTGTAACAAACGTGAGAGGCCGACCTGACCATTCTGCGATGACGTTGGCAAACCGTGAGAAGAAGTGGGAGGTTTTTTGTTCGCTCATATATCTCTCCATGAGTCAGGCGATACATAACGACTTCTCGATTTGGCGAGTTCCCTTCACTATCCCGGGCAGGACTTTGGTCCTATAAGACAGGACAGGCTTCAACGCCGAATACGGTCTTTCATTTAAGGATCATGATCGTCACGCGCTACGACCCTCGCCAACGTACAGGCGGGCGTAGGGAACTTTCCTGGATTGGGCCGGTTGGACGCCAATGGAGGATTATATGATGCCCTACCCAACAGAACCCTCAACGCCCCCGAATACCATTCCCGTTCCGAACATGCCGCCCGATGTTGTCCAGCCGCCAATCAACGAACCGGAACCTGACGTTTTACCGGACGAAATTCCAAATCCAAACCCGGACGAAAATGACGCGCCCGCCAAGCATGTCTGATGCGGGCAATCAGATGGCTGACCACATGGCCGTCACTTTTCGGGATTTCCTTGGTCTAGGCGCTACGCAACTCCCGGGGGGATAGCCGCCCACCATCTCTGCGTCTACTGTCTGCAATTGCAATAGAATGACAGTCGCGTCGCTCTTCAACCTCGTCTTCTCCCATAAGTTTAACTTTCACCGAAAATCCCGCGTCGCCAACACGAGAAGCAAGCGTCACCGTGCGTAGATCAAGCAGAGGTTGTCTTGAGAACATGCCTCATCACAGAATCTCAAAAATCATTCGAAGTTCCTGGAAGCGATGATTGATTAGGATTCGCTCATGGTGTTAGCCTCGCACGAATCTCCATTGTCACCACATCTTCAAGACAGGAAAAGCGGTTTGCAACAGGTCTCGGTGAACGAGCACGATGCTAATGTGATCACGATCCGCAGCCCCCCGAAGACCGGGCGTTTAATCGTGGTACGGGCAAGGATCCTTCCGTGGGTGTCGAGGATACAAGCAAGCAAAGCCGTCTCTCGATTTTACTTTCATGAAGAATACGCTCGGGAGCGCGGGGTGGCGAGCTATCGGAAAGCGAGCTTGGAATTAGCAGCACTTTTACTAGCTTTGGTAAGGGAAGGAGTGCTCGAGGAAGAACAACTCCTCAGCGCCGCTCGCCGAAGAATGATGGCGAGTGCCGAAGCTTCTGCTCTTGCAACTGTGACAGCTATCGAGAATTGACATCGGTTCCTTGTTGCCTACGACACCCTACGCTTATGGCAGCAGGCTTCCATGGTTAGCTTTGAACCGTATGCAGCGTCTGACGGCCCACTATTTCCCCGTCGGGGTTCAGCGTTCACTGTCGCCTTCTCCAGGCACATTCAAGGGTCTTGCCTGGGGCCAGTCCGGAACTTCAAGCGTCTTCCACTGTTAACAGACGACGAAGATGCGAGCCGGCTTAAGCCGCGCCGACACTGCAAGCCACCACTGAAGGAGGTACCATGAGCGGCATCCAGCAGCTTCAGGCGTGGTGGCACGGATCAACGATTTACCAGATCTATCCGCGCAGTTTTGCCGATAGCAATGGCGACGGGATTGGCGATTTGCCTGGCATCACCAGCAAGCTCGAATATCTTAAAACGCTCGGAGTTGACCTTCTCTGGCTCTCGCCCATCTACACATCGCCAATGGACGATAATGGCTATGATATTTCGGATTATCGGGCCATTGCCCCGGAATATGGTACCCTTGACGACTTCGACCGCCTCGTCGGTGAAGCCCGCGCACGTGACATGGGGATCATTCTTGACCTTGTGGTCAATCACACTTCAGACGAACATCCATGGTTCCAACAGGCTCGGTTATCGCCCGACAACCCGTTCCACGACTTTTATATCTGGCGCGAAGCAGCTGCAGACGGTGGCCCTCCCAATAAGCTGACATCCTCTTTTGGCGGACCGGCTTGGACGCTAGATCCAGCCTGCGGCAAGTATTACCTGCACCTTTTTTCGCGCAGGCAACCGGATTTGAACTGGGAAAATCCCAAGGTTCGGTCTGCGGTTTACGAGATGATGAACTGGTGGCTCGACAGAGGGATCAGTGGCTTTCGCATGGACGTCATTGACTATATCGGAAAGCAGGTTGACCAAGAGGTTGTCACCGACGGCGCTCACCTTCACGAATATCTGCAGGAAATGCATCGCCTTACATTCGGCAGCCGCGACGTCTTGACGGTTGGTGAGACCTGGAGTGCAACCCCAGGTTCGGCGCTGCTCTACTCAGGCCGGGATCGCCATGAACTGTCCATGGTTTTCCAGTTCGAACATGTGACGCAGCAATGGGACGAGATTTATGGAAAATGGCGCTCACGACCCTTTGACCTCGGAAAGCTCAAGGCGGTGTTGAGCAAGTGGCAATATGCGCTCGCAGACGATGGATGGAATGCGCTTTTCTGGGGCAATCATGACCTTCCCCGCGCTGTCTCGAAATATGGAGACGTAAAAGGCTTTCCACTCGAATCCGCGAAGATGCTGGCAACGGTCCTGCACCTGCTCAAAGGCACACCGTTCATCTATCAGGGCGAAGAAATAGGCATGACAAATGTCCCCTTCACCAAGATCGAACAGTACCGCGACATCGAAACGTTGAACATGCATCGGCTGCATCTGGAGGCCGGCATGTCACCAGAAGAATTCATCAAGGGAGCAAACGACAATGGCAGAGACAATGCTCGCACACCAATGCAGTGGTCGGCCGGCGCCAATGCCGGGTTCACGACAGGAATTCCCTGGATAGAGGTGAACACCAACTATACGGTCATCAATGCTGAACGATCCATTTCCGACGAGCACTCGATCTGGAATCATTACCGAACCCTCATTGGCCTCAGAAAACGGCATCCGGTAATCATATACGGTCGTTTTCAATCATATCTGGAGGGCCACCCGGATATCTTTGCCTACACCCGCACTTTCGAAGAATTGCGCCTGCTCGTTGTCGCGAACTTCTCGGCGCGACACATCTTGCTCGACCTGCCTGCCGAACTTCAGATCGCGGGCATGTGTCTCATCCACAATTATGCACCAAGAGAGGCGCTAGAGGCCAGAATTGACATGGCCCCCTATGAGGCATTCGCGATTCTGTCCGACTAAAGTCTGACCAAGGAACAACGCCCTTAAATCGCCGTTTTGGATTGCCGGCACGGCACAAATTGACGCAAGGATCCCGGAGCGAATGCAAGACCAAGTTGGCGCTACCCCACTGATTTCCGACAGGCGCTACCCCATGGGGGCCGAGTTTGTTAACGGCCGTGCCTCTTTCCGAATTTGGGCGCCGTCGCGAAGGGCTGCATCGATTGTCCTTGAAGCCAGCGAGCACTCGATGACGCGCCAGGATGACGGCTATTTCCATGTCGAATTGGATGACTTATCAGCGGGCGCACTTTACCAAATCCGCCTTACCGATGAGCCCGAGCTTCTGGCCGATCCCGCGTCGCGCTTTCAGCCGCAAGGTCCAGCCGGCCCTTCGGCCATCGTCGATCCCGGGGCTTACCAGTGGCACGACGATAATTGGAAAGGCATCGGTGCTCATGATCAGGTGCTGTATGAAATGCACTTCGGCACCTTTACCCCAAAAGGAACCTACGGCGCGGCCGCAAAGAAGTTGCCACATTTAAGGGATCTTGGCATTACCTGCCTGGAAGTAATGCCAGTCAACGAGTTCTTCGGCGCATTCGGCTGGGGATATGATGGCGTTCTTCCCTATGCGCCAACACATCTTTACGGCGAACCTGACGAGTTGCGGAATTTTGTTGATCAGGCCCACCAAAACGGTATCGGCGTCATCCTGGACGTGGTCTACAATCACTTTGGAGTAGGCGACAAGTTCCGGCTGTTTTCCGAGGACTATTTCACGGATCGCTATGCAAACGAATGGGGCAGCTCGCTCAACTTCGACGGAGAGAACTGCCATGGTGTGCGTGAATTCGTCGCGATGAATGCCGCCTATTGGATTGACGAATTTCATTTTGACGGGTTGCGGATTGACGCCACGCAAGCTTTGTTCGACGCCAGCGACGAGCACATCATCGCCTTGATCTCACGAAAAGCGCGATCGGCAGCTGGTACCAGATCCATCTATCTCGTTGCAGAGAACGAACCTCAGGACAGCAATCTGATCCGGTCGATCGATAAAGGCGGCTTAGGCCTCGACGCCGCCTGGAACGATGACTTCCATCACTCCGCAGTCGTTGCAGCGACCGGCAGGAGGGAGGCCTATTATCACGACCACCATGGTCAGGCCCAGGAGTTTGTATCGGCCGCAAAATATGGATACCTCTACCAGGGTCAGCGTTATGACTGGCAGGACGCTCCCCGCGGCAATGCCGGGTTCGATCTCGGTCCAGAGCACTTTGTCCATTTCCTTCAAAATCATGATCAGGTCGCAAACTCAGCCAATGGTTTGCGGTTGAATACCCTTACGTCCCCGGCGCGAATGCGGGCGCTAACGGCTCTTCTTCTCCTCGGCCCGCAAACTCCGATGCTGTTTCAGGGTCAGGAGTTCGCAGCAACGACACCGTTCTTTTATTTTGCCGACCATTCTGGCAGCCTTGTTGACATCGTTCGTGGTGGACGGGCCGAGTTTCTCAAGCAGTTTCCAAGCCTTATGGATCCGGAGTTCGAGACACGAATGGCCTTACCTTCCGACCCTGCAACCTTCGAGCAATCGAAGCTGGATTGGGAAGATCGAAGCCGCAACGCTCAGATCCTCGCGCTTCACAAGGACCTTATCGCCCTGCGCAGGACCACCCCCGTCTTTTCGAGCAACAATGACTTAAGAGGCAATCGCAATCGCATCGATGGGAATGTCCTTGCCACCTCGGTGTTCCTGCTGCGGTTCTTTTCCAGAAGGCCTCAGGACGAGCGGCTGCTGCTGGTCAACCTCGGGCCCGATCTGCCGGTCTGTGGCCGGCCCGAGCCGCTATTGGCGCCGCCACGCGATTACCAATGGTCGCTTTGCTGGTCGAGTGAAGACTTCAACTATGGCGGGGCCGGACGCCGGCCCGTCGATCTTCAGCACCGCTGGAGTTTGTCGTCGGATTGCGCGATTCTTTTGGAGCCGCGCTCGCAGAAGCGCAACCCAACGCCATCAGCTGAAAAACTTGGCAAATGGCAGAGGCAAATCTCGAATTGCTCTGTAGACGAACGATGAGGAAGAAGCCTCATCCCTCTCCATCATGATGACGATATGACAGAGTTCGATGAGCAGCCGTCTAGCTTAAGCTCATGCATGGCCGCGGAAAGGCCGTAGTGGCTGCTCGTTCCTTAAGCCTTTTTCCGGCCCCAGGAACTTCCAAACCGTCTCATGGTTAGCATGGTCTCACTCGGAAATCTTCGACATGCAGACCAATGACGATAATTCGATCGACCTTCAGCGGCTTCTATTCGAGCCAAACGTCGTCCTCAACGTACGCATACGCGGAAGGCCGCCTTGAGAGATGTCCGGAAACATAGCTGACTGCGGGTATGGACATCTATACTGACAGTCAGCGTGATAACCGTCTTGAGATCGTCGACACTGGTCGGCGTCGCCGTTTCAGCCAAGAGGTAAAGCGCCGGATCGTAGCGGAGAGCCTTTTGGAGCCGGGATTGTGCGCAACGACGGCGCGTCGACATGGGATTTCTCGTTCGCAGCTCTATGAATGGCGCAAGCTGGCGCGTGCGGGCAAGCTGGGCGACATTGAAGCGATCGACGCAGTTGAGGGATTTATCCCGGCGGTTGTCACGACGGAGCGGTTGACGGGCAAGGCAAGCTCTTCATCAAACGAAGGTCGCATCGAGGTTGTTGCGTTAAACGGCAGGCGGGTGATCGTGGATAGCGCCGTTGATGTCGATGCGCTGCTTCGGATCATGCGCGGCCTGGAAACGCTGCGATGATCGCGCTTCCCTCCGGTCAAAATGTGCGGGTGTGGATTGCGACCGGCTATACCGACATGCGCTGTGGGTTTCGCGGAAGGCCAGACGAACCGGCCTTGGTCCAATTTCTTGGTAAACAGGCAACTGCCCTGGCCATCGCTCCAAATCACTTTTATCAGCGATCCGCTAGCGGGCATTACGATCCTCGAGTCATTCGACGTTGCCAGAAACGCTACCTGACGCCAGATGCGATCCTGCTAGTGCCCGGCAAAAAAGACTGGAGGGAAGGAGTGCATATCGACACAGTCGGCTTCTTACAGAAACGTTAAGGCTGCCGCATCAACCCATCACCAATGAACTCGGCTCGCTGCTGCGCACCCTCGCAGTGCCTGGGGAAGATCGATTGGAACTACAAACCTCAAGGACGGTTTAGTATAAAAAGTGTTCGTGAGGTAACGATGCAAGTTCGCGATGTGATGACGAAGCAGGTGATTAGCATTTCGGTTGATACGAGTATCAGGGATGCCGCACGAACGATGTCAGAAATTGATTCCGGTATCGTCCCCATCATCGATGGCGACGAGCTCGGGATGGTAACCGATCGCGACATCGTTATCAGGGCAGTTGCCGAGAGCATGGACCCCGAATGTCCCGTATCTGACATTATGACGACCCGCATTGAGAGTTGCTTGGAAAGTGATGATCTGCGGGAGGCCGCCAACCGGATGGCAGAGCTTCAGATGCGGCGCCTTCTCGTCTTTGACGAGGCGGGCGCAATTGTCGGCATTCTCTCTTTGGGTGATATTGCGCTTCTCAATGAAGAGCTTGCGGGCGTTGTGCTGGAAGAGATTTCTGACGACGAAACCAACCGCTTGTAGACAAGGCGCGCAGAAACCTTGCCGGGTGGCGGATCGGTGCACCCGGCGCAAATCGCCACAGCTCAACAAGCCACCAAGGAGAAGCCAATTGGCGCCGCGAGCATGTTTTATCATAGATCCCCTGCGGGCGTCGCCAACTTCCCCGGGACCGAGCTTACTCTCAGGCTGGAACAATTGCTCTGAAATCTGGTTCAGTGGTAACGACTACATGGAGAACCACGGACATGGATCATTCAAAACACATCCGCCTTGGCACAGGAGAATTGATCCCCGCCAACCTGGAGGGAGCAACCGTGTATGGTGCAAATGACGACAAAGTTGGCAAGGTTGACCACGTCCACGGCACTGGCGATGAGAGCACCGTGATCATTGATGTTGGGGGATTCCTTGGAATTGGGGCCAAACCTGTTGCCGTTCCTGTCAATCAGCTTGATTTCATGAGAGACGAAGACGGTGACGTTCACGCCGTTACCAGCTGGACGGAAGACGAGCTGAAGTCGATGCCGGAGCATCGGGACTGATTGATCGAGGCCTGTAAGTTTGCCAGATGTGATGAAACGAAGGCGACGGCGCTTCGTCAGCCGCCTTCTCTTGAGCAGCTAATCGTTGCTCACTCAGACTTCGGGACACCCGCGCACGTTCGCAAATGTAATACGGTCAGGGCCGCGACGGGTCATTCCTTCGACGACAACACTTCGCGGCGAAATGCGCACGACATGCGCTCGTCGAAAACCAGCGTCTCGAGCATTGTCGAGAGCATCATCGGGGTTGCACCCCCGGCTCCGACGACGGTCGGACCAGTCGCCGTCGCGGTCGCGGTCTGGATCGTGGATGCCGACTCCATTTGGGCCGACACGAAGTTCCAAACCTTGAGCGTTGACAGGCGACATCAAGCTGAAGGTACCAACGGCGAGGGCAAGAGCTTTGACACATGTTACAAATGACTTCATAGCATATCCTCCATACCTACCTGCTAACCTTCGCCAGCCAAAACAGTTCCGTCTCTCGCAACGAAAGATAAAGGATTTGGTGCAAACACATTTGGGTCGATCGCCACGGAAAGAGCGTGGCCAAGGGAAGCATTTTTCAGCGTAGTTCGTGCGAAGCCATGGGGTCGTTGCTGAACTGGGTTCTAGCGGTTGCGCTCAGTCGCCAGACCGGCCCGGCAGGCTGCCGATTGTTGCTACCCAGGAAAGTTGCGAAGAACACCATATCTGATAGCGAGGCGAGAGGTCACGGCGTTGATTAATGGTGCCAACGCGTATCCCGACATCGTCGGCAGCCTCTCCCTCCCCTGAGGTGAAGATCGGTGATCCGCAAAAGTCGCAGAAGTACTGAAGTCTCTTCTGGCCACTGTCTCCGATCTTTGTGTAGCATTTAGGGTCACCCGCAGTAATGCGGAAATTCGAGCGGGACGTGGCAGCGGTCACACGAAAGGCAGAGCCTGTGAGTCGCTGGCAGTCGGTGCAGTGGCAGATACCGACATCTTGCGGGCTTATGTCTGCTTCGTAGGTCACACGTCCACAGTGGCAACCTCCATCTACGCGCATCGTATTCCTCAAAACCAGGTGACCTAACTCTTCAGCAGCCAAATCCGGCCCTGAAACGCTTACCTCTTGAAAGCGATCCCTCTCGCCTGCGCAACGCCTCTCAGGCGCAAGCGCTGCTCTCCGCTTCTGTCGCCCGAAAGACCCATTGCTCGATCGGATACCTTCTCGCCAGATCAGGATTACGGTTCAGAAAGTCCTGTGCACTGTCCCTGCTCGACCTCCTGAACCGCGTCTGCAAGGTATCATCGGTTTCTTTTCTTGACATGTCGCCCCCCTCGCGACCTACCAAACGTACAAGGGCCGACTATGGTTCCGCATTATCTGAAAATGCGTGCCAAGCTGCTTCAGCCCACCACAGCCTTCAAGGCGTCCTTCAAGTGCTCCATGCTGTGCGGCTTTCGTAGGAATGCCGTCCGGCTGGCGTCATTTAGCTCAGGTCCTCGGTTCGATCCCGACGCAAACACGATGCCAATGGCCGGCCAGCGCCTTCTAACCTCCCGGCAGAAGTCATCTCCTGACATTCCAGGCAAGCCGAGATCGGTTACGAGGACATCAATGTTATCCTTTTCGAGAATGATGAGAGCCTCTTCAGCAGAACCGGCCTCGATGACCACGCACCCAATATCGGCCAACATGTCGGCACTTGCGATTCTGATGAGCGCGTTGTCCTCCACCAAAAGCACGCGTAGTGCCGCTTTTGGCACCGTACCAGGCGGCTCCACTGTACCAGCGGTCGGCTCCTTTCGGTTTGTCGAAAGCTCTGCCTGCTTCTCGTTGTTTAGCACATGCCTGATCTTGCGTGCGAGCGCCTCGCGCGTGTAGGGCTTCGACAGGAGCTGGACCCCGGCGTCCAATCGGCCACCATGGACGATGGAATTTTCGGTGTATCCGGACGTAAATAGCACTGCGAGGTTCGGCAACCGGTCCTTTGCCTTCTTCGCCATCTCGGTACTTTTCAGGGGACCCGGCATGACCACGTCAGTAAACAACATGTCGATCGCAATCCCACTCTCGATGATTGTGAGCGCGGCTGACGCGTCAGGTGCTATCAATACCCGATAGCCCAAGCCCTGCAGCATCTCCACCACGGTCGCGCGAACGCCTTCGTCGTCCTCTGCCACCAGAATGGTTTCAGGGCCACCTTCGATAGGCGCATCGGCGTTTGCAATCTCGAGGTCTTCGGGTTGCACGGACCGCGGCAGATACACCTTGACGGTGGTACCATGACCGAGTTCGCTGTAAATCTTCACATGGCCGCCGGATTGCTTGACAAATCCATATACCATCGACAGGCCAAGACCCGTCCCTTTCCCCTCTGCCTTGGTCGAGAAGAAAGGTTCGAAAACCTTCTCCATCAAGTCAGGCGACATGCCCGTCCCGGTATCGGTGACGGCCAGGGAAACGTATTGACCCCGCTCGACATCCTGATGCTGCAGCATATAGGCATCGTCGATATGGGCGTTACCGACCTCGATTGTCAGTTTGCCAAAGCCCTCCATTGCATCGCGTGCATTGATCGCGAGATTAAGGAGGGCGTTTTCCAGCTGCATCGGATCGATCAGGGTGTTCCACAGCCCCACAGAGACGATTGTCTCGACCTCCACACCCTCGCCGATTGTCCGCCTCAACATCTCGACAAGCCCGCGAACAAGGCGACCAACACTGACAACGCGGGGATCAAGCGCCTGCCTGCGGCCAAATGCAAGCAGCTGTGCTGCCAGCTTTGAGCCCCGATCGACGCCAGCCAAGGCATTCACGATCCTCGTTTGCGCCTTGGCGTTTCCTGCAACGTCTTTGGCCAGTAGCTGCAGATTGCCACCAATCACCTGCAGCAGATTGTTGAAATCATGCGCAACGCCACCCGTCAGATTGCCGATTGCCTCCATCTTCTGGGCCACTGCTGGAGCGCAAGTTCGGTCTTGCGAAGTGCAGCGGCTGCTGCGCGCTCCTCGGTTACGTCGCGGCCCACCGCATGAATGAATGCGTCATCAGGAACGGCAGTCCACGAGATCGTGCGGTAGTTTTTGTCTTTCGCCTGGTACCGGTTCTCGAAGAAAAAGGTTGTTGCACCCTCGCTGAGCTTTGCGATCTCCGCCTCCGTCGATGGCCGATCCTCCGGATGAATAAGGTCTAGAAAGGACCTGCCAACGAGTTCCTCTTCCTCCCAATCAAGGACTGTCGCCCATGCCGGGTTGATCGCGGTGATGGTTCCCTTGAAGTCAGCGACAAGCATGATGTCAGTCGAAAGACGCCACATCCGGTCACGATCAGCTGTGCGTTCGGCAACGCGCTGTTCCAGCGTCTCGTTCAGTATTTCGAGCTTTGCGCGTATTTCCCGTTGTTCCTCGATATCGGTGTTTGTCCCGATCCAGCGGAGCACTCTTTCATCGTCGTCCTTGGTTGCGACCGCTCTTGCGATATGCCACCGAAAAGAACCATTTGCCCGTTTCAATCGAAACTCCGTCTCGAAAGGCTCTCCGGTTGCAAGGGCGTTTCCCCAACGATCAAGAACGAAAGAAACATCGTCAGCGTGTATCATTGTCGTCCAGCTTCCTCCATCGAGGTCGCCACGCTTCAACCCTGTGTACTCGTAAACCCGATCATTGAACCAATCGAGTTGCCCATCGGGACGAGCCGTCCAAACGTGGTTCGGAATAGCCTGGGCAAGGGCTCGGAAACGGGCTTCACTTTCGCGAAGATCACGCTGCGCCCTACGCCGTTCGGTGACGTCCTGGACGACACCCACAAACCGTACCAGGGTCCCCTCGCGGTCCCGTTCAAACTCGCCGCGTCGTGCAATAAATCTCTTCTGCCCATTGTCGGCACGCCGGATCCTGTATTCTACATTGAGAGGAGAGTCTCCCGTTCGGCGTGTGCGCGCATTCGAACCCACCTCCCTATCCTCCTCGACGACAAGTTGCTCCACCCGCTCGATGGGTATATCGCCCTCGTCCGGCAGGCCGTAGATCTTGCAGAACTCAGGTGTCGGACTGAGAATGTTGGTGTGAAGGTCGAGGGAAAAGACACCAACACGCCCGGCCTCCTGAGCCCGTCGCAGGCGCTCCTCGGTGTCCTTGAGAGCCTGGGTGGCCAAGTGCTCCTCGGTCGTGTCACGTAGTACCTTCACCAACCCGACCGCCCCCCTTTTTCATTGCGAATCGGACTTATCTCGCCGGTGGCCCAGAACCGTTGACCTGACTTGCGCAAATGCCATCTGTCGTGGTGTGCCGAACCATTCCGCAAGGCCGCGTCCATCGCCTCACGAGCGCGGCCGGCTGCTCGGTCTTCGGGCGTGAACAGCATTTCCCAATGCATGCCGACCATTTCCTCCTCGCTCCAGCCGAAAATGCGGCGCGCCCCCTCGTTCCAGCGACGGATGCGGCCGTTCAGGTCGAGCGCGAGGATCGCGTAGTCGATTGCACCATCGAGAATTTGCCGGCTCTGCCGCTCCGCCGACCTGAGCGCCTCCTCGGCGAGCACCCGATCGGTGACGTCGGACCCCTGCGCAAAAATTCCGACGATCGATCCGTCTGGATCAGTGATCGGTTGATAAACGAGGTCAACGTACTTTCGTTCTGAAGGCCCTTCCGCAGAAGGCTGGAAGTCAACAGCGAGCGCCCGCCCCTCATAAGTCGTCCCCATCGCGTAGACGTTGTCGAGCAGCTCAAAGTATCCCTGTCCCCGAAGGTCTGGCAGAGCGTCTCTCGCTGACATGCCCAGTACGTCCCGGTGACCCACGAGCTGTCGGTATGCGGCATTCGTCAGCTCAAAAACGTGGTCGGGGCCGCGCAACATCGCCACGAAGCCCGGTGCCTGCTCGAACATGCGGCGCAACCGTTCCTGCTCGCCATGTCGCCACCTTTCCGCCTCGACCTTTTTTGTGGTCTCGACCACAATGGCAATGACGCCGCATGGTCGACCATCGTCGTCCATGATCGGCGAGTAGTCGAGGTTCATGAACACCTGCTCCGGCTTTCCATGCCGGTGCAGCGTCAATTCCTGATCCTCGTAGGCAAGCGTGCCGCCGGAAAGGCCGACCTTCATCACGTTGTCGTTGAAATCCGCCACTTCCGCCCATCCCTCTCGAACCTTTGATCCGAGAAGTTGCGGATGGCGTCCCCCGGCGAAGATTGAATAGGCGTCGTTGTAGATCATGATGCCGTCTTCGCCCCACAAGGTAACGATGGGGACCGGCGATTGAAGAATTGTTGTTGTCGTGGTCTTGACGACCTGCGGCCAGCGAGAAGGCTCGCCGAGCGAAGTCCTCCCCCAGTCGAAGTTGCGGATCAGGGAAGCGAGCTCGCCGTCATGGGCGAGAAAATTAAATTCGTTGAAGGTCATGGATGCCGGGCAGGTTGTTTCGCGGCATATGTAGGAGCCCTCTGCAGAAAGGCAACGACCGAGAGCGGGCACGCTCGCTTCATTCGAGATTTCTGCCTGTACTATTGGGGCCGTCGCGCCATGTCACCGTCATGATATACTTTACAAGCGACACTCATTTTTGCGACGCGAGGGTCTTGCGTATCGATCGGCGGCCGTTTGCCGACATGGCTGCGCACGATGTCGCTCTCATCGAATACTGGAACTGCGTAGTATCCCCAAGCGATGAGGTTTGGCATCTCGGCGACTTTATGCGCCAGAATGGCGGCGATTGTGATCAATTGCTATCATTGCTGAACGGACGGAAGCATCTCATCGTCGGCAACAACGATCCCGATTCAACGACCAGCGCCAAAGGATGGCTGACTGTCCAGCATTATGCTGAGATGCGCGTCGACGGCCAGTTCCTGGTGCTATGCCACTATCCCTTCAGGACCTGGAACAGGATGGGTAAGAATTCAATCAACCTTCATGGTCATTCACATGGGAGGCTGAAGCCACTTCCCCGTCAGTTCGATGTCGGTGTCGACGCCCAGAGCCTGCGCCCAGTGCCTCTGGAGACAATCTTAAGGAAATAAGGCACGGAGAATTTGGTAATACCCGTCAGCCTTCGTTTGAAGAAAACGTGCCATTCCTGCATCACCCGATACGCAGCACCAATCTGCCCACTTGGTCTGCCAGCGGACATACCACATTCCGCGATGGCTGCCCATATTTGGCAACGCAGCGGCGGTCTCCTGCGCGGGGACTGGTGCAGTCGAGCCGCCGCTTCTCCTTCCCTTCAAGCTCGATTGTTTGGTTAGGGTCAGCAGGCATGTCGTCTACTCAATCTTGCTTCATGCGTCAGTGACTTCGCTTCGAGTGGATCATCTCCAAAGCTCCCGGTTAGAGCGGCTCGTCTCAACAAGGAGGGGAAAAGCAAGTTCAATGCACGCGCCAACCTGCAATTTCCCGCGCGCGTCGACACGCCCGACCCGCAATTTACGCGCGCTATAGCAGGCAACAGGCGGCGGCGAAGGCGAAATCCGCGTGGCCATGCACTACTTCTTCCAGGCCTGTGGTGCCCGCAGTTCCGCGACCTGGGCGCACCGGTCTCGATCAAGGAAGACGCCGCGGCCAATCAAGTTGCTAGTGCTGTCCTCGGTGGCTCCAACATGACGAATTTGCTGTCCGCTGGCCTGGCCAGTGATCGCAGGAGCATCCATCGACGGCAAGGGATCGTTTTCGACCAAAGCAGCGCCCAGATAGAACAGATGTAACGTTTGAAGGGGCGGGTTGAGCCCCCAACGTCGTATCTTCTCAATTGGTAAGGTGCCCCCATCTGTCGTCCCACTCCAGCCCTTTGCCATCTCGATCCAGATAGAGCCATCATGGCTGTGGCTCTTCGCGAACCGGAATGCAGCCTCAGGCTCCATCTCCTCGCCGGGGAAAATTGCGTCATCCTCGCCTCGAGCGGCCGCTTTCCGCACGAAGCCTCTTATCTTGTCGCCTGAATGGTAAAGCTTGATCACGTGGTCTGCGGGTTTTGGCAGGCCTTTGTAGAACCTCTTGTATTCATCCATCATTACCTCCTGCCCCCGATCGCCCGCCCCTCTCCTCTCAGCGACGCTGCTTGGTTGAGGACTCAGTCTCCGGCATCATTCCGATGGTTTTTGCGGTTTCCTCAAGGCCTTCTGTCCGGTCGATTTCCACACCCTCCGCCTTTCGAACGTCAAAGCCAATTTGACTAACGCCTCCATTGGCAATCTCAAGCATCATCTGCTTGGCGCGACGCACCGCGGAATCTCGGTCAAGCCCTCGGTTGGGCGAGGCGACCGTAACCTGCTCACCGCCTTCTCCGATGAATTCGATTAGGACCTTAGCATCGCCCGAGTTAACACGCACCTCGATCAGTTGCATTAGCACCTCCTCGTCTTGGAGAAACAACGCAACCTGCAAACGCTTGTTCCAGACTGGCGCAGAGCCTTCAAGGGCTCAAGCCAACCACCATCAAATCGACACGCTTATCGTACTTGGCCTCGGATCTCTGCGGCGCACAACCCAAGGCGCGATCGGTCCCCTCGATCCCGCCCATTGCGGGCAAAAGCCACCCAATTCTTATGCTCCAGACGCGAAGAGGATAATTGCACTTGGTCACGACCATATCGTACGGTTCCTGACGGAGGTAGCTTACCCACTAGGAACAGAAAAAAGAGGCATTATATTTGATATGTCCGCGGCCCCTCTTTCAGGAAGGCTCTGAGCAAACTACGCGTACTGCCTTCGGAGCCTTCCACATTGAACCGGGAGGCAACACCAAAACCTGCTGGCTCACGTGATGCACGAGATTTAACGTTTGCGATAAGACTGATCGGGACGTTTGGTGCTGTACCGTGCCGAAGCCGCAACAGCACGCCGTTGATCCCCTTCTTGGGGATCAGGCAGAGGCTTTTTCAGAGGCTTTTTTTGAGAGCGCAGGTACCTGAGTCAGCCTTTTAAGGCGCGTTCAACCGCTCGGAATCTGAAGGCATAATGGCGATCGTAGTCATTACTTTTATCATCGGCTTTGTCGCCGGATGCACAGCGAGTGCCAGCCTCTTCCTGTGGCAGCGCAAACCGGCGTCTCAAGGTCAGAAGGCGGTGGATGTCGCAATGCGTGCCATTCTGGCATTGGACGACCTCGTCCGCAGCTGCCATGCTGCTGCACTCGATTATCCGGATTTTGATGAAGAGGACCCCGGCCAGTATTATCTCCACACGGATGATCCGCAGCTCGTCTTGCCCCGTGAATTGGCCTGGACTTTGCTCGGAGAGAAATTTGCAAACGAGCTTGCGTGGCTTCCAAATCGTCTGGGCAACATCATCGACGGACTGGCGGCTATTGATATCGATCCCCCAGACTTCAATGGCTATTTTGAGCATCGCCAGTATGAGTTTGCGCAACTGGGGTTGGCCGCTGCTGATCTACTGGACCGGCTTTGCGAGGCCTTTCGACTTCCGCAACCTGAAAGGCCCTCTTTTTATGATCCACTCGGGGAATTGAAACAGCAGACCATCGAGCTCGCCTCATACTTCCGGCGATCGAGAGAAAGCTCTACCAACGTACCTGCGGACGCTTCCAATGTTACATCAATATTTTCGAGCGGAAAGTTTGATCCCGAAAGATAGTCACGTTTTCGACCTGGTGCTGGCGCGAGGCTTCGCGCCAGTCCCAAAAACGTCGCGCGGCTAAGCCAGTTCCCGAAAGGTTATCGAGTAGCGGAGATTTTCGACGGGAGGTATCGAATGCTCCCAATCCGATCTGGAAGACCCAGCCAGAAGGTACATTGATCCGGGCTCGGCGGTCACAGAATAACGCTCCCACTTGCTACCCATCCGTCGGCGCAGCCTAAGCGTACACCGCGACAAAAGCGACACGCCGACTACGCGGCCGAAGGCTTGTTTGTCACGATGCCAACCGATTGGTGCACCTGGCCCGTATTCGGTGACGAGAGCTTGCTGGAGATTCGATCGCTGCGTGCCGGCGAACTTGGCAGCAAGGTCGCGGATCGGCAGCAAGAACTCCGGCAATCGACCCGCCGGCACAAGACACTGCCTTTCAAAGTCGAACTTCCAGCCAAAGGACATGACCTTTCGTTTGCCTTCGTAGCCAGAAAATTTGAACGGCTTGAGAGGGAGGCGAGTAATCTCCGCAAGAAGCTCATCTTGAAGCGCTGTCGGAACTGTATCAGGCGAATATCGGAAACCCGCCGGAGAGATGGATCCTTCGGTAAACTGTTCTCCAAAGAGGTCGACCTGCATCATGTTCATAGCTTGCTTTTTCTTTCACGAAGGTTCTCACTGGCACCCCAATCACGAGGATGGGGTTTGGCTGTTTATCATCGGAAAAGAAGCCGCCTGCACCGTAAATAAGAACACAGTGCTGCAGCCGCAATACCGTTCGAACTTAAGGCCCACGGCTAGGCAACGGCAAATAGGCCTTAGAAATCGCAAAAGCGGCGGCTGTCTTGTCGGTTCGACCCTTGCAGTGCCCCGATCCGGAGCAGAATTGCTTTTCTCCGGATGTCGCGTTTGAGCATGGAGCATAGCAAATTCATGCACCCCGATCTCGGGCAGAATTGCGACTCTCGGTTGCCGAAAAGACGCTTTTGGGCGACGGTGAATGAAGGATCTGCATTGCTCGGCGCCTCCTCGAGATGATGAGTCGCTTTCATGCTGCATCAGTTCGCCAATTGGCCGGACACAGCCTCTCTTGGTCGAACAAGCAGTCCAAGACCGTCGCCGAGAAACAACCAGCAAGCGATTGTATGCGACCTGTGTGCCCCTTCTGGTATTTGGGTCGTGCTTACGTCTTAGCCCTCATCGAAATATACATGCCCGTCTGCCACCGTACATAAAGCCCTTGCTGCCTCCCAAGCTTGTGTCATCCTGACGCGGTGTTTCACCTTTTAGCGCCTGCCAAAGCCGGGCGAATGACCGCGGACAGGCTCGATCATCACGGTCCTGCTCCACGGCCGATTTTCCCATAATCATCGTCTCCCCCAACCTTTGCATCCGTTGGATCGATACGAGGAATGTTCATCTTCAGAAATTCTGCTATGAGTCCGCCTTGTTGTAGGAGTAGGCGTTATGACGAAGTTGGTTCCGGACGGGTTCTACTGGGCGAGGTCCGACAAGCATAACGACGGCGAAGTGACCGTCGTACGGGTTTCGACTATCTTCGGAGCGGAACCCGAATACTGGACGCTAGTCGTGCTGGGTTGCGAGCAGCATCATATGCCTTGCGACTTCAAAATCATCGAACGATTGTCACCGCCTGAGGAAAACCCGCTAAAACAGGCCGCCGAGTAACTGCCCGCCCCTCTCGACTGGCGTCGGCGCAACCTTCTTGTGGTCGATACGTTTTACTGAAAGTAGGCCGATCTCCACATCGCACTCACCTTCGCCCCGTCTGCGCAGGACAGGGTGTTCTTCGCCGACAGTCGGTTCTTCGATACTTTCTCCGTTGAGGGCATCGATCCCCGGCAAGAGGCCATCTTCGTCACGAGTGGTCTGACAGGGTACGTCTTTGCAAGCGATGCAATCCGTCCTACCCGCGTTGTCTTCCGATTGCGAACGCAGTCTCCTGGACTGAGGACACTGACCATGGGTACGGAGCGCCAGACGGCGGATCATTCTATTTTCGTCGTCCCATAGGACTCAAGCATGCACAGTGTCGTCCGCGGTCTTGCGATCTATTTTCGAGTTACTCGTTAATATCCACCTCTCTGGTCGACGAACGCTCGCGCAAATGACGCCGTTCGACCTCGTGATCGTATCTCGGAGACGACGCAGCGGGCCATGCTGGGCGACGACTTCTCCATCACCAACGCAGTCCTTCTAATCCTGACGCTGTTCACCGATATCGGCCTGTCCTACATAAAGCGATGCTCTCCACGAACTGCCAATGTCATCGACGGTGTCCCGACGGTGCTCGTTACTGACGGTCGATATGACGAGCGCGTATTTCGTGGCTGCCGTCTGGACAAGGACGACGTACTGGAGGCGGCTCGATCGCAAGAGGGAAACGAGCGGGTCTTCGCCATCACGTTCGCAATTATCGAGGTCAGCGGAAACATCAGCATCGTGTTAAGAAGGAATAACGCTCCCGCCGGGGAACGCATTCTACCGATACTGGGTTAATCGACATGTCCTATCTCATTCAGATTCTGCTTCCAACGAGTCTCAGCGAGCGAAGTCGAACCACTATCGAGCGGGTCAAGCACGAGCTGACCGATTACTTTGGAGGCGTAACCATGCACATTGACGCCCCAGCCGAAGGTCTGTGGAAGGAGGGTGGTTTAGTCGATGAAGACCGGATCGTCGTTGCCGAAGTCATGGTAGACAGCCTAGATACCTCATGGTGGGCAGGCTATCGAAAGCGCCTGGAGTCTCTCTTCGAACAGAAAGAGCTCGTCATACGGTCCTTTGAAATCGACCGGCTCTAATTGGGATCGAACGTATCGAGGCACTCTGGGTATTGGATTTTGCGCATTCCGGCAACCGCCGACATCGATCGACACAGGCAACTGTGGCAGGTACTTGAGGCAAGCGGCAACGGCGAAAGTTATTCCTGTGGCTGCGCCCAGTCGCAGCGATCACAATCGCTCCCAGCAACCGCCTGTACCAGATTTTCCAAGAACGCTTCGAATTCCCATGGCATTTTTTCAACTGCGACACGGAACAAGATTTGCCAACCTAGGTTCTATGGCCGAGGCAGACGCCTCTTTTCATCAATCGAAGGAGACATTCCTATGGCAACTCAAGGCGGTTCTCACGACCAGCATTCCAAGGCCGGCAAAGAAAGCCACAAGAATTCCGGGTCAAAGCAAGCCTCTTCATCGTCCAGCAAGAGCTCCTCGTCGTCCGGCAAGCAGGGTGGCTCCCACGAGCAGCACGTAAAGGCTGGCCAGCAAAGCCATAAAAACAGCCATTGATATCTGAGCCCGCTTCGGCGGGCTTTTTTCTGGTCAGTTATCCCGTATGTGCGGCCGCAGCAACGCCCACTGGGGATAAAGAGTCAGCGAAGGTCGAGTTCGCTTCAGCTTTGCCGAACCGGTATAGCCAGGTACGACGGAACAACACTCAGCTATCAATCAAGAACCTCGGCGAACCAAGCGTGCCCGCGAACCGAGGGGCGGGCATCATCAGGTGGTCACACATGCTTTCTCGAACGTCGCAGAGGCGGTTGGTTCGCCGAGTGCTGGTAGCATTGGAAAGCGCGCTAACGGCCATCGCGCCCGTCGTTGGCACCCCCAGGCGTGATGCTTACTCGACCAGCGTCAGAACGTCTTGTTGTGAGCCGCAGTCGTCAGTCGTGAGCAATTGACTTCAGCCGGGAACAAGTAGGCCCAATTGCTGTTCCGCCTACTCGACTGTGCAGAGGAGTTACGCCCTTGTCATCACCCGGATGGCTCGTTGTCCTGGTTGAACGAAATAATACGATCTACAAAATCGCCTCAGCCAAAGACGCATTGGATTTATTGTTCTCAGATTGGCCGAAAAACACAGGTTTACCCTTCATCCAAGCTTTGGAGGCCTGCGGGGGTGTTTTGAGCGGTTCGATAACGAATGACGAGGCCGAGTTTGCATTCCTCGCAGCAGCGTTGGATGCAGGTGTTTCCTTCGAATTCGATGAAGAAGGCATCAGATAACCACTATGACATTTTGCCTCTGCTTGTTTTGCAGCCGAGCCGCCAGGACATTCCAATGCAATGATTGCCGATGAGATAACGGGGCTCGACCTTGATGGCAGCGCGCGACCACCAACTGCTTCTCAGCTGCGAATTGATATGCCGTTTGCCTTTCGACAAATCGCTTTGAAGCACGTAGGTGGCTTGCAAGAAACAAATCCCGCACTGCCGCCGTGGAGGTGGAAATCCGAAACGCATTCGCACTGACCTTGCCCCGTTGAAATAATCCATTTTGAAGGACGCTCTGGCCCATTGAGAGGACCAGAGAATGAAGCGCAACCGTTTCACAGATGAACAGATTATCGGCATTCTGAAGGAGCACGAGGCCGGCACGCCGGTCTCGGAACTTTGCCGCAAGCACGGCGTCAGCGATGCCAGCATCTATAAATGGAAGGCCAAGTTCGGCGGCATGGAGGTATCCGAAGCCAAGCGGCTGAAGACGCTGGAAGACGAGAACGCCAAGCTGCAGCGGCTCTTGGCGGACGCGATGCTCGACGATGCTGCTTTGAAAGACCTTTTGGGAAAGAATGTATGGTCGGCCTCGTCCGTGCAAGGGTACGCGACATCGTAACTGACGATTCCAGTTGCATAAATGTATCCGGCCTCTCCAGTGCGAAGCTTTGGTATCCGCAGCTCGACGGTACCAGCTCGGGTCTCCCAGTCGCGATCGCGATAGCCGTTACGCTGAGCAAGTCGAAAGTCGTTCTTTTCGCCGTAGGCCGCACCGGTCTTCGCGCCGACCTCCAGCTCCATCAGCTTCTCGGCCGCAAAGCCAATCATCTCGCGCAGCAAATCGGCAAACAGCGCTCTTCTCAACAAGCAAGCGCAGGCCCATCATATCATTGGTCATCGGTGGTCTTCCAAAAGGTTGTGCTTGAACAACCCAATCCTACCGGAAGAGGCCGATGGCCACCGCTATCGACCTACGCCACATAGCGTAATCGCTCAGGGCCTAGCCTTCCCGGCGGCGGCTCTTGGCGCGCGCTGCCATCTGAAAGGTCCTTCACCACGCAATCGAGAGCGCTCGAACCTTCGTTTAGAAGGATCTTTGCTCCGATGAAAGTTCGTTTGCGATAAGCTCTTCTGCTGTCCATGGGATGACCTTGTATGCGATTGAACCGTAAACGCCGAATATACAATCCAGCCAATTTTCAACGTCGTGCCTGATGCGGTCGTTAGTTGCAATCTCGCGGACCTTTACGCGTTTTGGACTACCTGCGGAAGAAATATCGCCCCTCATTGCACTCTCCCTTCTCCGAAGGGGTTTGCCCGCTCTTCATTGGCTGCCATGTTGTGCCGGACTGGGCGACGGAAGCGTGTCTCTCGGGCTCTGCGGCCAAAAGAATAGAAATGCCGCGACCGCGGCCGGCAACGTTCCCGCGGCAACCAGATCCGAGGACGGTTGACCCAAGTCGGCTGCCAGATGCTTCAGTATCGGCCCCATCGTTCAGCTTTGAGGTGCTTTCGATCCGACCAACCTGGGGCTTCATTATCGAGAGGGCCTGATTTTTCATGGCGTGAGCGTTCTTGGGACCAATCACAAAGAGTTCGCGAGTTTTGTCGTCAGACATCGACTTTTTTGTTGAGCCGCCGAAACCATGCAGCTGCGTTAAAGGTTCCCAATCCGCACTCAAGGACAGCGTCAGGAAGGTCGCCGAGGGCAACCCCAACTGGGCATGAGGCAATTTGATGGGCAGATGTCACTTCCACGTGATGGGCCGTGGACATTCCGAGTGTTGTTGGTAACGCAAGTGAGGGGAGAGAGGCTTTGGTAAGTCTCCGCAAGGAACTGGAACCAAGACCAGTCATTCACGTTTCATCCCGCCAACAGAGGAAGCGCCTTTGCTAAATTGGAAGAAGCTAATCGCAATCGCTGTCACCACGGGGGGCCTTCTGATTGCAACCTACCTGCTGTATCGAACCTTCAGCGCGCATTCGATCACGGAAATTGTCAAATCCGTGAAGGCTATTCCGCTTTCGAGGCTCCTGATGGCCCTGGCGTTTGCTGCTGCCTCCTATCTATGCCTGACCGCATTCGATGCCGTAGCACTTGTCTACGCCGGAAAGAAACTTCCCTATCATCAGATTGCACTTGCATCCTTTGTAGCGTTATCCATTGGCCACAGTGTCGGGATGGCTGGCTTCAGCAGCGGCGGCCTCAGATATCGATATTATTCACAGTGGGGTTTGACCACCGAGGATGTTGCCAAGATCGTTCTCATGTGCGGCGTCAGCGTCGGGGTTGGAATGGCGACACTTTCCGGAACTGTCATTTTACTGAATCCACAGGTGGCATCTCGTGCCCTTCAGCTTAATGACACAATGACAATGGCGTTTGGAATTGGCTGCATCATCCTTGTGGTTGGATATCTTGCCATGTGTGCCTTCATTGGCGGAGCGCTCAAGATCTGGAGGTGGGAATTCAATACGCCCTCACTCCATCTAGCAATCGCCCAAACGTGCATCGCAACCATCAATTTCGCTCTGGTCGCAGCGTGCCTTCACGCATTGGTCGCAAGCGACAATGTGTCTTATCTGAAATCTGCAACCGCCTTCATTCTCGCCAATACTGCGGTGCTTGTAACACATGCGCCAGGGGGGCTGGGCGTTCTGGAGACAACGATCGGCCACGTGATGGGCGATGGGGGAACGATCGGAGCACTCGTTGCTTTTCGTGCCATCTACTTCTTCATTCCCCTTCTCTTCGGAATACCTTTGGGCCTCATCGCAGAAGCGCTCATGAAGATCGGATGGCTTGATGCTTCCAACCGATCGGCTTAGTTACGAATGGGGCCCTCGATTGGGGTCATGGCTCTATTCAATCCGGGTCGTGGTGTCGAACTTCAATCGCATTTCGGTTGCGAGTTCAAAACCCATCTTTGAGTAGAGCTTTTGGCCGGCCTCAGACGCATGAAGCACAATGGAGGTGCATCCGCATTGCTCCAGGTGATCAATAGCCATCCGAACAAGTGTTTCTGCGACCCCTCGTCCCCGGTAGGCGTCGTCGGTGAAGACGCTCCAGATATAGCCCTCGCGCGAATACTCAGGTTTCAAAACAATCGGATAAGCTTTTGCATTTAACCGACAGGACACTGACCCTGCCGCTCTCTCTCCGTCGAAAGCTAGAAAACTGGCAAGTTCATGCGCAGTTCGGCCAACGGTGAGGAAGTCAAACACCTTGGAGTGCGCTTCCTGACAAAGTTTCTCCGGCTGCGTGCCATAGCTTTCCCATATAGCCAGGTAATGCGCGACGATAATCTTGTCGTGTTCAGGATGTCCCCGGACAAATTTCATCTGGTCCTGCCTAGCGCATCCGCCCTTCGTTCATATCGGCAGGGTCATAATTGACATCCCACTCCTTAACAGGCTTCTTTCCAGGAGGTGTTTTGTGCGATGTTGCGTCTTCAGAACCGGTAACGACCGTCGGCTTGGCGCTGTGAACTCCCGTAGCCTTGCGATCGGCTATCGACTTGGCAAATTGCCCTTGAGCATCCTTCTCTATATCAGACATCTGATGACCTTCCTTGACTTGACTTCCCGCGGTGGTCGGCCGCAAGCTATCCGCGGCTTTTCATTCCCTGGATGTTAACCTCCCTCTTCAATGGTTGTTCCCTCCATAAGGGCGTCGTGGTGGCGATTTCCTGACCCTGCCCACCGGTTCGCCTATCAAAGACGATCAACCCTTGGCTGGTGCGAAGATCATCGGGCGCTTCGGTGCAGGTCACAGGCTCACGCGCTGCCAAGGTCTAGATAATTACAAAGCGCTAGACGCTTCATTGATGAAGCTATGCCGCCGGATGACCTAGCTTTCTGCGACTTTCATCAAAGCTTACCGAAATTCTTGCCGGTCAGCATCCCTATGAAGGCTTCAGGTGCATTCTCAAGTCCATCGACGAGATCTTCTCTGTACTTGATTTCGCCGGATGTAACGCGTGGACCAATTTCACTGAGGAAGTCGTCAAAGTTATCGTCGGAGGATCGCCGGCATCGTCCCCGGCAGGCGATCATTTCCGGCTGATTCCGCGCCATTGTAATGAGCAACCAGTCCGAACACCGGAACGCGCCCGAACTGGTTCACCAGGACGGCATTCCAGACGCGGCCTCCGACATTCTCATCGACGGTTAGCACGCCTTCTGGCGTAGCTTAGAGGCTTGAACGCGGCATGGAACACTATCGCGTATGCCGCGTTAAAAGGACTGCACTATCACAGGGGGATATTATGGATGCCAATCTCACCATAGCTGCCTTAGCTGCCACAGCATCGTTCGTCTTCATGATTTGGGCCATTAACAGGGCCTAACCGCCTTGACCGGCTTCTCGATGGTGTTGGTGCCCAGATACAAGCTGCTCCTCGATGCGGACAAATCACTGCGAGCGCGCCTCTCGGGCGCCCTCGCACCGTCCAGCGTACCTTTTTGCTCAAGGACGCAGCAAGCCTCTCCTCACCTCAGTCATGTCCTTGGCCTTGCTTGGCGATCCTTGTCTATCTCCTGTGGATCGTCACCCATCTTTGTCGCACAAGGGAGAGAGAAGCGAGGGACGGCGTGATGTCAAACATTCATCGCCTAGCGACTGCTCCTCGGGATCTCTTCGTCGAACCTGGTCTTATCCCGTGATGGATCGCCCTTGAGAAGCGCCTCCTCGGCGTCTTCCGGCAGGGCTTCATCCGGTTTGAGGTTTGCCTCGTCGCGACTAGGAACGGCCGGTACGCGGCCCTCGTCCAGAAGGTCATCGCCATTGTCCAAAGACGAGTCGTCTATATGGCGCGGCATTGGCACAGGTTCGAACTCCATTTCCGGCGGGCTCGGCTTCCAGGTCGGTGCTGGCATGGGCCTATTGGTTTGCTTGCCGTTGGTACTGCTCATCATCGGGCTCCTTTCGAACGGCGAACCGGGAACTGTCTATAAGGTTCCATGTGCGAAGGCGTGTCGACCAACGAGACCGACATGCTCGAGGCAGACAGTCGACGATATTTAATACTTCGGGATGTCCCAAAATTTGCGCGCAATGATGACGTCCAATCCAAATTTGCATGGCCCAGAGCTACGTTTGGGGTTGGTCAATAGGCATCCGGTGCACGCAGCTCGGCGCGAAGACGACGAGAGGCGATGCGCAAAAAGTCAATATCAGTCAAGAAACAGCCATAGCCTCTTTCCGTAGCGCTCAACCTTTGCTGAGCGGAGCAGTTTTTGAACCCAAGCCCGCGCCCCCATCGGCGGGCTTTCGCGCGAAACCTTGGCGCCGCATGCCTCGACAGCGGGCTTCAAATTCCGAGGCTGATCGTTTTATGGGTGCTGCGTCTTCTTCGCCGGGGCGAAGCACTGCACGGCTCAAATCCATGGATTTCTCTATAAGTCTACGCCAAAAGTCGAGGGCTGCTAACGATACCCGCGGCCGTCTTTTCCTGAATCTATTCAACGGTGGTTGGTAAATCGAGGATTGGAACGCCCCTCACGGCGTTCGCGTAGCGCTACCAGGAGCGCATCGTAAAATGTGGTGACGTCAATCGACATGTCAAAATAATGTTCTGTCGCGCCGATCAACCCGCCAAGATCACCATCAGTGGCGTGATTATCCATCCACTCCCGGATGAAGGCGACAAGTTCCTCATCCATTTTTGAGCCTCCGGTACTATGCAATCTGTAGCCGGCGCTGGACATTTCCATGTCTGCTAACGTACGCACAGCCTTGTCGGAACAAATCCCGCCGCCGCCTGTTTGATGGGTGGTTGGTGAAAACCCTAGTCGCGAAAGCCGCTTCTGGTCTTTGGCCTCGTTTTTCTCTTCTCGGGGCCCTCGCCAAAGGGCCAGGGCAGCGCTTTCGGTCAGGGGTTTTCAGGCGGCATAACCAGATCATTGAGATGAACGCCAATCCGGCCAATCTTCCTGCAAAACCTAGTGATTCCGTGATAGAACGCGGCTGGTGTCGGCCCTAGGCAAGCTTGTGGAAAAATGCAGAAGTGCCGTTGAGAACATTGGGCACTTGTCGATCCATGCGTTCCACCCTCGTAAAGGTCGACGTGCTTGGTCAGGTTTCTCTTGCATCTTCATTCGAGACGATCGCGGTCCAAGATTTCCCCCGCACTGGCAGAGATGTCGCTGCCATGGCTGGGACTGCCAGGATTGCGAGTTGCGCACTGGCCGCCGCCGCCCCATCCTGCAAAAAGGCTTAGTACGAAATCGTACCTAACGGGAGCCATCTAGTGATTTTATAGACTCTTCTGACCATTGAGGAGCGAGGTCTCAGACCTTGGTCCGAGTAGAAAGTACCGTCATTAGGAATAATATTCGGCTATACGCGCGACTGCCCCGCGACCGCGACAGCGGGGCCTTTTTTTCAGGAGGAGCTGACGAAGGTCAACGTTGGTCAACAGCAGTGACGGCTGACCGCAGCAACGTATCGTCCGTCTCTACGATATTGGCCTTGGCGGCCCACCGATTTGCCCAGCCGAAATCATGTGCGCTGGTCGATCTATGAGGCCATTGATCCGTTCCCTGAAACAATAAAGGTGCGCAGCGGTTTATGAAGCGGACTCTGGTTACTGTGAGGATTTAGATGCCTGCAACACTGTTAAAGTTCGCGCTTTGTTTCGTCGGTACCGTCTTATCAACTTCGATAGCAGCTGCAGATACTCTGGAAGTCTTCCCGATGGATTACATCGACTCGGGGAGCGACGGTCATGCCATTTTCATGAGAGCAGACGTCATCGATCGGCAGCTCATGATCCTTTATCGCTGCATCGGTCGTACCCAACGCGATCCCGCTGCGGTATCCGTTTCATGCGATCCATTGCGCACTCAGGGACTCGAAATAGGATCTAAAGCTACGATAAAAGCCTCAGGAGGTCACAGAGAGGTCAATACGCTATCCTATTGGATCGTCGACCCTGAGACCAAGAATGTCCTCTATTGCAACAACGCCGATCGCAGCTACATCTGCGCAAAGACGCATCTCGAGCCCGCTAACAGCGGCGGATAATTCAGTCACCGCCAAGGCACCGACAATACAAGCTCAGTCAAAAACCCCGCTGAAGGAAGCGGGGTTGGGGTTTTAAACTTGGCAGTCCGCGGTTGCAGGGGCAATGGAGCGTTGAGGCCTGGAGGGGAAGAAAAGGGCCCTCCGGCGGTGCGTTAGTCGCAGAGAAGCTGTTCGGAGAAAGCACCCTTGGGAAGCGGTCGCGAAAGTATGCAATCTAATCGAGTTTGCGGCCTTTAGATTGCAGATCTAGACGACCAAGCAGAGCCCGATGAGCGGCCATATCGACGGCGCCGGCAATTATCGGCACTCGGAAACCGTAGAGGATTTTCTCTTATTGGCGATAACTCGCCGGATCAGTTCCATAGTACTCTTTTGGCGACAAGATCAAACGCGGCGCTGCGGATCGTCAGCGAACCCAACCTTGCGAGATCGCCAATTTCGCCGAGGAAATACGTCTTTCAAAGGACGACACGCGGGAGATCAAGCAAAACGATAGGGAACCGCGAAGCCGCCGACGCTGAGGTATCAAAAAAAGCCCCGCTGGGAGGCGGGGCCAATTGGGCGACATTTGGAAAAGTGGATAGCGAACGAAAGTGTTCGCGTTCCATGCCAAGAAATGCCAATCCAGTTGACAAGGTTCCAGTACGAAATCGTACCAACACACGCGCTTTCGGATCCACTCTTGGTTTCGCTATCGAACTCCTCCTATCAACAACCCGCAAACGACTTCCTGGAAGAAGTTCGATTAGCTCTATCATGTGTTAGCTTGACCAGGCCATCCATGATTTCAGTTTCGGTGAATCCCTCGGTCGTCATTCGCTGACCGACGTCATAGAGTGTCATCACCTCGTGCCGCCGTCTCGACAGAACGTTTGCAGGGCAATCTGTATTTCTGTGCTCCGATTCACCTTGGACCTGATGCTCAATTCAGAAGTGAGCATTGGGACCCCCGGTTAGCGTTAGAACAAAGCTTCAACCGCCAATGGGTGGTTGTTGTTACCTGCTTCGAAAAGAAAGGTTCCTGAAGAATGAGCCGATAATGCTAATGGTTACGTGGCAGGTTAGAGCCGACGAGGCTATGCTTTAGCCCTTGCAGGCCCCGCTTGTAAGAGGGGTGCGCAAGGACCGTCAGAACCCCGTCGGTCTTGCGCATCTCTTCCAAGCTCGGGCCCGGCGTTGGCTTCAACCACATTGGACGGTCGGGACGTCCAGAGCCCCATTTTATGACGGCGGTGCGCGACGGTCACCTGCACTGTCATTGCTCTAGATCTGATCCAAGAGTGACCCGGTCTCCCTCTGCGGCGAGCAAGACTCTGAACCGCGGCGGCCTGACGCGGCGGACATCTTCGAGCGACCGGACAGGTGAGCATCATTGTACCTTTGCCTTCATCGGTCCCGCGCTCCCCAAAATATTCAGAACCGAAGTGCAGAGAGCCAAACATTCACTGCCACTGCCCCTGCGTCAGGACTGCCCAGTGCGCGCTCCCCCAGATAACTTGCCCGGCCCAGCTTTGGCTGCATTGCTGCAGTTTGTTTCGCGCCATCTTCTGCCGCCGCCACTGCACGCTGCCACGCGGCTTTTGGAGAAAGGCCCGCGGCAATCTGCGTTTGGAACATTGAGGCAGCAGGTTGCAATGCATCCACCATGGTTCGGTCGCCTTGCCTTGCTCCACCAAGATCGGAAATTGCCTGGACCGCAGCCGAGAAGGCGGTGGCGATATCGCTGGCGGACGGCTCGTCGACTTTTGCCAGATGACGTGATGCCCGCATCAGTCCGGCAGCGTAGAATGGCCCGGAACTGCCGGCGATAGCCCTCCTAACGCGATCGGCGGCCGCAGAAAGGCCTTTGGAGACCGAGCTGAAGGCTGATTCCGGCAGATCAAGAATAGCTTCAGCACCGCGGCGCATGCTTGCACCCAGGTCGCCGTCACCGGAAATTCCGTCCAGTCTGGCAAGCTCTTCTTCCGCCGAAATCAACGCGTCTGCGACGATCGCGAATATTTGCTGCAACCGCCGACCGGCTGGAGTGACCCTCGCCTGAGCGTCATGTACCGCTGGACGGTCCTGCGGGCAGTGAGCTGTCGCCACGGGTCTCGTGTTTATCAGACCGCCGCCCGGCCAGGCCTGCGTTTCGACCGGCATGTCGAAAAGTGGCAAGTCTTGGGTTGTCACCCGCATTACGGACAGTGAGAATCCAGGCATATCGAGGGCAGACAGGAATGTGCCGGCCCAGCCCCGCACGACCTTTATCCCTAAACTGGCAAGAGCCCGCAGTGAGCTTCGAGCGAGGATAGCAAGCTCCAGCGGCGACGTCGAACCAAGTCCGTTGACGAGAAGAGCCACCTCGGCTTCTTCCGTGATCTTGCCGTCCGCAAGAATGATTTTCAAGGCTAAGTCGACCAGTTCATCCGCGCTCGCCATCTCCATGCGACGGACGCCGGGCTCACCATGAATGCCGAGGCCAACCTCGATTTCCCTTTCCCCCAGAACCAAGGCTGGCTTGCCGACCGAAGGAAGCGTGCAGGATCCGAGTGATATCCCCATAGAAGATACGCGTTGCGCAGCGCTTCGTGCCATTGCAGCGACTTCGGCAAGACCGTGTCCTCGAGCAGCCGCCGCACCCGCCAGCTTGTGCACGAGTATTGTGCCAGCAAGGCCGCGGCGCCTATCTGCTGCCACCGTATCGCGCAATGCCGCATCGTCAGCAACGACGACGATCTCGACCGGAATGCCCTCGGCCCTGGCGACCTCGGCTGCCAACCCGAAATTGAGGCGGTCGCCCGTATAGTTCTTGACGATCAGAACGGCGCCGGCCGGACCGCTCACCGCCCTGATGGCTGACAGCACCGCATCGGAACTTGGAGACGTGAAGATGTCGCCAGCGACCGCAGCGGTCAGCATCGATGATCCGACATATCCAGCATGAGCCGGTTCGTGACCACTTCCACCGCCGGCAATGACGGCGACACGGCGCGCGGCAGGCTCCGGCAGATCAGATCGAATAACGACATTCTCGTCCGGCAGAATGACAGTCTTTGCCGACAACGCGACGACACCTTCGAGCATATGACGAACGGCCTCTTCGGGGCGATTGATCAACTTTTTCATGGGTACTCCGGAATGGGAAAATTTAACGGACACGAGCAATGGTGCTGTGCCTTCACGGCGGCACGCCAATCAGTATGCCTGAGGTTTTGTGCCGCGACCCCCGGCGCAACGATGGTCGCTGCAGTCGATGCTCGACAAGGCGAGCCGCAATCGACGCAGGCCAGGCCAAACTGAAATAGAGCAATGCCGTCAGGGCAAAGACGTGCAGTGGCAGGAAGCTTTCCGACATCAGTTCCCTTGACACCAGCGTCAGTTCCGGAACCGCAATCAGAGCGCAGATTGAACTATCCTTCATGAGCGACACGAGATTGATCAACAGTGGCGCGATCGTATGACGGATGGCTTGGGGCAGGAGAATGAGCCTGAAGTTTGCAAGCGGCGTCAGCCCGCTTGAGAGCGCCGCCTCGCGCTGACCTGCAGGAATAGCGCCCAGACCAGCTCGAAAAACCTCTGCAAGGTAGGCGCCATATACCGCGGAAAGCCCGATCGTGCCTGCCATGAACGCCGACAAAGTAACGCCGGCCGCTGGCAGAGCGAAGTAGAGCAGGTAGAGGATCACGAGGATCGGAACCCCGCGGGCGACAGTGATGTAAACGCCCGCAATCAGCCTTGGCGCAAGGCCGCGGCGGGAGCGCAGGTACTCGACCCATAACGCCAGCAGGAGGGCCAGTCCGAATGAGACGACCGTCACAGAAAGAGTGAGGTAAAGCCCGCTGAGAAGACGTGGCCCCCAGTCGGCAATGTGGTCGAAAATGACTGTGACGAACATCATTTGATCTCCAGTCGTTGCTCGATCAGTGAAACGGAATGCCCCACCGCGCTGGTCAGGATCAGATAGAGAGCAGCCGCACTACCGTAGATCAGCGCCGTTTCGAAGGTTTCGTTGACAAGCTGCCTTGCGTTGAAAAGGATCTCCGGCGCCGCGATTGCCGCAACCAGGGACGTATCTTTGACAAGCGAGACCGCGTAGTTTCCGACTGACGGCAGCGCCAGTCTCAGTCCCTGCGGGAAGACGATCAGCCGGAAGGCCGCGAACGGCTTCAGACCGATCGACGACGCCGCCTCGCTCTGTCCGACAGGAACCGATTGAAACCCCGAACGGAAGATATCGACGCAGACCGCACCACCGATCATTCCAAGCCCCGTAACAGCCGCCGCCATGGACGAGAGCCGCAAGCCGAGAGATGCAAGGCCGAAATAGAGGAGAAACAGGAATGTCAGGCTTGGTATGTTGCGCAGCCCTTCAACATAAAAGCGGATCGCCGCCCGAACGAGCAAATTGGCCGACAGCTGGGCGGCGGTTGCGAGAGCAAGGCCAATGGCGAGCGCCACGCCAAGCGCCCCGGCACTAACCGTGATCGTTACTACCGCCCCGGACAGAAGGGCGTGAATGATCACGCTGGATACCGCATCATCCATTCCCGCCTCCTCCCAACTGCAGGCTCGCCAGAAACTGCCGCAACCGCGAGGTTCGTGGGTTGTCCAGAACCTCCTTTGCCGAGCCTTCTTCCACTATTCGACCTCCGTCCATAAAGATGATGCGGTCGGCGACCTCGCGCGCGAAGGCTATCTCATGAGTGACGAGGACCATCGCCCGACCTTCCTGCGCAAGCTCCTTGATGACCGTCAGGACCTCCCCCACAAGCTCCGGATCGAGTGCAGACGTCGGCTCGTCGAAAAGAAGCAACTTCGGCTGCTGGGCAAGTGCACGCGCGATGGCGACGCGCTGCTGTTGCCCCCCGGAGAGCCGCTGCGGCATCTCCTGCGCCTTCTGCCCGAGATGAACCTTCGCCAGCAGCTCGTCGGCAAGCTTGTCGGCCTCGCCGCGGCTCAATCCCCTTACGCGCCGCGGCTGTAGTGCCACATTCGCGCGAGCCGACAGATGCGGCCACAAATGGAAGTGTTGGAAGACCATTCCAATCTCAGCTCGTTGTGGCGCCATCTCACGGTCGCTCATCACCCGACCATTCTTGCGGCGGCCGATCAGTGTTCCATCAAGGCGAATTTCGCCCTCGCTTGGCGGCTCGAGAAAGTTGATCGCTCTCAAGCAGGTCGACTTGCCGGACCCGCTGGGACCGATCAGCGCAACGCGCTCGCCGCGACGAAGATTGAACGAGATGCCATTGAGAACCCTTAGCGGCCCAAATGATTTTCCAAGGTCCTTGACCTCGAGAAGAATATCGGCGGCCATCCTGGCCTCCCTTTTTTATGAAAGGAGCGGCCGCGTCACCGGCCGCTCATGTTCAATGGTTGCAAATGGGTGGCGTCCAATCGACAGGCCGATCGACACCGATCCGGAAGTTCTCGGCAGATGGCTTGTAGTTCGCTTCGCTGACATTGCCGTAGCGCTTACCGATCGATTTGACCTCGCATGACGCCCAAAGCTTGCGGATCTCATCACTCAGCGCCGCCGAAAGGTCCCCGTTTTCCTTCGACAGACCGAAAACATACTGCCGCCCAAGTCCCGTCAGCAGGGGGAAGTCAGGATTATTGTCGGTGAAGGGAAGATTGACGAGATGCCAACCAGGGTTCTTTGACAGCGCGTAATCGATAACCGGCGGGTCGCCCACCAGCGCATCGACACGACCGGCCAAAAGATCGCGCAATGCTGCGTCGGTGCTGTCGTATAGCGAGAGCTGAAGTCCCGCAATTTTCCTGAGTTCCGGCAGGAAGGAAAAGCCGGTCATGGACCCGACCTTGCGGTTCTCGAGATCCTTGAGACTGTGCCATCCGGCGTCCTTCCTGGACGTGATGCCGTTCTGGAAATAGCCGGTCGGGTCACTCATCGACAGGGTCTCAGCGCGCTGTTTTGTCCACGCGACATTTCCCCCGATGACATCGACCCGACCGGTCTGTACCGCGGCGATTGCACCTGACCACTCCATCGGGACTGGCTTGATCGTCAAGCCAAGTCTTTCGGCAGCAATCTGCAAAATATCGCCGTCATAACCGGCAAGTTTTCCATCCCGCGCCACGAGACCCGGCATATCACCGGTGATGGCCACCGAAAGAACGCCTGGCTGAGCGAGGTGATACGCAGGCTCCGCGGCCAGCGCAGAACTCGACTGCAGGCTTGCGGTCAGTGCAAGTGCGCCTCCCAGCAGTTGAACGAAAGAATGTCGCACGTCTGTTCCCTTTCTTTTTCCTGTTTCAGGGTTGATCGGCCGGCGTGAGTGCCGGGCGAAATCGCATCATCGAGAGACCGGCAATTGATGTCGGCGAATGACCGTCAATGGAAAGTTCGCAAAGCACCGCGCCCACGGCTGGCCCCAGCTGAAAGCCGTGACCCGAAAAGCCAAAGGCATGGAAAAGGCCACTGACATTTGGACTTTCCCCGACAACCGGAAGGCCATCTGGCATGCGCCCCTCTATCCCGGTCCAGGTGCGGACGAGGAGAACGTTGCCAAGCTGCGGCACCATCGCGATCGCTTCTGCAGCGGCTTTCATCGTCACCTCCGCCAGAGGTCGAGCTCGTCGTAAATCGCGATCAGCATGCCCGACGCCCGAACCGAAGATGACGCTGCCCTGGGCTGACTGGCGAACATAAATGTCACCGCCACAAACCCCGAGGTTTGGTCCGATCAATGACGCGATGGGTTCGGTCACACACATGTTCGGCGCCATCACGACTTCCTCCACATGGTCTCCGAATTGCGCGGCAATTGCCGCTCCCCAGGCCCCGGCCGCGTTGACAAGTCGCCGCGCCTTCAGAGGAACCGGATCATTTTCGAGGCGCAACACGAACCCTTCTGCACAGGTTGTCGCGGCCTTGACGGCCGTCTGCTCGCGAATGACCGCACCCCATGCCCGGGCGGCACGCGCAAAGGCCGGCGCGACAAGGCGTGGATTTGCCTGTCCGTCCTCGCCGCACAATGAGGCGCCCCGGTAATGGCCGCCGAGGTATGGGAAGCGGCGCCGCAAGTCGGCTGCATCGAGAATTGTCGCGCAGATCTCATGTTCTGCGAGCATCCGCTGATGTTCGATCAACGCGATCATATCCATCTCATCCCGGGCAAGCTTCAAATGCCCTGTGACCGCAAACTCGCAGCTCGTACCTACGAGTTGCTTCAAATTGCCCCAGATGGCGCGACTGCGCCGCGCCAGTGGAAGCTCCGCTGGATGTCGTCCCTGTTGGCGAACGCCACCATAGTTGACGCCGCTTGCTTGCGCGCCGCAGCGCCCGCGCTCCAGCAGGACGACCGAAGCGCCTTTCATGGCCGCGTGAAGTGCCGTCGAACATCCTGCAAGGCCGCCGCCAATGACGGCGAGATCGTAGAGACTGGTCATGACAATCCCTTCGCAAGCTCGCACAGCGCAACAGGCTTAACCGGGGCCTGAGCACGCATTCGACCTACGGACTCGATCGGGACCTTGGCGGTCGCCGCAATCAACTCGGCGGCCGCTGATCCGCAGATGCGCCCCTGACACCGTCCCATGCCGACGCGGCAGAAAGCCTTGATCCGGTTGATGTCCGTTTCCCCAGAAGCGGCCACCGCCTGCCGGATTGCGCCGGCGCTCAAATCTTCGCATCGGCATATCGTGACTTCGTCGCCAAGATCGGGAGCCTTTTCGTGAGGATAGCCAAAGGCTCGGTCCAGCGCCCTCCTGAAGCGCACCGATTTTTCCACCAGCCGACGATCCCGGCGCAGGCGCTTGTGACCAGCCTGCCCGGCATCGAGAAGCATTGCTGAGGCAGCAATTCTTCCGGTCAGTTCCGCAAGTTCGCTGCCGCGCACGGACATTCCATCGCCGGCAAGATAGACGTTCGATATCGTCGAACGTCCATCGCGATCTGCGCGTGGCAGCCATTGCCTTTGGCCCGCATCAAAATCGAATTCGGCTCCGAGCAGATCGGCGATCTGGGATTCAGCCTTCAGACCATGCCCGATTGCCAGCGCATCGCAAGACAGGACCACATCGCGCCGGCGATGCCTGTATGCCAGCGCCGCAACCCTTTCATCGGCGCCGCGCATCACTTCGACGAGGTCCACACCCTGATGAATGCTAATACCGCGCGCCCGCAGCGCGGCCATGTAGTAAAGACCTCTGGCGAACACTGCCTTGCCGCTCACCAGTGCGGGAAATTCATGCCAGGCGCGGCGCGGTCTGCCCGTCTCCAGCACGGCAATCACCTGTGCGCCTGCCAGGGCATACTGGTAGGCGACGAGATAGAGCAGAGGGCCAGTACCGGCAAAAACGACGCGGCGTCCGATAAGGCAAGCATCTGCCTTAAGAGCGACCTGAGCACCGCCGAGACTATAGACACCAGGAGCAGTCCAGCCCTTCACGGGAAAAACGCGATCCGTGGCCCCGGAGGCGATGATGAGGCTCGACCATGGCTGTACCGACGCCTTGCCAGCATTGACCAGGTGCAACATCCCGCGGGCAGCACCCCAAACCTGGGTGTTCGGACGATAGTCAACGTCGCTCCTCAGCGACGCCGCCGCGTGGAGACTGTCGAGCGCCCGTGGAGCATCAAACCCATAAAGTTGACTTGCCGGTCGCGTCAGCTCCGGCTGCGGTTGACGAAAGATCTGCCCGCCAAACTGGCGCCCCTCATCGATGAGGACCGGTTTGATGCCGGCCTCGACCAGAACACCAGCTGCAGCCATCCCCGCCGGACCGGCGCCTATGATAACAACGGGTGAATTCAAGACAGTTCCTCCTGCGTGGTCATCAACTGCATCCCCTCTTCGACCTGGGTGGTACAGGCCCGGACCCGCCGTCCATCAGCCCGCCAAAGCCAGCAATCCTGACAAGCGCCCATCATGCAGAAACCGCTGCGTCGCTGGTGCGATACGTCCGAGTTGCGCACGTAGCCTATGTTCAGGCGTAGGGCTGTCAGGACGGTTTCGCCCCGCCTTGCCGAAATTGCCCGCTTGTCGACGGTGATGATGACTGGCTCAGACTCGAGCAGCGCCAGCCTGGGCACAAAATCTTTCCTTCTAACCAATTCTCGCCCTCACTCCCGTTTTGTTATTGACAGGCTACGCATCCACATTATGGATGTCAATGTAAGTGCTTATCCACTTTATGTCTGTTCTAGCGTGGGATGTTCGAAACTTGGGTACTACTATCAAGAGTATTGAAGAGGCCGTCGGTGAGCCTTATGCCCTGATGGCATTGGCAGTTTCCTGTACCGCCACCATAGAGATGCCGGAATGCGCCCTGAGGGCCGCCCGTCGAACACTGCTGGACACTTTGGGCGTATCGGCAGCGGGCTCTGCAACGATTGGGGGCGTCGCCTCATATGCGGCTGCCCCAAAGATCTGGGGAGGCGGAGGATCGACCGTCTGGTTTTCCAATCTGAAACTACCGCCGGCAGGAGCCGCCTTCGTAAATGCTAGCTATGCTGCTGCCCTGGATCTCGATGATGGCCACCGCGCCGCATCCGGCCATCCGGCGGCCGCGATCATCCCGGCTGTCCTGGCAGTCGGTGAAACGATGCGGGCCAGCCCGGCGCGGCTGTTGACAGCCATCGTGCTTGGCTACGAGGTGGCGGTCAGGTCTTCCGCGGCGCGAGACATCGCAAACTTGCGCACGACCGATAGCGGACTGTGGTGTGGTCTCGGCGCTGCAGCGGCGGCAGGATGGCTTTGCCAGCATTCGGCTCCGGTCATCGCGCATGCAATGGCAATTGCAGGGCAAACGGCCACGTCCCAGGCTGCCACCGGCTGGACGAGGATTGGTCACACCGTCAAGGAAGGAATTCCTTGGGCGACGGCCAATGGTCTGCAGGCCGTTGCCCTGGCGCTGGCGGGCCATCAAGGTCCAATGGATCTTCTCGATGATCCTTCAACTTACGACCGCGCTACGCTCCTTGAAAATTTCGGCCGCGACTGGTCGATCGAGACTTCCTACTTCAAGATCTACAGTTGCTGCCGGTGGGCTCATGCCGCAATTGATGCTGCGCTGGCGCTCAAGGACACAATGCAGATCTCATCGGATGCAATCGAAAACATCTTCGTCGAAATTTTCGATAGGGCTTTGACGCTTCCAAATCAAACCGAACCGATGTCGAACGAGGCGGCCCAGTACAGCATCCCCTTTTGCATGGCGGTCGCATTGACTTACGGTGCCGACGCATTGCTGCCGCTTCGAGATGATCACCTTACAGACTTGTCAGTAATCAATCTCGCGAAACGCATTCAACTCAGGCGCGCGAGCGACTATGCGGGTGTCTTCCCCGTCGCTACCCCGGCGCGTGTTACCATAGCTGCCAACGGCCGCCTTGAGAGGCTGGAGATACCACTGCCAAAAGGTGAACCCAAAAATCCCCTATCGGATGCGGATCTGCAGCGAAAGTTTCAACGGCTCGCGGTCATGGGATCCCTTTGCGCGGACGATGCGAAAGAAATTCTCGATGTCGTGACCAATCTCCAGTTCCATGAGCCAGCGGATCTTTTTGCTGCACTGGGACCGACGAGCGACCGACAACAACGTTGCATTCGCAGTCGCAACAGCAACCACTGAAATAGCCATCAGCCCACCCCCAGCAGTATTCATACTGGCGCCGGCGGATTGCTTAACATCCGCCGCCGTCAGCCGCGGTGGTATTGGTCGCCCTTACCATGTGATCTTCGTCGCCGACCGCAACCAGACGTCCTCGGCGCTGAGACGTCGTCGACGATCGGTGATGCCCTCTTGCGCTTTCCTTCGATAGCGAAAGAGCGATCTACCGCGTTTCTGATAGGGCGCTGGTATTCATCGCCGTTTCCCATACCGAGGCTAGGGGCACGAGCGAAGTGATAACTTCGTTAAGCCTGACACGGGCGGCTTGGGAGCCAGACCTAAGTCCTATTCCCGGAACGAATTGCCGAACGATCTTGTTTATGGATCGTCAAAGGTAGGTGCATGTATGTCCGACGATAATGACCATAAAGACCTAGACTTGCGCACGACCCCCCATTCGTACCGTCGGTCCCGGCGCGGTCTATGGGTGGTCGTTTTGCTTGCCTTTCTTGTGATGATCGTCGCCTACGCATGGCTCGAACTCAAACTGACAATCTTTACGGCCCCAAGAACAGGTGGATCCGCCGTCGAAATAAGCCCCAAGGCCGCGCCACCGGCACCGCCTCGAGGATAACAATCAAGTCTGATAGATTAGGGATCCGGCAGCGCTTAGCGTTTGAACTATAGCAGAGGGATGTGATCGTCTGGACGCCGCGCCTTCCGAACTGGTTAGCGCGCCAGGTTCGGAAAGCCCGAAATGCTTCACCTTGCCGTGGGCGATCAGAACCTTGACGGTTGAATGGCGTCGCGGACGAGCGGTGGGCCTCGTCGTATCGGGTATCGGAACGATCGACGCATCCTGCGGGAAAAGCCAGGCGAGCGCGACCTGCGCGAGGGCCGCACTTGCCGCCAGCGGTCGCCTTCACCAGTTCCACCGGCGCCAAGTTCGCCCCCATCCCTCCGCAAAAGCGCGAAAACCACCAGCGGACGTCCTTCTCGTCGAAGGAGGACGCTGGGTCGACCTTCCCAGTCAGCAAGCCTTTCCCGAACCGGCTCCAGGGCACGAAGCCGATGCCAGGCTCTTGCAGGTGGCAGCACGCCTGCTTCCGGATCACGGGCAGGATTTGAAGACGGTATTAAATGCTCTTGCGAGGCATCCCCGTTCGGAGACGAGTTGGCATCATGCTTGTCCGACTTACGGGGATCATTCGTCATTGATGATCCAGATCGAAAAATGATGGATCGGTGTGACGCCAAGACAAGATGGGCCTCGTCTTCGGCAGCTACGTTTGAAATCCCTTGCTGCAAAAAGTCCACATGAAGATTGACGATTTATTCAATTCAGCGGGGTAGTCTGTTGTCTCGCAAGATCAATTTGCCTTTGGCACCCACCTCGGAAAGATTTCAGGATGAGATATCGGTTGATGGCAATGTCGGCGCTGATCGCGATGTTGACTGCGTTGGTTGCACTCAACCCCTTCGGGCGTCATGTTCTCGATGCCCAAACAACAAGCAGCATCAGTTCCCACTAAGGCGGGCGCTCGCCGCGCGCTCGGCTTCACGACGGATTGCAGCTGTTTGCCTGAAGACGGTTGTCCGCTCACGGTCTACGCCTACCCTCACGTTGTGGCATAGGGGGTGAGCCTGCGGAATTTTTTCTTTCATCCGTTCAAACTGCATCGCCTGCGGTTTCGCTTGGAGTGGCCAAACCTTATGGTCGGGCGTCCTGGAAGATTTCTCATACTGAAAACAATGGTCCCAAAAGCAACCTTCCTGGCTGCGGATCAGGTCAGCTTCCGCTGAGTAGATTATAGATGCAGGCTTGCGACAGGCAATGCTTTCTGCCATTCCTCTCGTCAGATGTCGCGAAAGAAACAAACAAAAAAGGGGCGCACGGGCAAACCGCAATCGCTCTTGAAGCAACTGGCAGCGGTTCCGGAGAAACTGTTTTCAGGAAAGTTTCGGCAGCAGTTTGGCGCCCTATGCTTTCGCTATACGAGCGATCGGCAAACGATCGAAGTCCTTGTGGTCACCTCACGCGAAGGCGGACGCTGGATCATACCGAAGGGTTGGCCAATAGCAGACAAGCAGCCTCACAAGGCAGCTGCAGTGGAGGCCTTCGAAGAGGCAGGCGTTCGCGGGAAGGCCAGAAAAAAACCGGTCGGCAGGTATACCTACCTGAAGCTGCTTGATGATGGTGACGTTGTACCGTGCATCGTCGATATCTTCCAAATCGAGATCACCGAGTCGCGTGGAGACTTCAAGGAGCGCGGCGAGCGAACAATCGCATGGGTAAGTCCTGACGAGGCAGCCAGGCGCGTTCGAGACCTGGAACTGAAATCACTACTGGTGGAATTCAAACCACAATGACATTAGCCTGCCGATAGCCAAAAGGCTTGCGATCGTCGGCTATCAGGAGCAAGCCACAGCGTCTTAGCGCATCAGAAGCGTGGTTCTTCTATGGGCTGAGCTTCTGTCGGTTGAAGAAAACGGCTCCAGATGCAGCCATGCCGTTTACATTGACGCCGCGATGTATATGGAATCCCGTCAAAGGAAAGCGGAAAAGGGTATGGCCAAGGAAGAGATCGCCGGGACAGGAACGCAGTTGCTCGATCGAGCGGTGGCGATCTTGAAGTATCTTGGTGAGGCTGGGCAAGGTGGCGCCTCGATGGCGAGAATTGTAGACGCCATGGACCTCAAGCAACCGACCGTCCACCGAATTGTCACGGCCCTCGAACGGCATGGGCTGGTCGATCGCGAACGCCAGACCAAGAAATACAGACTGGGGCTGGCTCTCTTTGCGATGGGCGCAGCAGCAGCTGACGGAACCGGTCTGCGCCAGCTGGCCCGCCCAGCGCTGATGCGCCTGGCTGCAGCCACCGGCGATTCCGTGTTCCTTATGGCACGCGCCGGCTTCAACACCGTATGTGTCGACCGACAGCAAGGCACCTATGTCATCGACAGCCTTACCGGCCATATTGGCGGACAAATCCCGATGGGAATCGGGCCAGCGAGCCAGGCGATCCTGGCCTTCTTGCCGCCGGCCGAAGCAGATGTCATCCTCGACAAGAACGCTGGCCTGTACAAGCAGTATGGCACCGTCACACCCCGCAAGATCAAGGATGCGATCAAAAAGATCAGGGCCGACGGCTACGCCGTGGATGACGGAGAACTGGTCGCAGGTATATCGTCCATTGCAGTACCCGTCTTGCCCGCCGGAAGAGATGCCATAGCCTCGCTTGCCATTAACCTCACAAGTCCAAGGCTAACCGCAGATCGCCTTCCACAGCTCGTAGCATTGCTGACTAGCGAGGTCCGTAAGATCGAGGCACAGCTAAATCCATTGGCTGAATGACAGTCGCAACAACGACGGCACAGGCTGGATTGGATGGCGGGCCTCAAAGGCCGCTTTCCGACCCTGCGTCAAACGCCACTTCTTTCAAACCAAGTGATGGGAGGACGAGATCCGGACGGGCGCGATGCTTCTGGCAGAGCTGTTCGAAAGCTTGCCTGTCGAAGCCGTGTCGGGCGATGAGACAACCACGATGGATCCCGCTCAATGCCAACGCAGAGGCAATTTTTGCCTGATTTGCGCCCTTGATATCCGTTGCCAGGCTATCTCCGACTGCAAGCACACGATCGGGCGACAGCGCCATCAATTTCAGCGCGTTCTCATAGCAGGACAAGGCCGGCTTTCCGAAACGGTAGACTTTTCCGCCAATCGATTCATAATCGGCGGCCACGACACCAGCGCAGGCAATTTCCCGCTCGCCAATTAACACGCTAAGATCCGGATTTGCACAGTACAGCGGAAGTTTGCGTGCCGCTGCCTCCTCCAGCTCCGCTGTGTTCGCAGTCGAGCTCCATGCGCCAGTGGCAAGGACGAAATCCGCACGCGATGCATGCGATACCCGTACGAACGCAAGGCCCGCTAGAAGCTCTGATAGCTCTTCGGGTCCGACGTGGACGAAGGTCGAACCATGCGGGGGCATGAAGGCAGGCTGCCGCGCCGCAAAAGCGGAGAATGCAAGTTCACCCGAGGTGATCAATACATCATAGCATTCGGCATTGATCTTCATCGCCTGAAGCCGACGAGCGACTTGATGTGCTCGTCGTGGGGAATTCGACAGCAGGCAGATTTTCTTGTCAATCGATCTGAGGTGGCGAAGTGCGGTCAGCGCCGGCGGAAAAACTCGAACGCCATCATGCAGCACACCAAAGAGATCAACGATGAAACCTTCATAGCCCTCGGCAATGCTTTGGAACCTGGCTTGGTGACTGCTTCCAAGATTACGCATGAAAACTTCCTTCCTCACTCGGTGGCATGGCGTGGTCCGATAAGCTCGGCAATAACCGCGAGAAGAACAAGGGCTCCGCCGCATGCGGTCTGCCAAGGTGGCCTCGCGCCGTAAGCAAGCCATACCGACAGGATCGAAAGGGGCACTTCCGCCAAACATAGCAGCGCCGTTGCCGCCGGTGGCAGCAGGCGTGCACCTTTGGCGTAGAAGACAAGGCCAATCGACGTCTGAAAAAATGCAAAGCTCGCCAGCAGCCAGATCTCACGGCCTGTCACGGCAAATCGATCGGCAATGAGCGTCGCCACGATCATCGAAACGGCACTCGACAGGCCAATCATCCCCAGAACCGTCGGCGTCTTCGATCGTCGCAGGGCAATGGTCATGAATGCCATGCAGGTTGTCATCGCAAGCGCGAGAACATCCCCAATGATGCCGACAGAGGATGAGACCGACCCTGCGAAGATGACGATGGTGCCAGCCGCAGCAACGACGCTAAAAGCTGTGGTCCGCAACGAGATAGGCTCGTTCGAGACAAGAACGGCAAGCATTGTGGTCAAAAGGGGAAGAGATGCATGAATGACGGCGACATTGGCAACTGAGGTCAGCCGCAGCGCTGGGATAAAACTCAGTGTCGCCGATGCAGACATTAGGCTGGCAACAAGGGCATGTCCGTCCAATCCAAGCAACGCCAGCCGGTTTTGCCGACAAACGACGAGCACTATCGTGAACATGAGCGTGAAGGCGCTGCGCCAGAAGACGATCGTCCAGAGCGGCGTATCCAGCAGCCCCATGAAAAGCCCAGCCGTGCTGAACATTGCAGCCGACATCAGGACAAAGATCGACGCACGCACACGCGCGTTCACGCCTGCACCCCCACGCTTTGTCTGCAGTAAACGCGCTGGCAGGAGCGGCCGATCCTGATCATAATTTCCTGAGGAATTGTCTCTGCCAAGGCGGCCACTGCCTCGATCGGCTGGCTTGCACTTATCAGCTCAACCCAGTCACCCGGCCGCCCCACGCCGGCAGGAATATCAGTCACGTCGATGGCCACGCACTCCATGGAAACTCGGCCGAGTACCGGCGCGCGATGGGAACCGATTTCGACTGATATCCGATTGGCAAGAGACCATGGGACGCCATGGCTATATCCGGCCGCGATGATTGCGATCCTGGTTGGGCGCGCTGCACGTGATGTCGCCATGTAGCCGATCGTAGCGCCGGCCTGCAAAAGGCGCGTGTCGACGATACGCGCGCGCAACCTTACGACCGGCAGGAAGGGCTTTGGATGAAGGTTGGCATTGTTGATCCCGAATATGGCCGAGCCGATGCGCACCTGATCGAAGCGAAAGGGCGCGCCAAGAGCAATTGCGGATGATGCGCCAAGACTGCGTCGGACATTCCCGAGCATGCCCGCCATCCCAATAAACCGGTCTCTCTGAAGTGCATTGAGCGGATGGTGTGAATCGTCTGCGCAGGCAAGGTGGCTCATAACCAGAACCGGCGGGCTCTGTTCGAGATGCACGAAGCGGCAGATCTCCCCGTGGGTCAGACCGAATCGCGAGAATCCCGTTTCCAGGTTCATCGCATATGGCAGGCCCTCAGAAGAGGCGGCTCTTGCCTCGAGCAGTCTATTGCAAACCGGGACGAGACGGTCGCGGCGGTATTGGTGTTTGTGGCAGGGGCGATAGCCCGCAAGCACGAAAATATCGGCATCGGGAAGACGACGTCGCAATCGCACTGCTTCGTCCAGATCGGCGACGAAAAAGCTGCGGCATCCCGCCCCCGCAAGTGACAAGGCAATGATATCGAGCCCGAGGCCATAAGCATTGCTCTTGACCACCGCGCTCACCTCGACCGCTTCGCCGGCCAGCCTCCTCGCTGTCTTAAAGTTATGGTCCATTGCCGACAGATCGATGACCAGCCGAGGTTTTGATGTAAACGACATCGCGCAGACCCGCTTTAGTTGTTTTTATTGCCATCAAAATTTCCGGTTGCACATTAGCGCACGCTAATGCATAATGCAATCTATTGATGCTTCACTAGTTACTTAACCTTTTAGCGAGCATCTGGAGATAGGCTATGACTTTCAAACGTGAGACAAGAATCCTGATCATTGGCCAGGGGGTCCTCGGCGGCGACGTGCTGGACTTGCTGTTGCAGAGCGGTGCCGAACTCGCCATTACGGTCGGCGCCCGCAATGCGGACAAGGCATTGCAGCGGATTAACCTGGCGCGATACACGGCGCTCAACCTCGGGCAGTCGCGTCCGGTCGATCTCGAACAGGTCGACCTCATGGCCGTAGAGCCGACAGCTGACTTGGTCGACAGGCTAAAGCCAGACATCATATTCAATGCAACGACACTGCACAGCTGGTGGGTAATCACGAAGCTGCCGCAACAAGCCTTCGCACGTCTCGATGCCGGCCGCGGCGGCATCTGGACTCCGATGCACCAGGTATTGATCCGCAAGCTCATGAAGGCTGTTCGCCTCGTCGATAGCAAAGCCGTGGTCGTCAATGCATCCTATCCAGATGTCGTCAACGCATCGCTTGCCGCGGAAGGGCTGTCGCCGTCCGTCGGAATCGGCAACATTGCCAATGCGGTTCCCGGCATTCGACTCGCCGCCGCGCACATGCTGTCTCTCCCACCTGCCTTAGTCGAGGTGCGTTTCTTTGCTCATCATTACCTGAGTTACCGGATGCCAAGCACCGGCGGGACGGATGGCGCCCCCTATCACCTGAGCATATATGCCAATGGATTGAAGGTTCCTGCCGACAGAATCGACCATGATGTCCTGTTCAAATCGGTGGCCGGCCGCTTTCGCCGGGTCAAGGGACTTGCAGGCCAATCTGTTACGGCCTCTTCGGCGACTGCCATGCTCCTTGCCCTCGCCGATCCGCTCGGACAGGTGGTTCATGCGCCGGGGCCGCTCGGACTTGTTGGCGGATATCCAGTGCGCATAACAAAGGCCGGTCTCCTTATCGATCTCCCTGAGGAGCTGACGCTCGACGAGGCCATCGACATCAATTGCCGGTGCCAACGATACGATGGCATCGAAAGCGTGGAGGAGGACGGGACCGTCCGGTTCACGGAAGCTTCGGCCGAGGTTCTTCGCGATGTCCTGGGCTATGATCTCAAAGAGTACAAACCGGAAGAGTGCGAAGCGCGGGCTGAAGAGCTGGCCGCCCACTTCGGACATTTTGTCAGGCTGCACGGCGCAGCTTCGGCCGTCGCCGGCTAGCCCTGCAGACCAACGCGCTGGGGAGTGGATTGATCGGGCCGGCCAGACCAAATCGTCGCCTCGCGCCGGCCACAGTCGAAGATGACGGAAAAAGCAGTGGCCGTCGGTTCACGTGGCGAGAACGACTTGCAGATCGCATCCGGGGCACCGGTTCGGTCTTGCAACAATGTCCGCAAGCTTTCTGCATCCGACAATCGATACCGGCGCGCCGCCCTCAACCTTTCACGGCTGGATGGATAGTGGCGGGCTGCAGCTTCGATATTTTCCCAAATCGAGGCATCGGGAAAGAGAGGATGATTTGTATGCACGACGCTATCGACAACAGGATGCGAAAGCCCAATCGAAGGCCCCACCTCAGCAAGCTGCAGCCGACCGGAGGCATCGCCGAGGATGAAACAGCGTCCGGACATATGGGGTTGGGACAAGAGCACGTTCATGGCCGCGTCCACACCGGGTCGCGCGAGCATCATCCGACGAATAACCAGGCTTGGCAGGGTGCCCTTCCTCTCATCCAGCATCAGGTCATTGTTGACGAATGCAAGGCCACTGTCGTTCAGGCCGACCCAGCCCAAAGTCCCGGCGGATGCTATCGTTACCGTGCGGTTGCCGGGCGCTTCGTGTATGAACACGGCAAGGTTATGCTCCGCGCCTTCCGGTCCATCCCAATTCTGAGCGACAATCGCGCCGGATCGCGCACACACGGCTGCGGACGTGCAGCCCGTATGTTTGCCCGAAAAGTACTCGAAGCAGGAGAGAAGATAGACTCCCACCAAGGAAATTCCCGTCTCCGCGGCCATTCCTTCAAGTTCGCAGTGAAGATCCGGGGCGACGGCAGCAACCTTGTGCAACGAGGTCGCCGCGACGTTACAGGCGCAGTCCCATTCGTAATCATCGACAGAGCGGCGCAACCGATTGAAGTCACTGACAATGAGGCCGTGTAGATGAGAGCCGTGCTGTCGACCGCGTTCGAATGCCGGGCCGTGCAAGACGATGACAGGTAAGTGCGCTGGTGTCATGGATCGGTGACTGGTTGCATCGGAGATTTTATCCATAATGTGGATCATCCTGTTTCTCCAGATGCTGCTCGTGTGGATTGTGTGAAACTTCGATACATCGGACAATGTGCATGATGTAAGATTCTCGTGATAAACGCCGGCACCACCCATAATCGATCGAGGTGTATGGAAAGGACGACATGCAAGGTCTGGATCATCTGCCCCCGCGCAAGCAGGAAGAGCTCGCACAGGTCGCACGCATCCTGTTTGAGGAATTTGAGGCAGCGCGCAGAACTAAGTTGCAGGATAACGCGCAAAGTGCTCGGATCCTGAAGATTATTCTGTTTGGTTCATACGCACGCGGTGGATGGGTCGAGGATCGAAAGAGCGGCTATCGATCCGACTATGATCTGCTGATTGTTGTCAATTCGCATAAGGCGACCGAAAGTTCAGACTATTGGGAGAATGCGTCGGCGCGATTTGTTCGCGAGTTGACGGTCACCAAGCAGCTCGAGACACCCGTCAATTTCATCGTCCACTCCCTGCACGAAGTGAATGACCAGCTTGCACGCGGGCGGCCGTTCTTCGTCGATATCGCCCGCGACGGTATTGCTCTATACGAGGCGCCCGGCCATCCCCTCGCCTCGCCACGTCCGCTTTCTCCAACAGAGACGCGGGAGGAAGCGCAAGCCAATTTTGATCAATGGTACCCGAGCGCGCAGCGATTTGCGAAACTTGCTGAGGTCGCGATCGCCGATGGTTTTCGGAATGAAGCAGCGTTTCTCCTCCACCAAACCATCGAACGACTTTACCATTGTATGCTGCAGGTTCTGACGCTCTACAGTCCGAAGTCGCATCGACTATCGGTGCTTCGATCGCACGCTGAACGGATTGACAGTCGCCTGATCGCCGCCTGGCCGCGCGACTCGAAGTTTGCGCGCCGCTGTTTTGCAAGCATCGATCGAGCCTATGTGGACGCTCGCTACTCGCCAAACTATTCGATCGCCGACGACGAGCTCGACTGGGTGGTTGGTCATGTGACGCGTCTGCGGGATATAGTGGCCGACATCTGCCGCGAGCGGCTCGCCGGATGACAGCTTGTCTTTGAGCCTCACAGGCGGCGCAATACGTCAATTTCCGTCAAGGAAAGGCTAACAGCGACCGGGTGCGAACGAAGTGTGGCCGCGCGCTTTTCAACGCGAAGATTTTATGACAATACAAACAGAGGATGCATCCGAGCCCGATGCATCTCTGGGGATATTGTACCTGGAGGACCGCGATGAGCCCGTTTGTCTCCGATATCCTGTTCGACTTCCTGGTCGGTTGCGAAGAACCGGCTGACCAGCACCAGGTCTTTGGCGCGATGGAGAAGGTCACCCATCAGTTGGGGATCGAATATTTCGCCTTGACCTTTCTGCCACTTCCTCATGAGCGACTGGATTCTTATTTTGTCTGGCAGCAGTGGCCCGATTCCTGGTTTGAGCGATATCTGAGAAACAATTACTTCCATGCCGATCCAGTCGTCAGCTTCGTGCGCGCGACAGGACGCCCGGCCGTCTGGTCCCAATCGGTGCTAACCGGCAATCTTTCCGGCAAGTCGAAGCGGATCATGGATGAAGCCTACGAGCTTGGCCTTCGCGATGGCTTAACCGTTCCCCTTCATTCACGCTCCGGCCTGAGTGGACTTTTCTCGGTGGCAGGAAGACATGTGCCGACACAATCCGCTGTAGTAACCCTTCTGCAGCTTGTCGCCGAGACCGGCTACCGGCGCCTCGTGGACCTCAGCTCGCCGCCGCAGCAAAGCTTGCCAGACGACTGGCAGGTTACACGCAGCGAAAGTGAGTGTCTGACCTTTTGCGCAGCAGGCAAGACCGACAGGGAAATTGCGGGCATTACCAACCGGTCGCAGCGTACCGTCCAGAAGCATATTGAAAACTTGCAGCAGAAGCTCGGAGTCTCCAACCGGGCGCAGTTGATCGCGGAAGCGTTTCGACGAGGTTTGCAACGTTGAAAAATTGACATTGGGGTGCGGCGGTCCATTCTTTTCGACCTCGGCCCCTATAGTGTGAACAGAAAACACGGTCTGGCCCGCCCTTATCGTCTGTTGATCAAACGTCAGAGTCATTGGACCTCCCCCCTCACCACTATGTCGTCACCCTCACGGTTGTCGCAGCCCATGAGGTCCCTGCCCACGACAACAAAGCCCATGCGGCCAAAAGGCAGCCAGCCTATTTTCATTGTTTAACCCCTCTCCTTTAGCCCAGCGCTTGCTTATTGACTGCTTCTGGCCTGAAGAGAGGAGAAAGTAGGATGCTTGCCGCACCGATGCCTTCTCCGCGGCTTGCAACGTTAAAAAATACGACAATTTACGAATAGATTTTCGTCATCTCCGGTTGCATGCTTTTGCAATGCACGTGAGGTTGAGACATGCTTACCATTCTCTATGAAGAAGATGATCCAGAATTGATGGACCGGGTCTTTTCGTTTCGCCATCAGCGCTTCGTTGAACACATGGGCTGGCAAGAGCTGCGGCGATCCGATCAGCGGGAGAAAGACCAGTATGATGGAGCGGATGTGCTGCACGCGGTCCTCATTCACGAGCATCAAGTCATCGGCTATTCGCGCCTGCTACCGACCACCTCGCCCCATTTTGTGGGCGATTATAGCCAGCTTGACGCCGAGGCCCTTCCTTGTGGACCAGAAATTTTCGAGTGGAGCAGATGTGCGACCCTGCCTTGCGCTCCCTTTGTCAAGGGAATGGCTGCCTCGGACCTGCTGATGACGGGCGTTCTCGAATGCCTCATAAGGATTGGTGCCAGAGCAATCGTGTTTTTGACCTACCCCCCGCTTGTCATGATGATGCGCCAGCGAGGATATCCAGTTCAGGTCCTTGCAGATATTTCGCTAAATGCTGAGCGGGTGCAGGTCGTCTTCTCAACCCTTCCTGAGGATCTCCTCGCGCGTCATCGAGAAAGCTACAGCATCCAGGGCTCGCTACTTTCTTTCAGGACGAAATTGGAGATGGGTTGGCGGAAGAGGGGTAGCTAGGGAGATCTGTCGTGGTCCGGCGCAACAAACCGCCCATGGACGCTTTGACGGCGCGCCGCTTGGCTTTTGCAACAGTGCGCACCGAAGTTGCGAACCTCCTGCGCCTTACTGAGGAAGTCTGCCAGACCTACCCCGGAAACGCGGACATGCTCTTCCTGCGCTACCTGCTGAGGATGGTGATGTTGGCGACAGAGGCGGATCCTTCGGGCTAGCGCGTTAGCCTCTATTAGAAATGTTAAGACCCTGTCTTAAAGTTCTTTGCAAAAGTGAAACATCTTGCTAGTCTGCAACCTAGGCGTTATCGCCTTGAGGCGTAGAATCCTCATTTGACAGAACGCAGAAAGCGTAACCTTCGCGATTTTAATAAGTCGGGGAGCTCGTGGAATATACAAAAGGCGCTTGCGCTAAAATCCACGGGGGCTGTGTCAAACAGCATTCTAACTCCCCGGCTTCTTAAGCCAGCATCGCGCTGGCCAGCGGGAGCGTTTTCATGCAGCAGAATATCTCGGCCAGTTCCACTTTCCCAGACCCGACCGCATTGGCGATCACCAACGAACTCCATCTCGTTGATGTCGAGGTCGGCAAGAGGATAAAGAAGCGCCGCCAGCAACTGCGGATATCGCAAACAGCACTTGGCGCCGCAGTCGGTGTGTCTTTCCAGCAAATTCAGAAATATGAGCGCGGTTCAAATCGTGTCAGTTCGTCGGTGCTTTATTCACTTGCCCAGGTGCTGGACGTTCCTGTCGCCTACTTCTTCGAGACACTTGGCAGCTCAAAAAGGACCAACTGCGCCGAACTTGATCGAAAAGCGGCGCTGCGCGAGGATTTCGTGGCTACCGATGAGGGTCAGCGGCTTGTTGATGCCTTCATGACGATACCGAAAAGGATGCGACCGAAGTTCATTTCGTTGCTAGCCACCTTTTCAAACGGGATCTGATCCCAATCATGGTTTGGACAGCGCGCCGAACGCTTCTCTCACACCGTGGGAGAAGAGCGGACTACCGTCGGCGCAAGCTCTCGCCATGTCTCCCGGGAAAGGTCATCGCACAAGGCAGAATTTTTTGCTCCCCTCCTCCGCCAGAGTTCCTGGGAGCAGAAAAAATCGGCCGCCGCCTGATTACTTCTGCAACGTGAAGATTGAGTCCAGAATTGTTGCCACCGTTCGCAGCGTGTCGGGCGGAAGAGATTGGATCATTTTGGTGATGCGCCGCCGCTCGCAAGCCTCCTCTTTGGTTTGACCCCAAAGGTGCGGAGCAGCATCGAACAACAGATCGTCGGGAAAGATTTCGAGCACTTCACAGAGATGCAGAACCTGCGTTGCATGGAGCTTGGTGACGGCTCGCTCATACCTGCCGTAGACTGCCTCGATTGATCCGAGAAGCAGCGCCAGCTCGGCTCTCGACAAATCTTTCTCGAGCCGAAACTGGCGCAACGATCTTGCGATGCCTTCATCCATTTCCTGGAATGTCGCGACGCCCTCAAAGCCGGGGCGCCGGTAAACCGGCCGTTCGACCTTAGCGTCAGCTGTCGCCTCAAGTCCCGCTTCGGCAATGTAAGCGTCAGTTCGCGTCGTCATACCCTTGTCCCGATTCCACGTGGTGATTTATACCACCGGCCACATCGTTGGCCATCCCGTTTCCTGACTTTCAATGGAGTTCATTCGAAAGGTGTCTGGGTCATATTGAGGAGGTACAATCATGGAAAACGACCACGTGATCGCTGAAATGTTACAACGGGTAGAGGATCACCAGCGATCGGCAATCTTAGTGATCGCCTCGAAAAGACGATCGAACCGTCAGGCAACGCGTTGCCTCGAGATGGCCCTCGCCGATGAACTGAGGACAAGGACGAATTTAATCAGGTGGCAAGCCCCTACTCCTACGCTCGCCATAAAAAAACTCCTGCATTTGCTTGCACATGCCCTGGCTGCAGAGCTTGCCTTCGATGACCAATCGTTGGCGGAAATAAGGGCTGAAACACAACGGCTGGAAAGAAACCAATACGCCTCTATCAGGCACGGTAACTGATCTAGCGGTGCCGATGCCCGCTTCAAATTCAAGGACCAAACGAAACTGGCTCAGACAGGCTGGTCGGCACTACCGATCTAGGAGGAGAAGAAGGAGATAACCGCTCTCAAGCAGAAGCATGAGAACATTCATTGTCGGAAGATCGATGGTTTAGGCGATCACCTGGGTAAGCTTACCGGCATCTGCGTTCAACAGCGCGACTGATGGGGAGGTCCGAGCAGGTCGAAAAGCCTCAGCGCGGATCGGCAGGAGTTGCGCTCCTCGGGAATTCGATATCAGTGACAAGGCAAGCAGCTCAGGCAGGCAGCGGCGGTCGACGTACGCGCAGTTGCGCCCTTCCTCGGCAATCGCTTCAAAGATTTCCTCCCGCTTTCGCGTCATTCACCACTGCGCCATCAACGCCGTCCTTCCGGTTCGTACGGCGCTGACCATTCAAGTCGTCAGGCTCATTTCGCCTTCCTCATTTGCTTGATCAGCTCATGCTCGCCACACAACCCTGTAGGATCGGCCCCTCACCCAGTATCCTTGACTGAAGCTCTTGCAAGAGCCATTGTAACGGCATGCTGAACACATGCCTCGATACCGCCCTGAGAAGGATGTTTCCTATCGCGGGAAGCTAGCCCCCGGCCCGGTTGCGTCGCGCCGGCCGAGGGGCCTTGGCGTTTGGCTGGACCAGCAACCGAACACTTCTGAGCGACTTCATCCCCAATAAAGCATCAATATCGCCGCGGCGCCGGATACGGGCTCCGAACGGCAGGAGAACCCACATGGCTTCCAAGGCCGCACGCAAACCTTCAATTGCGATCGCTCGATCAGAGCACGAACGGCTGACAAAGATCGCCGAATCCCTCTCCTCCAGAACTCCGGAGGTATCTGAGGAGCTCCTGGCGGAGCTGGAACGGGCGCACGTGGTCGATGATGCAAGGCTCCCGGAAGGTGTCGTCAGGATGGGGTCGTCGCTCCGATATACAAGTGATCTCGGCGAGGACCGCTCGGTCACGCTCGTCTATCCGGGCGAAGCCGATATCTCCCAGGGCAGGATTTCAATCATGACACCGATCGGTGCCGCTCTCATCGGGCTATCGGCTGGTCAGTCCATTGACTGGACAACCCGCGACGGCCGAGTGCATCGCCTGACGGTTCAGGAGGTGTCGCAATCCGAGGAAACCATGGCCGCTCCCCGGCCCTCTACGGTTGCTTGAATCGTCTGCCCCAAACACCACCTCGGTTCGGATACAAAGTTCCGGACCGGGCGCCCCCACGTTCCTGTTCGATGGCCGCGTCGCCGACGCCGGCTACTGGTAGGACGTGTCGATCGACTTTGCAGACGTCGTGAGGTCCGGAGACCTTTGCATCAGGCTGCTGAACAGGACGAGTGGAGCAGCGATCCCCACGTCGCTGGTGGTGTTACCGTTGCATAGTCAGCTGCGGATGGGACCGCCCAGGTTTCAATGGTTTTCCGGATCCGTCTGTACGCACTCCATCACACCCCAGCCTTCGTCTTACGATCGCCTGTATTGGCAGCACTTGGCTGGCGCGGAATCATGCGCCCAACGACAAGTACGAGGGCGGCTGCGATGGCAAGGCAGGCGGCAAGGAAGAACATTGGTGCAATTGTGCTGCCCGTCGTGTCCTTTATCCAAGGCACGACATTCTGTGCGACAAAACCCCCAAGATTGCCGACGGAGTTGATCGCTGCCAACCCGGCGGCCGCGCCGGCACCTTGAAGAAACCTCGACGGCAGGCTCCAGAACACCGGCTGTCCGGCGAAGATACCCGCGGCGGCGATGCTCAAAAATGCAAACTGCAAGACATGATTGGGAACGACAGCGGACAGAACCAGGCTAACAGCCCCAATGATAGCAGGAAAGACGATATAAGGTGTCTTGGATGGTGCTTTATCGGCTGCAGACGGCACAACATAGAGTGCGACTGCCACGAGCACCCAGGGGATAATGTTGAGAAATCCATTCGCCGTATTGCCGACGCCGAAACTTTTGACGATGGTCGGCAACCAGTAGCTAAGACCGTATGCCGCCAGGGGAAAGCCGATATAGCAGACAGCCATGAGGAGGACGCGAGGGTTAATCAGCGCTCGGAAGCCGTCCGCGGCGGTCGCTTCCATGCCTGCGTTTTCCGAGGCAAGCCTCTCCCTGAGCCAATCCTTTTCCTGTGAGGTCAAGAAGTGCGCGCTATCCGGCCGGTCAGGCAGGTAGAAAAACGTGACAAAGCCCGCGATGACGGCGGGGATACCGGTTGCGAGAAAGACCCATTGCCAGCCGGCGTAACCATATAGGCCGTCCAGGTCGAGCAGCACGCCGCCCAGTGGTGCGCCCACAGCGTTCGCGAGCGCACTGAAGATCATAAACAGCCCTACCATCGTTCCCCGGTAGGCGGATGGATACCAAAAGGTCAAAAGATATAGAACACCGGGAAAGAAGCCCGCTTCGCAGGCTCCCAGCAAGAAGCGCAGAACGTAGAACATCGTCGCATTCTGGGTATAGGCCAACGCGATGGTGACCGCGCCCCAGGATACGAGAATGCGCGCGAACCATTTGCTGGCGCCGAACCGGTCAAGCAGGAGGTTGCTCGGAACCTCGAATATGAAATAACCAATAAAAAACAATGACGCGCCGAGCCCATACGCATATTCGCTCATGCCGAGCGCATCAACCATATCGAGTTTCGCAAAACTGACATTTTGCCGGTCGATATACGCAATCAGATAGAGGCCCCCCAGGAATGGCATCAAACGCCAGGTAATTTTGGAAATCAGTTCTTTCTCGACAATCACAAGCAGGCCTTTCTGAAAGATCGCATTGCGACAAACATAGGGTGTTAGCGCACGAATCAACCTTGAAGAGCATCGCGCTGATCTTGTCACCCGCGCGCAAAGCACCCGGACGCCCTTTCCCTCGGCCACCAACGTGTATCATCTGCCTTCACCCATTCAATTTCATCTCGCCTGACGCGGCTGCCTTTGATCTGCTCCATCTGGAGCGATTGAATTAGTCGTGTTTGCACCGCATCGGGAACATCGAAACCGACTTCCGCGCTGAAACGTGGGGTCTCTTCGAAATTTAAGGGCTGTTGGTGGAACAAAATAGAATTCGGCAGGTTTAAATGCCGTTTTGCTGACCATACGGTCTAACCATCAAATCATTGAGGCGTGGTTACCGCTCGGCCCACCTATTGCCAGTACGGCAACGTACCAAGTTCTGTCTAAAATATTTCATTATAACATGCTAAATAACTGCGGTACTGGGAGGAAGTAATGCAGAAGCAGGCGGTCGTTTTTAACGGTCAAGAGGTCGGTATCGCAGTCCCCGCAGAAGGCGGTATGAAGTTCATTGCCGTACGGTTCCACGTGATCGATCTTGACAATAAAATATTTGACAACATTCCCGAACTCCGACGCGCCATCACCTCGCATCTGGCCATATCCAGCCTTGAGATGGCAAAGACCCCGAATTAGCCTTTACCTTGATCTTGTGCCGGCTGCGCCCTATGCGCCTCGCCGACCTCACACTCAGTGCGTAAGGGCACTTTGCCATTAACCTCGCTCCAAAGGAGGCAATCGGCATCGCTCCAGCGACGTTTGGGTCGCGAAATCCGCTAAGCCAGAAGTGGACAGCTCCCCCTCGAACATCCGCTTAGCACCGAGAGTCCATCGACTGAGCATTGCTGCTCAACTTCCGATGCTTCAGTAATGTTTTTATTTTGAATTCGGGAACAAAAGCAAACGCCGCTTGTTTGATGACGGCCTCGTGGTAGCCCTACACACGAAGCCAACTCTGGTCCTTGGCTCCGCTCCTTCCCTCTTTGCGGAGCCTCCTTTGGAAGGCCCGGAGCATAAGCCGGCCAAAAGCCCGACCTTCGCATTAAAGGGCTGGAATCCGGTGAGCAAGAAAACCCCCGGTCATTAGCCGGGGGTTTTCTTGCGGCCCAAGGCGTACGAAATGTTGCGTCGTGCATCATGAAGATGAACGAACGCCAAAGATTGTTGACGTTGACAGGGAAGCGTCTTCACACAATCCTCTGCTTGTCGCCTTCGGGCAGTGCCTTAACACGAAATCATAGAAGTGTTCCCGGCAAAGCTCTCAAAGTCACTGAATTGCCTCGGCAGCCGTCCTTCGTTTTTCACTTGCAGCAGCAATCCTCATCCTTGGCAATGTGTCCGGTAGCTTCCCTTGAGACCCCACATGCAACATGCTCGAAATGTCGAGTGCAAGAGAGCTGCAGGCCGAAGACGTGCAGGCTAAAACGTCCTCCGCTTCACGATGATGCTGTCACTAACATCTGCATAACCGACGGCCTGCGGGAGGGGTGCTCCGAGAAATCTATGATTTGCATGCCGTGATACTCGCGCAAAATCTAAATTACGCAGGAACAAAGGACGACGCTGTCGGTTTGGTTGACGGACGGCGACTTTCATCGCCGTTTCATTCCTAAAACCGCTGTGTGTGGGTGCCCCGCTTTTGTCTCGCGACATGCGGGGTACTTTTTTGATGTGAGACGCCAAGTCCGTCGCTGCAATGACCAAATCGTCCATGCTGATAACCGAACATGAGCGAGCGTTGAGTGTGAATACCGGCTGAACATAGTCAACGCCCGCGTTCTTTGCATTGCCGTAGCCTGAGCAAACGCCTGATCCCGACGTTGCTCTATCAAGTAGTTGGAGACTTACCCGGAACAGCGCCTGGCAGGCCGTTTTGGCGCCGTGATATCCGTCCTTGCCGTTAGCGGTAGACATACGAGCAGCAGACTCGCTTCTCCTCGACAATGCAGGCGGGGACTTAGCGAATGACCACAGAACAAGAGCCTCGTGGTCCGTTTCTCTCGTGTATCATGGCACTCTATTGATTAGCCCAAAAAGCCGTGCCCGGTGAGCTACGTGTGAAGCCTGAATTTGCTGGAACGTGAGAAGGACGTCTTCAGCGAGTGCGGTTGAACGGCCCACCTTTGTCAGTCGCTGGATGATAGCTTTTTGCTTGGCAATAATGATTTCGCCACGGCAAATGTGCCTCTCAACCATGTCTAGCTCTGTTTCTATGCCCATGGGCACACCATACGCCTATTCGTACGGTACCGTACCAAGAAAAACGCGGCGCAGATCAAGAGCTGCCGCTTTGAGTACTGCCTAGTTTTAACCAGGCAACGCCATGACGCCCATAGCCTTGGGCAGAACACGGATCACCCAACGCCCGGCGCTATGGAAAGATGCCAAACATTTAGAAGGCGGAAGCACGCCAGGCCCAATAAGGTCACACGCCGTCCTCCTTGCTCAGAGCCACTTAATTATGGAGTAGCGCACCTCCTCACGTACCGGGCACGATTATTTCGCATTCTCCCGCTGGCAATTCTCAACGGCCTCGGTCGCCGTGTCGCCAAAAGCCATCTGCTTATTTTTGTCGGCCGGATCGCAAATCCACTGGCCGTCCTCGTAGACAGACACCTCAAATCCCAGACGCTTCGATGCCGCAGCAGAGAGCTGTTGTTCGGTGTCAGTTAGCTTTTTCGTATGTGACATCGGTTTGCCTCCACTTGGTTTGGCGTATGATTGCTGCCGTCAGTGAGGTCTGGATCGGCGCTTGCAGGCAATAGTGCCATCAATCACGGGGCCAGATGATCAATCGGTCAAGTGCGCGCACGATCTCGGCTTCGAGTTCACCACATAAGGTCTCGTACTCCTTGATCACCACAGAAGACGCGTCGTCACGTCGAAAAGACTCAAGGGCGATACATGCCTCGTCATAAGCCTCGAACAACTCGCGAAAGGACGGCCATGAGGCCGATACTCTTAGACTTCTGAGGCGTTGGCGCTGAGCAGGCAGCTTGAGCATGAGCCGTCGCAAACCCGATTGGGCAATCCTACTACTCCCGTCAATCCCATCGTCATTGATCATCGTCCGCCTCTTTACACCAGATTACCAACAGATAAGACGACGCGGAAGTAAGTTACGGTAAGTTCTGTTTTGGCCGGCAAACCCGATCCCCTCATGCCCGGGTTCGACTGGCCGCCGTCAACTCGATCTGATTTGGTCCTTTCCGATTCTGGCCCCGCTGCGTTCGAGCCGCAGTCAATTCGTATGGGGTTTTGGCGAGCCTGGCGGCCAGCGCGCGCATGACGCCGATGGCTATGTGCGGAAGGTCCGCGGCCAGCTTCAGACAATTTTCCTTGCTGACGCGGAGAGCCTCGACGTCGCTCGAAGCGCAGACGGTGGCGGTTCAGGAAGTATCACAATCGAGATCTTGCCTTTGGCTGTGCATCAGCAACCTTCACATCGCCTCTGGCGAGTGGAACGACCTCGGCCGTTTCCATGACAATCACGTACGCCGCATCGCCTTAATCGCCGTGACACAAGGCTGCCCTAGAACGATCTTCCGGTTTGTCTTGCGACCATTGGGCTTCAAAGCAATTCCTGCCGCGCTTCGTCGTCAGTCCTGCAGATCAAAATAGAATCTTTGTCTGGACGCGGTGGTTCGGTTCACGACATCAAAATAATACGGCTTTTCTCGACGTGGTCGCGCCGAATATTCCACATACTCGCATTTCCGCTCATTGCGATAAATTCGGATGACCTCGTCTTTGTCTATCTTTGAAAGACGCCTCTCGCTCAGCTCTTGGAATCGCTTTTTCGCCGCATCACAATCGTTACCGGTTCGCATGCAGAGTGGGTTGAGCCCAACCTGCTGATGTGGGTTGCTGCCGCCACCGGTTGCCGTCCACCCCGGCGGGCAATCTTCAAACCTTTCGTATCCTGGTTTTCCGGAGCCACCTTCAGGGCATGTCGGCCAGGAAAAGCCAGGCTTTTTCATAGCCTGGATCAAGCGCCCCATCGGGGAATGGCATTGCGGCACACTATGCCAAGATGGATCTGCCGAGGCAGCACACAAAAGCACCTCGCATCCCCATTCATCCGCAAATGCGCGATGTGGTGGGGACGAAACCAAAAACGCAACAGTCGCGATGAGGAGGAGTTTCACGTCTTCGATCTCACAGAAACGTCAGCGGTCGGTTCGCTTTGGCAGGTGTCTGGCGTCGGCAAATGGTGGAGAAATTTCACCCCGTCGTTCACGAAGCAGATTGTAATCGGCCAGAGGTCGCCGGTTCATCGTGCGGTCTACTGCCTCTCTCCGCCATTCGCTCATGTCGAGAACATACGTGTCCCACATCCCAAACCGAGCGGCTACAGCCCGTTTTTCCGCCAGTCGATAGGCAGCAACTTCATTCTTTCCAGTGGCCATTCTTGCCCAACCGACCCGTAGAAGCTCCAAAGCGAGATCAAGGTCACCGGCCGTACAACGTCCCACGCGAACGTTGCTGCTTTCCTCGATCTGGCATTCAACCGGATGGTCACCGATCGATCGCTCCAGCCAGGCTTTGGCAAGCGCTCCACAGGGCACCGGCCTCAAGCGATCGCCTGCCGGCTCGTCAGCGTCAGGACCAAATGCCCATTGCGGCAGCTCACACCCGTCAATGCCGGCAAGAACGACTTTGAGCCCTTGCTGGGCAAAGACGAGCGTCCGTCCATCGATCACAACGACCCGACCGGAAACCGACGTTGAACTGGGAGGCTTGGCAGATGCCGTCACTGAACGTCCCGAATGCAAATCTGCACTATCAGATGCAGTCGAGGTCGCGACAATAACTGCCAGTGCCAGGCTTGCCCGCTCCAACGCAGTCGATGCCATTTTTCGATGCATGGTCTTTGCCCCCGCTCGATGTGTTTCACTGCCTGTCATGGCTCTGTCCTCGGATCGGCCCACATTCCATATCCCAGCCGCCCGATCTTTTCCGCTTCCACGAGGTCCGCGCGCATCGGTGAGCCGTCCTGCTTCTTCGCCAGTCGCAGCGCTCCGATCGAAAGCAGTTGCTCCTCGAAATTATCGACACTGTCGAGAACCCCGGGATAGGAATAATAGCCGAAGCATGTCGCATCCTGCCGCGGCTCATTCTCCTGCGAAACATATGCCCTGCAGAGAATGACCTTCGGCGACTTCAGCATAATCTGCAGGTACTTCTGCCCGAAGTCTGAGCAACTCCCGGAAAAATTCTCTCGTCGGTTGACCATGTCACCCCGGCAAGGCTCGACACCGAAAAGACGCAGAATGGTTTTGTCATCGACGCGAAGGTCGAGCGCGGATGCAGCTCGGAAACCGGTTGCAGATTGATATCCCCTACGAGACGCAATGGTGGCTCCATCGTAATATTCGATGACCAGAATGGTTTTCCCCGCCGCAGCCAGTGACTTGATATAGGCCTCATCAACAGGACCTGCCGCCAGGACCACCGATGGATGAGCGAGCGCCAGCGCGACAAACGCGGCGCTGATAGGCTTTGAACCGAGGACCATAATCAATCTGCCCATAACGATCCTTTGCATCACAATCGTTCTCTCGGTTTCCTTCTCCGTTTGGACTATAACAGTTCGCTTTAGTTGTTGACAATCAGCAATTTTTGGTGTGTCTCTTATTAATAATAAACGCTAGGGTAGATTCGTGTCAAATATTTATTGGATCATCATGGCCAAGGCAATTGCCTGTCTGCAGCCAAAAGCCGGACGAGCGGAAGACCGCATTGAAGCCGGTTCGCCAGTATTTACAGGTATTCCTGATATCTCAAGACCTTATACGACCACTGCCACACCGATAGCCGACGAGGACATTGCGACCATCTCGACGGTGACGATAACTGCTCCGCACGCGCATGACGCGACCTCAGGCGTTACGAACCAAATCAGTTCGCATGTTACTGCTCGCAATATCCCCCTGCACCGGCTACGGGATGAAAAGAACACACCGCCGCAGATACCGGACACGTTTCAGATTCAAATCCCGCCTGCGGCTATACCTGCCTGTGGTCCATCGTCCATGTCGGTCGGAGAAATCACGTCTTTGGTGGTTGATCGCGCTGCCAGATACGGAATCGATCCTGATTTCGCGCTTGCTGTTGCCTGGACCGAAAGCCGCTTCGACAGAGTTCGCAACAGTGCAGGGGGCGCGCGCGGGACTATGCAGCTGATGCCTGCGACTGCGAAGCGGCTCGATGTCCTGGATGCTTGCTATCCTGTGCAGAATATCGATGGAGGGATGCGCCACCTGCGTGCTCTTCTCGACGAATTCAAAAACCCGATGATTGCCGCTGCCGCATACAACGCCGGTGAAAGGGCGGTCCGCGATAATGATGGGATCCCGCCAAACTCCGAAACCGTCCGTTATGTAGCCTCTGTGATCAACCATCAGGTCGGGCTCAAGGAACGGCGTACAGCGCGCGGGCTCGACCGGAGAGTGGACTTCGACAATGCCGCCAACCGCACCCTCATCGGCGTTCGGGCACCGCAATTCGTCGGCGGCGTCATGGAGTTTTGAAACGCAAGGAGTCGAACATGAAGCTTGTCCTGTCCCATCTCCAAAAGATCCTGATCCGCGCCACTGCCGCAATTGCCGTGCTTGGCTTCATGCAGGCGGTTTACGCCGACGTCGCGCTCGCGCAAGCGACCAACCAGGCGTTCGCTCCCCTACAGACAGTCGTGCAGGCCGTCGTCGACTTCATCACCGGGCCCTTTGGCCGCCTCGTTGCCATCATCGCCGTCATTGGCCTTGGTTTCCTTGCCTTCGCCGGCCGTCTCAGCTGGTTCACCGCCGGGGCTGTCGTGCTTGGCATCGGCCTGGTCTTTGGCGCGCCGGCCATTGTCGATCAGTTGATATCCACCGTTGGAAACTAGAGCCATGATGACATCCGAAGATGACAAACCGCAGCTGACACCTTTGGTGATCGGGTTGACCCGCCCGCCAACACTCTGGGGCGTTCCATACATGGCAATGGTCATCGTCATCGGGCTGACAATTGTCGCTTGGCTGGCAAGCAATCAACTATGGTCGTTGCTGATTGCGCCAATTGCGTTTGCTGTTCTCTTCACCCTTTGCAGTCGCGACCCGCGCGCGCTCGATGTGCTGCAGGTGAGTGCTCGCCTCACCCCGAGGACACCGAACACGTCGTTCTGGGGCGCAAACTCCTATGGGCCATGATCATGCTTAGCGTCATCAGCAAAGAGCTCGGCTTCGGGGCCATCGGGAACCGCGAACGACAAATGGCTCGGCACATCCCCTATCTCCGGCACGTCGCCGACGGTGTTATCCGGTTGGAAGACGGTACCTTGATGAGTGTGATCAAACTTGACGGTCTGTTCTTCCAGACGGAAGACCAAGCGGAGATCAACATGCGCTCTGTCGTGCAGAACACGCTGATCCGGGCGCTTGGCTCTAGCCGCTTTTCCTTGTGGGCGACCGTGATCCGTCGCCGCGTCGAGCCCTCGCTCGACGGTGAGTTCGACGATCCCTTCCTCGCCGAGCTGGACCGTCGCTACGCATCTTCACTGGCCGGCAAGCGAATGTTCACCAACGAGCTTTACCTGACCGTTCTTCGGTCCGGCCTACGTGGCGCGCTGGGCTTCGGCGAGCGCACACGCCAGTTGCTTGCACAGTTGTCGGACCACGTTCCGCGAGACGACCTGCAGGAGGCAATTGGGGAACTGGAGGAGCTCACTGGCAACATAGCACGCGATCTCAGCAAATACGGACCTGCGGTTCTCGGAATTTCCACCCCCGATGGCGAACCTTATTCGCATGTGGCCGGTTTCCTGAACACGATCCTCACCTGTGGCATCCCTCGCAAGATGCGACTGCCCCGCATGGGCCTTTCGACCTACCTTGGTACGTCCAGGCTGCATTTTTCAAGGCGCACCATGCAGGCACAGGCAGCGATAAAGGAGGATGACCGCTTCGGCGCGATGCTCTCCATCAAGGAATATCCGCCGTTCACCGGTCCCGGCATGTTAGACGGGCTGCTTCAGGTAAACCACGAGTTCATCCTAACCCAGTCGTTCACGCTTGCCGACAAGCCGATCGCCCAGGAGCGGATTACCCGGCTCAAACGGCAGATCGGGGCCTCCGACGAAGCTGGCACCGATGTGGAGGCTGATGTCGATTATGCTTTAAACAGTCTCCTGAACCAGGAAGCCGTCTTCGGTTTCCATCATCTTTCGCTACTGTGTCTGTCCAGGGACATGGCCGGTGTCAACAAGTCGGTAGCCGACCTAGGCGCCTGCCTAACCGACATGAACGTCAACTGGTTGCGCGAGGACCTGAACCTTGAGGCCGCCTTCTGGGCTCAACTGCCAGGCAATCACTCCTACATTGCCCGACGCGCCATGCTGTCGAGCGCCAATTTCTCAGGGCTTTCGTCCATGCACAACTTTGCTGCCGGCATGAAGGAAAGCGTTCACTGGGGCCGGCCGATTACCATCCTGGAAACAACCAGCCAGACACCATACTGGTTCAACTTCCATCAGCGTGATATCGGCCACTTCCTTGTTACAGGGCCAACCGGGTCAGGCAAGACCGTGGCGCTGACCTTTCTCATGGCGCAGGCATTCAGGATCCGGCCCACTCCTCGCGCCGTATTCTTCGACAAGGATCGTGGCGCGGAAATATTCATTCGCGCGATGAATGGCGCCTATGAAGTCCTTTCGCCTGGAAGGCAGACGGGGTTCAATCCACTTCAGCTTAAAAACACCGGACAGAACCGGGAGTTTTTGCTGCGGCTCCTGAAAGCAATGCTGCGCAATCCTGGCGGTGGGCCGTTTGACCAGGAGGAAGAAGATACGCTGGAGAGCGCCGTCGTAAGGCTCATGCAGGAGCCTGCTGCAGAACGGACATTATCAAATTTCGCCGGACTTTTGACTGGCCGGGCACGTGCCAAGCAGAATGATCTTCATGCCCGGCTTCGTCCCTGGATCGACGGCGAAAGGGCTTGGCTCTTCAATGCTCGCCACGATGTCCTGTCCTTTCGCGAACGGCATGTCTTCGGGTTCGACATGACGAGCATTCTGGACAGTGACGAGGTGCGCACGCCAGCGCTGATGTACATTCATCATCGCCTCGAGGAACTCTTCGACGGCACGCCCGTGATGATCTTCATGGACGAGGGATGGCGTCTGTTAAGGGATGAGGCCTTTTGCGACTTCATCGTCGACAAGATGAAAACCATCCGCAAGCTGAACGGAATTATCGGCTTTGGCACGCAGTCGGCCGCCGACATCGTGCGTTCGCAAGCCGCCCACACATTGATTGAGCAATCGCCCACCCATATTCACTTCCCCAATCCGCGCGCCGACCATGAAAGCTACGTCCGCCACTTCGGTCTGACGTCGAAGGAGTTCAACTTCATTCGGGCCACGGCTCCGGAGAAACGCACATTCCTAATCAAGCACGGTAACGACAGCGTCATCGCCAGGCTCGACCTGTCCCTCATGCCAGATCTGGTCAAGGTTCTTTCCGGACGCAAGGAAACCATTGAAGAATGCGAGCGGCTTCGCAATCAGTTCGGCGATGATCCGACAGCCTGGATTGCCCGCTTCTGCGGTTGGGGGCATGGATCATGACCGCCTGTGCTGCCGGATCCTGTTTCACACTCTCGATGCTTGCCTTCGCCCTTGCAGGCCTGGTTGCAGTGCCCGCCTCCGTCAAGGCCGACGTGCCCACGGTCGATTCTGAAACACTTGATCTACGCGAGCAACATGACCGCGCAGTCGGCAAACTCGAAGATACCGACCATGATCGCTACATCATGAACGCGTCGGTGACCTGTTCGATGTATCGACCGGCACATCGCAACGATCCGGTGGGCGCAGCACGGGCAAATCCGGAAATCGCTGGCCTTGTGCGGCGCATTGCCCGTGAGGAAGACGTAAACGAGAACGAGTTTCTTGCGCTCGTCTACCAGGAAAGCCGCTTCAACCCTTGTGCCAGATCAACAGCCGGCGCGACTGGGCTGGCTCAGCTCATGCCCGAGACCGCCGCCGCTGCGATCACGAAAGATTGGCTCCCGGCATTTGGTGGAGCGGACAAATCCGCAATCCCCTTGAACTTCGGCGGTGGAGAAACCGCGTTCAGCAACATGCGCTCCTCGACGCTGCTCGCCATGGGCACCACCGCCTCGACATCGGCCAGCCTCGATGGCGTGGCGAGTTGGTACAGGCAATTTGGCGCCGTCCAAACGGGGACGCAGCAGCAGAGCTTCGATTACAACTCCGCCGCACGCAGCGCCAATCTCGAGATGATGAATCATATAATCAAGCTCACGACCGCGATGGCCGAGCTGATCAATTCTCGCAATTCCGTTGCCTCGGCCGACCTCACGGGCGCCTCCCGCTCGTCGGGCGTTGGACAACGGCAGGCACGCGACACCATCGCACTGTGCGATCCGCGACAAGATCTTGTGTGGAGCGCCAAGGCCAAAGCCTGCGTCAAGAAGCGATCCGATGTGAGCCAGGTGCAGCTCTTGCTGCAGCCCCTATGATGGAGAAGTCAATGAGACATGAACTGCTGACGGCCTGCCTCCTGCTTGTCCTGCCACCAGCTGCCCTTGCCGATGTACCCGTTATCGATAAGACAAATTACAAGGTGGCCAAGCAGACTGCCGACACCACGAACAAGATCCTCGACACCAACAGAGACATCCTGAAGACTGTTCAGGACACTTTGAACGCTGTCACTGGAAACCGTGGCAGTGTCTCAGCCCCGCTGAAAGATCTGGCAGTTGGCAGCGGCTTCAGTGCTTCGTCCGTGCCCTCCATAGACGGCATTTTGAAGCAGGGCGTGCCAAACTTCGGATCAATGAATGGCGATGTCGCAAAAAGCGCGACCACCTTCATCAACGGGTTGCAACTTGTCAAAAGCCTGTCGGGAAAGAGCGAAAGCAACTTCTCCGGCGATAAATCCTATGAGCAGCTCGTCAACACCGTGCTCGGCGTATCTGCCCTCATTAACGGTTCCCAGGAAGCAATCGTGGCGCGGCGCGCTGCCTTTGAACAGGCAGGCACGCATATCGGTGCAGCTCAGGACATCAAGGGATCGATCGACCAGAATACCCAGCTTCAGGTGCAATCCGGCCTGACCCTCAACGAGATGATCGGGGTGATGAATGGCGCAGTGACGTCGCTGCAGGCCGAGAACCAGCGCCGTCTCACCGATATCTCGAATACCAGGAAGATGCTGAGCTACGGCAACTAGAATGATCAGAGGACTTATGACTGTCGCGACCTGCACCGTTTTCCTGGCGGGATGCGGAACCGCAAAGGAGAAGTCGGCTCCATGCAAAAGGCCGTCTGTCGACCTTATGTCATACGCCCCTGATCCCAGGAAAAACTGCGGCGACATGCATCGCATCAATGACCCTGAGATCGCATTTTCCGCAATTGGCGTGGTCGATGCCGGCACCCGACACGGGGTCTGGTGATGCAGGATTTCCTTGGCGACCTCCTTCACCGCATCGAAGAGACTGGCTCAAGTTTTTCAGCGCAGGCCTACACAGTCGTCGGCGATGAGCTCATGCCGCTCCTTCGCCTCATGGTCATGGCCTATGTTGCCTGGTACGGCCTCCAGCTCATAATGGGCACGTCGCGGCTCTCCGTTGGAGAGGTCCTTGGGCGTATCATCAGGATGATTGTCATCCTCGCCCTTGCAGGCTCCTGGGAAAACTTCAACACCTTCTTCTATCACTGGCTGAGCAATACGCCCGAAGACGCTGGCCGCGCCATTCTGGCTGCCTCAGGCACCGGAATTACCGAGCCAACAAACGGACTGTCACAGATCTGGAAGACGGCCAATGAGGCAGCCTCTGTGTTTGCTGAGCAGTCGGGTTATTTCGCGGTCCTGCCAAGCATGATTGGGGGCTTGATCATGGCCGGCGCCGGAATTTTCATCGCAATTGCGCTCGCCATTCTCATCCTTGCCAAGGTCATGCTTTGGGTCCTCATCGGCACTGCGCCGATCTTCATCGCGTGCATGCTTTTTGACAGGACACGGGCTTACGGCATGGGTTGGTTCAACCAAGTGTTGACCTACGCGCTCATCCCGTTGTTCATCTACGTCATCGCTGCCTTCCTCATTGCTGCGATGGATCCCGAGCTGACCAAGATCGATGCCGCCAGCAATTCCCGAACTCTGACCCTTCCTGATGTTGCCGGCTTCCTGCTTCTTTGCCTCGCCGGCGGATTTGTCATGCTCTACATCCAATCAATCGGTCAAGGGATTGCCGGCGGCATTGCCTTCGGCGTTGGAAATGCAGCCTTCAGGACATCGAGATTTCTGGGCCTGCAGCTCCCATTCGCTGCCACGCGTGCTTCGATACGTGGCGCAAAGACCCCATTTCCCGTCGGGAAATCACTCTCAAACCGCTTTACAAGCAAGGGTGATCGTCCCGACGCGTCCGCCGCGCGCGACGCCATGCAAAAAAAAATCTCCGGCCACGGCCTGCCTGGCCGATGACCAAGACAAAGGCTTGAACCATGGCTGACAAAGCGGGACTAGATCTGATCACCTACTACCAGAGCGGTGATATCTGGGAGCAGGAGATCGTCAAGAAGGCGAAACGATCACGAACGCTTGCCTGGTTCGTGAGCTTTGTCTTCGGCTGCATTGCCTTGCTGAGCCTTCTGGCGCTCGTCCTGCTTATTCCCCTTAAAAGCTTCGAACCTTACATCGTCGAAGTCGACAAGAACACCGGCTACCTCGAAGTCAAGACCGGCCTCACGCGGCCTGCCAATCTCAGCGAGCAGCAGGCCATCACCCAGGCCAACATCGTTCGCTTCATCCGGGCCCGCGAGGGATACGATCCCTATTCGATTGAAGAAAATTTCGCGATTGCCGCGTTGCTTTCAACCGGAAATGCCGCCCGTGAGCTGCAGGATCTTTACAGCGCATCCAATACCAGAAACCCCGCAAGGCTCTTTGGCAAGAACAAGAAAGTCACGACCGAAATCGCGTCCGTCACCTTTCCGAACAGCTCGACCGGGATTGTCCGTTTCGCAACAGTTGAGATTTCCGAGACGGATTCAATCCCGCGCCATTGGATCGCCGTGGTCCGCTACCGCTATACCGACACGCCGGCGATCAATGAATGGCGGTTCGAAAATCCACTCGGTTTTCAGGTCTACGACTACCGGCGCGACCAGGAAACCGTGACGGAGAACGACCCGTGAGGACCTGCTCAATGGCAACCGCAGCATTTGCTTTCCTGATGCAATCGCTGCCGGCGACAAGCGCAGAGACGCCGCTGGCCGGACGACTTGATGCACGTGTGACCCGCGTTGTCTATCAGCCGGAAAACGTTGTTCGGGTTTCGGCCACCTACGGTATCTCGACGATGATCATCTTCGACGAAGACGAGACGTTCGAGACCATCGCGGTCGGCGACACCGAAAGTTGGGACGTGGTACCGACCGACAAGGGCAATATTCTCTTCGTCAAGCCGAAGGCCAAGAATGTCACCACCAACTTGAATGTCGTGACCACAAAGCGGCTCTACTATCTGGAGCTCAACGACTATGCGCCCGAGGATAAACGGCAGGTCTTCGGGATCCGCTTTGTCTACCCCGACCGGGACCTGAACCGGACGCTCCTGAAGCAAGCCGAAGCGCGTGCCTCCTATCCGAACATCACAGGCATCGACAAGGCGAACGTCAACATCAACTATTCATTTTCCGGCGATCCCGGCCTGAAGCCGCTGATGGTGTTTGACGACGGCAAGAAGACCTTTTTCAGGTTCGGGGCGACTGTTCCGGCAATCTTTGCCGTCAACAGTGACTTCACCGAAACGCTTCGTAATTTTCGTCGCGAAGCGGACTATCTGATCGTCGACGGTATCGCGACCCAGTACACGCTTCGCGACGGCAAACGGTGGACCTGCATCTTCAATTTGGAAAAGCCGGATTTTGGTCAGCCGGATCCGGCGATACTTGGGCCAGCCCCCGATGGCCAGGCAAGCTTTCGAAGAAGGAGCGGCAATTGATGCAGCGGTCGCCGGAACTGGAAGCCATGCTCGCAGCCGATGATGCTGAAGTACGAGACCGGCGCGGTCGAAGAAAGCAGCTGTTCGGTGGCACCGCCCTTTTTCTTGGCGGGGCGGCCCTTGCCTACGCCTTCGTTCTTTTACCACAGAAGCAGGCTCAAAAGGCGCTGCAAGGAGACGAGGAGTTCTCCACGACGACCTTCAGGCCGCCGTCGTTCCTGCGCGAAGAAAGAAAGGACGCTACGCCAGAGCCGGCCGACAACATTATCCGGATCCCGGAGCCGCCTCAGGAACAACCGGCACCACCGTCGGACGTAACAGAATTTGAAGTGCCTCCCCCGCCGACTGCAAACACCGCCGTCGCACCGGCAGCTGAAGAAGAGTTGTTTCCGCAACGATATCTCTCCAAGCAGATCGTCGTGGACAATGCTAGGACCGGAAGCGATGCGACGTCGGAGATGAGCAACGGCACCGGTTCAGCTGTCGTCGCCGGTGAGGATCGCAACAGCAAATTCCTGGCTGCCGCTACGACGATGGCCGACCGGTCGGCCAAGGCGCGTAAAATTCCCCGCATTGATGCGCTGGTGCCCGAGGGGACCTTGATTCCTGGAATCCTGGAGACGGCAATCAACAGCGATCTTCCGGGGCAGATTCGCGCCATCACATCGAAGGACGTCTATTCCTTCGATGGGCGCCGCACCTTGATCCCGGCCGGCACCCGCCTGATCGGTGAATACCAATCGGACGTCACCCGAGGCCAGAAGCGGATCTTCGTGATCTGGACACGGTTGCTGCGCGATGATGGTGTTTCCGTGCGATTGAACAGCATAGGCTCTGATAGCCTCGGCCGCTCCGGGCTGACCGGCGTGGTCGACAACAAGTGGCGCGAGCGCTTCGGCTCGGCCATCCTGCTCTCCGTCGTCGGAGCCAGCTCGTCCTATCTGACCGGCTACGGGAGCAACCAGTACCGGGTCGGCAGCGATGGCAGCTCGCGATCCGATGAGGCGGCCGATCTCGCCCGCCAGACGATAGCCCAGGGCTTTTCCGACATGGCCAACCAGGTTCTGGCCGAGAACCTCAAGATTCCACCGACAATCAGCGTTCACCAGGGCGAGCGCATCTTCGTCTATGTCCGCCAGGACCTCGATTTTTCCGCGATGTATGCGGATCCGGTCGAAGAGGCACTGAAGGAGATCAAGCATGAGCGAGGCATCGACAAGATCCGTCGCCGGTAACGACCCGCATTACTTCCTGCGTCGCGCACTTTTGCCTCTGGCAGATTTTCTCGAGGATCCACGCGTCATGGAAATTTCCATAAACCGTCCGGGCGAAGTCTTCATTGAACGCCTTGGTGCCTCGACCATGGAGTTTCATGCAATCCAAGCGCTGACGGGTCCGCAAATCGAACATATCGGGGAGCGCGTTGCCGCCGCCAGCAGCCAGTTCATCAGCCGCGCCAATCCGATGTTGAGCGCTTCACTACCCTCCGGCGAACGGATCCAGATCGTGCTGCCGCCAGCTGCGCCGGACGGCGGCTCGATCTCGATCCGCAAGCAGATCGTCAATGATTTTACGCTCGCGCAATATCGAGACAGCGGCGGTCTGGACGAAGTTTCAGTGAGTGTCGGTGGGCCAAGCGAGACGGAGCTGCGCCTGATGGCGTTGCTTCAGAGCGGCTGCGTTCACGATTTCATCGAGGCGGCCATCCGCAGTCGCGTTTCCATGTTGATCAGCGGCGGCACCTCGACTGGGAAGACCACGTTCTTGAACGCCTGTCTCAAGACGGTTGACGAACACGAGCGTATCCTGACACTCGAGGATACACGCGAGCTTTTTCCGCCGCAGCGCAACTGTGTCCATCTCCTTGCCTCTCGCGGCGACCAGGGAACGGCTCATGTAACGATCCAGTCGCTACTGGAGGCATCGTTGCGCATGCGTCCTGACCGGATTTTTGTTGGTGAGATCCGGGGTGCCGAAGCCTTCGCCTTCCTTCGCGCCATCAATACGGGCCACCCGGGGAGCATGTCGACGGTGCATGCCGACACGCCGATGGGTGCCTATGAGCAACTCGCCATGATGATGATGCAGGCCGGGATCTCTTCCGGTTTCTCAAAGCCGGATCTGATGTCCTACATCCGCATGGTGATCCCGATCGTTATCCAGCTGCGGCGCGACGGGGGACGCCGGGGCGTGTCGGAGATCTATTATGCGCGGCAACCCGGATGAGCCGATCTTATCTCCTGATCTATCTGTTCGTCTGCCTGCTGATCGCGCTCGCCACCTGGATGCTGAGCTACAGCCTCATTCTTCAAATCGTATGGAAGGACGGCAGGATCTTGAGGTTGATGACGACAACGGATCCGTTTGCGCCATTTCGCCAGTTTCTCATCTATGCGGACAATCGGTCATTGCAGCACGTCGGATTGGCCGCAGTCCTTCCGGCAATTGTCGTGGCCGCTGCTGCTGCCGTCTTCGGGATGCGCCGTCCAACCAACCCGCTCGGAGATGCCGCTTTTCAGGACACCGTCTCGTTGAGGCGCGCAGGCTGGTTCCGCCGCGATGGGCACATCTTTGGTCGGCTACGCGGCCGCATCCTTCGCCGCAAGGATGATCGTCACCACTTGGTCATCGGGCCCACTCGCTCCGGCAAGGGGGTTGGCTATGTGATCCCAAACGCCCTGATGTTCAAGGGCTCCATGATCGTAACGGATCTGAAGGGCGAGATTTTTGAACGGACCGCCGCCTACCGCAAAGCGGCAGGCAACCAGGTCTTCCTCTTCTCTCCAGGCTCATCAAGAACTCATCGCTGGAACCCACTCGACTTCGTGCGGTCCGATCGCGGCGACCGGACCATCGACATCCAGAACATGGCGGCAATTCTCATCCCCGAGGCGGCTGGGTCGGACAATGCTATCTGGCAGGGTCTGGCGCAGCAGGTGATTGCCGGCGTCATCAGTTATGTTCTGGAGAGCCGAACCTTTCACAATCGGCGCAACCTCGGCGAGGTCAGCGCCTTCTTCAACGCTGGCGAGGACCTGCAGCTCCTGATGAAATCAATAACGGAACGTGAGCAGGACCTCTCCCGTTTCACCCTCGACAGTTTCAACGCCTACATCGCGCTCAATGAACGTGCCGCCCGCTCGGCACTTCTCGATATCCAGAAGGCGCTGGCGCCATTTCGCAACGAACGCGTCCTCGCCGCGACTGCGGTGACCAACATTGATATCGCCTCGCTGCAACGTCGCCCGGTGACAATCTATCTTGCGCCAAGCATCACCGACATGAGCATCCTTCGGTCTCTTCTCACCCTCTTCGTACAACAGCTGATGGATCTCGTGACCCGCGATCACGATCCCCACGCTCTGCCCGTCTACTTCCTGCTCGATGAGTTTCGGCAGCTGAAGAGGATGGACGAAGTTCTCAACAAACTTCCTTATGTCGCAGGCTACAACATCAAGATGGCTTTCATCGTCCAGGATTTGAAGAGCATCGATAATATCTACGGCGAAACCGCCCGCCACTCGTTGCTCGGCAATTGCGGACTGCAACTCATCCTTGGTGCCAACGATCAGGCTACGGCGGAGTATGCCTCACGCTCGCTGGGCAAGCGCACCATCCGCTATCAATCGGAGACGCGGACGATCGGAGTCTTCGGTCTTCCCCATCGAACCAAGGTCGAACAGATCCGCGAACGCGACCTGATGATGCCGCAAGAGGTTCGGCAAATGCCGGAAGATCGGGCAATCCTGCTCGTGGAAGGGCAAAAGCCGATCTTCCTTCGGAAGTTGCGCTACCACGCCGTCGAACCATTCAAAAGTGCCGCGGCGCAGCGGCTTCAAACGCAGGTGGAGATTCCTCATGTCGAATTGCCGGACGTGCCCGTGCTGCTGGTCACACAGGCGCAGCTTGAGGACGAAGCGGCTGATCGCGAACACGAGCTGCCTTCGCCGATCTGGGAAGCTGCGCCAGCGCCAAGCGCCACGACAAGGTCCTTAAATGACGAGAGGCACGTTCTGCCTCACGGCGCGATTGAAGTTTCAGCCGACCCGGCTGCCGAGGCACGGCTTTCCGAGACTGCTTTTCGACTTGAAACAGCAGTGGCAAAAGCCCTTTTGGATACCGCTCTGACGACAGCGCAACGTGCTAGCATCCATGATGTCGTTAGAATTACGGTGCCCGATGCGGATGACGCGGACCTTGATGCAATCGACGACACAGCCATATAAACGGCACCGCGATCTGGCGGCACCCATGATTGGCTCACGGGCGCGCCGACAAATCGCCTCCTTAAGACATCAGCGCCTACCACTGGGCCACCGCCTGCGTCGCCAATCAACCCGCCGGCAAGCACGCAGGCCATCTAGCATCCTTGCGCCGGTGTATGTCGACGGCGTGCGATCGACCGGCCGTGCCCCACGGCAAGCGCCTTTTCTGACCTGTCAGCTAGCCCGAGCTAGTCCCTGTCGTGCGGTAACGCGGCCTCGTTTCAGGGTGAGCCCTGTTCGACAAGCGGCAGTACCCTCGTTACCAGCCACAGGCCGAGCGTTTCAGCGAGGACGCCGTGGCCCTCTCGTGGGCGCAACGATCGAGCGGAGAAACCGTCCGGTGGACGTCCCGCGATAATTGGCATTGCCGATGTCTCTTCGATGGGACGCCCAAGGCGGTCTCGATGAGGCTTGTCTGACCCAAGACCGCCTCGCCCTGCTCGGCTCGTCCGGCATGGCGCAACGGCCGGCTCGTTTTCTTCCCCTGCCGGCCAAGGCCGGCATTCCTCGCGGTCGCAAGAAAGCCTCGGCCAGGCCGTCCTCCACTTCGTTGCGGTCTGTCAGATGCGCGCCGCCCGTCTTTGGTCTCGTCGACAGCCATCGAGGCCGCGATGGGCGCGGCCCGATCAACAGAAGGAATACAGCAATGGCAACCATCGGCTCTTTCACCGCCTCCAGCGATGGCTTCACCGGCACGATCAAGACCCTCAACCTCAACGTCAAAGCCAAGATCGTTCGCGTCGAACGCTCGTCGGACGATGCCCCGGACTTCCGGGTCTTTTCCGGAAATGTCGAGTTCGGAGCCGGATGGCAGAAACAGGCCCGCGAGAGCGAACGCGACTACATCTCCGTCAAGCTCGACGATCCTTCCTTCGCATCACCTATCTATGCGACGCTCGCCGAGGTCCAGGGGCAGGCAGGACTGCAGCTCATCTGGTCGCGCAGCGCCCGCAGATAAGCCATCGAATGAAGCCCCGCCCGACCGAAGGCGGGGCTTTCTCCTGTCACCTGTTGAGCGCGCCGTTCAGTGCCTTTGCCGGCGTAAAGGAGAGCTTCTTTGCAGCGGCGAACTTGACCGTTGCACCAGTCGCCGGATTGCGTGCCTCGCGCCCGGCCGTCTGCCTCACCTTGAACTTGCCAAAGCCTGGCAGCAGCGTTTCCTGACCTGCCACAGCAGGATTATGCGATCACCGCCTCCACGACCGCTTTGGCCTGTGTCTTGGTCAGCCGGTACTCGCCTGAAATTTTATCTGCGATTTCATTCGTCGTGGTCATTCAAATCTCCAATTGCGCCACCCCTTTGCCTTTGCCATTGACCCCTTGCAAGGAAAATGGCCGCGAGGCGAATTTCACGATAAAACAAGGATCGCGGTCGCTCTTGCGTTTGCAGCAGCCACTTCATCCGTCGCTTCGGAGGGGAAGTGGCGGCATCTCGCCATTGGCGACACGCCAAACCCATGCCGACAAATCAGGCCTTTCTCCGATCATCTCCTTGAGTGCTGCCTCGAATGCCTGATCGGCCGAAGGCGGCACGATGTAGAGCGCCAGCGGCTGCGGCTTGGCCTCCGGCAACGTCGCATTGGCGAAGGGTTGGCTACGTGGAAGATCGAAACGCAAGTTCTTCACTGACCTTGACTTCAGCCGCGCCAAACGCTGAACGAGACATTGTTCATGGGCGCTTTCAACAGGCAGCCACTCTTCGCTCGCGCTCATGAACGCGGCCTCGTGGACGGTGATGACGTCCGCGGCAGCAGCGCCAATGGTCGCAATCATCATCAAATGCGAAGTCTTATTGGACTTCCACAATGCCAGCTCCGGCTCAAAGCGACGCTCGACACTGTTCCAGGTCTCCTTGGCAAGGTGAAGGCGAAATCCCGGCATGTGCTTGATCACGATCTGCCGGCCCTTGCGCGCTTCGACGAAGTCCTTCACCTCGCCGACTAGTATCATCAGGTGCTGTGACGCTGACCCGAGAGACGGCTGGAAAAGGTTTCCAAGTTTTTTGGCGCGCCGCTGCTCGATCGCCGCCTTGTCTTCAGATCTGAAAGGCTCGGGGATCAACAGGCGCCCGTGCAGAGCTTCGCCTCGGACTGTCATGCGCCCTGCCGCTTCCAGCAGATGGTGATAGACCTGCCACCAATGTCTCTTACCCTTCCAATGAGCCGTCCAGTCCGTCAGGCCGCTTTCATGCCACAGGAAATGCAGAAGAGCGCGCAACGAGAGCCTCTTGCCATCGATCCGGACACTGTCGGAACCGTTTCCGCTGGCGTCGGCACGGGTGGTTTTCCTCCGCCTTGACAGCGCAAAATCAAGTTTCAATGAAGCCACTCCCTCGGGTCCATTCACCTTGATTGCCGTTCCCATCAATGGGCCTAGTCCCGACAGCTCGAACGGAAGTTCGTAGGAAGGGCACGCCGGATCGTGACGGCCACCGCTTAGCGGCATGCGCTTAATCACAAGCTGGTCGCCGATGTGAGCTATGTACATTTCGACGCCAGGCTTCTGGCAAAGGCAATATGGCCTGACCCGTCGACGATAGGCGTCCCCAAGGAGATGGGGAAAGGCCGTGTGATCGTCGCTGCACTCCACACCGTCAAACCGAAAGCGCCTAGTCATCGCAGGACCTCTCGAACGAGGCGAAGAGATGGGTGCCACACGAGAGGGAAACCTGTCTGCTCAGACCGACCTATCGTGCCAGGCGGACAAAGCCAGTTCAAGGCCGTGCGGCCCCTCCAATTTTCCCTCCGCTTCGTTGCACTGCGCTGCGACAAAATCGGTTCCTCCGCACGCCGGCACTGCCGGGCGCATATGCGCACCTTGAGCTGGCCCTCCCCGCCACGGCTGCCGCCATCATCTCTCACATCAGTCATGGAGACGACGATGACCATCGACCAGCACATCGAAGAACTGCGCGCCGAGCTGCGAAATGCCGAAGCCCCGAAGGATCGGCAGATGATCGAAGCCGAACTCGAACTGGCCATTGCCGAGCGCGAAATCATCTGGGCCGAACTCGACGGCCGAGCCGATCCCGATCCGCCGTTCTGAGCCGGCCATGCCGCTCGCAACACTTGCGGGATCGTTGGGATTCGGTACTTCGAATTGATGAACGACTGCATGATCGCGCTCATTTTTCCGTCATTCGCATGAGATCCTTCGCATCAATTGCTGTATCACTGCCTCCGAGACAGAAACATCTTGTCGCATTGGCCAGCCCTTTGCCTCTTCCTTCCGGCGTCGCCCGCATCGTCGGCACATCAAAACTCCACGACCAGACACCCCGAGAGTTCAAACTATTATAGTTTGTTATTCCTTCCGGTCCAGCTCGTGCCTTTTGGATGGGGAATGGCTTTCGCATTGGCTGGAACTTATACGCGGACCGGTTCCAAATAGATGGCTTGTTCATTTGTTTTCCCGCTTTTTTGCAGCTCGCAAAACAAACGCGTGACCAAACAGGGGCCTAGCGCGACAGCACCCCAGAGCGTGATGTCTACCTTGTCAATCGACGAAGCTGGCGAATCGGATTATCAAAATTGTTGCAAAGGCAAACTAAAACAGTCTATGTTGGTTTGGCAGGATACGCAAATTTGTGATACAAATTTGCTGACGATCGACGGACACGCCGTCGATGGCGCCTGCGGCAGCAACAGCGGGGCTATGGCAGGTGGCTCAGACTGGGCAGGCAACGGCATCAACGGCAAGGCTGCTGAAGGAGCGCAAGGAGCGTGTCGTTCACGCTCGTCTTGCCGCCTCGGAATGGACGGCGGCCTTAAACGCCGCCGGCCGAGCGGGGATGACGCTATCGGCCTTTGTCCGTTCGCTGATCCTTGATGGCGCCGAAGTCCTTCCCTTCCTGATCGACGAGGAGCGGGCCGTCTTCAGGTTTCTTCACCATGATCTGACAGCAATCGCAATTAACCTGAACGCTCTCGTCCGCCAGTCAACCCAAGGCAATGTGTCATCGGACATCGCAGATACACTCCGGGAGCTTCAGCCGATTGTCGCAGGCCTGGCCCTTGAGCTTCGTCGGCTCACCATCCGCCCCGGGAGACGCAAGGTTGGAGGGCCGTCCTGATGGAGATCTTTCTCGGCGCCTTTACCGAGGCATGGGAGCAGCGCAGGGCAGCATTCCTGCACGAGCAACTTGGCGGCAGGACGACGGTTTATGAGGACGAAGAGCGCCGTCGACGGAGCCTCGTTGAGGATGCCACTCTTTTCCGCCCGGCAGCGATCAGGAGGAGCAGTCACGCAAGCGTCACGCAACAGCCGCGCCCCCTGCGGCCAATGGCAACGCGGTTTACCGCCCTAGCCCGTGGAAGTCAGCCTGCGATGGTCAAGATGGCCTCGTTTGCCGGCGGCGGACGTCTGCGGGCAATGGCCGCCTACATCTCCCGCAATGGCGCTCTCGTCATGGAGAACCAGGCAGGGGACTCATTGCACGGTAAAGAAGCGACGGCCGCCCTTGCAAACGACTGGGCTGACCTGATGGGCAACCGGGCCGAAAGCCGCGACATCGGCTCCTTTCGCATCGATGTTGACGACCGACCTGGTGAAGGCGAGAGGCTTGAGACATGGGCAAGCGATATCGTGAAGGCGGCGCTGGGCGAGCGGTCGTTTGCCTTCGCCGTAGCCGAGCATCAGGGGCACTACCGGATCGACGGCCTGGTCGTCCTGCGCGATCGCCACGGCGAGCGGCTGAGTGCCGATACCAAGGCTGAGGAGATCACTCAGCGGCGGCTGGCGGAAAGTTGCAGCTTACATGCCGGGGATCTCCAATTCCGCTTCACCGGCTACGGCAACGGCGTCGACTATGGCAGCGCGCGCCTGCGGCAACTGGTCGAGAACTCTGCAGGCAAAGTTACCACTGACCGCGGTGAAACGATTGCCGACGCCAAACGGGCCGGCGATCTCGTGCAACTGCACTGGCGCGGCGAGCTCCATAGCCGCAAGCCGCGGGACATCATGCATCTGGTGATGTCGGCAAGAGCCGGAACCGACACCGAGGCTTTTGGCTCTGCTGCTCGGGATTTCCTCGCAGCAGAATTCCCGCAGCACAGATATGTATTCTCCCTTCATGATCCGACGCATGATCCGAAGGGCGAACTGCACGGCGGCAAGCGACCGCACGTGCACGTCCATGCGATCGTTTCGATGCGAAGCGAGGATGGAGAGCGGGTGGAAACATCGATCGCCGCGTTTCGGCGCTGGCGTGAAGGACTGGCCGAACATGCGCGTGCTCATGGCATCCGGATGGAGATGACGGATCGCCGCGACCAGGCAAGCGCGCCAGCATTCAGCCGCAACCAGGTGCGCGCGATCCGCCATGAGGGCCGAACCGAACACGAAGGAACCACGCCCTCTGCGCGGCGCCGATACGAAGACAAGCGGCGTGAGGCTCCAAGCACCGCAAGGACAGATAGAAGCCTGGCCTATAGCCGCGATGTTCACAGGCGATGGTCTGACCTGGCGCGCGATGACAGCAACGCAGATGTTCGAGCATTTGCCGCTCGCCAGCTTGCACGTCTGGAAATAGCAGAGCGGCATCTGGGACCGGAAAAGCCGGAGCAACAGGGAGCCGATCAGGCACAGGCTCAACTGCGGACTGTTCTTCTCACACTTTCTCAGCTGACGGAGGTCGATTCCATGAAGGTCATGACCCGTGCAGAGTTTGAGGCATACGAACAACGGGTGGAGGCAAGCCTTGCTCGGGCTGAAGGCCTCATGCACGAAAGGCAGCGTAGCGTTTTCGATGAGATCGCCGCTGCCGCACGTGATCATGTCAGTGTGCATCGCGACATCATGGAGCAGGCGGAACACAAAGCCGGTTATGCGCCACAGGGCAGGGAGAAACAGCAGTACGCTGAACGCCAATCATCTGACAAACATATCGCCCGAGGCGACCATACTGACTGGGCTAAGATCCCGGCTGAAGTGAATTCACCTATCAGTTCCCAGGTCAAGGATGGAAGGCAGTCGATCCAAACGGTTCGGCCTGGTGGCGCTGGAGACAATGAGCTGCGCCGGCAACAGCTCGAGCAGGCGGCGCGAAGCGATCATCGCGATGATCGTGAGCACCGCGGGGGCCGCGAGGACCGTGACGACCGCGACTGAGCTCGGCAAGGCGTCAAGTGCTTCCGCCTCACAGTGCATCGCCCTCTGCTTCTTTTGATTGTATGGATAGCGGCATTCGCGTAAAAGGTATGAGTGCGTAATGACGATGGAACCGCTAGGATGGATGCGATTCACACCGAAGGCTTTGACGCTGCTTTGACACTGACCGACCACATCGATCACCTGCCGGACAGGAAGCGGCGCGAATTGGCGCGCATTATCGAGATCCTGTTTGCCGGCGTCGAGAAGTTCCAGGCGTCCAAGCTGTCGGCAAAGCGCAATGGCGGCAGGATCCTCAAGGTCATTCTCTATGGGTCCTATGCCCGCGGCGATTGGGTGGAAGATCGCGTCAGCGGCTATCGTTCCGACTATGACCTGCTGATCGTCGTCAACAGCAAGGCTTTTGCCGAAGAACACGAGCTATGGGAAGACATCGAGAACGAGTTGCTGGAACAGCAGCTCAGCCGCCGGATCGAAACGCCGGTTGTTCCGATCGTCCATGATCTTGCCGATGTCAACGATCAGCTTTCCCGTGGCCGACCGTTCTTCGTCGATGTTGCGAGGGATGGCATCGTTCTTTACGAAAAGCCCGGGAGTTTCTTCGCCAAGCCGAAACCGCTGACGCCGGGGGAGCAGCAGGCTGAAGCACAGTCTTACTTCGAGCAATGGTTTCCTCTTTCACTTGAAGCTTTGCGGTTTGCTGAGTTCGGTTTGTCAGACAATATTCGGCGCGACAGTGCATTTATGCTGCATCAAGCAACGGAACGTGCTTACCACTGCGTCCTGCTCACACTGACGCTTTACAGTCCGAAGTCTCACCGCATCAAGGTGCTGCGCTCCAGAGCAGAGGAAGTAGACAACCGCCTGATCGCGGCCTGGCCCCGTGACAATCGGTTTTCGCGTCGCTGCTTCGAGCTGCTGTCTCGCGCCTACGTTGAAGCACGATATTCCTCGCAATACTCGATCTCACAAGAGGAACTGGCCTGGCTGACGGAGCACGTCAAAAAATTGCACGAGGTCGTACAGCTTGTCTGTCTTGAACGTTTGTCTGGCGACTGATACTCGCCATCTGGTGCATTCTTCTCCGACAGCGTCGTTCGACAGCGTCTACCACCCGCCGTCGCGAGGCTAATCTGCCGAAGCAGTCGCCAGTCATCGAGGCAGTATTTTTAGCTCTGGCAGGGCCGAACAACCAAGCCTGTTTTTTTCAGGTGGCGCGGTAATCAGGACATCTGCTTGTAGAGGCTGTATATTGGCCGACGATCCAGATGAGTTTGCGTTGAAGGTTTTTGTTGTGCTCATGAGGTTAGCTTGAAAGTTCCGTCTTTTAACGAAAAAGGTAGTTCTATTCTTTGAAGTCAAGCACAACGACCTCTTCGCCAAGCGTGAAGCTACTGGACCGTCGCTGCTGGAAGTGGTTGGACCTGGTGTGTTTTTTTGGGAACCTTTTTGCAACCCACAGGTTTTTCCACCGTAGCGATCCCCAACAGCTACAGGACCAATGCATCGCCCAAATGCTGGTCCGTTCAAAAGCCCGGCGCCCGCACCCCAGCTCGCCGGGCTTTTCCTACTTACGACAAGGAACCTGAAGGATCCTCAGAGGCTCTGGGAGTGAGATGACCTTGCAGACGCCATCGTGTCCCAACCGGACCAGCGCAATGAACGGCTCGGCGTTGTGCCGGGCCTTTTTTCGTTTTGCCTATGATCACGCCACGCTGCTAATCGTATCCTGACCGTGAGGGGTATTGGAGGGAATAGTGATTGAGCGCCTGTTCTTCTCGTCGGGGGCGCTGGCTTCGGTCGCTGCGGTTTCCGGTTGTCGCAGTCCCGGCGCCCGATCACCAAGTCAGACGTCAAGAAATTCCTGCGGGCAGCACAACCGTCAGGGCCGGCATGCTGCACGCCAAGAAACAACAGGAGCAACAGCAAGAGCCGCCTACCAATTTCGAGACGCGTTGCCATCAGATAAAACGGCGGCGTCATTCGCAAGGCAAATTGATTACAAGTCGCCGGGACAACCACTACCAAACTGGTCGGCGCTACGCAGACTTTATCACTTGTTGGCCTCCCGTCACGACATTCGCGATACGTGCTGCAACCAACCTGGGTTCGACGCGTTCCTTCACGTGCGAAACCCGAGGACCCATCAATGAATGCCAAACTAGCTGTTGCTGCCGTGACCATGTTTTTATCTGCTGGCGCTTCCGTCGCCCAACAGCCAAATGATGCGCCGTCCCCGGCGCCCAACACGCCCGCCCCTACGGAGCCGGAATCAACTCCGCCAGCGCGGCAAGCGGCCCCACCCTCAGATGAGAACCGCCAGCGCTCTGATTGGCGCAGAGGACGCGTTGATCGGTCTGGGGCCGCGCGTTTTTACGTTCAAAACGGTGACGTGAGAATTCGCATTAAGTGCGCCGACGACGAGCCGACAAAGGCTTGTGCCGACCTCCTACTGCAGGTGCTCGACCGGTTGGAAGGGTCCTCATCGTCTGGAGGGAACCGCGATCATTATCGGGACCGAGACCGCAACCGTGACCGCGAGAGTGACGAATAGCGGATAGGGATATTGAAGCTGAACCCGCGACAAAACGACCCAGTCTATTAACGCCACGAGCGTTAAGCTCCTTGATGAGGAAATGACGACACTTTGGCTCTCGGCGGCTGTAGTGTCGTCCAGCTTCACCGGCTTTCCTTCATGCTCTAAGGCCAGCCGAAAAGCGCCACAGCGCAGGCTATGTGTCCTCGATTAGCGTGAAAATGGTCTTCAGGTCACTGACGAAGCGCGCTCGGTCTTGCCGTCCCGCTGGTTGGTCGAGAACGCGCAAAAGTGCCGAGGGATGAATGGTCACGAACACCGACAGTCCAACTGATGAACGAAGGACGGAGCCTCGGTCGCGGGTAACTTTCACCTGTGGTCCGAGCAGGGAGTATGCCGCCGTCGCGCCAAGCGCTACAACGAGTTTCGGCCGTAAGAGGCGCAATTCCGCGGCGAGCCACCAAGCGCACAGCTGAACTTCGCCCCGGTTCGGCTTTGCATGGATACGCCGTTTGCCGCGCGGCTCGAACTTGAAGTGCTTGACCGCGTTCGTGACGTAACAGGCGTCGCGTTCAATACCGGCTTCCTCCAGACAACGATCCAGCAGCTTTCCCGCAGGCCCGACGAACGGCTGCCCGGCAACATCCTCCTTGTCGCCTGGCTGCTCGCCAACGAAGACAACTTTAGCGCTTTTCGGACCTTCCCCGAACACCAGCTGCGTTGCGTGTTTATAAAGTTCGCACCGCGTGCAGCTTATCGCTTCTCGATGAATCTCATCGAGGCTCGCGCCGGGCGCGCCCGGCTGCACCAATGTCGGACCGAGCAGTTCTACCATGCCCGTTTCTTCCTCCTTCGAGCCTCGGTTTGCGCGCATCGTACCGATAGCGCCAGCGCCACAGAGCAGGTTGATCGTCGACTAGCTGCATAGCTAAAACAGTGGGCCAGCCGCTTCGTTCCAGGAAATTTCGGGTGCTGTGTGAATGGGCTGGCGGCCGCGCAAAATTACGTGGGACGCGCGAGTTTCGATGAACCGCAGACTGCCGATTCGGCTACGGGTCGAATCCCTGCCTCGGCTACCGAGTGATTTCAAGATCCAGTGGACTTGAATGCAAATACGAAAATGCACTTGCTCCTAAAAATGAGCAGCAAGGAAGGGCGCCACCAGTGAAGATGCGCTGGCGGACCACCGAACGCTGCGGACTCTCAGCCAAGCGCCAGGGGAAACGCTGAAGGTCGTACATCGCATTGGCACGTCGGGGGAAGTCGGGTGTCGTTGCCGGTTCCTTACGTCTTGCTGCGGAGCGCTTCGGAAGATAGGTTAGCCAGGCGATTTTGCCCAACCGAACGAAATAGGTTCCCATGGCAACAGGTACAGTGAAGTTTTTCAACGACGACAAAGGCTTTGGTTTCATCACGCCCGATAACGGCGGACAGGACGTATTCGTCCACGTGTCAGCGCTGCAGCGCGGCGGGTCGCTTCGCCAAGGCGACAAGGTAAGCTTCGAAGTCGGACAGGATGGAAAGACAGGGAAGTCGAAGGCGGAAAACGTTTCTGTCCTCTGACTTGGACAGTCAGGATAGCGTTGGCATGACCACCGACACCCGCTATCTCACGCCAACCCTGTTCACCGCCGCGGTATCTCCGCTGAACGTAGGTGCGGTGGTCGGAAGCGCGCCGTTCACGGATCTTCTGACTAAACGATGCGTTCTTTCTGCGACATAGAAGGATGGTGGGGCACGACAATCGAGATTTGCTCGTGCGTGCCCCGGTATCGACGCTGCCTGGTGTTTAAACCAAGGCTACGAAGAGATTATTGGATGACTTGAATTACTTTTCGCGAAGACGGTTCAACGATCACGCGCTCATCATTGACGATTGCGTATGCGAAGTCCGGATCATCTGGAATAGGGGTCACGACCACTGTGTCGGGCAACGGCTGTCCAACAACCACCTTTTCCTTGACCACGATTTTTTCCTTGGGCGCAGGTGCCTTCTGGACGTAGGTGATCACCTTCTCCGGTGGCGTTGTGACGGTAACGGTGGTCGATTGTGAAAAGGCCGATGTGGATGCCATAACGATAACGGCGGCAAGCCCTATTGCTCTGATTTTCATTTTGTTTTCCTCCTTTGAAAGCGGTCAATTCCGCTACCGGATCAACTGCCGAAGGCAGCTCGTGTTCCAAAGGTACGACTTAGGTCCGGCGTACGTCCGACTTAGGTCGCATGCCGCCGGCCTCATCCGCCACCAGCGACGTCGGCACGTCACCGAACAGCAATCCATGTGCGAACCTAATTTTGTGAGGACAAGGACCTTCTCATCAAATTCAAGGGTTCCATCTCCCTTAAAAGTGAGTATGTTCTGCATATGTTCGCTTGTGAATTTCGATTCAGCCTTGGTTGATGTTACCCCGTCAGTGAATGACATCAGTCGAGGATATCGATCCATCATGAAATTCAAAAGCAGCTCGCCTGGACTTGAATAACACGCGATTTCTTGCGGATGAGAAAAAATTCCTTCGACGAACAAATCCTACGAGACATTCGAGTTCCCACCATTACCATCGAATGCGCTGTCTGTAAGAGAGCGACCGATCTCGACCGGAAGGTGCTCGTCAGACAGTATGGAGCCAGCCTGTCCTTCCGGCAGCTTCGACGGCGGCTTACTGTTGGCTGTTCGCGCATGAACGGCGCGGATGGTATCGACCGTTGCCTGGCCCGGTTTCCATGCCTGGTCCCTTCTACGGAAGCACCCGGTGGGTGATCCCCCCACAAATCAGTCGACCAAGGGGCCGCGCAAGATCATCCATATCGACATGGATGCCTTTTACGCGTCGGTCGAGCAGCGCGATAATGCGGAGCTTCGCGGTCGTCCAGTCGCGGTCGGCGGTTCTGAGGCACGCGGCGTGGTGGCCGCCGCGAGTTACGAGGCGCGAAAGTTCGGCGTCCATTCGGCAATGCCTTCGGTGACGGCAAAGCGCAAATGCCCTGACCTGATCTTCGTGAAGCCCCGCTTTGACGTCTACAAGGCTGTGTCAGCTCAGATTTGGGAGATCTTCGCCGAATATACCCCGTTGATCGAACCGCTGTCGCTCGACGAGGCCTATCTCGACGTCACAGAGAACCTGAAGGGAATGGCGGTCGCGACCGAGATCGCGCTTGAAATCCGGGCGAAGATCAAGGCTGCGACCCACCTGAACGCTTCTGCTGGAATCTCCTACAACAAGTTTCTGGCCAAGATGGCGAGTGACCTCAACAAGCCAAATGGCCAGGCGGTAATCACGCCCAAGAACGGACCAGCTTTTGTGGCGGCGCTGCCTGTCAAGAAGTTTCACGGCGTCGGTCCGGCAACGGCAGAGAAGATGCATCGTCTTGGAATCGAAACTGGAGCCGACTTACGAGAAAAGGACATAGAGTTCTTGGTCCGACACTTCGGCAAATCCGGGCCGTACTTCTTTGGTATCGCGCGTGGGATCGATGAACGTCAGGTAAAACCAGACAGGGTACGAAAGTCAGTCGGAGCGGAGGACACGTTCGCGGAGGACCTTCACGCCTACGAGCCAGCCCTGGTAGGATTGAAGCCCTTGATCGCGAAGGTCTGGCGCTACTGCGAGGCAAATCAGATCACCGGCAAGACCGTAACCCTCAAGGTAAAGTACGCCGACTTCACGCAGATCACCCGCGCTAGGACGATCGGCCATGGATTCCGATCACCACAGGAGGTCGAGGAATCCATTTGCAGTCTGTTGGGTGCCGTCTTTCCAATCAGCAAGGGGATACGGCTGCTCGGGGTGACGCTGTCTTCGCTGGAACCGCTTGCCGATACTCCCGTTGAGCAACTGGCCTTTCGTCTGTGACTACGATGTCAGCTTTCAAACCGCCGAGCTTGGCCAGTCCTCCGCTAAATGGCGAGTGTGGGTTATTTTTTCCCTTCACTGCGCGGGGATTGGTTTTTAGCCAACATGGGCAAGATGAGACCCCACCGTGTTTTCTGAGGCGGTCCGGATGACTCGAAACCAAGCTTCTTATAGACGGCTATAGCACGTGTATTCTGGGGATGCGGATCAGTGGCGATCACAGGTGCCCCCGCATCAAAGAGAGCCTTCATTCTCAAACCGATGAATGCTGATCCATGCCCAAAACCGACCATTTCGGGGTCCCCGATGTACTGATCAATTCCACGCGAGCCTTTGGGAAGATAGGCGAAATGGTGATCATCCCACCCGTGCACCGTATAGTCCTGCATGAAAGCAAATGGACGTCCGGCGTTTGAAACAATCAAACGCGCTATAAGAGGATCAGTCAAGTCCGCTTCATCGCATGGCTCATTTGAATCCCACCATTCACGGACATGCGGGTTCGATTGCCATCCCCTGAGCATATCGAGATCATCCGGCGTCACCTTGCGAAAACTGTATTGATTTCGTTTCTTCATTTGGCACAGTTTAGCAGATCGCTCGTACAAGTCCGATCTGTCTTCCGCCGTTTGATGAAGGCGATGCAATTTCCCGCGGGCCCCACATCTGCCCACCAGTCTGGCGATGAAGCATTACCCCAACGCGAGAGGCGCTTCAACTTAAGCACGTTGGTTCTAGCGGCACTCGTCTTTTTGTCGTGTGATCCCCCCAAAGAGCTAGATTGCCGAAAATTAACCTTTCGTTAACCATAGCTTTCTAGCTTTTCTGAAAAGGAAATGCTGACCGAGGAATTTTCGAGGAGGACGCCATGTCGCTCGCGACCGTGCCCGGCAAAATACGGCTATATGGAACTTATGCGATTTTGTTGATGGCGGAGGGAAACCTGCATCAGACCGTATGCATTTCTGATGACGCAATGCCTGCTGGCGAAAATGACGTCATCCAAGGCATTCTCCGCTCCATTGAGGTCTATGAGAGAATTGCGGATCGCAAATTCGCAAACGGCCAACTGGCATATGATGGACGAGTGTGGATCACCGCTTCTGATATGACCTTGCACTGACGAATTGCCGACCACTGGATTCGATCCACCCCTGTCGCTCGACCGCCCCGGCACTGCCGTACTCTGCCATGTTGAAAGCGCACACGGGTGCTACGAATAGTCTTGCCGATTACGAACCTAGCAAAACGAAGGCCGGGGATACGCTCGAACTGAGGTTAGACATGGCGGATTTGTGACAACGGCGTGACGTCGCCGAGGGACGCGGATTTGTCGCGTTCAAGACACCCGAAATATCAGTGTCGGCTCATGGTCAGTCTATCTCAAATAACGATTCGACTGGACAGTGCATGAAAGCCTCAGAGTATAAGGCTGCGGTCGCCGTCACGGGTTTGAGCGCCGCAGATATCGAAAATCTGTTTCTGGTAGATCAGCAGACGCACATGAACTGGGCAGATGGCAAGGTAGCAATTCCTCCCTCCGTCGCCCTCAGTCTGCTCTTGATGCTGGTCACAAATACGAACGCACGGCAGGCCAGGATCTTGGTTATGGATGCGCCAGTGAAAGCTGCCTAGTCTAACCGTCATCGACCGAGGTGAAGAGCCGGAGGAGCGGCTGGAATTTGCCTGAAGGCCGCGACCGACAGCTGAAAGTTGTCGCCCGTGACTGTGGATTTGATACGGGCGGACAGCATTAAGTTCGCAGAACGTCTGGGTATCACCCAGCACAGTAGCGTATGAATTTCAGACGAAGCTGAAGCAGGGATGCTCTGTACGGCAGCATTCTTTGAACGCTGCCGTACACCAAGTAACAAGCTTCCCTAAATTCCATAAAGCCGGTCGAGCTCCAGGAGCGCCGATTGGATTTCATCTATGGCGACCGGGCCTGGGGTTTCAGGGATCTGGCGCATGGCCGGATTCTCCTCCACTGCATAGTAATCCGACGCCCAGGAGGCGAGGATCGCGCGCTTGTCGTGAGCAGTTAGAGCCGCGGAATTTACAACGTCGATGGGACGCCGGAACCGCTCGTTATGCGGCATGAGAACAGCAGGGCCGCGAGCGGCCGCATCGCTGATCGCCCGCTCAAATATATGATCCATCATCGTTCACCTCAGCTGACGTATGGATCCCCGGCGTGCCTCGATTGTATCGCCGCTTCCATAGGGGCATCCGGCGCAAGAAGGTCGTGCTTTTCCGCAAACGCAGCAAACAGCCCGCGCGCTGTCTCCGCCTCGATCTCTCCCCGCAACGCTGCGCTGCAGGCGTTGAGGGCCGCTTTATGGGCAGAATCCCTGTTCGTTGGCGGCCACTCGACGAGATGCCGGTACGCTTCCATGACCGAACAAACCTTCGCGGGAAAGCCAAGACCGACGAAAATCGTAACGGGGCTTTTGAACATGTCGGGTTTCATTCGTCTCTCCTTTCCAACCCGGAATGTCACTCGGCGCCGCAAGGGGCGGCGCCGCTTCGCGCTCTAGGCGGCCGTCTGCGCGTCGATCTGCGGCGGCACCCCCACGCCCGGCGCTGCCTCGCTGTTGATCTCGATCTTCCGGGGCTTCAACGCCTCGGGAACCTCGCGAGCGAGATCAATCGAAAGAAGGCCGTTCTTCAGATCCGCACCACCGACTTTGACATGGTCAGCAAGCTCGAAGCGATGTTCGAACGACCGTCCCGCGATGCCGCGGTGCAAGTAACTTTCCGACGGCGCTTCCTGTTTCTTTCCAGTGACCATCAGGAGGTTCGACTGGAAGGTGATGTCGAGATCGTCGGGCGCGAACCCGGCAACCGCAATCGAAATTCGATAGCCGTCATCGTCAGTCTTGATGATGTCATATGGGGGCCAGTCACTGGAGCGGGCGCTTTGCGCATTTTCCAGCAGATCGAAAATCCGGTCGAAACCGACGCTCGAACGGAACAGGGGCGAGTAATCATACGATGTTGCCATAGCCATATCCTCCTTGAGCAACATGGATACGAAGGCGCCGAAGAGACGCCCAGCAAAACCAGCCCTTAGCAGCGGCTGGCTACAATCGATTTGGTTTCCTGTTTTTTTGGATTCAAGAGGTCAGGCACCGAAATTTGAAGCCCTTGTCTAGGGGATGATCAGGCATCCGGCATCCGCCAAGGTGCTGGACCTACCCACGCACGTACTTTAAATTCCTTCGCACACCACCGGTTGTACGGCGACTTTATCCCTTGTATGGCGCGTGGCGCAGCTTTCCGTAATGCGACCAGTTTCTTGGGAGCCGGCGTAGACAGTCGATGTTTCTTGTTCTTGATGTTGTTCAGCGGCTTCCAATGGTGTTGCCGACGGCGCTCGTTGACGGCCAATGCTGGAGGCGGCCCTCGCCCAATCATCGCTCTTGCGACCCGACCAGCCGGTGGTTGCATGCCCGGAGTGTTCGCTGGCCAAGAAATGAAGGCATCGGTCGGAGAGCACAAGAAATTTGGTCGTTTTGAACAACCCAGTTGTACCGTCGATCCACACTACAAACACCCACACTGTCCAACAATGCGCCGGAACTCGTAGCATCTCGTCGCGTTTTCTCACGAAGTCGAGGAAGAATGAGGAGATGAGACTAGAAATGTTTCTTGAGCTTCACGACAGCAGCGGCGCGCTGCATATTAACATGGACAATGTGATCTGCTTTCGGAGATACGATCGCAATGAAACGACGCAGGTCGTTATGTTGGTCAGCTCGGGGGATGGCCTTGCAACATTCCACGTAAGGGAGACCCCACTCCAAATCGACAGCATGATCCTCACGGAATTGGCGTCCATAGCCAAACCGGCCCGTTAAAAGCCTGCGATCTTGATTAACGCCAATCGCCGTTAGCCAGCAGCGGCATGCGACATCGCCTTCCGCTTGCAGATGAAATTGGGTTCCTTCGCCGCCGCTCCCGGTCGCAGCGGTCGAACCCTAAACGGATTGCTGCGTTTATTGTTGCGCAACAACCGTTAACAGGAGAAGACCATGAGGTTCGTGCAATTGACCTTGGTTGGACAGGCTGCGATGCCAGTCTTCGTGAACCCAAATCAAGTCGTGTCTTTGGTAGCCCTTCCCGATCGGACCCAGATCGTCACCGCAGCAACCGGCACTCATGGAGCTTCTATAATCTACGATGTAACCGAGCTTGCGGCGGAAGTGGTTCGGCTGCTCACTTCCTCGCCAGGAGTCGCGCCGCCGGGCCGAGCCTAGAAGTTTCTACTCCTGTATCAGGCTAGCCGTGACGTGCTGAACGGGCCTTGCAACCGCCGGCAGTGCAGCGATCTCTGAACGAGACCTTCGAAGTGTCGCAGATCGCCCAAGGTCTTTGCAGCACCGCAACCAACCGCGCGATGTACGAAAAGCCCCGTCCGCCAGTATTTTCTCTCGCTTCCTCGATCCCTCGCCCCCCAAGCGACAGCACCTTGACGCTGGGCGATGGCGCGCGCTGCATCAAGAGTTTCGTCTCTAACTTCTCCCGAAATACTTAGCTTGCATCGCAGCAAAGCGCATGAATTATGGCCCGCACCACAGATTTTCCTTGCGCCCGTTCGGAGGCACTGACCACACACCGAAGCCATTCGAACCGTCTGAACGAACGACATTGTCGCCGAAATATCACCGGCTACGCTGCAGGCTCTTTGCTATCCGGCCTGTCCATCTCAGCGACGTCATCCGGAAGAACGCGCATCGCGGCTTCATGGGCTGCGTCAATGAAGGCAGCTCGAGCCGCTTCAGCGTCAATGTACCATTCAATCGCTTCCATTGCCCGCCAGCACGCCACACGAAATTTTGGGCCGCCTCCCGGCCAGCTTCCACCCAAAAGCATGCTCACGAGCTCCTGGACCGTCTCCGCCCGTCCAAACTTTCAGCTCCGCCGATCTCCACGTCTAAAGGTCTTATGGCAACAGGAAGATCGCTATCCATTGATAAGCCTCCTCGATGGAGCAGGGTTCAACGATGAGTATTCTTAAGTTCGTGCAGCTGAGACCAGAGTATTTCGGTCGGACTTAAATTGGGGCTGCATGAATTCTGTCCCAATTGCGAAGCAACACCACTTTACTCTGGAACCAAACTCGAAAACTTGCGTTACGCGCAACAGGAGCGAGAGGTCCAATTCCCTCACGTCCCCTTTTCCATAGTCCCCAACTCAGGCCCCGCTCTCGTGCGGGGCTTCTTTTGATACCGAATTCCGACACCCGTTTTAGAAACTGCCAGCGCATTGCAGGCTAAGATTCGTGAAGCTGCCGAAATACGTCACACTTTATCCCCGCTAGTAGCCACGAGGCGGGACATAAAGACAGATCGTCTTGCCGTCGTCGCGCCCGTTCACCGTGCACCAGTGGACGTTGCCATCCGGGCTGTCTTTGATGCGCTTGTCGTCATATGGAACCGTAACATGACCGATGGTGATGAAGTAGCCATCGGAACGCTCCATCAAATCGCCGGATGATATTTGTCGGCAGTCCATTCCCGAACAGCAGTTCAAGTCATACTGCCACCCGGCAGGTGCGTCGTGGGCTGCAACGGATACTGGAAATGTCATCATGGCGCCGGCGAGGATCAGCTTGGATATGTTCATGAACATCGTCTCCATCACTATGATGCACTCGAACAAAACTTGGCGCTCTAAGTTCCCTGCCAGCAAATCAGTCCAGGAGTTGAGATCAATCATGAGTTCGGCGACTGTCAGCCGAGCCGAATTCAACAACCAAAGATCTACCCTTATCGATTTACGGTCGATTTCCTCCCCTCTTCTTCAAGCATTGCTTCGAATGCATCAGTTGTGAGCGGCCGCGACAGGAGATAGCCTTGGAGGTCATCACAGCCCAGTTCCTTGAGCAGCCTGCGTTGGTCCTCGGTTTCGACGCCTTCCGCGGTTGTCTTCAAGCCCTTGGCCCGCGCAAGGTTGATCATTGCTTCGACGACTGCGCGATTGCCCTTCTCATGACCGGCGGCATGGAGAAAGCTCTTATCGATCTTGATGCGATCGATCGAAAGCCGCTCCAGTCGCGCAAATGAAGAAAATCCGGTCCCGAAATCATCAAGCGCGAAGCGAACGCCAATGGAACGCAGCGCATCAATGTTACGCACGCATTCTCCCGCATCATCAAGGATAGTGTTTTCAGTAATCTCAATCTCCAATCGCGCCGGATCCACGCGGGATGCGCTGAGTAAACTTGTTACCTTGAGAGCATAGGAGCTGTTGCGGAGTTCCACTGGCGAGGCATTGACAGCAATCTGAAGATCTGGCCATCGCTGTGCAATGCGACATGCCTCTTCGAGCACCAGCTCGCCGAGTTTGGCGATTATGCCGCACTCCTCGGCCATCGGGATGAAGTCATCTGGTCCTATCATGCCGCGCTGCGGGTGACGCCACCGCACCAGCGCCTCGGCGCCCGATAAGGCACCATCCGGCGCCGCATAGACCGGTTGGAAGTGGACTTCCAAGCCTCTGCGGCTCTCAATAGCGACACGTAGATCATGCTCCATTTCCCGACGCGTCTGGACCAAATCATCCATATGCTGTCCAAAGATAGCGTAGCGGTTCCGGCCCGACCCCTTTGCATTGTAAAGTGCAATGTCTGCCTTCCGGGTCAGTTCCATTGGATCGATATCAGGGCCCGTTCCAATAGCCACGCCGACACTGGCGCCGATGCTGGTGGGCTTGCCGTCGATCTCGAAAGGATATCGCATAGCCTCAATGATAGCCTCACACGTTTCCTTCACGGCCTTCGTTGAGGTTTTTGCGGCGACCGCCGTGAATTCGTCACCTCCGAGCCGGCCGATGATTCCATCGGGGAATATCTGACGAAGACGATTGGCAACGAGGATAAGAAGCTGGTCACCCGCGGCATGTCCCAGGGTATCATTCACCAGCTTGAAGCGGTCGAGATCGAGGAACAGGACCGCATTCGCTTGCCCAGGAGCGCTCGCCCCAATCACCTCGGCAAGCCGACCGGCAAATCGCGCCCTGTTGAGGAGGCCTGTCAGCGCGTCGCGACCGGCCAGATGCTCCAGTGCAGCCCTGCTGCGTTGAAGCTTTCTGTTTCTGGTCAGGATCATTGCCCCCATTCCCGACATGACGAGGAAAACCACAAGGCCAACCACGTTGATTACCGGGCGAACGGAGCGCGCAACCGCCTCGCCGGGTTTAAAGGGGCGCCAAGTGAAATAACCGAAAATCCCATCATCCGATCTCATGATTGCGGCAGGCAGGCCGTTTTCAACTGTACCTCCTCGAACGAAATTGAGATCGTCGAACTGATACTCACGCGCCATTCCATCTAGGAAACTGCCGTCCAGATAACGGACTGCAACATGAAAATAAATGTCCTGTGGCCTTTGGCTGATAGAGCCTGTATCTGACATGATCGGCTTTATGCTCACGATCGAAGGATGGTTGTTTATGACAGCAAAGTCGCTTTGGCCAATGCTCAAGACCTGGTCCGACAGGCCCGTCTGATCGCCAGCAATCAGCCTTTTCCGGAGTTTCCTTGCGATCGGCATGATGATCTCGCGCGCCTGATCGAACGCCTTGGCGGCGTTCTCCTCGTCTTTTGCGAAGGCGTAGACAACTGTTCCATCCGGTCGGATGACGTAAGCACGGTCATGCCCAAAGTAGGTATACATCCATTCGCCAAGATTTTGGCCGATCCATTCAGTGTCGCCGGCCGTAACGCTGCGGATTGCTTCGTCCCAAACTGTCGAGCTCTCCTGGTCGTGAGCGACAGTTGCTTGCATTTTCGACACGAGGGTCGCTGCCAAATGGGATTGCCGCTCCGACGCCGCAGTGTCGCTTCTTGCCGTCGCGTAGTCGAGGACCGCCAACAGTGCAAAATACGCGGCAAATGCCGCTATGGCTGAAACCAACAGGAGCAATAAGATTGAACGAACCGTTGAGCTCATCAAATCGAAGCTTTCGCCCGGTACCCGGTCCGCTGTCGGTATGCCAGTTCCTCCGGACTCCTCTACTCGTGGCGCAATCACCCTGATCCTCCTGTAATGCGTGGGTCACCCCTGATGCGCTCGGCCGATGAACATGACGCGACGCTTGATTCTGGGCAAGTGCTGCCACCGTACCAAGCTTCTTGTACGTTCCGAGGTTCTGTGGGCATCGGTGGATGCGACCGAATGGAACGCGTCACGATAGTTGGCCATTACATCGCCAAAATCGGAGCCATCATGTCACGTTACCAATCACTCTCCTCAGAAGCAGCAGCATTCCAGGCGAAATCCTTGCTGATGAATGGCGCATGCCGCAATGCTCGAAGTTTTGCCCGGTTTGTTGCGACGATCGGCTTGATGGTTATCACCGGGTGGCTGAGCATAGGGCTGATACTTTCTGTATAAGGCGCTGGCAGACCAGCTGGTTGGAACCCCGGATCAACCTTTCACATTGCACTTCTCAAGATATGCCCAATCGCGCCAATCAAGGAGAAGCCGGTGGTTACGCACGAGAGAAACTTCTACGGCCTTAAACCCGTGGTCGAGGCGAAAAATCCTAACGGCGCCGGCGTTGAACTGGCTGTCGCCAACGCTCTGGCGACCGCAGGTGGTCTTGATCCTTCCGACGTCGTCGTCATCAGTGTCGATGGAGCGTACCTGAAAAGCAGCATCTCGACGGGTGGGCAGATAGAGCGCGCGTCTGAAGTTGCGCGGTCCGTCCATCGCGTCATGCAGGTCGTCAACGAGCTGCAAGTCGTAACCGGGATCGGTTAGTTCATCCCCTTTCCGGAAGAACGTCAGCCGCGACATCCGCTCCCACCTGGGGGCTGGGATCGAATCAAAGTACGTCTGGAGCCATCCGAATACTGTTCGACAGCGTACAGATGAGGCTCACCGGACCAAGGTCCGATTGTCACGTGTGCTGCCGGGCCTAAAGTTCTCCGCTTTCGAACGGGAGCGGCAAGAGGATGAGAAAGGTCTTCGCCCCATTGCCTAACCCGCTGTCGCAGTACCGAGAACGCGGTGGACCAATGACGCATGTAATGGAAGTCATCAAATTCGCCCAGTTGAACCTCCCTCCGGAGAGAGATCAAAGGCGAGAGCTTGTGGGACTGGTTGTCAAAGAATTGCAATATTACCGCAGGAGGCTTCGTTTCCTTGCGTTGGACCGCGTGTCCCGTTTGGATATGTTGATCGGATCGATGTCAATCGCCATCGCAGATATTGCGGAGATGCGAGATGCGGAGTTTCGCGAGGTCTTGAATGAGTTGGCAACACTCATGAGCGTCCTTGATACCATCTGTCCAGCGCTACGAGGCAACGAAACGCTTCACTGATGCGGATCCAGGCATGTCTCGTGGCCCTCCATTCCATACAGTAGTCTTGTTCGACGTTCTGACAGGTAAGCTACAGCGTACCGTCAGGCTGCGCCCGGATATACGATAGCCGAACTTGCCGAGGAACGCGTTCCTTATCACCGTTCCCGGTCGATATGGCAAATGGCTCACCCTGCCGTATGTTAGACTGCCTGGTATTGGAGCAACCTTTGCCGTCGAAGCGGCGCAAGAGGCCATTGCCAATGCAGCCAAGGCCAAGAAAATCGCATTCGACGCTTCGCGGCAAGCGATCGAAGGCGAATTGCGCAAAGCCCTCCTTCTCGACCGTGACAAAGGATAACTATGAGGAAGAGGTTCGATGTTTACATATGGCAGCAGTCTGAACTTCGTCCCCGATTATTTAAGAAGGGTACGGCAGGATAGTCTTTTCGTGTCGGAGGCGCCCTCTATGGACGGGAAGGTTCGGGGTACGGCGCAACACAATGTTCAGAGCCTTTCCTTTATCTCGCGGTCACGCAAAACCTCGTCCTTTTCGTCGTGCGCAACAGAACATCGGGGAACTAGTGCCGGTCTTCCGCCTTCAGACCATTCCGTGAGCGCTCCACGGTGCAATTTCATACACCACTGACGAAACCTGAAGGCGAGCTTTGCGTTCGCCACACAGGAGGATACGGAGATGTCACACGCCAAAGACAACCGTCAAGTTCGTATCCCCGGTCCAAACGAGCGCAATGTCGCCGAGCATTGCAAGAAGTTCGGCATCGGGCCGGCGGAAGAACGAAAGCTGCAAAGACTGCTGGGCAAGCACGCGCCGCTTCACGAGATCCAGGCGAACTCAACCCAGCGCCCGCCAAAGTTCCGATAGCTAGTTGGCGCCCGCAACGGCCTCGGCGTCGCGTGCCTTCGCGACGCTGATTCGATCTGGTGACCCAGCTTCATTGCTCGCTCTCAAAGTAACAATGTGCTCTGGTCAATACAAGGCTATCGATGATGGAGCATTCACGACCGCCTCCGTCAAACCGAGGTGGGCTGAACGAGGTTGGCTGTGATCGCCGCTTCGTCAAAACCTTTGGAAAACAATCGCATGGCATCAGCGCAAAGTGCGTGCGTCTTCACCTCATCGAATGGGATCGCATAGAACCGGAACCATGCCACCACGGCATTCAAAATGTTGTCGTCGTGATGTTGCGCATCGCCATCGGTGTCATCGATATACTGCGGCATGCCGATATCTGATCCTGCTTCGGAACGAAAGTCTAAACATTAGGTTAGGTTGAAAGTTCCAGAGGAGTTTGCTCATGCCCACTCATCGTGCCCAGTGGAAAGGACACATCACGCTTGGAGAAATCAGCTGCGCAGTTGGCTTGTACACGGCCGCCTCGACCTCCGAACGCATCAGCTTCCACACGATCAATAAAGCGACGGGAAATCGCGTTCACCGCGAATTCATCGACAGCGAAACGCACGAAACCGTTGAGCGCGAAGCTCAGGTAAAGGGTTTTGAGATCGATAGCGGCGAGTACATCATGATTGATCCGGAAGAGGTCACGGCGGTCATTCCAGACTCCGACAAGGTTCTCGACATCGAAGCGTTCCTCCCCTGCTCCGAGGTCGACGATATCTACTTCGACAAACCATACTATCTCGTGCCCACGGATGAAGTCTCCGAAAGTGCGTTCTGCGCCCTGCGCGAGGCCCTGGATAAATCGGATGTCACCGCAATTGCACGGACTGTCCTCTTCCGCCGCATGCGGACCGTCCTTATTCGCGCTGGCGGGCGAGGGATGATCGCAAGCACGCTCAACTTCGACTATGAAGTGCAGAGCTCCGATGAGGCCTTCAAGGAGATGCCTCAGATCCACGTCGATCGGGAAATGCTCGATCTTGCCAAGCACATTATCGGCACCAAGAAAGGCCCCTTCGATCCTGGCAAGTTCGACGATCGTTACGAAACCGCTTTGGCGGAGCTCGTGAAGGCCAAGGCTGAAGGCCGCGCACTTCCGAAGGCAAAACCGATAAGAGTTTCCCGCCCCAACGATCTACTCAAGGCTCTGAGGGAAAGTGTCAGCATGGGCGGTGAGGCCGGAAACGAAGCACCGACGCGGAAAACAAAAGCGGCCAATACCAACGCTAAGGTGAAAAACCAAAAGGCGTCCAAGCCCGCTGCAAAGAATCCACGCAAGAAGGCCAGCTAGGGAGATCTCAATGGCAGCGCCTCGTCCCTACTGGAAAGGTTACTTGAAGCTTTCACTCGTGACCTGCCCGGTCTCGTTGACGCCTGCGACATCTGAACGCCAGAAAGTGCGTTTCCACACGCTCAACAAGAAGACCGGCAACCGCGTCATTTCTCAGTATGTCGACTCTGTTACCGGCAAGCCGGTGAAGGAAGAAGACGAGACCAAAGGATACAAACGGGGAGAAACCGATTACATCCTCTTGACTGACGAGGAGCTCGAATCCGTCGCGCTTGAGACTGTTCGCACCATTGACATCGAGACGTTCGTTCCGCGGGCGAGCATCGAATGGATCTATCTGGAAACACCTCATTATATGATGCCGAATGACGAGATCGGTAACGAAGCGTTTGCCGTTATTCGCGAAGCAATGAAAGCCGAAGACGTCCTTGGCGTTTCACGGGTCGTCATCGGCCGACGAGAGCGGGCCGTTGTTCTTGAGCCCCGCGGCAAGGGCATCGTTATGTGGACCCTGCGTTTCGGTGATGAGGTCCGCCCTGAGAAGGACTATTTTCAGGAGATCGAAACGGCCGCCGATCCGAAAACCGTCGCCGTAATCCAGAAGATGATCAAACCTCGAACGGAAAAGTGGTCCGCTTCGATGGTGACCGATCCCATCCAGGAAAGTCTGCTGAAATTGATCGCGTCAAAGAAAAAAGCCCGAACTGGCTTGAAGTCGAAAGACAAGCACGATGAGCAGCCTTCGAATGTCATCAATATCATGGATGCTCTCAAACGCAGTGTGCAGGCGGAGCTGAAGGGTCGCAAAAAATCCAGCTGACGGGCCAGGTCAGAACATGCGGCAGGATGCGGCCTATCTATTCCATGCTTCCAGCACAACTCGTTCGCCGTCTTGCCGTTACTCAACTGCCTGGCAAACGATCGCCTTCGTCATCCGCAATCCGCCAAGAATGGAGACGGCGCCCATCCCGCCGGGCGTAAAGCCTGGTCCCTTTTCATTAAACAACGGAACAAATTGCATTTTTCTATGTTTGGGGTTGGCACAAGAGGAAACACACATGAACAAGATTTCGACTATCTCATTCGGCCTTCTTCTTTCTGCGACGGCAGCTTTCGCCCAAAGCGAGACGCCCACCTCGTCGCAGACGACTCCTGCCGTCAACACCGAGCACAATCCGGGCGCGCCTGTGGCCGGTAAGAACAGCTTCACGGAGGAGCAGGCCAAGTCTCGCATCGAAGACGCTGGTTATACTGATGTGGCGGGCCTGAAGCTGGATGATCAGGGCGTCTGGCGGGCGACCGCCAAGAAGGACGGCAAGGATGCAAAAGTGTCCCTGGATTTCCAGGGCAACGTCACCATGGCCAAGTAACGAGGACAACATCCATGCATACGATCACAGGACTTTACGATAGCTATGAAGATGCTCGCTCTGCAGTGAGAGCGCTCGAAGACGCGGGCATCCCCTCCGACGATATCAGCATCGTTTCCAACCGCGCCAATGGTACCGATGTAGAAGGGCAGGGAAGCTATGCCAGCGAAGGCGCTGGCACGGGAGCTGGTCTTGGAGCAGTTGCCGGCGGCGCAGGTGGCCTGCTCACCGGCCTCGGCCTGCTCGCGATTCCAGGAGTCGGCCCCGTCGTTGCAGCCGGCTGGCTGGCAGCAACAGCAGCCGGTGCAGCAGCGGGCGCGGTGGCAGGCGGCGCTGTCGGCGGAATTGTCGGCGCGATGATGAACGCGGGCGTCCCTGAAAATGAAGCGAACTTCTACGCAGAAGGTATTCGCCGCGGCGGCTCTGTCGTCACAGCGCGAGTCGACGAAGCCAATGCCGCAGAGGCTCAAGCAATTCTCAATCAGACGCGGCCCGTCGATTTCGCCACGCGCCGCGCTCGTTACGAAGAACAGGGCTGGACGCGCTTCGACGAGGCAGCGGCGCCCTACACGCCCGAACAGATCGAAGCAGAGCGCCAGCGCTACCGAGCAAAGCTCTAAATTAACAGATACATGAAGAGGCGCCCTCGGGCGCCTCTTCATTCGGCGAATTCCGAGGCTGCAGCCGGTTAATCCGCATATCGGTCTTCAAGCGGCGCCGAGAACTGCATTGATTGCGCCTGGGCCGGCTGCCCGCCTTGCCATGTGCGGACGACGCCATTGAAGGAGGTTAGTTCGCACAAGTTCAGCTTCAGCTTGCCTTAGTTCCGTTACCTTGCCGAGTTGAGCAGTCAACAATCAGCAAGTGTGGCGCTCCTCATGCAAACGCCTCCTGAAGAAGACAAGTGCCTTATCTGCCCCAGTCGTTGAAATCGGTGTAACCGACGTCAGCTTCGATATGTAATTCCACCATAGAGCCGGCGGTTCGTAATTGTGCGGCAGCAAGTGTCGACGCGGTTGCAGGAAGCATCATATCGTCCTGACCATTGACCAGCAGGATTGGGTAGCGCTACTGGCATTGGACACAATCTGTGGCGGCAGAAGTCCTGCAAAAGAAACAAGGGCGCCTATCCTCCAGCGCCCCGATCCGACCGCGTCAAGCGCGACGATCGCACCCTGGGAGACGCCGACAAAAGCAATTCGGTCATGAGCATTCACGAAGCCTGCTGCTCGATAATACTTCTGATCAGGCGGTCAACGGCTTCCCGAACGCGCCGAATGCGCTCTGGGGCCAAGGGATTGCCTTCGACGCTGAACCATTGGTAACCGTTCCACCGTGCAAACGGAGCGTCGGTTCGCAAAGCGGGTATCGGGCAGCGCAGTAGACCACGCGGATGCGAGCGGCATTAATTGGGCACGACGCGCCAACCCCGTGAAGGCATATGATCAGAATCGTGGGAGCCAAGCTGGTCTCCGGTGCGGTTCGGGCAAGTTCCACTTTTGCAGTAGCGGCGCGCGCAGATCGATCTGGGCGGTGTAATAAGGCGTCAAAGGCCGTGTTCGTTATTTGGGACCGGTGTTTCGGCCGATCCTCAGCCTGCGGAAACAGGCCGAGGATCAATGCCGGGCGGAAAATCGGAGTGATCCACGAAGGGAGCATCGTGGCCGCCACGAGTTGAACCCTGAAACCCGCAGTTGGTTCCACGCCCGGCCAGACGATTCCTGATCTCACCACTACAAGACTGAGCGGTTCCGTACGCTGTGAGACGAACGCGTCAATGAAGCCAATTGCGTAGTATACTGATGTCGTCGGCCCAAATTGACAATGGCGGGACCGCTTGGGAGATGTTCCGGCTCTCGCCATAAAGAGAGGGCATGGATATGCTTCAGAGCCTAGCCTCGCTTAACGACCGGGACGTCCAGGCGATCCTCGATGCACTCGACAAATGGTGCGCGTCTCATCACGTGGACGTCGAGAGCGAAGAGGGCCAACGCGCCATGGCCGCTGCTATCGACTTCGTTCAGGCGAAAGGATTCTCCTGCGATCCTGTGGGGGAAGTCTCTCAGTATCTCGAGAGTGTCCTTCAACGCGAAAGCGATGTCGTTGACGCCAAACGTCATCGCATCCTTGTTATCCAACGATTTTCTCATTGCCGATGAATTGCCGCGGCCTTGCAATCCAGAGGAGCCTGTGTTCTTGGGCCACGCGCCTCGAGCGACGATGCTATCGGCCTGATCATGTCGAAGCTTTTCGACGGCGGCCGACATTGAGTGGCTCCCCGGCTATCCTGTTTGGTCAACGATGCGGAAAAGACAAGATTGGCTGCAGTGGCAGTCGAAAGAGTCTTCGGAAATTGATAATCATTTGCGCCATCAATGGGTGGCGAAAACTTCGCCTATATGCTTCAGCAGCGCCCGGGCGCAATCATTCTCGTCGGCAACGGTAACAGCTCCTATCTCCATCACCCGACCTATGACTTCAACGATAACGCTATCGTCCATGGCCTAAGATATTGGCTGTCGCTCGTCGACCAGCAACTTGAACTGCCCTCGCAGCAATGATGGGCTTTGTGATTAGTTTGACTTGTCTATTACAAACTTGGCTCTAGGTCTTTCCGTTCATGACGGAGCAGTCTCATGGCCTCGATCATCTCGTGCCAGACCTTATGCAAGCGCTGGGGCACGTTGACGGAGTATCGTTTCACCTACGACAGGCGCGATGGCAGCAAGGCAGACATTTCCCGCGAGGTCTACGACAGGGGACAGGCGGCTGCTGTTTTGCTGCACGATCCCGGTAATGACCTTGTTACGCTCGTTCGCCAGTTTCGACCCCCAGCCATGGTAAACGGTAACGATCCGTTTCTGCTGGAGGTATGCGCTGGAATGCTGGATGGCGACGATCCCGAAGCCTGCGTACGACGCGAAGCTTTGGAGGAGGCCGGGGTGCTCGTGAAAGACCTCCGATTCGTGTCCCGAGCTTATGGTCACCCAGCAGCCGTTACTGAACGTCTCTCGATGTACATCGGTACGTATGATTCCGCCTGCCGTGTTAGCAAAGGCGGCGGGCTTGCGCAGGAGGAAGAAGACATCGAGGTCGTCGAGCTGGGATTTCGAGATGCCTACGAAATGATTGCCCAGGGCGATATTGTGGACATGAAGACAATCATTCTTCTGCAAGCCCTTCAGCTGGAGAATAGCCGCTCGCAGAATGGCCCCGGAGGCCGATGACGTAGATGCGAAGGAAGAAGCGAGACCTTTTCGTTACGATCTGAGCGAGTTGTTTATGGCCGTTGCACACCAGTCCATCACCAGTTCTGCGGGGGGTCAAAAAATTTCTCTGGGTGCTCTTGAAACCGAATTTTTCTCCACCCAAATCGATCTGCACCGGCAGCCCGAACGGGGGCCGGAAGATGGAAACGCCGGCTTTGGCCGGTCTCCTTTCCAACTCGCTTTACGGAGGATTTGGTTATGAGAAATGAACTTGATTTCGCACCACTGTACCGCTCCAGCATCGGCTTCGATCGCGTCTTCAACCTTTTGAACAACGCCCAGCGCCTGCAGACAATCGACAACTGGCCGCCCTACGACATCGTCAGGATCGGCGAGGACGAGTATCGGATATCGATGGCCGTTGCCGGCTATGGAGAGGGTGACCTCGACCTTACACAAGAGCGCAACGTGCTCGTCATCAAGGGCGGGAAGACTGACGACAGCCAAGGCGAGTATCTGCATCGCGGTATTGCCGGTCGCAGCTTCGAACGTCGCTTCGAGCTTGCTGACCACGTCAGGGTGGAAACGGCCTCGCTTACGAATGGGTTGCTCGACATCGTCCTCAAGCGCGAGATTCCGGAAGCCATGAAGCCGCGCAAGATTGCGATCGGTAAAGGCAGCAGGATGAATGCGCCGCTTCAGATCAATGCCGATAAGCAGGTTGCCTGAGAAGGAGGAAGGCGCGACTTCGCGCGCGCCTGACGTTGATGAACGTGATCAATGTTCGCCAACCCGCGCCGTTCGACGCACATGATCTTGCTGCATGCCAGCCGGTGTTCGACGCACTGTTGAAGGAAGCCGGCGTTGACAAGCGCTCGGAAGAGGCTTCACGCATCGCCGCAATCGTTGTGGACCTTTATCGCTACGGCGTCAAAGATCCCCAGGCGCTGCGGGTGCTGGTTGAAGGCGCCCGCGGTCTGGTTCCAGGACCCGACGTCAAGGCATCTTGATCAGCCTCGGTTGGCCGGCCGGCGATCAACGACAAGAGTTGCATGGCGGGAGGATTATCCGCCATGCATCGGGCGAGGTCGATATCTCAGGCCGGCGGCGTTGGGCTCCGGCGACCATCAGTCTGCTTTGGTATGCGAGGCACGGAAGCGCTCGATGTCCTCGGGCTCCCGTTCATCAAGTTGGGTCATGTCGTCGCGAGCATCGGCATGAACGTGGAGCAACTCGTCAAGCTTTGCATGAATAGCCTGCGTATCCCGGTGCTCTGCGCGTTGGATAAAGAGGGTCATCATCCAGGTTACCAGCGTGGCCAGACCGTGCCATTCAAGGGTCTCCGAACTCAAGGTCCACCAAAGGATCCCATAGGCGACAACGATGAGGAACGCTACGGGGCTGGCCGTCAACGTGCCAAGATTGGTCAACCAAGAGCGCCACATCATAATCTCCTCCAAATTGCTCCGAACCCGTACCAAGCCAATCAGTTCCCGTGGAGGCGCATTAGCCGATGTCTTCCGACATTCGAATTCGAAACCCCCGTGGGGAAAAAGGTCTGAGCAGGTACCAGGGAAAGTACCTCGCCTGGTCTGGCTCCCACCAAACTAAGAAATCAAATGATCGATGGCGATGATTTCAGCGGTGAACTCGGAAGCCGTTGGGATCAACATAAGCTGGCCGGCGACAAACAGCAGCAGTCCGATCGCCCTCAGCCTACAGGCATACTCAGAGCAACCCTTTTCAAGCAGCAACGCAACTTCGATGGCCAGCGACGTGACCTGCGGCTAACGCCCAATCTGCAGGCTTGGGAAACACCGCTGTGTGACGGTATGAAGCAGGGAGAACCCTTGCGTCGTATCCCGAAACGAAGGCGAACGGAACCTGTCGCATCTTGAGAAGCGCCGCGACCGGATACACCATCTCCCCTCCCACGTTTATGTCTAAAAGCGCACCATCCAGTTTGTCGTCACTTTCAACAACCTGCATGGCAAGAGCAAGCGAGGGAACCTTCAACGCTTCTGCACCGAGACTCTCGAGCCTTTGACTGGCCTGAATTGCGAGGTAAAAATCGTCTTCCACGATCAGGAAGCGGCGGCCTTCAATACCTGAAAACAGGAACTTGTGCTGTGTTGCGACACGACAGAGCGCTTCCAGTTTTTCCGGAGCAACCAGCCCGCGCGCGTACATCCGCAATATGTACCGCGCCAGTTCGGTGCGATGCGCCGCAGCAGGCGAAAACCCGGGCTCGGTGCTGATCCTGTCGAAGACCACCCGCACAATTTCCATGTCGCCTGAGTCGTAGATCCCATGTGTCAGTGCCAGCGAAGTCATCTAGATCTCCTGGGTTGGGAATTAACAATTCCACCTCGGCGGCAATGAATCAAGCACGTTGAAAAGCGAAAGAAGGGTTCGTCCTCCATCGTACGGATTTTAAGAATCCAAGTACAATAGCTGGCAACCAGCTCCTCAAACGAGCTTGCGCCCCAAAACCCGCCAGTTGTCCTCAACGCAGAGCAGTTCGCCAATGCAAGGGCGTTTGTGATGATATCGTCATCGCACTATTTCTATGGAATCATTATCAATATGTATCATTCCACTGATGGGCTGGCGCCGGACAGGGCGGTGCCGTGCGGCGCACGCTTTGTGCGGCATCGTACAATTCGCGCTTGGCGCTTTACGATAGCAAAAATAGCCTCTCTTATAGAGGCAGATCGTTTCTGTTGCGACCTCACTTTGCGAGATAGATTTTCGCATGAACCACGTCCATCACGGTTGGCTGCTGCTCCAGGTAAAATGTCCAGAGCTCCGGGCAATTTCCGCCCTGAGCAATGAAGTGCGGGATCTTTGCGAAGACTACAGCCTGGTGGTCACTTACCTCGACAAGCTCCAACGTACGAATGCCTCGCCCCTGGTGATGGCTGAATACGAAGAGATGTCCCAGATCATTGAAAGTGAGGTCACTGCCAGAGTAGGGTTGCCGAGGAAGCGTTCGCCGCTGCGCGTTACGTCACTCCGCAGTTCGTCCGCCATTGCCAGATCCATTATACGGCTTTTCACGCGGTTCCGCAGGAGAAGGAAACTTGATCCTCCGACACTCACCAAGCGTCTGAGTGGGTAGCTGATCTTTCGCTGACCCTCCCTGCGATTTCCGCGTGATGCCTCTTGTTCTGGTTGCTCGCGCTTGAAATCGTTTGATTGCGCTGGCATGGCTGAGGAGCGTCAGCATGCTGCGGTTGTTCGACACGACGTGGCATCGTGTGTCTTGGTACTCGCTCCAAACTCACAGGAGACGCCAATGTCGCCCGGCAAACCGCCCCAACTGGTGCAAAACGGGGTTCTTGCTGGTGCCGGAGAAATCGTGATTGACCGTCCGGTGGAGTTCTGCCCGAGCGGCAAAGGGAAGGCCCTAGCGCCTGCCGCATTTAGGTTTGCCACAATCGGAACCTGGATTAATCTGGCGAGTTGACTCGCCAACTGCAAGCACAGCATTGGCTGCGCATTGTTCACCCGAATGCCGAAGCCGACCATCTCATCATGCCCGGAATGGAATTGTGAGGCCTTTATGATGCGACTCCAGGGATCATGCCAGTGTGGGCAAGTAACGTATGCAGTTAGTGGTGATGCGACGCGCATTGGAATCTGCCACTGCACGGACTGCCGCCAAGAGAGCGGATCGGCCTTCACGTTCTTTGGTGTTTGGCCGGCTTCGTCCTTCTCGGCTGACGGCCAAACAGCGGTGTACAAGGGCCGCAGGTTCTGCACATCATGTGGCAGTCGTATGTTCTCGACCAATGAGAAAGAAGCAGAGATTAAGCTTGGCACGTTGACGGATGCGCCAACAGGTCTGAGGCCGTCTTACGAACTCTGGATAAAACGGCGAGAGGCCTGGATGCCCCCAATCGAAGGCGCCGAGCAATTCAACGAAAACAGGATGCCCAAGAAAGGATAAGACCGTGGCGCCGAAGGAAATGGATGAGGTACTCACCAAGCTGCCGTTGCGTATCGGGGCCTACGTTCCAGATGATTTGATTGAAGACTGGTTCGCGCCCAATACCGGAATGAATCCTCCAGCAAGCACTTGAGGCAGCCGTCTCCTACGGTCGGCGTTTTGATTGCGAGTTCAAGTACTATCTGGACCGAAAGGAAGGCGTCTTCTGGAAGTGGGTAATCCTAGCGAACTTTCTCGGTCCCGCTCGGTGTATTGATCATGGTCTGGCCGCCGCCGTTGCCCTCCGCTGTCGGATCTCGATCGGTTGCTTTCGGGGGAAGAGCGCCTCCATTCGCAGGATTGTTGTCGAAAGTTCCAGGTCCGGATGGCTGTGCGTTAATAGGATCGGGTGCTGTTGAGGCCGTCGGTTTAGGATCGACGTCGATGCTTTCGCCCCAGTATTCGGCGGCTCCCCATGCAATGAAAGCAAGGATGAGTCCTGCAACCAGAACCATGAGGACAGGCCTTCCAAAACTGCCCTGCCTTGCCTCAGTTGCCGTTTCCACCACCTCGTGGTGATCCCGATTGCCATCCCTGCTCATCTAACGCTCCTCTCATCTGATGGATTGGTAACCCTCACAACGAAGAGATGTTCCCGATCCTACTCGGACCCAAGAATGTTTGGTCAGAAGGACTGTCTTGCGCGCATAATTGGCAGGTCGCACTCCAAGCCGCCGCCGCTGGTGAAGAGCCACATCTTGGCCTAGTGCATGTGCTTCCGAGCATCCCCATTGTCGGCGCCATCACACGCGCTCACCGGATTTTGCAATTCGACGACACGGCCGAGCTTGCGAAGGTAAGCCACGATAAACTTCTTCAATACAAGCTGCGTCGACAATTCAACGGGGCCGACATCGCTCAGAGCTTCGACCGGATGAACGATGACAATGTTGTCGGTGCCGATGATGTCAATCTCGTAGCCATTGGCCAGGAGCCTGTCTACGTAAGCCTTCGCCAGTCGAGCGCTCATTCCATCCTGTTCCTATGCTGCTGGAGGAAACGATCCTTTTGATTGCAGGTTCCACGAGGTAAGCCGCCAGCCTTCGCTCTTTTCATGTCCCGGTGTCGAGCTGCAACAGCCTTTCCAGGAAGGCAAGCCGCTCGAGAGCTGAAGCCGTCTTCCTTTCAAAAACAAGCCTGCCCTCACGCTGAGTTGCCAGATGAACTTGCAGAAGTTGATTTTGCGCTCTCTGTGCGGAATTCTTCGCGAAACTCAGCGCGAGACCTCGCGGACCGCCCTCGACGGCGCTGATGCCGAATGCCGATGCTGCCATTCTTGCCCGTGTAATGCGCAACAATGTCGCAACCGCCTCCGGATGATCGCCAAAGCGATCTTCCAGTTCGTCAGCAAGTTCGTCTATTTCCTCCCGCGAAGCGGAGCGAAGCAGGCGGGAATAGAGGCTCAGCCTTACGGCACCGTCACCCACATAATCGGCAGGAAGCGCTCCCGAGACACCGAGCTTGATTACCGTGGTTGCCTTGAAGTGAGACCGCTTTCCCGAGACAGCTCGTTCCAACAGGCATTGGTAAAGAGCGGTGCCAATCACCTTCGTATGGCCGGCCTGCTTATTCCCGTCTATCTCGCCGCTGCCTCTCAACTCCATGTCGTCCATGCTGATCGAGAGACCGGCGCCCAACCGATCATTGCTGAGAATCGTGGCAAGCCTCGAACGCGTTGTCTCCGCCAACTCTGCATCTGGCGGCGCAAGGAGATAGAACACACCCTGCCTCCTCGATCGCCCGACGCGCCCACGCAACTGATGCAGCTGCGCAACTCCGAAGCGGTCGGGTCTCCATACGAACATGGTATTGGCGCGCGGCACATCCAGGCCGCTTTCAATGATGTTGGTCGACAGAAGTACGTCTCCGTCTCCGTCTGCAAAACCGACCATGATTTCGTCCACCGCCCTGGCCGGCATCTTCCCATGCGCAACGCGAATGTCGAGCTCGGGCACCATCGGGCCAAGACGAGTTTTCAATTCGTCCAGGTCCACAATCTGTGGCGCCACAAAAAAGCTTTGGCCGCCCCGACGGTGCTCGCGCAGCAGCGCGACCCGAACCGATGCGCCGTCGAATTCCGTCAGTATCGTTCGCGCGGGCTTGCGTTCTGCGGGCGGGGCTGTCAGCAGACTGGTGTCCTGTACACCAATCAACGCTGTCTGCAGAGTTCGTGGTATGGGCGTCGCTGACATCATCAGCGTATGGGTTGCCGGCGCCAGCTCTTGCAATGCTTGCTTTTCACCCGCGCCAAAGCGGTGTTCCTCGTCAATGATCAGCAACTTCAATCGTGGCAGGGAAATATCCCTGCCGAGAATTGCCTGGGTGGCAATGACGATATCGATACTGCCGGTTGTCAATCTTTCCTTGATGCGACCCGCTTCTTCCTCAGCAATAACCCGCGATAGCATGGCGACCTCGACGCCTGTTCCCGCAAACCTCCTTGCAAACGTCATGTGGTGCTGCCTTGCCAAGACGGTGGTGGGACAGACAACAATAACCTGGCCACCTGAAAGAGCGACCGCAGCGGCGGCGCGAAGCGCTACTTCTGTTTTGCCGAAACCGACATCGCCGCAAAGCAGTCTGTTCATGACAGTACCGGATGCAAGGTCAGCTCTCACAGCTGCGATTGCCGCAAGCTGGTCCGGCGTTTCAGCGTAGGGAAACCGCGATACCAGCTTGGCGTAGGCTGATCGCGGCGGTTCGATAACCTCCGCCTGGATCTCCCGCCGCCGCGCCGCGATCTTGCGCAGGTGGCGGGCCGCGGCCCGAATGTCCTTATCCACGAGTGCTCGCTTCTTGCTCCACGCGTCCGTATGTAGCCGATCAAGCGCGATGGCCTCCGGATTGGAGCCATAGCGCCAGATTTTTCCGAAATCACCCATAGGGACCAGGAGCGAGGCATCGCCGTGATAAACCAAACGTGCTGCGTCACGGCTTTCGCCTTCGACCTCAATTGTTTCCAAGCCTACAAGCCGGCCGATACCGTGGTGTTCATGAACAACCAGATCTCCAGGTTGTAGCTCGGGCTCCGGGAGGACCGGAGCCGACGGCGAGGCAATAACGCTCGTCTTCCCGGGCACATCAAAGGTGCCGATCATTGCAACCTTGGCTGACTCATCAAGAAAGCCTTGCTTCAAATTGCAGGGCAGCGTCAGCAGGCGACCAGGCGCGACACCATAAGCATCACGCCAGTTTGTGATTGGCGCTGCGGAAATCCCGTTGCTCTGCTTCACGCGTTGGATCGACCGAGACATGGCAGGGCCCTCCCCGGCAAGAACAACTTTCCACGCCGAGCTGATCTTGTCTTTCACAAACGCTTCAAAGGCTCTGACGGCACTGGTTGCCTTACGAAAGGCTGGCACGTCTCCGGCCCCCGACTGATCGACCACGAGCCTGCTGCATCGACTAACACGCCCCATCCACTCGGCTTGGCTGAGGTACAGTGAACGGTCGGCTTCTCGTTTGCCAAGGGTAAGATGCGCCTGCCTGGCGTCGTCGATGAATTGGAGGTAGCTGTCCAAGCGTTTGTCCGCTTCGGGCGGGATTGCAAGCCTGGCTTTGCCAAGAAGATCAAAGAACGACGGAAGTTTGCCGTACAGCCGGATCATGCTTCGCTGGGTAGCACTCGCCGTCATGTCCGGCACGGTTTCGCCGTTCGCCTCAGCGGCGACCACCTCCGACGCAGGCCCAAGAACCATTTCGGCAAGTGCTTCTTGTGTTCTCTGCGAGGCGGGATCGTAGAACGAAAGCTCGACAATCGACCCGTCGTCCAATGCAATTCGCACTGGCTGGCAACCACCGGCTGGAAAAACGTCGACAATCTCGCCTCGAAGCGCAAACTCGCCGGCTTCGTCAACAACGCTGTCCTCGACATATCCCGTCCGGCGCAGAAAGCCTACAAAGTCGTCCTCTAAACGCTGGCCAACGGCAAGGCGGTATCGGCTATCACGTATCACCGAGGCAGGCGGCAGCCTCTGCAGCAGCGCGTCTAGTGATGTGATTAGCAGGCGCGGATGGGAAGCGTCCTCCAGCCACACCCTGAGCGCATCCATTCGACGGCCCATGCACTGACGGGACGGCGGAACACGATCGTAGGGCAGACAATCCCATGGGGGCAAAAAGATAATTGGCGCGTGCGGATCAAAGCCTAAAATCGCCTCCACGAGCCTGACCGCTGATGGCTCACTGGCTGCGACGAAGGCCAGATCACATTTCGTCCGCTCAAGTTCGGCCAGGAGCTTGGTGGCGGTGAAAGCTGCCGGGGGTGCAGACGATATCGAAGGGTCAACAACGGGATCGGGGGTAGTAGGCAAGGGATCTCCTGAGCGCGATGAGAAGCCTCGCTCACAGCAACCTGCTTTGATGCTGGTGGTCATGAGGCTGGGTCAACGGGGCTTCATTCATCATGTGAGCTTGCCCACAAGCTCCGCATAGTCGGAGAAGGTAAATTTCCTTCCCCGTTGCGAAGCCTCGTTTGCAAGGAGAAGAACGCGAATTGGAAACAGCGTTGCGGCCCGGTTCGACGCCGAGAGCTCATGGTCGTCATCGTCTTCGACAGCCGTTTCTGCCTGCCCAAGGGCCGCCGCGATCTCCCGATGGGTTGTCACGCCTTTGGCCACCAGAGTATCGGTGATTGCCGCAATGGCCATGATCAATCCCTCAAGCTGCAGGTTGGCTGTATTCAAGGTGGCCTCCTTCAATTGTTTTCTTCATGCTTGTAATGGCAGCCTTCTTCTTCAGCCATCGAAGGACACGGATTTCCTCCTCGTCCATCCACTCCAGGAGCCGCACGCTCTTAGTTTTCAGCTTCAAGACGTGGGGCAATGTACCGTTCCTGAAGTCTTCGAATACTGCCGGGTGGATGTAGGAGGAGCGGCAGACCGATCGCGTGTTGACAAGCTTGGCTGCGACGCCGTCAATGGCTTCATTCAGCTGTCGGGCAATCGCTCTTTCGGACGTTGCAACTTCCACCGAGGCAAGTGCTTCAACCGCCATGCAGGTCGCCCCCCACGTGCGGAACTGTCTTGAGCTCGTATCAGCGCCCGTAACCTCGCGAATATAGCCATTGACATCCTGCGAAGAAATCTGGCGGCATCCTCCCTCGTCGCAGATATATTGAAATAGTTGTTGGCCGGGCAGTTCCTGTAGTTTGCGAACGACATTGGCTATGCGTCTGTCACTGTGGGAAAGGTTCCACTCCTTTCCTGACTTCCCCCTGAAACGGAATTTGACGCTCCCGCCTTCGACCTTCACGTGGTTGTTTCGAAGGGTCGTCAATCCGTAGGATCTATTGGCCTCGGCGTAAGCTGCATTGCCGATCCGGATGTAAAGATTGTCAAGCATCCAGACGATCGTTGCCAAAGCCTTGTCCATTGTCAGGCCACGGGCGCGCAGGTCGAGATCGACCCTCTCGCGCAGATCAGGCAGCCGATCTGCGAAATCAGCCAACTTATCGAATTTTGCCTTTCCGCGCTCGATGTGCCAGTCGGCATGATAGCGGTATTGTCTTCTTCCACGCGCATCAATTCCGATTGCCTGCAAATGCGAGTTTGGATTTGGGGATATCAGTACGTCGGTATAAGCCGGGGGGATGGCCAGTGCGTTCAGGCGGCTGATCTCGGCAGCATCGGTAATCCGTTGTCCGTCGGGCATGTAGTAGAGGAAACCATTTTTTCCGGGTTTGCGGCTGATCCCCGTCTCAAGACCCGCCAGATAAACGAGGCCAGATGCAAGCTTGGGGCCTGCCCCATCCGCTGCCAAACCATTCTTAAAAATCATCTGGTTCATGACACTGGTAACTCCAGGGCTCCGTTTCCTACTCCAAAGCAATGCCAGAAGGCGGGATCGATCAGCCCATGGTGTCCGCCGTGGTTGACATCCAGGCGCGGTGCCTGCGCTCGTCCTCCAGTGCCCCGAGGAAAAATGCCTTCGAGGCCGGAACGGCGTCTTCGTGGCGCGATGCCTGTTCATAAGCCTTGACCGTATCGTCCTCGTTGGTCTTCATGGCATAAAGAATGGTGCTGTCGCCCAGCATGTCTGCCAGAACGATCTTACCGGTTGTGAGATACTGCTTCATGTCACCGCCCGTCGGAACTTCCAGGCGAAGTTGCGTGGCCATGGTGGTCAGGACATCGAGATGATGAAGGTGATCCTGTTTAAATACCGACATTTGCGCGCGCAGTTCCTTGTCGTCAAGACGCGCGATACAGGCATCGTAGGCAGCAATAGCGTCGTGCTCGAGATAGATCAGGTCCTTAACCAGCGCTCTGATGTCGCCTTGATTTCCAACGAGCGTAGTCATGGCTTCCTCCATTGATGACGCAGCGGAAACCTCCGTGGTCAATTTTAGTTCCAGGAGGTCCCGTGCGGTGGGAAACGTCGTTTTGAAAGAATACAGACTTGCCGCGCAGTCTGCTGATCTCGTGGCCGGATTTACCTGGAGTGACGAGTTCAATCTTTCATCTGGTCGCTGCTTGCAGTCGGCTTCTTGCTGGTTTGGCCGTCAACCACCGCCATCGATAGAAGTTTCCTTCGCCCGCCACCGCGGCCACTCCGGCACCGGTCGACCCGGACCGGTGCCGGAACAATTGCCCTAAAAAGGAGTTGGGCGGCTGCTTTCTCACTCGGAGGTTCGGATGAAAACCACTGTCGTTTCAATTGTTGGACTCCTGATAGCTGGTCCAGCCTCGGCACTCGATAATGCAGCAAGGCAACACGCGACCGATTTCGCGACAAAAGCTGCAATTGCCAATATGTTTGAAGTAGAGGCGGCAAAGATAGAGATCGACCGGGGCAAGGCTGGCGATGCCACACAATTCGCACAGGACATGCTTAAGGATCATGGAGTTGCCGGCAAGGTTCTGAGCGAAGCCGCAAAGCAGGACGGGGTCGATCTGCCGATCGCCTTGGACAACGAACACAAAAGTAAGCTCGAGGGACTCAAAGGCAGTGACGCGGCCAACATGGATCAAGCATACCTATCGACGCAAGTGACTGCTCACCAGCAGGCAGTAAAACTGTTTGAGACATATTCAAAAGAAGGTCCCGACAGTCAGTTGAAACGTATCCATCCGAGCAGGGCCGCGGGATTTTGGGCACCGCGCGTGGTAACGTCGGTTCATGGAGATCGATGAGGACAAGATCGACGACGCCGTTTTGGCACTGTTATGGCTGACGCTGCATAACGA